>ERZ824575.219-NODE-219-length-79726-cov-24.141206_pt1 | contig 79726 bp, 79 predicted proteins | sample MGYA00519470_ERZ824575 | MGnify/ENA primary metagenome ERZ824575 (study PRJEB31778, sample SAMEA3449170) | human gut metagenome | biome: human gut; feature: human-associated habitat; material: faeces | place: United Kingdom | collected 2010/2012 ... | reverse complement strand
CAATATCTAGCATTAAGGAGAGTGTTGATAAATTGAAAACATTAAACAGTGACAAGAAGTTCGTATATAACATTACACCAGAACAAGATGACATTTTAACTAAGAATACATTAAAGAAAATATATAAATCTGAAGGAATTGCCGAAGGTTTGGCTGAAGGCGAAGCTAAAGGAAAAATTGAAGCCCAACGTGAAATGACAATAAATTTATTGAAAAACAACTATCCAATCGAAGAAATAGCTAAGATAACTGGTTTATCTAAAGAAGAAATTAAAAATATATCTAAAACGATTTAATTATTTGTGGGAGGTTTAAATGGAATATTTTGATGTATATGATAAAAATAGAATACCCTTAAATTACAAAAAAGTCCGTGGTGAAGTTTTGTTAGAAAATGAGTTTAATACTGGAGTTGAAGTTTGGATTACAAATGATAATAAAATTTTGATGACAAAAAGAAGTTTACTTAAATCACATCCCGGACAATGGGAAACACCAGGTGGTTGTATTCAAGCTGGTGAAAGGTCCCTTTTAACTGCTCAAAGAGAAATGGCTGAAGAAATTGGGATTAATTTTAAAGAAGATGACTTTAGACTTATTGGAACACAACTTTATAAACATCAATTTGTAGATATATATAATTCTAGTAAAAATATAGATATAAATGATATTTTTTTACAAATAGAAGAAGTCAGTGATGTAAAATTTGTTTCAAAAGAAGAATTTATAAAAATGACTGATGATGAAAATATTGTTCCATCTGTTTTACAAAGATATTATTTAATAAAAGACAAACTGGATTTAAATTGGTAAATCTAGTTTTTTTAGAAAAATAAAACTTTTATAGCATCCCATGCTCCACTAAATCCTTCAGTTAAAATCTTAGTTACAGCTTCACTTAGTCTTTCACCAGATGAAGTAAATTTATTACTATAATCAACGTTTTTATTACTTATATATGTATTTACATCTACAGTTTTACCTTCAATTACATCATTTTCAAACTCTTTAATAGCTTTGTCTGTTAAAGCGACTTTATTACTTAATTTAGCTTCATAAAAACCACTTTCACTAGAAATATATAAACCCATGAAAATAATAAATGAAATTGTTAAAAGTTTTTTAAACCAATTATTTTTCTTCTTCATTTTCTAAATACTCATAGATAACTTTTGCTATTATCTTTAGAGTATTATTCACCTCCTCAATGTAATTATATTGACCACCCACTTCAATAAGAATGGTATTTTTATTAAAATCTTGATTGTATATGCCATTTACACCAGGGCCTTTTTTTTCAAGTACTCCTCGACTTAGTGTAGGAGCTAATTTTTTTATTTTTTCATTTAATGTCTTAGCTAAAGTTAAATTCTCTTCATAATTATCATGCTCTAAACCAACAACAAACATGATTTTAGCATATTTTTTACCATCAATCTCTGTAACAGTCCTATCATATGAAGCTGCATCACGATGTAAATCAATAAAAAAGTTTAAACTAGGATTATTTTTATAAGCATTTTCTAATAAAATTCTACTAGCTTTATAACTATAACCATATTTCCAACCATTAGTATTTAAAACATCAACTATACTATTTTCTTCAACAACTGAAGATATTCCTAAATCATTTAAATACTCACCTAGAATATGACTTCCTAAATAAACAGTATTATTTATATTAAATGTTTCTAAAAAATTACTATTGTATCCTTCTGTTTGATGCGTATTAAAAATATAAACTATTGGTTTTTTATTAGTATTCTTGTCTGTTTCTTCTTTTAATACCGGTGTTATAATATCAACATTTGTTCCAGTATTAACCTTCTCAATACCAAAAGAGTATTTTAATAAAAATTCTGTTGAAGATAACTTTTTTATGTCACTTAAATTATAATTGGTAAAAGAATCTTTTACTAACAAATCAAGATATGTATTATTATCAACTTCTATGTCTATTTTGTCATATAAAAATTTAAATGTTAGAACAAAAGATATAATTATTAAAATAATTATTATTACTAATTTAAATACTTGAACTTTAAAACCATTTCTTAATTTTAATCTTGCCATATAATCACCTTTAGTACATTATATTATAAAGTTTGCATATAATTTGTCGAAAGGAATACTTTAAATTAAATTATTTTTAGTTTATAATATTTATAGGTGGTAATTTTGAGTAATTTAATTAAATATGTAAAAAATAATGCTAATAAAGATTTTAGTGAAGTTAAATTTAATGAAGTTGATGCTGCAATTTATACTATTCTTCCCTATCTTGATTTAATGGGATTAATAAATACACCAATAACAATTAAAGAATTATATGATAAGTTTAGTAAAAGATTTATTTTAAAAGATAAAAATAAATTTATGGAAGAAAATAAAAAATTGTTTAGAGAAATGGCTTTATCTAAAAGATATCAAAATAATATTATAGTAAGTTATAAAAAACTAGTTAATCATGAAACTCAATTTGGAGCCATAACAGTTAAAGTTCCTAAGCATTTTAAGTTTATTGCTTTTGAAGGTACTGATGATGAACTTGTTGGTTGGGAAGAAAATTTTAAAATGGGTTATATGTACCCTATTCCAGCTCAAGAAGAAGCCATTAATTATTTGAAAGAAAATATTAAAATAAATGATATTGTTGTTTATGTTGGTGGACATTCTAAAGGTGGTAATCTAGCAATTAGTGCAGTTATGGAACAAAATATATTAAAAAGATATCAAGTTGATTATGTATTTAATTTTGATGGACCAGGATTTTTACCAGATGTAATTAATAAAACTGATAAAATTAAGAAAAAGATTAAAAATTATTATCCATTTGAAAGTGTTGTAGGTATGATTTTTGATACAAATGGAGATAAAAAAATTATTAAAAGTAATGCTTATCAAATATTTCAACATGATTTACATACTTGGAATATAGAAAATAATAAGTTTGTTACTGCTAAACTTTCAGATTACTCAAAAAATTTTCATTTAAAAATAAATAATATTTTAGATAAATTTAGTAAAGAAGAAATAAAGAGATTTGTTAATTTATTTTTCAAAATGTTATATAATGCAGGTTTTGTATTAAAAAGTGAACTTAATAAAGTTAATTTAGTTAGAATTAAAAATATTTTAAAAGAAAGCAAAGATTTAAGTGGAGAAGATAGAAAGTTATTGTTAGAAATGTTTAAAGCTTTTATAGTAAATAATAGAAAAGATAATGAAGAATAACTAAAAAATATGAGAAATTACCATATTTATGCTAAAATTACTTGCTAAATGTGTAAATATTTGTTAAAATTAATAAGAAACAAGGAAGGAGCTGGATTATGCCAAATATTAAAAGTTCTAAAAAAGCTGTTAAAGTTATTGCTAAAAAAACAGAAAATAATCATGAACTAAAAATGCGTGTTCAAAACCTTATTAAGAACTGCGAAAAAGAAATTGCTGCTGCAAATAAAGAGAATGCAGATAAATTAAATAAAGATATTCAAAAATATATTGATAAAGCAGTTAGCAAAGGTTTAATTAAGAAAAATACTGCTGATAGAGAAAAATCTAGATTGACACAAAAAATAAAAAATATGTAGTAACGATTGTTTACTATATTTTTTTTTGATATTATATATATAAGGTGGTGCAACATGAATAAAACGATAATCCTAATTATTTCTCTTATTATTGTAAGTGCAACGATTTATTTTATTAATCCAATTACAGATAAATTAGCTAGTTTGTTTGGAGGTACTCCAAAAATAGTGGTTAATCCTGGAAATAAATATCAGAAGAATGGACATTATATGTATGTTGAAAAAACTAATGATTTTGTTCCCTACTCTTTTCAGGATTTATTAAATATTTATTATTCTGCGATTGATAATGGTTATGAACAATTTACTTTTTATTGTCCAAAGGAATATAAAACTTGTATAGAAGATACTTCTAAAATAAGTGGAGATGAACTAATACTTACTCATATAAATAATTATGTACATCCTTTTAATAGTTTTACTAATATTAAATCTAGTGTTTCTGACTCTGGAGAAGTAAATATTAAAATATTTTATTTATATGCACAGAATGAAATAGAAAAGATTGATAATAAAACAGATGAAGTATTACAAAAATTAATTAAAGATAATATGAGTGATAATGAAAAAATTAAAACTATTCATGATTATATTATTAAAAATGCTAAGTATGATGTAGAAAGAAATTTAACTGGTAATAGTAATTATAAATCTTATAATGCTTATGGACCTTTATTTGAAGGGTATGCAACTTGTAATGGATATACAGATTTAATGGCAATATTTTTAAATAAAATGGGTTATGATAATTATAAAATTGCTACTACACCAGAAGAAATTAGTTATTCTGCAACAGGACATATTTGGAACGCTGTTAAAGTTGATGGTAAATGGTTACATTTAGATTTAACTTGGGATGACCCAGTTAGTAATGATGGTAAAGATTATTTATTTCATGTTTATTTTTTAAAAACTACAGAAGAATTAAGAAAAGTTGATAAAGGAGAAACTGTTATAGAAGACCATAATTTTAATAGTTTATATTATTTGGAATTTAATTAATATTAAAACAGATAGAATGAACTATCTGTTTTTCATATTTTCTTTTAAATTGTTAATATAATCTTTTAAGGTACCAACTGAGTAACCATTTTTATTTATATCAAGTGGTTGTTCTTCTAGTCTTAATCCTTTTATCCATTTTTCATCACAACCAACTTGGCTTACATCGCTTAACTCTCTATCATCTTGTTTTTTGGTTGCTGTTAAAGTTATTGTCATACTATCTTTGGTAGTTGAGGTAACCTCTAGATTATTAATTGTAGATAGTACATACGAGTTTGTTGTATAAGTGTAAATATTATATGAATTATTATCAGTTATGTTTACGTCCGTAGATTTTCCTTCTCCAATTTGTGCCATAAAGTATGCGAATGTTGCAGTAATTAATGTTAATGTTAATGCAATCATACTTGCTATACTTATTATTTTTGTTTTTTTATTTTCCATAAAAAATCTTCTCCATTTATAACAATATCACGCACAGATATTTTATGTTATATAGCCATTTTAGCCTAAAAAAAAGCGTTGCATTCACGCATACGCGCAATTTGACGCTTTTTATGGTATTACATTAAATACTGTTGGTATACCTCTGGTTCTATGTCTTCCTACTGAGTCAATTGGGTCGTTTATCATTGTGCCTTCCACTACCATTGCTGAAGATGTTCCACCATCTAAGTTGGCAGCATTTACTGCTCCATATCTTTGCATGATTTCCACTAAATCTTTCATGGAAGCACCTTTTGTTCTTGTAGCATTTGAGTCAATGACTAGGAATAAAACAATTCCATCTTTTCTTTGTCCAATTGCAGTTCTAGCAGCATATCCCCAGCCACCATTGCCTTTTGTAAATGCTGGTTTTCCATTAACTATTAAAAATGGTGCCATTGTAACTGCATCTCTTACTCCCATTTCTAGAGCACTTTCTCCAGTTACATTATGTAGTAACACTAAAGTATTATCTTCATTAAACCCAATAAGACCATAACTTGAACCTTCTAATGTTCTATTAGTTATTATTTTACCATTTGCTATTGTTATTCCAACAGGATTTTCCCCTTTTGTATTATGTCCTGGGTCTAAAAATCCTCCCCCATTAATTGTTAAAACTGAACCTTGTTCTTTTGCCATATCATAAACATATTGACCACTTCTACCAAGCCATTTTGAATAACCAACCTTTATTTTGCTAGCATCATAAACAACTCCAAGATAAGCTTTACACCCATTAACTTCAAAATTAATAACTTTATATAATTCATTATCTTTTCTATCTAATACAGCTTTTTCATATTCATCTTTATAATCAGTAACTTTCTCATGGTTTATGAGCGATGGGTCTGTTTCCATCCCTTTATCATCAATGAAGTTATTATCCAAAACTTCTTTTATTTGGTCACTATTATAAAACCATTTACAATAATATTGATGCCTCATTGTTGCCATGGCAGTTGTAATAATCCAGTCTCTAAAACCATTATATGAACCATATAAAATAGTTAGAAAACCACTACAACCAAGCATATAAATAGTAACAAATATAGAAATTATCCACATTACTACTTTAGAAAATATTTTATGATGTTTATAATTTATTACTAAAACTATTCCTGTTATTAAACTAATTATACTTATCATCATTAATAATAAAGATATATTTTTAAAAACGTTTTTAACTAAATAATCACTATTTGTACCAATTATAAAAAATGTTAAAAATGTAAAAAACATAAATAAACTAAGCCATATTGTTAATATTCCACTTTTTTTCTTATTCATTTCTTCCTCCAATATATTTTTCTACTTCATTTATAGTATTATCAAAATTATTAAAATCAACATCAAACCATTTTATATCCATTTTATTGTTAAACCACGTATATTGTCTTTTAGCATAATGTCTACTATTTTTCTTAATTAGTATAATAGCTTCTTCTAGAGAAATTTTATTATCTATATAATCAATTATTTCTTTATAACCAATTGCTCTTTTTAATATTTTACTTTCTGGATAATTTTGATAAAGATTTTTTACTTCTTGAACTAAACCATTATCAATCATTTTATCTACTCTTTTATTTATAATGTTATAAAGATTTTCTCTAGATGTTGTAAGCCCAATAAAGATAGCATCATTATATAAAAGTGTTGGTTCTACTAAAGATGTTAAATCTTTTTGTAAAAATCTTTCTAAACGTATTCTATTATTTTTATCGATATTACAATTAATATCTTTTTCTTTTGCAAGTTTATATAAATCTTCTAAAGAATAATTGCTATAGTCTTTTTTTTCTTCTTCATTAAATCTATAGTCATATGCTCCGGCGGTGGCATAAAGTCCGGACCCTCCCACAATAATTAAGTTTTTGTCACTGTATTTTTCAAAAATATTTCTTAAATCTTCTTGATAGTCTTTGACACTATATTCTTCATTCGGAGATTTTATGTCAAACAAAAAATGTTTAATGCCACACTTTTCTTCTTCTGTTACTTTAGCACTACCAATATCTAAACCCTTATAAATTTGTACTGCATCGCAATTTATGACATATGCTTCATACTTTTTAGCCAGGGCTATACTTAATTTTGTTTTACCTACTCCAGTAGGTCCCATTATAAATATTTTCATAACACAAACACCACTAACATTATATCATTTACTTAAAGATATTTAAATGGTATAATCAAAAAGAGGCGAAAAAAATGAATGATTTTATAAAATATAATAATATGGAAATAATAAATGATGGTGATATTTTTGTTAAAGTTGAAATTAAAGATGAATGTTTAAATCCATTTCATATTGTTCATGGTGGTTTAATTTTTGCCCTTGGAGATACTGCAATGGGAGTTAAAATTAAAAGTTTAGGTAAAACTGCTGTAACTATGAATGCTAATATTAATTTTATATCACCTGGTGTTGGCAAATATTTAATAGCTAATGCTAAAGTAATAAAGAATGGTAGTCATACTTGTGTTATGGAAGCAACTATTAAAAATGATTTGGGTAAATTAGTGGCAACTATGAATGGAACATATTTTTATATAAAATAAGGAGGAAACTATGGATATAATTGGTATTATTGCAGAATATAATCCATTTCATAATGGACATATATATCATATAAATAAGATAAAAGAAAAATATCCAGATGCTATTTTAATATTAGTTTTAAATGGATACTTTTTAGAACGAGGAGAAATATCTATACTAACTAAAGAAGAAAAAACAAGAATTGCTTTAGAATATGGAGTTAATATTGTATTAGAACTTCCCTTTCTAATGGGTAGTCAATCTGCAGATATTTTTGCTGATGCAAGTATTAAAATACTTAATAATTATCATGTTAATAAAATTATCTTTGGAAGTGAATGTAATGATGTAAGTATGTTAACTAATATTGCTAAAGCTCAATTTAAAGATGATTTTGATGAATTAGTAAAAAATTATATGGATGAAGGTTGTAATTATCCAACTGCTTTAGCAAGGGCTTGTAAAGTTAATTTTGATTTTAATCCTAATGATTTACTTGGTATATCTTATATTAAAGCTATAATAAATAATAATTTTAATATAGATGCTGATGTAATAAAAAGAACAAATAGTTATCATGATAAAACTAGTAACGAAGAAATTGTTAGTGCTTCAAATATTAGAGAAAAAATAAAAGAAAATATTGATATAACTAACTATTTACCAAATGAAGTTGTTAATAGTTTAATTAGAATTGATTATAGTATATTTTTTAAATTATTAAAATCTAAAATTATTACTGATAATGATTTAAGCAGTTATGTTGATGTTGATGAAGGTATTGAATATAGATTAAAAAAATATATTAATGATGTAGATAATTTTTTTGATTATATTAATTTAATTAAAACTAAAAGATATACTTATAATAAATTAAATAGAATGTTTATTCATATTTTGATTGGACTTAAGAAATGTGATAATTTAAAAGTTATAGATTATACTAAAATTTTAGGTTTTGATAAAAAAGGATTAAGTTATTTAAATAAAATAAAAAATAATTTAAATATACCAAGTAGTGTTAATACTAATTCTTTAATTTATCAATATGAATTAAAAACTAGTTTAATATATGATTTAATAAATAATACTAATACTTATAGTTTTGAAATTAAAAATAAACCAGTTGTTAAAGACTAGTTTATTTTTTTAATTTATTTATAATATAATTTTTAGTTTCTAGAAAATCCATATTTAAAGCAACACCGATTTCTTCATATAAATACTTTTCTGCTCTTTTAAAGTATTCATCATCTTTTTCACTTATCTTTTTGTTGTTTAATATTCTCATTTGATTTCTTAAGTATGTAGTTTTAATTATTTTTACTAAATCTTCATGTGTACCACTTTTCATTAGTTCTTTATATGTTTGTTCAATTTGTTTTTCTTCAAGATTAATCGTATTTATTTCTGGTATTTCTAATAACAATTTATCTATTTCTTCTTTAGTTATAACATTTTTTAATAGTGGTGATGAAATAGGTACTTGATACTTAATTGTATTATCACTGACTGGTTCTAAATGATATAATCCATTTTCTTCACTAATAATTTTACATACTTCTTTTCGATATACGATATATTTTTTCATATTGACTCCTTAGAAAAATTATATCATTTTTCAAAAAAATTTTCTAATAAAAAAAATGTAACAAAATGTTACACTTATACTTGCATTAATTCTTGTTCTTTAGCTTTTATTTCATCATCAACAAGTTTATTGTATTTAGTTATTAATTCTTGTACTTCTTCTAAATACATCTTTTCTTCATCTTCAGGATATTCTTCTTTTTTAATTTCATTATTTGCATCTTGTCTGATGTTACGTAGAGCTACTTTTGCTTCTTCACCAATATTTTTGGCTTGTTTAACATATTCTTTTCTTCTATCTTCTGTTAGTTCGGGAATTGTTAAAATAATCATTTCACCATTATTTGTAGGTGCTATTCCTAAATTTGCTTCATTAATTGCTCTTTCAATGTCTTTTAATGTGCTACGATCAAATGGTTTTACAAATAATTTTCTAGCTTCAGGCACTGTGATGTTTGCAACACTTTGAATTGGTGTAGGCATTCCATAACAACTTACCATTATACCATTTAACATTGCTGGATTAGCTCTCCCTGCCCTGATTGTGACTAATTTTGATTTTAATGCTTCAATTGTAGCCATCATTTTCTTCTCTGAATTCATAATTTTTCTCCTTTAATTTAATTCTATACTATCATTATAATTAATTTTATTAGATTTTACAATAAAATTTAACATTAATTTGCCATTTTTGCTTATACTTAAGGCTTTATTTGTCCCATAAGTACTATTTTTAATATCATTTAAGGTTCCATCAACATCAATTACTTGGACATCTTCATCAAGTATTTGTGTATCTTCAAGTCTTTTTTTTACTTGTTCTAAAATATTATCTTCATTTAAATTAAATTTTGTTAATAATTCTTCATTTGTTAGATTTTTTCCATCATTAATATTTATAACATAACTTTTTACAACTTTTGGTAAAGATGATGTTACACAATTATAGTCATAATCTTTAATTACTAATGATTTGTAATCTCCATATTCCATTATTTCATAATCACGATATGAAAAACTATATAAATCATTTTCACAGGTTGTTCCTTCAGGTATTTCTTCTGTTGTTACTCTAACTTGATTACTATTTATACTTTCAAGTTCACTATGAAGTGTATCATTTATAATCTCATAACCTTCAATATTAATTATAACATCTCTTTTAAATATATCATCAATTATTTCTGTTTCATTATCATAATAAATATAATCTTTACTTTTATTTATTCTTAAATCTACTACTTCTGGTTCTTGTTTATTATTTTTCTTATCTTTATCTGGAGTTTTTAACATGTAATCCATAAAGAAATAACCTCCAACTATAAAGAATAATAAAATTATTCCCAGAACTATTACACCAAATTTATTTCTTGTATTATCCATATATACTCCTAATTCTTAAGGTATTCTGTAAATACGGCCCTTAAATTTTGTTCTTTCTCTCCTTGAGTAAAACTGTTCCAATATGTGCTCGGTGTTGTTTTTCCTTTTATAAATGATGTATCACTATCAAATAATAATACTTCATCTTTACTAACAACTAGCAGTGATGGAGCATATATTTCTGCTACTCCTTTATCATTATATGTTACATAATTACTTAAATTTTTAACTATATCTTCATACGTTCCATTATTATCTTTTCTATTTTTAGTAAAATCATAATAATATATTTCTTCTACTCCAACTTCTTTAGCAATTTTATTAACTATATAAGCATAATAATTTACCCATTCATTTTCAGTTCCAAATAAAACTATTCCTTTGGCACCACGAGATACCATTCTAGCTTCTGTTGCATTAACTATTTTAAATACATTGTCAGTTGATACCATACTAAACATTGATGAAAATTTTTCATTGTCTGGTAACTCAACTTTATATTCTTTTTTACCTAAATATATAAAAGCATAAATAAGTAAACAAAATATTATTATATATATAACCATTTGTGTTTTGCTTTTAAACATTTTTTTATTTTTAATATATATTTTTTCCATTTAAACTGCATCTCCATTTATATTTTACCAAATTATTTAATATTTATAAAGTAGCTAAGTAAATTTGTGTCAAATTTTTGTCAAAAAAACAAGCCTAAGCTTGTTTAAAATCTACTAAAATAAGTTTATTATCAACTAGTTTATAAGTATAAATTAATTTAAAGAAGTCATCTTTATTATTTTTAAAAGCATTTTCAAAATATTCTTTATCACTTAAACCATCATAATCACTATCATAATTTAATAATCTACTTATATTAGTTAAATTTGTAGCACTTGTTGGGCCGATTTCATTTTGAAATGCAAATAAACCATAATATGTTATAACATAGTTGTCATCTATTTTTTCTTCACTTGCTAATTTAAAATTATAGACATAGGCATTTTGAAAATCAGTTAACACATCTGTTCCAATTGTATTTTCATTATAAACATATTCATTTGTATCTTTATTATATTTAAATAATGGTTCTTCATCTGTTGGCATCATATAATAATCTTCTGGTTGTACTCCCAAATCACTTCCAAAAATACTTATTAAATTTTCTTTTAAAGTATCAAAACTTTTATTATTGTATTTATTATCTTCATCTAAATAGTTTACTAATCCAGCAACATAAAGTTTTTGACTATTACTTAAATTTGTTAAATATTCATTAAAATCTCTTTGGCTACTTTGAGTAAAATTATATAGTGCTGTTAATGTATAAATACTATATTCTTCTATTTTAGCACTCTTAAATATTTCTTCATCAGGATTTTTTTCTTCAGTTTTAGTAACAGTTTCTTTTTCACCAAAATATGTTCCTAGAAAAAAACAGCCTACAAAAGATAAAATAACACAAAATATTACTAAGTATGTTATGTAATTTAATTTATTTTTCTCCATTTTGAACCTCACTTATATTTGTATCACTAGCTTTTTCTTTGCCAAAGTTTGTTCCTAATAAAAAGCCTCCGATACCTGCTATTATCACACAAAATATTACCATTAATGTATAAAACAACGATTTATTTTTATCCATAAATTTCATCTCCTATTCTTAAGATTAAGAATACCACAAACAAAGAAAAAAAGCAACCCACAAGGGTTACTTTAATTAATTACCTTTCACTTGATTCATTACTTCTTCAGCAAAGTTATCGTTTCTTTTTTCCATACCTTCACCAACTTCGTAACGTACCATTTTTAGTATTTCTCCACCATTGTTAGCTACATATTTAGCTACTGATAAATCTCCATCTTTAATAAACGCTTGTTCAGCAAGACAGATTTCTTTATAGAATTTTTGAATTCTTCCTTGAACCATTTTTTCAGCGATTTCTGCTGGTTTTCCTTCATTAATAGCTTGTTCTTTTAAAACATTCTTTTCATTATCTAAAACATCAGCAGGGACATCACTAGGATTTAAATAAAGTGGTTTCATAGCTGCAGCTTGCATTGATACATCTTTAGCTACGTCTTCACTTGCACCTTTAACAATTGTTAATGCTGCAATTTTTCCTCCCATATGAATGTATGAACCAAAATGTTCATCATCATTTTTAGTTAAAATTTCAAATCTTCTTAAAGATAATTTTTCTCCGATTTTAGCTGTTTTGTTAACAATTAATTCTCCAATTGTTCCTTCAGAAGTTGCTAATTCTTTAGCTTCTTCTACAGTTTTAACATCACTTTTTAATAAAGCCTCACCGATTGTATCAATCATAGCTCTAAATTCTTCATTTTTACTAACAAAGTCTGTTTCACTATTAACTTCTAAGATAACAGCTTTATTTCCATCTACGTAAATATTTGCTAAACCTTCTGCAGCTATTCTAGATTCTTTTTTAGCAGATTTAGCTATACCTTTTTCTCTTAGGTAATTTACAGCTTCTTCCATGTTTCCATTAGTTTCTGCTAAAGCTTTTTTACAATCCATCATTCCTGCTCCAGTTGCTTCACGTAAATCTTTAACCATACTTGCAGTTACTTCCATAAATATCCTCCTTATTCACTTAGTTTTGCAACTAATTCATCTTTTTTCATTGTTGAATAACCTTTAATTCCAGCTTCTTTAGCTAGTTTTTTAAGGTCTGCTAATGTTTTTCCTTCTAATTCATCAGCTTTTTCCATTTCTTTTATTTCTTCTAAAACTGTTTCATCTACTTTTACTTCTTTAGTTTTAACTTCTTTAGTTTCTTCTTTTACATCAGATACTTTTTTGTCATCTTCAGTTACATAGTCATCAAGTGGTAAATCATTTGCTTCACATATAGCATTTGTTAATACCCCTAACATAACTTTAATACTTCTTACAGCATCATCATTTCCTGGAATAACAAAATCTACATCATCTGGGTCACAGTTAGTATCAACTACACCAAATACTGGAATATGTAATTTTCTTGCTTCTTTAATTGCATTGTATTCTTTTTTAGGGTCAACAATAATTAAAGCTTGTGGAAGTTTATCCATTGCACGAATACCACATAGTACTTTATTTAATTTTTCATATTCCTTTTTAAGTCCAACAACTTCTTTTTTAGGAAGTAAATCAAATGTACCATTCTTTTCCATTTCTTCGATTTCTTCAAGTCTTTTAACTCTTCTTCTGATTGTTCTGAAATTTGTAAGTGTTCCGCCTAACCATCTTTCAGTTACATAGTAAGAATTACTTCTTGTTGCTTCTTCTAAGCAAACTTCTTGTGCTTGTTTTCTAGTACCTACGAATAAGAATTTACCACCATTACTAGCGATTGTCTTAACTTCTTCGTAAGCTGCTTCTAAACATGCTTTTGTTTTTTCTAAGTCGATAATATAAATATCATCCCTAGATGTAAAAATATACTCTTTCATTTTTGGGTTCCATCTTTTTGTTTGATGTCCAAAATGAACTCCAGCTTCTAATAAATAACTCATAGAAACTACTGCCATAAAAAATTCCCTCCTTCGTTTAACTTCTTGATACTTCTTCTTAATTCAACACCTTTTAGGCACTAGATGAATTAATCCATATCAATGTTTAATAATTGCTTTTACAGCACTTTAAATTCTACCAAAAAAACACTATTTTTACAAGTGTTTTTCTTAAATTATATGATTTTTATAGTAAATTATCTCTTAATTCTTCAGCATTAATATATTTTTTAGTTAAATTATGATTTAGAATACTCATTAAATAATATCTATTAGTGTGTAAAAAATCAAGCATTTCATAAACATCACTTTCTTCATTTAAAATGTCTACTCTATCTTTAACTTTGATGTTTTCATCTATTTTAATAAATAATTTATCTATATCATCTGATATTACTTCATATTTTTGATTATTTATTACAACATTTTTTATTGCTTTTGTTATGCCATCTTTATGTCCAATCGGACAAACTCCTATAAAGATATCTTCTTTAGTAATGAATGACTTTCCTACTAAAGTATTTTTAGAAACATTTTTTATATCCATAATTTCACTAGTTATGTTAAATATTAATTCTAAATCTATATTTGGAAATTCTAATCTTCCATATTTCTTTTCTATATTTTTTATCTTAGTTCTAGTAAAAAAATCATCATCTAGGTTTTCTTCAATACCTAAAATAGATAAATCAAACCTTATTCCATTTACATAATCTAACTTTTTATGATACATTATTGGTTCGTTTAAATGAATCATTATATCTTTATTTATAAATGGTTTTATTATTTCATAGAAGTTATTAACTTGTTCATAATAAAAATTATCTAAAATACCAAAAGATGTTAAATCGGTATAAATACCTGTTAAAGTAATATTTTTAGCATCATTTATTATATTAATTATTTCTCCTAGCTCTTTTTGATTATTAATACCTAAAATATTAGAACCATTATCAATTAGTATTTGAACATTTAAATTATCTTTAAATTTTAAACTTAAAAGCATTTCTAAATATTTTTTACTAAATATTGTTATTGTTACATCATTATTTAAACAATCATAAACTTCATCTTTAGTAACATAATAACTTGTTAAAATAGGAATAGTTTTATTAAATTTTCTTATTTCTAAAGCTTCTTTTAAAGACCCCACTAAACAATAATTAATACCAAACATGTTCATTGTATCAATTATTTTTAAACCCATTCCATGAGCATTATCTTTTAAATCTACTATTTTATATTTATAATCACTATAACTTTTAGATAGCAATTTTGTGTTATTTTTTAATTTTTCTAAATCTATTTCTAAAATTGTTTCGTACTTCATAAATTTACCTCGTAAAATTATTATAAAGGATAGACTTATTTTTTTCAATATGATAAAATGAATTTGGATAAAACAAAAAGACTAATTATGAAACCAGATAAATATCAATTGGATGCTATAAAAAGCACTAAAAATACCCTTTTAATCGCCGGAGCTGGGGCTGGTAAAACATTTACTATTGTTGAAAAAATCAAATATTTAGTAAATGAAATTGGGATAAAACAGGAAGAAATACTTGTCATTTCATTTACTAATAAAAGTGTTAATGATTTAAAAAAGAAAATAGATTTTGATATAAATATAATGACTTTTCATAAACTAGCTATGAGTGTATTAGATAAAAAAAATATTAATTATAACTTAGTTAGTGATACAGAACTAGAATTTATAACTAATGAATATTTTAGGAGCATTGATTTAGAAAAAAGAGATGAAATACTTAGATATTTTAAAGAATATGACTATGATAAATTTTTAAATAGTTATAAATATATTCAGTTTAAAAAAATAATTATTACTTTAATTAAGTTATATAAAACTAATAATAAAAATAAAGATGATATTAAAAAGTTGTTTTTAAAAGATTATTTTTTAAGTAAATATACTTATATTATAAAATGTCTGTATGATAATGAATTAAATTCTAGTAATAGATTGGATTTTGATGATTTAATTATTAAAGCAACACAATGTTTAGATGAAGATTTAGGTTATAAATATATTATTATTGATGAATTTCAAGATACTTCTTTGATTAGATTTAATCTTATAAAAAAAATTAAAGAATTGTCTGGTTCTACCTTTTTTTGTGTTGGAGATGATTATCAATCTATTTATCATTTTTCAGGTTGTGATATAAATATTTTTTTGAATTTTACAAAATACATTCCAAATTCTGAAATAAAAAAATTAAAATATACATATAGAAATAGTCAGGAACTAATAGATGTTAGTTCAAAATTTGTTATGAAAAATGAAAGTCAGATAAAAAAAGAGTTACTTAGTCATAAACATTTAGAAAAACCAATAGAATTTGTTTATTATATTAATCCTAGAAAAGCTTTTAAAAAACTATACAATAAATTAAAATATGAAAATAATGATTTACTTGTTCTAGGAAGAAATAATTTTGATATAAAAAAGTTTAGTAATGAGGAAATAAGAGAGTTTATGAGTGTTCATTCATCGAAAGGTTTAGAGGCTGAAAATGTAATTTTAATTAATTTAACTGATGGATTATATGGTTTTCCAAATAAATTAATAAATTCTAAGTTAATAGAAGAACTTCATCCTTCTGATAAAACCTATCTTTATGCTGAAGAACGTAGACTTTTTTATGTAGCACTTACTAGAACTAAAAATAAAGTTTATATCTTAGTTCCTTTATTTAATAAATCTATTTTTATAAAAGAATTAAAAAAAATAATACATTTTAAGTAGGATTTAAGCAAGATGCCATTTAAATTAACAAATGAAATACTAGAAAAAGTAGCAAATATAATGGAAAAAATTGGTAAGCTTGATAATGTTAGTTATTTAGAGCAAACTAAAATAAATTCAATTCATAGCTCTTTGGCTATTTAAAATAAATAATCCTCTTTCTGAAATTATGGATAAGTTACATTAAAAAAAGTATGTATTTAGACCCAACAATTAAGCAAGGACTTATAAAATTAACTATTCCAGATAAGCCAACAAGCAAAAATCAAAAATATTATAAAATTTAAAAGAACCTGTATTTTTACTTTTACAGGTTCTTGTTTTAATTAGAAATTATTCTTTATTTTTTTCTGTTTTTTCTTTCTTTTCTGGTTTTGGCAAACATTCTTTACGAGAAAGATTTAATCTTCCACGATTATCATAACCTAGAGATTTAACCATGATTTCATCACCAACGCTGAACATATCACTTGGTTTTTCTACTCTTTCCCAGGCAAGTTGTGAAACATGTACTAAACCTTCACATCCTGGCCATAGTTCTACGAAACAACCAAAATCTTCAACTTTTGTGATTTTTCCAGTATAAACTTTGCCTTCTTCAACTTCACGAATGACATCAAGTATCATTTGTTTAGTTTTAGCAATTATATTTTTATCAGTATGGTAAATTATTACTCTTCCATCATCTTCAAGGTCAACTTTAACAGCATCTTTATCATTTACTGTTGCAACATTTGATGCTTCAAGAATAATTTTAGTAATCATTTCTCCACCCTTACCAATGATATCTCTAATTTTTTCTGGGTCAACATTAAATGTTTCAATCTTAGGGGCATACTTACTTACTTCTTTACGTGGTTCTGGAATAGCACTTTCCATAACATCTAGAATTTCCATACGAGCTTTTTTAGCTTGAGCTAGAGCTTCACCAAGAATTTCTTTTGTTACACCTTTAATTTTAATATCCATTTGTAATGCTGTGATACCTTCACGTGTTCCTGCTACTTTAAAGTCCATGTCGCCCATGTGGTCTTCAAGACCTTGAATATCAGTTAGAATTGTGTACTTACTTCCATCTGGGCTAGTGATAAGTCCCATTGCTATTCCTGCAACTGGAGCTTTAATTGGAACACCTGCTGCCATTAAGCTTAAACATCCTGAACAAATTGTTGCTTGACTAGATGAACCATTGCTTTCTAAAACTTCACTAACTACACGAATTGTGTATGGGAATTCTTCTTCAGATGGAATAACTTGAGCTAGAGCTCTTTCCCCTAGAGCACCATGTCCAATTTCTCTTCTTCCCGGAGAACCATATCTTCCAACTTCACCTACTGAGAATTGTGGGAAGTTATAATGAAGCATAAATCTTTTTGTATCTTCAATACCTAATCCATCAAGAATTTGATGTTCACCTAAAGCCCCTAGAGTAGTTGTAGCAAGTACTTGAGTTTCTCCTCTTGAAAATAGTGCTGAACCATGTGTTCTTGCAAGTAAATCGATACCTGCATAAAGTGGTCTAATTTCATCCATCTTTCTTCCATCGGGTCTAATATGTTCATCAGTGATTAAACGGCGAACTTCTCCACCTTCAATTAAATGAAGAACTTTGCTTACTTGAGCCATTTTATTGTTTTTATCTTCATCTTCAGCATAAATTTCTTCAAAATGAGCCATTGTATTTGCTTTTACTTCATCAATTTTAGCATATTTTTCTAACTTATCTTTAATTTGAATTGCGGCAAGCATATCAGCAGTTGCGTAGTCTCTTACAACTGATTCAATTTCAGAATCAATTTCTGCCTTAGGTAGTTCAACTTTTTCTACCCCGATTTCATCAATAATACTTTGTTCAAATTCACATAATTTTTTAATATTTTCATGAGCAAACATTAAAGCATCAAGCATTAATTCTTCGCTTATTTCCTTAGAACCAGCTTCAACCATACAAATTGCATCTTTGGTACCTGCTACTGTTAAGTGTAATTCACTTAAATCACTTTGTTCTGCAGTTGGGTTAATAATAAATTTACCATCAATTAAACCTACTATAACTCCTGCTACGGGTCCATCAAATGGAATATTTGATATACCTAAACATAGAGATGAACCAAATAATGCAGTCATTTCTGGTGAATTATCTTGATCAACTGATAAAACAGTATTAATAACTTGAATTTCATTTCTTAAATTTTCATCAAACATTGGTCTGATTGGTCTATCTATTAGTCTTGCAGCAAGGGTTGCAGCATCACTTGGGCGACCTTCTCTTTTAATAAATCCTCCAGGAATTTTACCTACCGAATATAATCTTTCTTGGTATAATACTTGTAATGGAAAGAAATCTTGTGATACTGGAATTTTTCCCATTACACAAACAGATAATACTGCTGTATCTCCATATCTTACTAGTACTGCACCATTTGTTTGTTTTGCAAGTTCTCCAGTTTCTACTACTAACTGTCTTCCATCAAAATCTAATTTAAATACTTTCTTCATAAACATCCTTTCTAAAATAAAAAGACACTAAAAACAAGTGCCCTTTTAATTATTTTCTTAAATTTAATTTTTTAATTACTTCTCTATAACTTACTACATCATTTTTCTTTAAGTAGTCAAGTAATTTTTTACGACGACCAACTTTCATAAGTAGACCTCTTTTTGAATGATAATCATGCTTATGTTCTTTTAAATGTTCTGTTAAGTTATTAATTTCATTTGTAAGAATTGCAATTTGTACTTCAGTTGAACCACAATCATTTTCAGATTTTGCAAATTCTTTAATGATTTTTGCTTTTTCTTCTTTCATTAAAGCCATAATATTTTTCCTCCCACTTTCTTAATTGGTTTAATCATAGTATTGATTTGGAGATATCAAAACCAAGAATAAACTTCATATATTTATTATAATTTAAAACTCACTCTTTTGCAAGCACTATTTTAAAGATGCTAATAATTCATCTTTTTTCATTGTAGAGTAACCTTTTACTCCTTTTTCTTTAGCAAGTGCTTTTAATTCTGCCAAAGTTTTTGAACTTAAATCTTCTGATGCTTCTTTTTTAGTTTCTTTCTTTTCAGCTTTTACTTCTTTAGTTTCAGTTTTAACTTCTTTTTTAGCTACTTTTACTTCACCATTTAAAGCTTTTTTAGCAGTTTCAACTAATGCTGTAAATGATTTTGGGTCATCAATTGCCATTTCTGATAACATTTTTCTGTTGATTTCAATACCAGCTTTAGCAAGTCCATTTATGAATTTTGAATAACTAATTTCATTTTCACGACATGCAGCATTAATTCTTGTAATCCATAATTTTCTGAAATTTCTTTTATTTTGTCTTCTGTCTCTAAAAGCATATGCTCCACTATGGAAAACTTGTTCTTGTGCAGTTTTATATAATCTGTGTTTACTTCCAAAGTAACCTTTTGCTTCTTTTAAAACTTTTCTTCTTCTATTTTTAGAAACGTTTCCGCCTTTAACTCTTGCCATACTATTTCACCTCCATGATTAGATAACAGATTTTAATCTGCTACTATCTCCTTTTGCGAGTGTTCCTTTATTACGTCTTTGTCTAACTGCTTTTGCTGTATCTTTTCCAGTCTTATGGTTACTTCCAGACTTCATATAAGTTAAAGTACCATTTTTTTTCTTTTTAAATACTTTTGAACTTGAACTATGTGTTTTTTGTTTACATTTTGCCATACTAATTTCCTTCTTTCTTTTTTGGTGCTAAAATCATTGCAATTTGTCTTCCTTCTTGCTTTGGTTCGGTTTCAATTACTGATACTTCACTTAAAGCATCTGCAAATTTAAGTAATACGTCACGACCTAATTCTGGTCTAGCCATTTGACGACCTTTAAAACGAATGAATGCTCTAATTTTATGTCCTTTTTCAAGATATTCCTTAGCATTTTTTCTTCTTGTTTCAAAGTCTCCAACATCAATGGTTACTGATAAACGATATTCTTTTAACTCTTTGTTTGCTTCTCTTGCTTTCTTTTGACTTTCTTTTAGCTTCTTTTGTTTTTCATAACGATATTTATTGTAATCCATTATTTTAGCAACAGCTGGTACGCCATTACCATTCATTAGAACTAAATCAAGTCCAGCATAACCTGCAAGAGTTAATGCATCATTTAGTTTTTTTAATCCCATCTTTTCGCCATTTGGCCCAATTACCATCAATTCTTCAACACGAATATTTTCATTGATTGGTAGTTCATTACTATCAAACTTTGCTATATTAAGCACCTCCAACGTCAATTAAAAAATGGATACCTATTTAGTATCCATCCATAAAAAAGTATATCAAATAAATCTAAATACTTAAATGGCATTTACCTATCGCTATTTGCAATCAGGTGGATACTAAATCTCTTTCCTTTTTTCAAGTAACATCATTATATTACATCATTATTCTATGTTTGTCAAACATTTTCTATTACTTTTAGTTATTTTTAGCTATTTTTCTATATTTTACCCTTTTTTTCTTACTAAAGAATAGGCTTGTTTTTTTAATTCACCGCTTTTTATTTTTTGAATTTGTTCACTTAAAACTGCTTTAGTAAAAAATACTGCTTCACTTAAATCTACATCTTTATCAACAAATTGATATTTTTCTTTAATTGAAGTCCATAATTCTTCATGTCTTTTGACAAACTCTTTATCTAGAAAATCAGCATTTATATCATCAAGATTCATTCCATACATCATAACCATTGCTTCAAAATATAAACTAAATTTATCTTCATCATAATTTTTACCAAACAATTTATATATATCATAAAAATCTTTTACTCTAGTATTTGGAATATCCTCTCTTGTATTATGTGCTATTATATAAAGTTTTTCAGCAATATGGTCTTCAAAAGATGGTGTATTTATATAAAACTTTTGGTCACCTTCAAATAATGGTTCAACTGCTTTAAATTGAGTTTCAAATATTACTTTATTATTATCTTTAAAATCTATTGGCACAGGAATAACCATTTCTTTAGAACCTTCATAGTTAATCTTTGCTACAACAGGTATTTTATAAACACCATTTTTTGTTTGTCTTGGTGTTGTTGATAAATCAAAAGTTAATTCATTAGAAAACGTATCATATATTGCTGCAAACAAAATATTTATTGGTATATGATGTGATAAAGTTGATGATAAATCTATATCTAAAACCGGTCTAGTTAATTCTTTTAAATGAACGTATTGACTAAAACTTCCCTTTACTACTAAATCTCCATTGTTTATTAAGGCTAATTTTTCAAGTAATTTTCGAGCATAATATGTTGTATATGTTGCCATGGGAGTAATACCTAATCTTTTAGCCTCTTTTTTCATAAAAGATTTTTCTTGATCTAAATTTCTAAACTCCATAAAAAATCCCCCTTAAATTGGCAACTATTTTACCACAAACTTAAACAAAATGCAAGTTTATAACAAAAAAGCAATATGTTTTATCATATTACTTTTTGTTAACAATTAAGTTTTCAATATATTTTTTGAACTCTTCAATACTCATTGTAGTAGTTTCTGTACTACCAAATAGTCTAAAGCTAATTGTTTTTTCATCAACTTCTTTTTGTCCTAGAATTAAAGTAATTGGAATTTTTCTTATTTGACTTTCACGCATTTTATAAGATAATTTTTCATCACTATCATCAAGTTCTACACGATAATTTGCATCTTTTAACATTTCATAAATAGATGTAGCATATTCTAAATGATATTCTTTATTTACTGGTATAATATTTATACCTACTGGAGCAAGCCATAGAGGTAGTGCTCCTTTTGTTTCTTCAAGTAGCATTGCTATAAATCTATCTAAAGACCCTAGAATTGCTCTATGAATTACAACTGGAGTTTTCTTTTCACCATTTGCATCGATATAATATAATTCAAATCTTCTTGGTAGTAGGAAATCAAGTTGAATCGTTGATAATGCTACTTCATTACCTATTGCTGGTTTAATTAATATATCAAGTTTTGGTCCATAGAATGCTGCTTCACCTTTAGCTTCGATATAATCAATTCCAATATCATTTAAAACTTTTCTTAAAGCATCTTCTGCATTATTCCACATTTCATCATCTTGGAAATATTTTTCTTTATCTTCTGGATTTCTTAGTGACAAACGACATTTATAATTTTTAAATCCAAAATCTTTGTAAACATCCATGATTAAATCAAGAACGCCTTTAAATTCTTTTTCAATTTGTTCTGGAGTACAGAAAATGTGTGAGTCATTTTGAGTAAATGATCTAGCTCTTTCAATTCCCTTTACTGCACCAGCTGCTTCATATCTAAAGTCATTAGCTATTTCCGCAATACGAATTGGCAAATCTTTATACGAATGTAAGAAATTTTTATACATTACCATGTGATGTGGACAATTCATTGGTCTTAAAACATATGCTTCATTGTCCATTTCCATTGCTGGGAACATATCATCTTTATAGTGATCCCAATGTCCACTTGTTTTATAAAGTTCTACACTACCTAAATCTGGAGTATGAACATGGCTATATCCATATTTTATTTCTTTATCAGTGATGTAATTTTGTAGTGTTCTCCATAAAGTGTAACCATTTGGTAACCATAATGGAAGTCCACGACCAACTAATTCTGAAGTCATAAATATTTTTAAATCTTTACCTATTTTACGATGGTCTCTTTCTTTAGCTTCTTCAAGTTCTTTTAAATGAGCTTCTAGTGCTTCTGGTGTGTCAAAACAAACTCCGTATATTCTTTGTAACATATGATTTTTAGCATCATTTTTCCAGTAAGCGCCACTTACTTTAAGAAGTTTAAAGTTTTTTAATTCTTTAACAGTATCTACGTGTGGTCCACGACATAGGTCAGTAAAGTCCCCTTGAGTATAGCATGAAATTACTTGAGCATTTTCATCCATTCTAGAAATTAAATCGATTTTATAAGGGTCATTTTTAAACATTTCTAAAGCTTCTTCTTTACTTATTTCATGTCTAACTATTCTTTTACCATCTTTAGCTAATTTTTTCATTTCTTTTTCAATTGCTGGTAAATCTTCTTCATTTAAAGTTTTACCATTAAGGTCTATATCATAATAAAAACCTTCTTCAATAACTGGCCCAACCCAAAATAAAGCATCTGGATATAAATGTTTAACTGCTTGAGCCATTAAATGAGCACATGAGTGATTCATTACACTTAATTTTGCATCTTCTTTAATATTAATCATTTTATCTTCCTTCTTTCTTTTCTCTTTCTCTTTTTTCTAATCTTGAATATTCTCTTTTTACTTCTTCTAATTTTCCACGTAATCTTTGTTCCATTAACTCTGCAACATTAGGTTCATCTTTAACTTTTTCTAAATATTTTAAATCACAGCGTATTTCAAATAACTGCTTTAATATTATATCTTTTTCGGTGTCATATTCCATACACATTCCTCCTTTTAACAAAAAAAGAATGATACCAAGGAGTCTTTTTAAAGACGGTACCATCCCTTTATTTTACTTAATTACTGATAACGGACTTATCCGTGGTTTATTAACCCTCTTAGAAAGTGGTAATTAACAACTATTTTGTTAGCTTCCACCGACCGCTAACTCTCTATAAAAATTCATTATTAATCGTGTCTTTCCTCATCGATTTCATGATAATTCTATCATATATTTTTACGCTTTTCAATACAAAATTGTTAATTTTACGCAAAAGTATTGCATTATTTTAAGCAATTTGGTATAATTTACTTGTTCTTGAAGGACATGGGTTGTTAGCTCAGTTGGTAGAGCAATTGACTCTTAATCAATGGGTCTAGGGTTCGAATCCCTAACAACCCACCATTAATTTGTGTGATAAAACTAACAAATACGCTAGAATTTGTTAGTTTTTTTTATTTTCATTTATGCTTAAAATAATGTAAAAATTTATATAAAAATGATTTTTTCGGCACCTTTACGGCACCTAAAAAAAAACACTAACAATGCTAGTATTTTTAATTTTTTCTATCTTTTTCTAGATTTGCAAAATCTGATACTTGTGATTCATCAGGTCTTGTTTTATTGAATTCTATTTTTTGTACCTTTTTAGTAGTTTTACCTACGGCATCAGTTGCAATGTAAAGTATCCAGTATTGGTCAATACCATTTATTTCATCAACTTCATGATAAACTTTATGGGTAACTTTTACTCCTGGTTTGTCATCTTTTACTTCAAGATGGTTATAATTTATATCATCAATTGAATCAACATAAAGAACTTTATCAAAAAACTTAATCGTTGGAGCTTTAATATCTTCTTCGTTATTAACATCTTCTAAATACTCATTACCAACGGGATTTGCAACCCAGCCCCATTTATCTTTTTCGTATTCAATGTGATACCAATAATTTCCGCGATGATTTTCATAGTCATCCACTTTATAAACTTGACCCTTTTTTACTTGTCCTAATTCAGAACTGTTTTTATCGGGTTCTTTTCTAATTTTAATGTATTCATTTACAACTTCAATGTGCCATCCTTCTTTAATCTTCTTAACTCTGGCATCTTCTACAATACCTAAAATAAATTTAACAGCAAAGAAACCTATTACTATTAAAATAAGAATTGTAAATATTATTTTTAATTTTTTCACACTATCACTTCCTATATCTAATTATACCAAAAATTTTTTATTTTACTAGTACTTTATTTTGTGTTATAATCTAATTGGTGATTTATTTATGAAGAAGTATAAGTATCAAAGACTTACAAAAGATGAAAAAAAGGAAGCTAAAAAAAATTTTTATCAAACTGAACAAGGGATAGAATTAAAGAAAAGATTTAACAGAATTTTAATTTATAGCATTATTTTAATTTTATTTGGGATTTATTTACTTGTTGAAGCTTATATAAAGAAAGATTCTTATGCTCAATATGTATATGGTTCTATTCTTATCTTATTTGGAATTGGATTTTTAATATCAAGAGGACATGTAAAGATGATGAAAGTTAATGATTTTATTACTAGACCAAAAAACACTACGAAAAAGTAGTGTTTTAATTTATTCTATCATCAAATTGTTCCATTTCATCTAATTGGTCTTCAACTAGATTTCTAAATCTTCTCTTATATACTGCAACTTTTCTTCTTAAACTTTCTGCTTCAGATTCTATTCTTTCAGCTTTTTGTAGAGCATTATTTATTACTTTAGTTGCATTTCTTTTAGCATCTTCGATGATTACTTTAGATTCATCATAAGCTGCTTTTTTTATATTACTTGTTGATTCTTCCGCTACAAGAATAGCACGATTTAAAGTTGCTTCAATATCTTTATAATGCTTTAGTTCTCCCTTTAATGTCTCAATTATCTCACAACTATTTTTAAGTTTTCGCAACATACTTTCATATTCTACAGTTACTTCCTTAACAAAATCGTTAACTTCTTCTTTTTTATAGCCTTGAATACTTGTACTAAATTTATTTACCATAAGGCCACCACCTAATTACCAGTCTAGTTCTTCATCATTATTTTTACTTGTTTTTTCTGCATCATCAGTTATTTTTCCTTGTACATTAACATTTTTAGGTGCAACTAAATAAATGCCTACACCTATTTTTTGCATAGAACCACCAATTGCATAAATAACTCCGCTTAAAAAATCAATAATTCTTTTAGCTTGATCTGATGTAACTCTTTTTAAATTAACAACTACGCTATTACGATTTTTTAAATGGTCGGCGATTTGTTGTGATTCAGAGTATGCACGAGGTTCAAGTAAAATCATTTTATTACCTGTTTTATCAGCTTCTTTAATAGCATCTTCCTCAGAAATGTTGTAGTATCCATCTTCTGTACCATTTAAATTATCAATGTCATCATCATCTTTAAAAATATTTTTTAAGCTAAATCCCATAATTGATTCCTCCCTAGTCTACTATCCCATTTTATCAAATTTTTAAATTTTTTACAAGAGTTTTACGCAAATTTTTCTTGTTATTTCAATTATACTATATAATTTAAAATAAAGCTAGAGTTTTTTCTCTCTAGCTTTAAATATCTTTTTTTGTAAGTTCGCTATATATATTATTATTAAGTAACAACATAAATGCTTTTTGTTTTATAAAAGCTGGCACTACAATCAATTTAATTAAAGCGCTATTTCTAATAATAAGAAATATAGCAACCATGTTATGTCATCTTCACCCAATTATAATTCTATCTTTTTGCTTATGAATGGTATTAATTCATCAACTTTTAATGTAATTTGTTCCATTGTATCTCTATCTCTTAGGGTTACAGTATCATTTTCTATTGTATTATCATCAATTGTTATAGCAAATGGTGTACCAATGGCATCACTTCTTCTATATCTTTTACCAATTGAACCAGATTCATCATATTGACAATCAAAATATTTGCAAAGCGTTGCATAAATATCATTAGCTTTTCCAGCATGAACCTTTTTAATAAGTGGTAAAATAGTTACTTTGTATGGAGCTAAAGCTGGATGAATTTTTAAAACTATTCTTTCTTCACCTTCTACCATTTCTTTGGTATAAGCATTTGTTAAAATTGCTAAAAGTAATCTATCTAGACCAACAGATGGTTCTACAACATATGGCAAATATTTTTCATTTGTTTCTGGGTCCATGTAACGAAGGTCAGTTCCAGATGCTTCTTGATGAACAGTTAAATCATAATCTGTTCTATCAGCAATACCCCATAGTTCTCCCCATCCCATTGGAAACATAAATTCTATATCAGTAGTTGCTTTACTATAAAATGACAATTCTTCTTTTTCATGGTCTCTAAATCTAAGATTATTGCTATCTAAACCTAAAGTTTTTAAAAAGTCCATACAGTAATTTTTCCAATATCCAAACCATTCTAAGTCTGTATTTGGTTTACAGAAAAATTCAAGTTCCATTTGTTCAAATTCGCGAGTTCTAAAAATAAAGTTACCTGGTGTAATTTCATTTCTAAAAGCTTTCCCTGTTTGACAAATACCAAATGGTACTTTTAATCTCATGCTTCTTTCAATATTTTTGAAATTAACAAAAATCCCTTGAGCAGTTTCACCACGTAGATAAACAGTGTTTTTTGTATCATCTGTTACACCGATTGAAGTTTCAAATAATAAATTAAACTTTCTTATTGGAGTAAAATCACTTTTACCACACACTGGACATGTAACGTTATTTTCTTTGATGAAGTTTTCTAACTTTTCATTATCCCAGCCATCACCAGTAACTTTACCATGAGTAAAGTCTTCGATTAATTTATCTGCTCTGTGTCTAGCTTTACATTTTTTACAGTCAATTAATGGGTCAGCAAAAGAAGCCACATGACCTGATGCAACCCAAACTTTTGGATTCATAATAATCGCAGCATCAAGACCAACATTGTAAGGATTTTCTTGAATAAATTTCTTTTTCCATGCTTTTCTGATGTTTTCTTTTAAATTTGTTCCAACTGGGCCGTAATCCCATGAGTTAGCAAGCCCATTATATATTTCACTTCCTTGAAAAATAAAACCATATTGTTTACAATAGTTAACTAATTCTTCCATAGTTACTTTCATAATAAATCACTTCCTTAATAAATATAATTATACATAAATCTGCAAATAATTACAAGAAATATAAGACTAATTTTATTATTTTCAAAAGAAAAAGACTAAAAACTTGGTTCTAGTCCGCTTTTTTTCGTTGCCATATATAGGGCTGGCTTCACCCACTTTGTTTAAAAATTTCAACTTAACTTTGTTGCAACATTAATATATCACAAATTCACGCATTTCTAGTGTAAACTGATAGCTTTATTTATACTTTCCATTCATAACAAATTCTAAATAATGGTCTGCACAAAGTGGAATATATTCTATTTCTTCATCGGCCCCATCAATTACAACTTCTTTTCCACTTGAACTGTATTTACCGTTTACACGTCTTGCGTTAAACATAGCTGGACTTCCACATACACAGTTTACTGTTAACTCATGTTTTTCATCACTTCTAGCAAATAACTGTTTTGAGCCTTCGAACAAATCTCCTTTAAAGTTACTTTTAAGACCATAACAAACAACAGAAATATTGTATTTGTGAGCTATAAACCATAGCTGATTAATTTGTTCTCTACTTAAAAACTGAGCTTCATCCACTAAAATAAATTCAGCATACATATATTTATGTAAGTACTTTTTACTAAGTAAATTTGCACTTTTAGGAATTAAAACATCAACTTTTATATTTTCACCAATTCTGTTTACAACCGTATTACTTCCTTTAGTATCAATTTTAGGTTTCATAACTACGATATTAATTAAATACTTTGAATAATTGTAATGATCTTGTAATAATTTTGTTGTCTTTCCAACTGCCATTGTTCCATAATAAAATGTTAAATTTGCCATACTACCACCCTACATAAGTTTTTTCAAAAAATCTTTACTATTTAAATATAATCCTGTATATCTATCATAATATAAATCTAAATATTTATTAATTGTATTTTTTGTTTCATCATCTACTTTTATTTCTTTTATAGAATCAATATTCACATAATAATACATTCTTATCATTTTTATTATTTTTTTATCAACGATTATTTCATTAGTTAAACAATTTATACAGATGTAACCACCTTTATCTGGGTCAAATGTAACAATATTATTCTTGCTTCCACATAGTATGCATTCATCTAAATTAAATAAAACGCCCAGATATTCAAGATACTTAATTTCTAAAATATTAGTTAAAACTACTGGATCTAAACCACTTTCTAACTTTAATATTACTTTAATAAAATCATCATAGATATTTTCTATATTACTACTTTGCTTAACTACTTGACTAGTTAGTTCTGTTACATACGCCAAAAAACTTACCAAAAGAATATCACTCTTGATAGTTTTTAAGGGATTTATAACATCTGCACTTATTAATGTAGATAATTTGTTTTCTTTATATATAATGTTAAAATGACTGAAACTAAATTTCATAGTTGGTACACGATATCTATTTTTTAAAGATTTAGCACCTTTACACATTATACCTATTACGCCATATTCACGAGTAAAAACATTTATTATTTTACTTGTTTCTCCATATGGGGTTTCATTTAAAACAAATCCATCTACTTCTGTGTTCACTTCTAATCCTTCTTTTCCGCTTCTTTGTACTTAAGATAATCTTCTACTTTTCCTGATTCTTGAAACTTTTTCCATGCTTCTTCTTTATTCATTTTTATCACCTAAATATATATTGGGTGATTTATTTTTATTTTATTCATTATCTATAAAACCAAGTTCAACTAAATACTTTTCTTTATCTTTCCAATTCTTGATTGTTTTTACAAATAGTTCCAAATAAACTTTTTTTCCAACTAGTTCACTTTCAATTTCAGTTCTTGCTAAAGTTCCAACTGTTTTTAATCTACTACCATTTTTACCTATTATTATTCTTTTTACATTATCTCTATCTACGATAATATCCACACTAATATTTACAATGTCTTTCTTTTCTTCAAAAAGAGTTGTTATACATGTAATACTATGGGGTATTTCATCTTCTGTAACTTGTAGTAATTTTTCCCTTACTATTTCACTTGCCATAAATTTCATACTGCTTGATGTATAATATTCATCAGGAAAATACTTTACTTCATCATGTAAATATTTTTTAATAACACTTATTAAATGGTCGACATTATCATTTTTAAGTCCTGATGTTGGTACTACTTCTACGAAAGGATATATATCTTTAAATTCATCAATTGTTTTAAATAGTTTTTCAGTTGTTATTTCATCAATTTTGTTTAGAACTAGAATAACAGGAACATCATTATTTTTTAAACTTTCTAAAATAAACATATCTCCTTTACCTATACCTGATGCAACATCTACTACAAATAAAATTAAATCTACATCTTTTGTCAGAGCTAAAGCCTCTTTATTTAATACTTTACCTAGTCTATTTATAGGTTTATGTATTCCTGGAGTATCCACAAAAACTATTTGGGTATCTGAATCATTATATATCCCTTGAATAATGTTTCTGGTTGTTCCTGAAACATTGCTAGTTATGGCAACTTTTCTATTAATTATAGTATTTATTAATGTACTTTTGCCAACATTAGGTCTTCCGATTATACTTACAAATCCACTCTTCATAACTTACCTCTTTAAAATAATGCTATAATTTTAGGAATGAAAATAAAACAACAAATGATAAATACCATAATACTACTTACAAAAGCTGCTGCACTACCACAATCTTTAGCAACTTTAGCTAAAGGATGAATTTCTTTCGTAACTAAATCTACAGTTGCTTCAATTGCTGTATTAAGAAGTTCCACCGCTAAAACTATAACTAGAGCAATAACTATAACAGCCCACTCGTTAAAGCTTATTTGTAATAAAAATCCTAATATTATAATACCTATAGTGCATATTGCATGTAACCATAAACTTTGTTCATTTTGATAAGCATTAACTAATCCATCAATTGAAAACTTAATACTATTTAAAAATCTTTGAAAACTCATTTTCTTATGCTTTTCTTGTTTCTTCAAACTCATTTAATACCAACTCCTGACGACTAAACATTTCTTTTTCTTCTTTTTCTCCTAAAGTGTGATCATAACCTAAAAGATGTAATATCCCATGAACTACTAAAAATGCTAATTCTCTGGTTTCACTATGTCCATATTCTATAGCTTGTCCTTTCATCTTGGGAATACTTACAAATATTTCTCCAAGCATGCGATAATCGCACTCAATTGTTTCATTATCTTCATAAGCAAATGATAAAACATCGGTTGTTCTATCAATGCCTCGATATGTTTTATTTAATTCATGCATTTTTTCATCATCAATAAAGATTATTGAAAATATAGCATTTTCTACATGTTCCATTTCTAAACATTTATCAATTATTTTGGGCAGGAAATCATATTTTATTTTCCCATTATATTCATTTATAATTTCATAGTGATTCAAAAGAAAATCACCCCCATCACTTTAAGTATATATAATACCATAATTATTAAAAGAATGAAACATATAATATTAACTATTCCTTCTTTTTGTAAAGATTTTGGTAAATGATTATGAATGGCTGTAAGCCCAATATATAATAAATAACCAATTATACAACCTAAAACATTTAAAATAATATCATCAACATCAAAACTTCTACCTATATTAAGTTGCACAAATTCTACAGTTGTTGATACTACTAAAGATATCAAAAACGGAGCCATGACAGTTTTAGGTTTTATATAATAAGAAATAATTAATCCAAATACAACAAAAGCTAGTATATTTCCCACAACATTATATATAAAAAGATTACTACCTACTTTATATCTAAATATTTCTGTAAATGGTACTAAGTTATATCCACTGCCTTCATTTAATTCTACTTTAGTAAGAAGTTGAAATAATAAAAATAAATAAACTATTGATATTATTCCAAAAAATTCTTTGTAAAAATATACTTTTTCACGATGAGTTCTAAGATAAAAGAATCTCATACTAACAAGGGTTACAATGAATATTACGAGTACGGGAAAGTTATCATTTAATACTGCTCTAATTGTATTTAAAAACATTCTAATCAATCCTTTTCTATTTCAATTTCTTTTTGTGTACTTATTAGTTCTTTTACAACTACAAATACATCTATATCCATTGTACTATTATTTTTAACTTTTTTCAAAACTTTTTTATCAATTATTGTATCTTTTTTACTTAATTTTTTTTCTGTAGCTTCTATTACCTTGTTTATACCTGCTTCTAAGGCCTCTTCTTCGGTGTATTCTTTTTCTATTTTTTTAACACTTATTTGTTTATCTAAGTACAAATTAAAGTCAAATATTTTAAGTAATGTTTTATAGTTACTTTCATAATTTTCTAATCTATTTCTAAATACTTCATGTTTATTTTCATTATATTCCCAGACTAAATTGTATCTTTTATCATTTTGTTTTTCATATTCATAATACTTAAAGGGAATACTTATACTACCAGTGTACCAAGTGGTAGCATATATTTCTCCGTTGGCACAGGTATATCTTTTATCTTCTTCATTGTATTTTACAGAACCACGGATTAAAACATCACCTTCTTTAACATAATCATTTATGTTTACAAGCCCTTCTCCTTGCTCAATTCTAATTTCATTTATTACACCATTTTTTTTAGCGATGATATCACAAACTCTATCATCTTTTTTAATGTCAGTTATAATCCTTTCTTCAATTTTGACATTTATAACCATGCCTTTTACTTCAAACTCCATCCAATCTAGTTTATCTGGATGTTTATCTAATATTTTTTGTCTTATTTCATCTAACTTTTTATAACTTTTCTTAAATCTTAAAACTTTTATGCCATTTTCATCTAGTTCATCTTTAATAAGTTCACGGATACTACTATTTTCATGAATTATATTAATTTTAAATATCATATTTTTTAGACAAACAAAGAAAATTAAGCCTAGAAAAAGAGATATTATAAATATTTTTTCTTTCTTAATATAATCTAATACCTTATTTATACCGGTATTTTTTATAATTTTAAATTTGTAACTTATGATATATTTATTTATTTTTTCATAGTCAGTTTTAGTTACTTTTAAATACAACTTTTTATCTATATATTTTACCTCATATATTTTTATAGATAGGCTTTCTACTTTACTTATTAACCTGTAATAGTTATCACAATTACTTTCTATCCATACAATATTCTTATTCATAATTGATACCTACATTCTTGATAACTCCACGGATTAATATTTCATTTGACACCATTTTAGTTATAAATAAATCTTCCCCTTTAATTTCCAATTTAAATTTATCTAATTTTAAAATAACTAGTTTACTTGTCAAACTTATTAACTCTTTATAATTAAATACATGAATAAAATTATCATAAATTGATATGAAGTATTCTTTATCATATAAAAAATTAACAAGGGTATCTTTAATATGCATAGAGTATCACCTTATTAATTATATGATTGTCGAGAAAATTTAATCTCCAAGAATATAAGACTAATAATTACTAATAAATTTAATATTCAAATTTTTTTATGAAAGATAATTCTTCATCATTATATTTATAAATTTCAAATGAACAAGTTGGTTTAAGTTGTCCCACTTGCAATAATATATTGATAGCATTTACATAGTTAGCATCAGCATCAAATCTATTATCAAAACAAGAAATATAGGTATTATATATTTTTAAATTAGTTGATAATGAGTAACGACCATTTTTATTGTAAATTTCAAATAAAAAACCTTCTTTTACCATTCTTTTAAAATAATTGGGATTTTCTTTTCCATAAACTGTTTTTATTCTATTGCAATCTATTTCAGTATTGTCATATTGCCCTTTCTGATTTATTTCAACTGGCACAATAATATTATTTCCTTTTTTGTCTAGTACATTTGTAAGCGCTATATAATTATTTGATTTATAATTTCCAATGTTTGTAAATCTATAAACAGCTTGTGGGTATTCTAAAGATTTTAGAACCTTTAAAAATGTAGTTAATCCCAACCCATGATAATGTTTCCCCTTAATATTAAAATTATTTTCTTTAGCGTATTTTTCGTTAAAAATATTTTCTCGTAAATGACTTTTTTTCATTAGCATTGGTAACGTAGTATTTGCCCCCACAAAAAAACATGGAGTAAAATTGCTCAGCAGTAACATAGAATTTGTTTCGAAATTTGGATTATTTAATGTTTCTATTATTTTGCTTATTATTTCATTATTATTCATTAATGCCTCCGGAATATTTGCAAGTAAATTATAACATTCTTTTTAATAAATTTCAATTATCAACTATATAAATTTGATTTATTTTTTTGTTGACAACTGCGTGAAATTGTGGTAAATTGTTGTTAGTCAAGTGATCTGAGGCTCTCGAATTAGACGAGGGGTTTAGTGACTAGACAAAGTTGTTTGTCTTATGAGTTAATATTAAACTATAGAATTTTAGCGTTATAAGTGATATTAACTGGAAACCACCAAATATATGCAGTATATTTGGTGGTTTTTTTATAAAAAAGAAGTAATAAACTTCCTTAAATCCATTTTGAAATATAAATTACTCTAGTTGTATATTCTTCATAATTATCAAATATTTTGATAATTGAATAAATTATTTCTTTTAAAATATCTTTAGTATCTTTTTTTACTCTTATTTGTAATATTTGTTTTTGCATTTCACGTCTAAATAAATAGTCATCAATATATTTACTAACAACTTTATCTAAATTAATAACACTTTCAACATCTTCAGGATTATTAATATCAATTCTAAAAATATATTGTTGATACAATTTAATTAACTTTTTTGATATAATATCATCTTCATAAGGAGAAAATTCTATTATTTTATAAAAATTTGGACAAAGGCCAATTATTTGCTTATTTGTATACATAAAATCACCTTCTACTGTTAAGTTAAGTTTACTACATTTATTAATATTTGTAAATACCTAAAAGAAATGTTATAATAATTTTAGATAAGGATGGTGCTTAAATGACTAAAAGAATAAAAATAAAAAAACAAGTATATTACATTTTAATTGGAATTGTTCTGATAATCATGGCTTCTATTTTTGGTAATTATAAGTATAAAGAATATAAATATCATCAAACATATGAATATAAATTACTTAATCATGGATATAAGGGTGAAGATGTAACTAAAATACTTAATAATTTTAGTGAAAAAGATTATAACTACTTTTTAAATAATGATGTTAATGAAAATTATATTAAATTGTTAGATGAAAAATATTTTTTAAAGAAAAATTTTTATAAGTATATTGAATACATGAATAATAATAAAAAACTAGATTTAACTAGTGTTGTTAGAAACATAAATATTCATTTAGATAAGAATTTTTATGAAGAAGAATTTAATACAGATGTTAGTAAAGATACAAGTATGTTAGTAAATAAATATTATCTTCTTGGTAGTGATTATGCTCCTTCAGATTTGGTTACAATTTCTCAGACTTATTCTTGGGGAGATGCAGGAAGTCAAAAAACTAGGAAAGTTACTTATGATGCATTTTTAGAAATGTGGAATGCTGCACAAGAAGAACAAGGCTATTATTTAATGGTTAGTTCTTCTTATAGGTCTTATCAAGAACAAGAAATTGTTTATAATAATTATAAAAAGACGCGTGGTCAAAAATATGCTGATAGTATTGCTGCAAGACCTGGAGCTTCTGAACATCAAACTGGTTTAACTTTAGATATATTTAATAAACTTAATAATAATAAAAATACTTTTAAAGATACTGATACTGCAAAATGGTTAGAGAATAATGCTTATAGATTTGGTTTTATTTTAAGGTATCCAGAAGATAAAGTTAAAGTAACTGGTTATAGTTATGAAGCTTGGCATTTTAGATATGTTGGTAAAGAAATAGCAAAATATGTTTATGAAAATAATATTACTTTTGAAGAATATTATGCTTACTATATTGAAAAATAGGTTTTAATTACAAACCTATTTTATTTTAGCTAAAACATTTTTTCAACATTATTTGGGACTTTATCTTCCACCACTTTTTTAATTATTTTAGATTTTTGTTCCTCACTTACTTTTTTACCAGTCATTTTACTTAATGTATCTATTACCTCACTAAGTGTTTTTTCATCTTTCATGTTTCCTTTTTGTAATTTTTCTGCAAGACTTAAAATAGTGTCTTTAGAAACATTAGTCTTTTTTTCTACTTTTTTAAAAAATTCATCACCGAATTTCATAGGCCCTCCCTAATGATAATATATGCCCAAATTTGACTTTGTTTAATAAATGTGTTATAATGTGTCTAAGCTTTGGGGGTTAATATGATAACTTATGATGATATTAAGAAAATTTTAGAAAGTGTCGACATTGCTAAGTTAGAAAAGGACTATATGACTAGGCAAGAGGTAAATCTCCTGGATAATACTATGAAAGCTAAAGATGTTTTAGCATATTTTCCAGATGAACTAATTTATTTACCAAAAGGACTTGATAATATCGGTAAGTTAAATGCCTTATTGATGCTTTATTTAAATAGTGGACATTCATCTGCTAAGAGATTAATTATTGAAATATTAAAAAAATATGGATATAATCCAAATAATGAATTACTTAGAGCTATTCAAATATCTGATTTATATTTTGAAGGACAAATTAGTCAAGAGAACTATATAAGAGCTATTGGTGGTTTAACAAATTCAAAAGGTGTTGTTAGTATCAAAATGGATGAAATACATATACGTACTATGCAAGGAATGTTAAAATTACAATCACTATGTAAAACTTTGGGTATAAGAGAAATTACTGATGAAGAAAGACGTGGTTTTTGTCATAATTTAACCAGTGATGTTTTAATAGCTAATAAAAAATTATATGGTGGATACTATTATATTCCCCTTTCTTTTACAGGTTATATGGAACATTCTGTAGTAATTGATTTAGAAAAAAGTGAAGTTTTGGATTTTGCTAATAATATAATTGTTCCTCTTAAAATATGGAAGAAATTCTTTGGTTCTCCAACGATTTTTATAAATGGAGATTACTATCAAGAACTTGCTAAACAATCTAAAGAAAAATTAAATGTTGATTTAAATATTTGTTTACTTGAACAAGTAAGAAGAAGATGTAAGTAGTTATCTTACTTTCATCTTCTTCTTTTTTAAATACTTATCTAAACCTCTAAAACCTTGGTTTTCATAATCAAAATCTTTTATAATAGAATAATCTTTTATACCTTTTTTAGATAAATATTCTTTTATATTATCAATAGTTATATTATGATAATTAATTGTTTGAGTTATTCTTGCTAAAAATTCTTTACTAAAACTATTTTGATAATTAGCTTTATTTTTCAGAAAACCTATTTTTATATCAATACAAGCATTACTTGTCATAAATATATATGTGTTTTTAAAATCTATTTTTTCTCCTTTAGCATTAGTTACAAAACCTTCATCTAATATTTGTAAAAATAAATTTATGACACTTGGATGAGCTTTTTCTAATTCATCTAATAAAATTATAGCATTTGGATGCATTCTTACTTTATCAAAAATGTTTTCATCATCATAACCAATGTAACCTGCTGATGAACCAATAAGTCTATTTATAGAAATTGGTTCATTGTATTCACTTAAATCAAGTCTAATTAATGGTAACTTTAAATATGTTGCTATTTCCTTAACAGTTTTAGTTTTACCTACTCCAGTTGAACCTGTTAAAAGTATTGATACTGGCATATCATCTTCTTTAAATTTTAAAGTATTTATTATTTCATCTATGGCTTCTTTTTGACCAATTATTTGATTTTTTAAATAGTTATTTAATGAATTCCAATCATTTTTTATACTAGGAATATTTACTTTTCTTAATAATACTTCTTTAATATCAGTATTAGTTATTTTATTCGGAGTATTTTCTTCTTTAGAAATTTTTTCATTTATTTCTATTTCTATTTTTCTTAAATTAAGGGCTTCTTCAAAGTTATTTTTCTTAACCATGTTTTCTTTTTTCTTAATTATATTTGCTAATTTATTTTTTAATAAACTTATATCTTTTTCTTTAGAACTTTCTACTTCTTTCATAGCACAGATACTATCAAGAAAATCAAGTGATTTATCAGGATTAAATCTATCTAAAATATACTTATTTGTTAAAGATACTATTTCTTTAATGTTATCTTCTGATATTTTTATATTATAATGATGTTCAAATGATGGTCTTATTTTGGATAATATTTCAATTGTTTCTTCAATATTTGGTTCATTTACTTTAATTATTTCAAATCTTCTAGATAAAGCTTTATCTTTAGCAATAAATTTATTATATTCATTAATTGTTGTTGCTCCGATTAATTTAACTTTTCCTCGCGCTAAATAAGGCTTTAAAATGTCACTAGCATTTATGGCTCCTTCTGCTCCTCCAGCATTTGATAATGTATGAATTTCATCAATAAATAAAATTATTTCTGGATTATTTTCAACTTCTTTAATTACTTTATTTAATTTTTCTTCAAATTCTCCACGATACTTTGTACCTGCTACTAAAGAAGACATTTCAATTGAAACAATCTTTTTATTTTTTAATTTATTTGGAACATTTCCATCTTTAATACGTCTTGCTAATTCTTCAACAATAGCACTTTTACCTACTCCAGCATCACCGATTAAAAGAGGATTATTTTTATTTTTACGTAAAAGTGTTTCAATTATTAAATTTATTTCTTTTTCACGACCAATTAATAAATCATCTGTTGTATATTCTGTTAAATCTTTGCCAATATTATAAATCTCTAACTTAGGATTATTTTTTTTACTCTTAATTTTTATTTCATCATATAATTTATCAATATCTATACCCATTCCAACCATAATTCTAATAGCAATTCCTTCTCCTTCTTCAAGGATTGATACTAATAAATCAATTGGCTTAATTGTATTACACTTAGAAATATCAAAAGCATTTTTTATTACTCTTTTTAATAACGGTGTATAAATACATGTACTTTTTTTACTAGTTTCTTCTTTTACTAAAAGCTGTAATTCATCTAAAAAATCATCATATGTTAGACAATATCTATTAAGTAAGTCTTTTATTTCTTCATTATTTTTTAACATACTTAAAAGTAAATGTTCTGTTCCAACATATGAATGATTTAATTCCATCATTAATTTTTCTGCCCCTTTAAAGATTTTGCTAACTTCTAAATTATAATTATTATACATAGAATTAATCCTCCCTTTTATAATTCTATGTATGTAATGGCTATTTTTTTATTAAATTATTCAAATTTTTTATCATCATCAATTATTTTAATACAACATGGATACTTATTTAAAATAACATATGCTCCGGCGTAGTTACCACTGTTAAGAAGTTTTAAAATATAATCTAAATCATTTTGTAACATATCTTCATTAATTATAAATTCATATGAACCATTATTATACGTTACTTTTATCTTCATATGTTTAAGTGGATATTTTCTAGTTATTATTCTAGTTTTTGTCTTTTTTAATTCTATAGTAGTTTCTAGTTTATAACTTACTAAAATATTATTAGCATTTATAGTACTTTCTTCTTCATAATAAATATATTCATTAAGAATATTCTTTTTATTTTTATTAACAGCATACATTTTATTATTAAAATGAAATATCATATTTAAATTACTTGAATAAATTTCTATTTCATCACTATCTAAGTTTTCCATAGCAGGATTAAAATTAATTCTTGTATCAACTGCAGAAAATAATTCTAATAAACTGTTATTTAAGTTTTCATTAAATTCAAATTTAAAACCAATTGCTTCAAGAAACTTATGAATAGAAATATTTAATTTATTTAAAACATCATACAAAGAAATGTGTTCTTTATCACATTTTCTGTTTATTTTACTTATAATAGTTTTAATCTTTTTTATATCTTCCATGTCTTAATTATACAATCATTTCAATTAAAAAAGCAATAGTTTTTATATAACTATTGCAATTAAAGTATTTGAGCCTTTATTAACGATTTTTGAAACCGTTTCTTTAAGCTTATATCTTGTATTATCTGGCATCATACTTAGTTTAGCTTGAATTCCTTCTTGAACTATAGCTTCTAGGCTTCTACCAAATATTTCACTTTTCCAAATACTTGATGCATCACTTTCATAGTCTTTCATTAATCTATCAATTAATTCTTTAGACTGAATTTCGCTACCTATGATTGGTTCAAAAGTAGATTCTACGTCAACTTTTAACATATGTATGCTTGAAGCGACAGCTTTAAGTTTAACGCCATACCGGCTTCCTTGTTTAACAAGTTCAGGTGTCTGTAATTTTAGTTCTCTAATACTTGGATAAACTATACCATATCCAGTATTTTTGGCCATTTTTATAGCACCTTTTAAAGAATCTATTTCTTCTTTATCTTCTGTATAATTAGCAAATATTTTAAGAAGTCCTGCTTTTGTGGTTACCATGTCCCCCATTAAAGATTTTAGTGTTTCAGTGTATAATTCGTTGGAACTATCGAGTGTTATTGTTACAGTTCCTGTGGATGCATCAAGTTCAGAGATAAAAGATTTTGAAATATACTCTGAATTTTCGAAATGCTCTAAAATATAATCCACATCTTTAACTTTTTCTACACTGATAACACTTTCTTTAATTTTTTCTAAGTAGTGTTGTTTAATTTCGTTACTATTTGGTAATACATGTACCCACTCAGGTATAGAAACTTTGATGTCTAAAACTGGAAACTCGTATAAAGCTGTTTTTAATATTTCCATAATTTCTTTTTCATTCATAAGTTCTGCACTTATAGGCATGACTGGGACATCATAAGTATCCATTAAACTTCTAGCTAGTTCTTGGGTTTCAGTATTTGTAGGGTGAATACTGTTTAGTATTACTATAAATGGTTTCCCGATTGATTTTAATTCACTAACTACTTTTTCTTCTGCTTCAAGATATGACTCCCTCTTGATTTCACCGAATGAACCGTCTGTTGTCACAACAATTCCTATTGTTGCATGATCTTTGATGACCTTCTCTGTTCCAATTTCGGCCGCTTCCACAAAAGGAATCGCATCCTCGAACCAAGGACTTTTCACCATCCTAGGATTTCCTTCTTCATCAACAAAGCCATTAGCATCGGGAATGACGTAACCTACACAATCAACTAACTTGATGCTTGTTTCGAATTCGCCGACTTTGATTGTTGCACCATTACTTGGTACAAATTTAGGTTCTGTAGTCATTATGGTTTTACCTTGCGCACTTTGAGGTATTTCATCTAAACATCTTTTCTTTTCATATTCATCTGTTATATTTGGTACAACAAGATTTTCTATGAACCTTTTAATGAATGTTGATTTACCAGTACGAACGGCTCCAACTACACCTAAATAGATTTCTCCATTCCCTCTTTTGGCAATTGATGATATAATTTTTTCTTTTTCCATAATCCACCATCTTTCGTTTTCTATTGTAATCGTATGTAGGGAAGTTTGTAAATATTACAATAAAATTAAGATTAGCAATTATGGAAACGCTGTAATTTCAATGATGAGTAAATTTTTTTACCATGAGTATATTAGATTTATATTAATTATTAACCTTTCTATTTATATACTGTAAATTCATTTAATAAATTTCCGTCTTATAATTCCTACTTATTAAGTACTAAATATTAAATATGCTGTTTAAAAGTTATTTTTTAGTTTCCTAATATAGATAGCTCTCATAGTAAGTTTTTCTGATGGAACCAATGTTGAGATTCTTCTATGCTGTGTAGTCAAGAGCGATTGAAACACCTTGCATTCCATCATAGTCGTTTTGAACGGCTGTTGCAAAATTAATAACTTTTCCGTAACCATTATGACTTATAGTGTACGATTTAGATTGTGCCAAGGTTACGTTAGTTGCAGCGTGTTGATAACTACCATATACTGTTGCCCATTCTGTTGTTGCTGTCACTGTTGCTTCAATGTCGCATTCAAATGTATTGGCTGCATCAACTAAATTCATAGAAATTCCAAAACCATTAGAAGCTTTAACCATGTTAGTTCCATTATTAGAATAATATACATATCCAACACTTCCATTAGTATAAATATAAGATTGTACTCCATTTTGTGTTCCTTCAAGAACTGTTGCGTCATCTGTCCTTATGGCGATTACATCATAAGATTTAATATAAGGAGATTTTAACCATAAGTTTGTTAATTCAATTGAGTATCTATTTTTTGTACCTGTCGGTGTTGCTGAGATTTGAATATTCTTATAAGTTGTTGTGTATGATGCGCCTCGTGTTGCTGTGTTCTTTGTTGCATTCGTTGCTTCTTCTTCGCTGACTTCTGTTGTTGTAGTTCCATTTGTTGTTTTCGTTACTCTATAATATTTATTTACTTTTTTAGTATTTTCTAAATCGTAAGATAAATATCTTGAGGCGTCCTCATCACTCATTGTTGCAATTCTCAAATCTGAAAAAACTAATTTTAGTCTTGCATATTCTGTATCTGTTAGTGTTGCACCTTTTACGTTACTAGTTAAAAATATGCCAAGCATTATAATTGTAGCTATAATGCTTTTTCTCAAACCGTTCAAACATCTCCTTTCGGTTCCATGAACATTTTCTCACATTAAGTCGAAAAAAGTAAATAGAAAATCGCGGGAGTTGTTATTCTCTTATTTGAGAATTAGGATTAAGTCCTTATAAACACTGATGATATACTTGATTTTATTTTTATAATTTTCGCAATCACCATCAATACATTCTAACGAATTATTTGAAAAATCATATGATGCTTCTACAATTTTATAGTCATTTATCATAATCTTAATTCTATTTGCTTTGTAAAAATATGTAACTTTTGTAAAATTATCATTATTCTTTTTACAATATAATATTTTCTTTGTGTTTGGCAAATAATTTATTATTGATTTATCTTTATTGTATTTAATATAAGCATCTTGATTTTCATCATAAATGTAACTTAATTTTTCTAATTCATTTTCTGGTGTGTCATGTTCACTGAATGTTTTAATTGTTTTATCACTTGTTACATCATCTGTTGGAATATTTGATGGTGCATAAGAGTTATTAAAAAGAGACAAGTTATCGGTTGATAAAATGCTTGTCTCATAATTACTGTCTTTAACATAAGTTTTGTAGGATAATTTGTTATTATTAAATTTTTCTTTGAATGTCAATTGGCATTCATATGTGTAAATATTATCGTATTCATCTTTTGTTGTGATAGTCAATTGTAAATTTCTTTTGATATTTTCTATTGTATCTTTACTTAGTAAATCTGTATTCGATTTATTTTCTTCAATAAAAATACTATTTAAATTATCAGCTTTATACAAGATTTTTTTATCTCCGTTTACATAAGTGTATAGTTCTAAGTTAATTTCTGTTGGTTCATATTTGATTTTGTTAATCCTTATATCATTTATTACTAAGATATTAGTAACTTTAGTTTTAAGAAAATAACCATTTTCAAATGATACCTTGTCACTTTGATATTTCAAATCATAAATCTTAACTGAGTTAAAGTTGTTTATGAAATAAATTAACAACAATATAAACGCTATTATAAATCCGATTAAGAAGATGTTGTGAATTAAATAATTTAATGCCTTCCCAAGTTTCATTTTTATAAAACTCATATTATCTTTAAATTTCTTTTCAGATTTAATTAGTAAGCTTGGAGATATTTCCAGTTTCTTACAGATGTTCCTAATTTGGCACAAGTCTGGAACTGTTGTGCCGTTCTCCCACTTTGAAATCGTTCTATCGGATACACCGATTAAATCTGCTAAATCTTTCTGTGTTAGATTTCTGTCTCTTCTAATACTGTAAATGGTATTAGCAAATTTTGTACTTTTTACGACTTCCTTCGTAGTTTTGTTTTCTTTTTCAACCTTTTTCATACTTTCACCATTTTCATTTTACCATAAATTTCCAATTATTGCACCATAAATTTGACTTTTTATCATAAAATTACTATAATAAGCCTAAATTAAGGAGGAAATTAGAATGCGTGAATATTTTATTTATAAAAAATACATCGATGAACTTTTGAAAAATCAAAATAATACTAATATACCTTTGTTGCAAGATATTTATAGTTATAAAGATTATGAAAGAATTTTAAAACCTGTTTTAAAAACTATTTATGATAATCCTTATGCTAATTTAACCACTTTAAGATTGAAATTATTTTTAAATAGTGGTTTAAAAGAAATAATGAATATTTTTGTTAATGATACTAAAATTACTCCGGGAGTGTTACTAGATTTTGGAACATTTAAAACTCGTGATACTGTGTTATGTGGACTTCGTCAGGAAGTTGATATGAAAGATGGTAAACTAAAAAGAGATGAACTACCAATTGAACAAGATACTATTTTTGATTTAGCTTCTACATCTAAAACTTTTACTGCTGTTGCTATATTAATTTTAGAAGAAAATAATTTAATTGATGTTTTTGAACCAGTTAGAAAATATGTTCCTGAGTTTAAAAATTTAGGAAATACTACAATTTATGATTTATTAAAATTTAGAGTTAAAATTGTAACTGATAAACGTGTTGATAGTACTAATAATAAGGAAGAAGCTTTAGAAATATTATATAGTGCCAAGCTCGTAGAAGAAGAAAAAGTTATGAATGCTTATACTGATATGGGAGCTATGATTTTAAGAATTGTTGTTGAAAAAGTTACTAACATGAGTTTTAATGAATTTATTACGGAAATGATTTTTAAAAAAGCTAATATGGTTGATACACATTTAATTGTACCTAGCGAAAAAATAAAAAGAGTTGCTAATGAAAATTTTTCTTCAATTGTTTTAAGTGATGGAACTGTTAAAACTAATTATAATAATGTTAAAGGTACTCAACATGACCCAAAAGCTATTGCTATTGGAGCTAAATCTGGTATAGCTCCGGGTCATGCTGGTTATTTTTCTACTAAAAATGATATGATTAACTTTGCTAATGCTTTAATAAATGAAAAGATTTTAACTAAAGAAAGTTTGTATTCGATGAGTGATACTGAAACAGGTTTTAAAGATAACGATAAATATGCTAGATTTTATGGTTCTTTAGTTTTTTTGAAACAACCTGACCCTGAATTTTTGTCTGTTTATCCTCCCCTTTCTGGAAAATCATTTATGTCACCAGGATTTGCTGGTACACAACTTGTTGTAGACCCGATTAATAAAATTACTTTGTTTGTTGGAGCTCCAAGACTTCATAATAGAATTTATCAAATTTCTAAAAATCAAATACATAATATTAGGATTGATAGTCATAATATGAAAACATTTATTTTACCTGATGGTAGTGAGAAAATTGTTTGTAGTGATTATACTAAAGCTAAAGAAGTTCTTGTTACTTTAGCTTTGGATTTAGCTATACAATATCAATTATTAGAAAAAATATTTACAAATGAAAAAGGAATGCATTTAGTTCGTGAACTAAATTAGCATTCTTTTTTTAATCTTTATTTTCATATGATAATAGGTTTTTAATATCTTCTTTTGTAAGTTCTGATAAAATATTCTTATCACGAATTTCTCCATCGATTAGTTTATCACTTAAAATTCTTTTTTTATTTTGAAGTTCTAATATTTTTTCTTCAATTGTTCCTTTGGTAATAAGATGAATTACTTCAACAGTATTTTTTTGACCAATACGGTGTGCTCTATCTGTTGCTTGATTTTCTGCTTGAGGATTCCACCATAAATCTAGATGAATTACTACATCTGCAGTTGCTAAGTTTAAACCTGTTCCTCCAGACTTTAACATTATTAAAAATACTTTAACACCATCATTATTATTAAAGTTATCAACCATTTCTATTCTATCTTTAGCTGGAACGCTTCCATCAATCATGTAAGTTTTAATTTTTGCTTTATTTAATTTTTCTTTTACAATATTTAAAGCTGTTTTAAATGATGAGAATATTAAAATTTTATGATTGTTTTTAATATATTCATTTACAATACTTTCTAATTGTTCTAATTTATTAGAACCATCCTTATAATTATCATAAACTATACTTGGGTCAATACAGATTTGTCTTAGTTTGGTTAAAAGTTGTAATATTAAAAATCTTGCTTTATTCATTCCTTCAGTTTCAATGATGTTTTCCATTTCTTCTTTGACTCTTTCAAGTTCTGCAACATATAGTTTCTTTTGTTCATCTTTTAATTCAATGTAAATATCATTTATTAATTTATCTGGTAATTCTTTTACAACATCTTGTTTTTTTCTTCTTAAAATAAATGGGTTAATTTGTTTACTTAAACCTTTTATTAAAATTTCACTGTCTTCATCAAAATCTTTTATTTTATATTTACTTTGAAATTTTGTTAAACTTGCTAAGTAACCTGGCATGATGAAATCAAATATACTCCATAATTCTAAAATAGAATTTTCAAGTGGTGTTCCTGTTAGAGCAAATTTAGTTTCCGCATTAATCTTTTTTACAACTTTAGTTATTCCTGCCATGTTGTTTTTTATATTTTGGGCTTCATCAATAACCATGGTGTTAAAATTTAAATTGTTGTAAAGTTCTTCATCTTCCCTAAGTAAACCATAAGTTGTTATAATTACATTTGTATCATTTAAATTCCTTAGCATTTTGGTCCTTTTATCTTTATTTCCAACACAAATTTTTCTTTTGATGTTACTACCAAAACTATCAAATTCATGGTCCCAGTTATAAGCTAGGGATGTGGGAACTACAATTAAAAATTTATTATTTTCATTATCTTTTAGCATTTGTTTAATGTAATAAATTACTTGAATTGTTTTCCCTAAACCCATTTCATCAGCAAGGATACCACCAAAACCAGTTTTAGCAAGGGTATATAACCATTTAACTCCCGTTACTTGATAATCCCTTAAAATTTTAAGTTCATCTTTTGGTAATGTTAAATTAATATCTTTAAATTTATAAAACTTATCAATAAAATTATCAAATAAATTATCTGTTTTAATAATGTTATATTTCGTATTTTTTAAACTATCTAAATATATGGCACGATATTTTAAAATTGCTCCATGACCAGCAATTATTTCAGCATCACTTAGTTCTAAGTCATCTTTTAAATCACTTAGTTCTTTTAAAGATTCATCTTCTAGATTTAGGATATCACCATTTTTAAGACGATAATATTTCTTTTTATTTTTTATTTCTTCAAAAATATTTACTAATTCGTTAGAATTAATATCTCCGAGAGAAAATGTGTAACTTAAAATATTATCTTGACCAATACCAAACATTGATGTAACTGATGTTTTTTTCTTAATATTTATTCCTTTAAATTTTTCAGTTGTAAATATTTCATATTTGGTTGCTAAATTTTCTAATCCATTTTCTAAAAATTCAACTTCTTTTTCAATATCTTTTAATATGATTTTATTATTATCTATTTCAAAACCATATTTTAATATATCATTTATAACTTTTGTTTCATAATCAATGTCCCTTAAAATGGTGTTTGATTTATCAAAATAATTTACTTCTTTTTCATCGTATTTAAATAAGGCATCAACTAAAATATATGAACTTCTTAAGTCGAAATATAATTTTGTACTTATTTCTTTTGGTAATGTTATATCAGTAACTGAAGCATCAATCTTTAAGTTTTTTCTTACTATTTTAAGTAACCCTTTTGTGAAAGCATCTACTTTTTCTTTTGATATTATTAATTTATCTAGTTTATTTTCCATTAAATCATCGATTAATTCTTGTTCTAATTTTCTTAAGTGATATAAATTACCTTTGTATAATATGTATTCATAATCATTTTTTATTAACACTTCAATATTTTCTAAATCAAAATCTAATTCATATGATTCATTATTTTTTATTAAGTTTGATGAAATTGGAAAACCTTCTTTTATGCCATCTATTTTATAGTTATTGATGATGAAATTAGTATTTTTTATTTTATTTAAGAATGTTTTAAAGTCTTTTGCAAAAATATTTCTATTGTAGCTTCCTTCACAGACATCTAAATATGATTCTATAATTGTTTTAGAATTGTTAGATAAATAATATTTTTCCGGTATATATGTAAAATTTTTACCAAAATACACTTCTCCTTCTTGGTTTTCATACGCAACTTTAAAAGCTGTAGCATGATTACCTAAAGTGTATAATTTATCTTCACCAATCATTATTTTTATATTGAAATCTGTGTATGTTCTTCCATAATAATAGTAATAACTTTCTTTTTCAGTTACATTAATAATTAATTCTACTTGAAGTTCTTTTTTTATTAGTGTATCTTCGTCTGGCATAAATTTATTTAAAATATCTTCAGTTATTTTATGAACATTTATTATTGAACCTTTAAATAATGTTTCATAATAATTTACAAATACCGCCCCGATATGTTTACAACTTTGAAAATTACGATATTCTTTACAGTCACAGATTGTTTTTACTATTTCTTTGTTATTTTCAATTACGATTGATACATCATAATAAGTTGGTTTAGTTTCAGAGTCAACTTCAAAATTAAATACTTTTAAAGTGCTATAAGTTCCTTTTGTTTCTTTTGAATCTTTAAAAGTAATTTTTTCTTTATCATAGGCTTTGCCTTTTACAATATCTGTGGTATTTACATATGCTCTGATATTAGTTTTGTTTATTAAGTCTGTTAAGTTTTCTATTTGCATAATTATACCTCCAATCTATATCTTATCATAATTTATTTAAAATAACAATTGTTTGCTTTAAAATTTTTGTTATTTTAAAAAGAAACTAGTATTTAACTAGCTTCTTTAACTTTATATAATTTATTATTCTCAATTATAAATAAATCATTTATGTAACTTTTAATCATTGGATATTTTATGTTAGCATCATAATCAAGTAAATATCCAACTGATATAGGTGATGGAATATCAAAGGAAAAAAAACTATTGATATTATTTAAATCATCTAGATTATTGTAATATAATTTGTACTTAGTGTTTTCATAAGTTATAATTAATAAATTATTATCGATTACTACTACTCTTTCAACATTTTCTACATCCAAAACGATATCAATATTTTCTAATTCATTTTTTATTCTTACTTTTTCTTTATCCTTATATATATGAAGATTGTTGTAATAAAAATCATCATAACTATAATAGTGAGTTTCTATTTTTTTAATAGTTTTTTCTTCATATTCTGGACAAATATAATATTTATCAATATCTGGTGATATCATACTAAAAATAGCATTTGATATAAAATAAATTATAATCATTAAATAAATTAAATTATTATATTTTTTTGTTTCTTCATGATTTTCTTTTTTGAAAATTATAATGCTATATACTAAATAAATAATACTTAATATAATGGATGCCACAATTGATGAAGCTGTTATAATACTTGAAACATTATCAATATATCCACATTCTGTTACTAAATTTACTTCATTTAACAATACTGAAAAATCATAAAAACCATGAAGAAAGGCTAAAGCCCAGATGTTTCTAGTTAGATAATATAGTGTTCCAAATAAAATACCTATCGATGTTGTTTGAATAAATTGAGTTATTGTGGTTAGAAAATCTTGACCATAGAATAAATTTGTTAAATGAATAGAACCAAAAATGATACCACTTATTACTATTGAAGTTATGATTTGTTTTTTGTTTTCACTGTAACTAGCTAATAACTCTTCTTCAATTATTCCTCGAAAGAATATTTCTTCAAATAAACCAATACTAATAGTATAAAAAATTAAACTTATTAAATTGAAATAATTTAATTCTTCTCCAATTAAACCAATGATATTTGTAATAAATACAAGTAATGATAAAATTACTATTGGTAGACATCTTTTTAAAGTTTCTATAAAACTTAATTTTCTATTTTTAAAAATATACCATTTTTTTCTAACTGTTAAAACAACTAGTGAACAAATTAAAACTACTGCTTCACTGATAAAATATTTTGTGTATTTTCCATAATTGATTGTTTTCCAGATTGTACTTGCAAATATGCTTCCAATTGTTTGGATAAATACTTCAAATAATATTAGGATTAAAAATACCCTGATTATTAATTTTAGTAAATTCTTTTTTCCCATATTAACCTATATTTGAAACATTAGTGTATATTTGTGATACATCTTCAATATCTGATAAAAGATTGTAAAGTCTATCAAATATTTCTTTATCTTCTCCTTCAAGGATAATCTTGTCTTTAGCATACATACCAACTTCATCAATTTCATAATCAATGTTTGGTATTAATTTTTCAAGTTCATCTTTTGCGTTGTTTATATCACTTGGATTTAAGCTGATTGTTATAAATCCATCTTCAGATTCAATGTCAACAACATCTATTCCTGCATTAAGTAAGCATTCTAATATTTGTTCTTCATCATCAAACTTAAATGATATAATTCCTAGATGTTCATAATTGTATGAAACAGAATTTGTTACTCCGAGCGATTTGTTAACTTTGTTAAATGCTGCACGAACCATTCCAACAGTTCTATTAACATTATCTGTTAGGCACTTTATAATTAATGTTGATGCTCCAGGGCCGAAACCTTCATAAACTACTTCATGATATTCATCTTGCCCTACACCTTTTGCTTTATCTATTGCCCTAGTTATAATGTCTGATGGAACTTGATTTTTCTTGGCTTTGTCAATTAATCTTTTTAATGTTATGTTTGCCTCAGGATTTGGACTTCCTTTTTTAGCTGCTAAATATATTTCTTTAGCAAAAGTTGTATATATTTTTCCTTTCGCAGCTCCTGTTTTTTGTATACTTGCTTTTCTTACTTCATATGCTCTTCCCATAATTTCTCTCCTTTAAAATAATTTTATTTTTTTCACAAATTTGTAAACCCCATAGTTTTTATTTAAATATTTTATTCTTTTTACTACTTTTCTTACTGTGTAAATATCATAATAAGTAAATTTTTCTTTTTTCATAACAAATTCTAAAGCTTTTATTACTAATCTTTTAGCATTTTTAGTTCCGAAGAACTTTTCCATTTCTTCTTTTTCTTTTTTAGGAATGTTGCGCACTAGTAATTCATAATACCATGTACCATGTTGCTTAAATAAATACTTTTTACCATCAAAATTTTTTAAAACTTTTAATGTGTCATAGTAACCTAACCTCATGTTATTTCTTATATCTTCTTGTTTGAAATCTAATATGCTTCCTAACTTTCTTGATGGTTTTATAATTGTAATTTTTTCTTTATATTTGTATGGTCTTCTTATTCCAATTGCTTCAAGGTCAATTACATATACTTTGTCATAGCCTTTTTCAAGTAAGCTATTTGCTGGAATATAATCATGAAAACCACCATCTAAATAGTAATTGTCATCGATAAGTTTTTCAAATTTAAAAATTGGTAAAAAACAAGATGCAATTATATAGTCATTTAATTTATTTGCTGGTATATCTTCTTTAAACATGTATCTTGGTTTGAAATCGTTTGCTCTTACTGTAACTAAACCAAAATCTTTTTTACTTTTATAAAGATATTTACTTATGTTGAATTCTTCTAATTTTTTACGAATATTTATTGTACTTATTCCTTTATTAACAACAATATTTTTAACATTTTCTAATATTTCCATTAATAATTTCATATCATATTCATTGCTGTTAGCTTTATTTATAAGTTTATCACTGAAACCTAAAATTGAACCAGTGGATTCATTATACCAGAAATTGTAAAGTTCATAAAATCTATTACTGGCACACATCGCTGCATTAAATGAACCAATTGAGGTTCCAACAAAACCATTAACATTTATGCCACAATCAAGGAATGCTTTGTAACAACCAACTTGATAAGCCCCGCGAAGACCGCCACCTGAAAAAGCTATTCCTACCTTCATTTGTTCTTACCTACCATCTTTTTAGCTAAAAACTTAGCAAATTTATGTCCTTTATTTTTAGATTTTAACCTTTTAAAATATTCATTTAATGAATCATTTTTATAATGAATTATGTTATCAAGTTCATCACTATCACTACAAATTGGACTGTAATAATCTTTTTCTAAGAATATTCTAGATAATAAATATTTTGAACTTAAACCATTTATTAAAAGTAATTTATCTAGAAGTTCACCATAATTTATTGTGTCAGTTTTTAAGTTAAATGTTTGTTTATTTAAAACTGCAGCATAATTTATTCCTCGAACAAAAGCATAAGCACAATCTTCTTTAGTAATAACATCCATATCATCATCTCTATTTCCATGATACATAAATGTTTCTTCTAAAGGATTACTTAACACCAAAGGAATACGATAAATTGTATAATTTTTTAATTTACTTTTAATTAGCTTTTCACTTTCTAATTTTGATGCATCAAAATAATCAAATTCATTTAATGTTATTCTACTTTTAACACTTGGATTTTTTATGTTTTTGTACATGCTTGTAGTTGATGCAAAAAACAAATGACATTTAGGATTGTAATAATTAATCGCACGAACTATATTTTCGCACCCTCCATAGTCAATGGTCATTGAAAGACCAGACTTCATATTTCCTAAAGGAGGCATGGCACTTGCTAAATAAATTATATAATCATGGTCTTTTACTAATGCCTCCATTAAAACTCTATCTGTTACATCACCATATAAAACATTAACTCTTTTTTTAAATCTTTTTAATCTACTAAAAGAATTTTTGTTTTTTAAATCAAGAATAGTTATTTCGTATTTTCCTTCACTGAGTAAATATTTAACAGTATGAATTCCAACAGCACCAGCAGCACCAACAACTAATACTTTTTTCATCTAATGCACTCCTTTTTATAAAATATTTATTACTACTAATAATATTATACCTATTATTATACCATAAATAGTTTCTTTTTTATGTATTTCTTCATAAACTTCTTTTAAAAGTTCAAAAAATAAAATATGGAGTAACATTCCCAGAGTTAAAGCAATTATTATTCCTTCTAAAATTGGACTTAGATTTCCAAATATTAAAAATATTAAACCGCCGATACCGCCAGATAAAACTAAAAGAGTTATTAACATTTTATTTTTGTTGTTCTTCTTTGTGACAGATATTTGAAAACCAAATGGTAAATTGTGTAAACCTATTCCTGTAAGCATTAAAATTCCACTTTTTAAATCTGTGGTTGCAACACCATAAAGGGCCATACCTTCAATTATGTTATGAAGTAAAAGTGCTATTATGGTTATAGTACTTATGTGTTCAATATGATTTTTATGGTCTTCTTTTTCTTCATCATTTTCATGGTGATTATGTTCATGATGTGGTACTAATTTATCAATTAGAATAAGCAAGAAAAGACCAATGATAACAAAAAATATTAACCACCATTTACCGACCTCGATTAGCTCAGGTATTAAATCAAATGTTATTAGGCCAATAATTACAACACTTGCACATGATAAAGATAATCTTGTAAATAATGTTTTATTTTTCACAAAATTATATATTATTATACCCACTAAAAAAAACAAACCACTAAAGAATGTTAATAATAATGCCATGCTATTACCTCTTTTCCTTTAGTATTTTACCACAAATTTGTTCAAAAAAAAAGAAGAAAGAGTGTTAAATTTTCTTCAATTTTCCGAATACTTTCCCATTAGTACGGCTATTCGACTCCGTACAATTAAATTGTAGCACATATTTTATAAAATAAAAGCCATGTTTTTGTTTTTTTATTTAAGTATTATAATTCGATTTCAAAAGCGTATTCGTAATCTATTTTTTTATTTTTTGATGTTCTTAAATATGCTTTTTCTTGATGTGATTTTTCAACTATTTCTTTCGTAGTATAACTTTTAAAATATGTTTTTATTTTTGATAATACTTCTAATTCTTCACTATCAAAAATTTCTTTATCAAATTCTTTTTTAGATTTTATCAAATGGCACTCTGATTCATCATTAATATATTTAATTTTATAATCTATTAAATTTTCTTTGTATAACAAATTTATTATTGTATCAAAATCATCAGGTACTGGACCAAATGGTAATTTAACATATTCTAATCCTGTTATAGATGTAGTTGTGTTTTTATAATTATAGAAATCTGAATAAAACATTTCTTTTAATAATTTAGTTTTTGGAATTGTTTCGCTCGCTAAATACAATATTACATTTTTTATCTTTTCAATAGATAATGGTGTAAAACCATTGTATTCTGATAAGTTGTTATCATTATTTTCTTCTTCGTTTATCAATTTGTTTATATTGTTGCCTTTAAACGATTTTATTTTTTCATCTATTTTTATGTATTCGTTCGTGCTAATTCTATCCTTACTTGCTATTAGATATTCATTTATAGATGCAGGATTATTAATTAAATTCTTGATAGATACCATATATACATCATTTGGTATTGATTTTCCTTTTTCATAACTAATTAAAGTTTTTTTGGCACAACCAATTATTTTTGAAAAATCAGCAAGAGATAAATTATATTGTTTTCGTAAATCCGTTAATTTTTCCTTTGGAATACCATATTTATTATTAAAAATTTCTATAGCTATCTCTGAAGTTTTATTATCGAGACATTCATCATAAACTATTTTTCCACAATCATTACAAAATCTTCTTTTACTAATAAAAGAGATATTCTTTCCTTTAATAAAAAATTCGTTTTTATAATCTTTAACATATGTGTTTGTACTTCCGCAATTGTAACATTTCATATTAACACCCTCATTTTCCATCTTCATGAAAAGACCAACATTCTGCTTCAACAGTATCATCATCTATACATAATTTAATATATGCAATTTTATTATTTATTATTTTTTTAAAAGTTAAACATTTCTTTAATGACTTACTAAATATAGGTTTAGGATCAACAAAATAAAATTGTGGTTTTAAATAATAAATATGTTGCCATGCTTCTTCTTCAGTTAATCCTAGATTTAACAAATCTTCCAAATAATTTCTGTCATCCCTAGATTTAAAATGTTTTTTGTTTAATTTAATTAATTTTTTAATTTCCGATAATAACCGTATTTGCTCTCCATTCATGAATCCCCCTTGTATGTTTTAAACTGGTCTTCGTTGTTAATTATATGGTAACATAGGTAACCTTTTTTGTCAACCCAAAACATAAAAATAATTTTGTGCAATATCAAAAAATTAACCGATATATTTTTTGATTATATCGGTTTAATATAATTATTTATTAAAATACTTTACAATTGCATCAACTATTCTTTCACTTGCATGTCCATCACCATACGGATTTGATGCTTTACTCATTTTTTCATATTCATTTATATTTGTTAGTAACTTTTTAGTTTCTTCATAAATTACTTCTTCATCAGTACCAACAAGTTTTAATGTACCTGCTTTAATCCCTTCAGGTCTTTCAGTTGTATCTCTTAAAACTAAAACTGGTTTTCCTAAGCTCGGAGCTTCTTCTTGTATTCCACCACTATCTGTTAAAATGATATATGATTTATTTTGAAAGTTGTGAAAATCAAATACTTCTAAAGGTTCAATTAATCTTATTCTATCACAACCATCAAAAACTTCACTAGCCACTTCTCTTACTTTGGGATTCATATGAATTGGATATATAACTTTTATATCACTAAATTCATCAACAATTCTTTTAACAGCCTTAAATATGTGAAGCATTGGTTCACCTAAATTTTCGCGACGGTGAGCAGTTAATAAAATCATTCTTTCATCAGGTTTAATCCACTCAAGGTCTGGATGCACATAATCTTCATCAACTGTTGTAGACATAGCATCAATTGCAGTATTTCCTGTTACATATATTTTTTCTTCTGAAATATTTTCTTTTAACAAATTATTTTTACTTATTTCTGTTGGTGCAAAATATAAATCTGTCATTCTATCAACACATTGTCGGTTCATTTCTTCTGGATATGGTGAATATTTATCATCAGTTCTAAGCCCTGCTTCAACATGTCCAATTGCAACTTGGTTATAAAAAGCTGCTAAAGCTCCAGCAAACGTAGTTGTTGTATCTCCATGAACTAATACTATATCAGGCTTAACTTCTTTTATAACTTCTTCTAAACCTATTAAAGCTCTAGTTGTAACATCAGCAAGAGTTTGTCCTTGTTTCATTATATTTAAATCATAATCAGGTTTAATATCAAAAGTATTAAGCACTTGATCTAACATTTCTCTATGTTGAGCTGTTACACAAACTATACTTTTAATTTCTTCTCTTTTTTCTAATTCTTTTACTAGAGGTGCCATTTTTATAGCTTCTGGTCTAGTACCAAATATACTCATTACTTTAATCATTTTTATTTTCCTTTCTTTTTGTTATTTCTCCTTTAATTATGTAAACCGGCCTTTTTTTAGTTTCTATATATGTTCTTCCAAGATATTCACCAATTACCCCCAACAAAAACATTTGAAGTCCTCCGAAAATTAAGATTAAACATATTATTGTTGGATAACCACTTACGGCTATTCCTATGAATATTTTTTTAATAATTATGACTATTAAATATATTAGAGATAATATCATAGTTATTAATCCAAGTATTGTTGCTAATTTTAATGGAGCTACTGAAAAACCAATAATACCATTAAGGGCATATTTGAATAATCCAAATAGCGACCATGAACTTTTCCCATACATTCTTTCATTAACTTCATATGGCATATAATATGTATTATAACCTATATAAGAAAATAAACCTTTTGAAAAGCGATAATATTCTTTCATGTCAAGTATAGAATTTAAAACTTTTCGATTAAACAACCTAAAATCTGAAGCGTTTTTATAAAACTCAACATCGCTTATTTTATTTATCAAACTATAAAATCTTTCTTTCAACCAGGTAAGCAATTTGCCTTCTTTTCTTTTTTCTTGATAACATGTTACACAATCATATTCGCCATGGCCTTCAATGTACTCAAGCATTTGTTTTACATATTTAGGATTTTGTTGTAAATCTGCATCGATTAATGCCGTAAACTTTCCTTTTGATTTTTTTAATCCTGCCAACATAGCTGCTTCTTTGCCAAAATTTCTTGAAAAACTAATTCCTAGTATATTTTCATTTTTATATTTTTCGATTATCTTTTTAATTTCTAAAAAAGTATTATCTTTGCTTCCGTCATTAATAAAAATGTATTCTATATTCTTATTGTTACCAAATGTTTCAATACAACACTTCATAAACGGTTCAATATTTTTTTCTTCATTATAACATGGTATAACTAATGATAATTTCATAAATCCTCCTATTTTTATAGAATTTTATAATTTACAAAGTGCAATTGATTTTTATAAAACATCTCTCTAATACAAAAATTATACAACAAAATAGATGTTAAAACAAGTTTAATTTTTTAAAATATTATAAATGATAAAAAACCAAAATTTTTATCTATTGGGCTTTATAGTCATATTACTTTTCTATTTTTTCTTTCCATTCTTCATAATTAAAAAAGTTTATTGTAACATTTTCATCTATTTTATGAAATAGCTTAAATCTATAACTAAATATAGCATCGGTTTTATTTATACAATGAACATAGTTAGAATGCGGTATAAGTGGTAAGTCGATAACTGAAGCATTTTCTTTTACTTCATCAATATATTTTGTTTGAACAACATCTATTTTATGTATTGAATAGTATATTGCTAATAAATAAGAAAACGCTATAACAACAGTAACCTTTAACAAATAATCTACACAAATGATTTTATCTTTATAAATATAATCTAAGATTTCAATAATTATTAGTATATAAAATACATAAGTTGTTAAAAATAATCTTGGACCAACTGGAGTAATTATTAACAAAGGTAGATTAAAAATTATAATAGACAATATATAAAATATTATTTTTCGGCATTTAAATTTATCATCAATACACCATACACTAACTATAATTAAAGAAATAACCATCATTAATGATATCCCACAGTTATATAAAGCTTTCATTTGGCTATCAAAGAACTGTTCGTTTAAAGGTAAGTTTATATAAATTATATTAAATACGTAAAGTGCTGTACAAAGTAAACACAATTTTAATATAATATCTTTCTTTTTATCTATTTTTTGAGCATTTTTATTTAAAAATTTAATTATTAATAATATTATGCAAATACACAATACAATTCCTACTATTATATTATTTGTAAATAAATAGTCTGTTAAAGTATTTATAAATTTTTTTATTGAACTTATTATTATATTGTCAGTAGTAATTGTTCTATAATCATCGTTATTATTAAAAATACTTAAATAAACACTGTTACTAAACATATATATACTTCCTAGTAATGAACCAACAAAATAAAATATGTTAAATAAACTTAACTTTTTAAATTTGATTTTTTCATATATTAGTATTATAAATATTAAAAATAAATTATATAAAGTAATGTTTTCTATGAATAAAGAACCAACAAAACTTATAACAAAATACCAAATTAGTTTTAATATATTTTTCTCTTCTTTATCTTGTTTATTATCTAAAAGATAAATATTTTTGTAAATTATAAACAAAATTAGTAATATCGGTAAAACATAATTAGCAAATCCAGAAGCCCAGGCGACACTTTCTCTTAGAATAGTTACGGGCATTAGAAGCAGTAATAATAAACTAACTAAAATGTATGTCTTGTTTTTAGTATTTGTTATTTTGTAAATATATTTTATTATTAATGTAAATGCTAAACTTTCAATTGCAATTCTTAATAATTTTGATCTGGTTAAAGCTAATATTAATAAATTACCTGCATATCTTCCATTATAATTATCAAACCAAATATTAAGTCTATCAATTCCTATCTGTGTTCCCCATGCCCAGTCATCACCAGAATAAGGAAAAAAATAACATAGTAATACAAATAGAAAAAATAGAAAAACATAATATTTGTTATCTCTTATCTTTTTTAATAAATTTAATTTATTTTTGTTATTGAATACAAAAAATTTACTTAATATATAATTTAATATTAAAATAATAAACTGAACTATGATTTTTGCTATTGAATCGTTCATTTTTAAACAAGTTACTAACAAACCCATAGAAACCATATCTATAACTAAAGTAGATAATCTTGCTAAGAAAAAGTTAAAACATTCTTTAATACGATTTTTATTTTTACTTTTAAAAACATATTTTCTATTTGCAATGAATGCAAAACTAACACATAGAATCCATGATATAATATTTGCTATTTGTAATTGTATGGGATTATTGACATCTAATATTGTAAATGTTAATAAATAATAACTTGCTAAACTTACTATTGTTGTTAGACCACCTACAATTATGTACATTATAATTTCTTTATATTTATTGTATAATTCTTTTATTTTTGTCATTTTTATCACCTAGCACTTAAGAAATATATATTATTATCTTACTTTTTTGTATAAAAAATAAAACTTTTAACGTTTTATTTTTTAGTTTTATTTATTGTAATAATTCTTAAAACAATCAATTATATAATCATTTTCATCTTTATTTTTAATGGCTATTCTAATATATTCACTATTGTCAAAACCATTTTTACCATTTAAAACTTTTATTAATACTTTTTTGTCATTTAATAAATATTCAGCTAATTCCTCCGCTTTTCCTCTGTTCAATTTTATCATAAAGTAATTTGCTTCAGATGGGTAGACATTTAATTCTTCAATCATTTTTAATTCATTATAAAATCTTTTTCTTTCCTCTTTTATGCATTCGCAGCCTTTTTTATATTCTTTTTTATAAATATTAAATATTTGCAAAAAGTACTCTGCAAAAGAATTTATATTCCATACTGGTAAATTTTCATTAATTGTTTTAATTATTTTTTCATTTCCACTAGCAAGTACTCCTAGTCTTAGACCTGGAACACCATAGGATTTACTTATACTTTTTATAACAATTAAATTTGGATATTCTTTTAAAATTGCATCTTCTATTAAAGTATAATTTTCATCAGCAAAATCTATAAATGATTCATCAAAAATTATTTGTTTATTCAAATTTTTGCAAGCATTTAAAAGTTTTATCATTTCTTCAAAAGATAAATGTGATCCACTAGGATTGTCAGGAGATATTACTATTAAAGTATCAGCATCTTCTAAAGCTTTTATTAGTTTGTTAACTGATAACTTATAATCATCATCACTACTATTTATTAGTGTAAATTCATTATTTGGAAAACATCTAACATATTCATTAAATGATGGTATTGTTAAAGCAATTCTTTTACCAACAACATTTTTAAGTAAATTAATTAATTCAGCAGCTCCATTGCCAATTACTATGTTATTTTCACTAACATTGTCAAATAATCTTGTTGCAATTATTTTTTCTATTTTTTGTCCTGATGGATAATTAGATAGCAATTCTTCATAAAAATATTTCATTTTATTTATCATTTGATTAGTTGGAAAATAAGGGTTAACTAGATAGCAATAATCTTTAATACCATTAAACCGCCAATATCCTCCAAATCTTTTGTGAAATAATTCTAATTTTTCTTTAGTAGTTGGTGCAAATATTGCTTTTACAATATCGTAGTCCTGGCAATCGTCTATTTCATACCAACTTTCACCATTTAAAACTATTCCATATAATTTTGCATCTTTAAGGCCACTAATAACTTTTAATACTAATTCGTAATAATCATTATGGCCATATGCTTTTATATATGATTCTAAGAATGGTAAATAAAATCTTTCACAAAACTCTTTGCTAAATTTATAAATATTCACAGTTTTGTAGTAACTACTTACTAAACTATAATCAAATTCTTTTCTTTCAACAAACGAATTAATAACACTATCTTCATTTAATGTTACCATAGTTCCGTCCATCCATTCTTCATATTTAGCAACCAAAGCTGCATCTTTATAATTAGAATCAACTATTTTTTTAATCAATGATTCTTCATAAATTAAATCCGATTCTAATAATATTGTATCATCTTCAAGTAATTTATCTTTTGCTAAATAAAGAGAATATATATTATTTGTTTTATCATAAATATCATTGTCTATGAATTCAATATTTATTTTTTTGTCTAATCCTTTTTCTTTTATAAATTTTTTTACATTTTCTTTTTTGTATCCTACAACCATAATTAATTTGTTTATATTAGATTTTATTAAGGCATCAATTGCTCTTTCTAGCAAAGTTTTACCATGAACATCTAACATACACTTAGTATTATTTTTTGTATATTTTCCTAATCTTGATCCCATTCCTGCTGCTAACATAATTGCTTGCATTCTATCACTTCCTTATAATCATTTTACCATTGGTGGATAATATTTACAATATTATTTGATTAAACTTTATTTAATGTATTTTTTTTTAACTGGAATACATTGATTTTAAATTTATATATTATTTTTCTTTTCTTATTTTAAATATAAATTTTACATTATTATTCCAAAATCTTTTTAGTCTTTTAGGTTCTGTTACAATTCTATATAACCATTCTGTATTAGTTTTAATAAATAATTTCGGAGCTCTTTTTTTAGAACCACTTAAAACATCAAATGAACCACCAACACCGACAAATATACCTTTGTCAAATTTATCTAAATATTTATATATTAACTTTTCTTGATGAGGTATTCCTAAAGCTACTAAACATATATCTGGTTTTAATTTAATTATTTTTTCAAATACTTTATCTCTATTTTCTACATATCCATTTGAATATCCTAATAAATTAATGTTTGGGTATTCTTTTTTTATTATTTTTGCTAAAGCATCAATTACTTCTGGTTTGGCACCAAATAGATATAATGATTTTTTTTGAATATTCCCTTCTTTTAACAAATATTGGGCTATATCAACTCCGGCAATTCTTTCTGTAACTGGAATTTTTAACATATTACATGCTTTTACAATAGCTATACCATCTGGTACAACACTATTATTTTTATCTAGCAACATGTTACTTATTTCTTCATCTGTTTCTGCCATTGTTAAAGTTTCTGGATTAGCAGTTATAATAAATTTTTTTTCATTATTATTTAAATAATTTTTCAATAAATTAAAATATTCTTTTTCACTTTTACTATAAATATGTTTTAGATTTTTTTTCATTTAAGCCACCTCAATACTTTCTATATATTTTAACCATTCTTTTTTTATCTTCTCAAATGTATATAACTCACTTGTTTTTCTGGCATTCTCCTTATATTTTTGTTTTTCTTTAATACTCATATTTAAATATTCAGTTATAATTTTAGCCATTTGTTCTTTATCTCTATTTTTTATAAAATAGCCATTTTTTTCATTTATTATGTATTTTGCACCTTTTGCAGAATCAAAGGCTACACAAGGAATGCCATAACTCATTGCTTCAATTAAAACTAAACCGAAAGATTCTTCAAAGGATGTCATGACATATAATGATGAGTTTTGCATATATTCTTTGATAAAATCTTGAGTTTTAAATCCCCAAAAATGCACTTGTTTTTCAACGCCTAATTCTTTAGATTTATTTTTTAAACTATTTAATTCTTCTCCATCACCAAAAAGATTTAACACCACATCTTTATCATCAATGATTTTTATAACATCTATTAAATCAGTAAAACCTTTCTCTGGAGCCATTCTACCAACAGCAATTAAATTTTTTCCATTAGTTTTTGATAATTCATCATCTTTAGGATAATTATTTAAAGCATTAGGAATATATTTTAATTTAATGTTTATTTTGTTTTTATACTCTTCATATAATGCTTTACTTACAGGTATAATTTCATTTATTTTTTTTAACTTATTTAAGTTATTGATATAATTTTCACTAACACTATAGGTATGTTCATGATGAATTTTGTATACTCCTTCTCTACCACAATAATTTAATATTTTGCTAAAACTATACCTGGAAGAAATTATTATTTTAGCATCACTTGCAAGTATGTACCTTCTCATATAAAAATTTTTGTTTATAAGAATGTATATTGCTTTAAATCCTTCTGCAAAAAATTTGAATATATTTTTTTCCTTAATAGCATCTTTAAATTCTTTTCTATTGGATATTAAATTTGTTAAATATACAATATTTACTTCATCGTTTATTTTAAATGGAATGGGTTCTTTATTTTTATACAAAGATACAATTTCTACATCATACTTACTTGATAACATGTTAGCCATATTAGCTACAACTTGTTCAACTCCACCAAAACCTAAATGTAATGATAAAATAGCTATTTTATTATTGTTTAAATCTTCTTTAAAGAAATCTTCTTCTAAAAACTCAAATGACAAATATAATATAAAGCACAACACTTGCATTTCAAATATATTATAAAACATGCCTATAAATAGAAATACTGTAAAGAAAAATATTTTATAGTACGATTGTGTTTTAAAAAATTCATAAAATAAACTTAAAATAAACATTCCAAAGATAATAGTTCCTATAATTCCAGTTTCTACTACAACTTTTATATATTCATTATCAGAATAAAATCCTGGATTTAAGTTATATTTTTCATACAAATCCGGTGTTACCATTCTACTTGCTGCACTTCCATAAGTTCCAAAGCCAGTTCCCAATAATAAATGGTCTTTAAATATCACTAAACCTTTTTCTATAATAAAAATTCTTCCATTTACTTTGCTATTAGCTGCTGTAGTACCGCTAGTAGTTTCTTTAATTCTGTCTATAATTGCTATATTTCCTGGCGTTACTCTATCTGGGATATCTTTGCCATTTTCGTTTGAACCATCATTACTTTGCCCTCCATTTGGTTTTTCGCAAGTATTAGCTAATTCTATTTGAATCTTTATTTCTTCAAAAGTGTATGAAATGCCTATACTTGTTACAATTAAAATGATTATCCAAATTAAATTATAAAATGTTTTTTTTCTTAAGGCGTCAAAAATAAGAAATAATATAAATATACCAACTGCTAAAATTGTACTTCTAGATGCTGAAAATATAATAGCAACAAATGATATAATATAATAACTAAAGCATTTTTTTGAAAATGAATCTTTATTTACAAAATATACTAAAAACATTACCATAAATGTAAATATACCAAACGTATTTGGATTATTCATCAAACTATATGTACGTTCGAAATTTGATGCATATTTAATACTTTCAGCCCATGCTTTTGGGAAAAGGAATGTTTTATTAGAAAAAAATTCTACAAATGACAAAATGATAATTAATATATTTACAATCATTAATATGTTAACAATTTTTTTATAAGCTTTTTTTTCTATCTCTATATTTCTTAAAACATAAAATAATACATACATTGTCCCAATACTTCTAACTTGTAAAGCAAATGCTAGAATAGATACCGAATTTATTAAGCATGATAAAAATCCCATTACTATAAATCCTAGGAAAAAATAATCATAAATTTTAAAATTTAATTTAAATTTGTTTTTTATAAGAACTATTAATAGTTCTCCCCATACTAAAACATCTGGTAAAAATTTAATAAAATTACCAAAATGTAAAGCAATTAATTCTCTAAATGGAAGAAAAACTGCTAAGAATAATAATAAATATTTTCCTGTTTTATTTGCTACTGTTTCCATAAGTACTAACCACCTAACATAATCATATTTTATCATTTGGCTTTGCTTTATTCAAGATTTTTATTCTTTTTTAATAAAAATTTAATTCTTTCTACAAAGAAAGTCTCTTTTATTAAATAGTAGTATATACTAGTAATGAATAAATTAACTACAAATAATAACAATCCCTTTAATCCCCATGTTATTAAAGATGAAATTGTAATTTTACTATCTATAATGTAAATCATACCAAAACTAATTGCTAACCCTATAATATATTTTGCAACTTTTAAATAATAATTCTTAGTTTTATCATTTATTATTTGTCTACTTATAATTTTTGGATATTGAGTAAAGGTTCCTGTGATGAAAGCAAAAATAGTTGCAAATAATATACCTCCAATTCCATATTTGTTCACTAGTAATAATGATAAAGTTAAGCAAACTATACTTTGATATATGCCACAATTTTTAATTTTTTTAAATTCTCCAGCAGCTTTTATATATGTTTCCAAAGAAATCCTTATTATTTCAATATATAATAACATTGAAAATAATAAACATACTAACTGTGTACTTTCATATTCATTTCCATACCAAAGTCCAATAAATGGAGTTAACATAAAGAAAATTGGAACAACAAGAAGATTTGCTAAATAAAACAATAATGAGTTAAGCTCTATAAATATATTTTTGGCTTTTGCATTATCTGAAACGAGCAAATTACCTACACTAGGTAATAACGCCGCACTTAATCTTTGAATCATTTGTTTAATCATTGTTACTATTTGATTATATGCATTATATATAATTACTGTTTTTAATCCCAAAAACTTTGAAACTATCAGTATATTTGAATTTTCAAAAATAAGAGTATTTATTTTATTTACAATTAAACTATTAGCATCCTTTTTAAAAGAAAAATCTGGATTATTTGTTTTTTTTAAATATTTATGATCTTTTCGAGAACGTAAAATTAAAATAAAGTTTTTAATTAGGCTTAATATAACAAATGATATTAATATCGTTAATAATTTTCCTCCTAATTTAGCAATTATTATAGCAAAAACACTTTCTGCTATTGATAACATGTGATTTAAATTGCTTGATTTATATAATTTTTGCTCTGCTTCATAAAGCAAAGCATGTGAAGTGGCAAAATATGATATTGCACTTGATATAATATATAATATAAAACATACTTTAATATAGAGTGTATTAATTGAAGTTTCTTTGATGAAAAACATAATTTCAAAAGAAATTAACAATCCTAATAATATTACAAAAATACCTATTTTATTAAAATATCTTTTTGCACCTTCAATTATATCATTTATTTTTTTTGTATTATTTTCATTTACTGGTTTATAAAGTCTATAAGTTACGCTAGCACTAATTCCTCCATCAACAATAGAAATATATAAATATATTTGATAAAAAAGTTGGTATATACCTACGTACTCATCACCTAAAGTTGATAACAAAATTTTAGTTTTAACAAGTCCTAATATAGCTATAATTACTGTAAAAAAAATACCATATAAAAACGTTTTCAAAGTATTTTTTGTTCTCATAAACTTTCATTCCTTTCATTTTTATTTATCACAAAAAAATTATTTATTTTTTATTTTATAATAACCATTTTCTTCAATTCCTTTTTTTATTTTCTCATATCTCTCTTGTATAATTTGTAATTCTTCTTTTATATCTTCTTTATTAATTTTTGAATATATTAAATTATTTTTTTCAAGTGGATCTTTAACTAAATCGTAGCAAGTTACAAATTCATATTTAGTAAAGTCATTTAAAGGAACAGATAAAACTACACTATGTTTATCATTCCTAACTCCAAGCATTAGGTTTCTTCTATAATAATGTGGACAACCAGCTCCCATATATTCAATAAGTGCATAATTTCTTCCATGCGATTTTAAAACTGAATCGGCATCCATATTGTTTGGCTTTTTAATATTACACAAATCAAGAATTGTTGGCACTATATCTTTAGACATAAAATAACCATCTAATTTTTGTGGTTTCATATTTTCATAATAAAACATAATTGGGATATGATACGTTTCATTGTAAAAATTTGTTACAAATTGTTCTCTTATCGGATTATAATAATATGAAAAACCATGATCAGCAGTTACTACTACTATTGTATTTTTTAACATTCCTCTTTTATCAAGTTCAGCAAATATTTTTTTTAAACAATTATCTGAATACTTTAATGATAAATCATAACAAATTGACCCTTTATATTTACTTTTTATACTTGATAAGTACTTTTTTGCTTCAGCCATTTCTTCATCAATAAGATTTTCATCTTCAGTGTCATATGTAAAAAATGTTTCTGAAAAATGGTTATCTAAAACTTGCATATAAGCAAAAAATGGTTTTTCATTTGTTCTTTTATCTGTCCAGTCCAAGAAATGTTGTAGTATTGTTGTAATACTGGGCATATCTTTAACAATATCATAGTTTTCACCAATTTTAGAAAATAAGTCTCTATCTACTATTGCATTCATGTAATTCATAAAATATCTTTTTAACTTTTTAAATTCTCTAGATTTTAAATAATTTTTTACAACTGTAAAAGATACCCTGTTGTTTTTTAAATTTAAAAAGAAATTTTTCCAAAAAATTTTAATAAACAGACTTTTGTATTTTTTACTGATTTTTTTCTTAAAATCCAAGTTAATTCTTTTTGTTTCTTTATAATTTTTAATTTTAAATAATGGATGTTCTAATTTCATTTCTAATATTTTCATTGAATATGACATTTTATCTTCTATAAATTTGTTATATTCATCCAATAATCTTTTTTTGTTGTCAGAAAAATTTTCTAAATCTAAAGTATCATAAATAATTTCTACCGATTTATCTTTATTTGATATATTATCAAAATATTTTATCCAAGCTTTAAAATTATCTTCAACTATATCAACTACAAGTTCTTTTTCTTCTTTAGTTAAATTTTCTATTTCACTAAAATATTTTAGTCTGTAATTCCAAGCTTGCTTAAACATAAATGCAAAATCATAATATCGATTTTCAAATTCATGTAAATGACCACTCGGATATGTTGATGGCCAATAGGTATTCGAGAAAATTTCATAATCATTTTCCTCAAAAATCTTAAGTATTGATTTATGATTATAATTTCTTTTCATATGTCCAGTTTTATCTAAAGTGTTATCACCACACAAAAGAGAAACTAAAGCCGCTTCTGTATATGGAGCTTCAGAAAACATTTTATCTATTTTTATTCCTTTGTTAATTAATGAATGTAAAAAAGGCATCGGAATTTCTTTACCTTCATTTCCGATAGTATTTTCATATGTAACTGAATCTAAAACTAACATAATAACATTTTTCTTCATTTCATTGTTTACAATCAATTTTAAGTATAATTACTTCAGTTGATTTCCTTTCTCAAAATACTTTTTAAATCTACTATTTATTTGAAATGATTAAATAGTAAAACCATGTAATATCGATTTTTCTATATTTTTTAATTATCGCAAACTAAAATTGTTATAACTAAATTATTTAATCCAAAACTTTTCAACAGGTTCTTTTAAATCTATATCTGTTAAAGATTTATTATCTTTCATTTTTTTGTAAATATTAGCGGCAAAGTATATATCATGAATTGAAATGCCTATATTGTACACTAATATTCTTTCTTTATCATTTTCTCTACCAACTTTAACTCCGTTTAATACATCGCTTACTTCACTAAAGCTTTTAAATTTATCAAAATACTTAAAGTTTTTAACATGTCCATAATCATCTGCAAAAACTTTATCAAAAAACAAATCACAATTTGTAAAGCCAAGTGTATGAATTGGCACTACCAAAACACCTTCTTTAAATAAACTATTATCTTTACAAACATCGTCAGAAAGGTATGTTGCTGCAGAAATTATAACATCAGAATTTTCTACAAGTTTTTCCGCAGTATCAACATACAAAAATTTAACATTTTTATATTTGCTAAATTGATTTGCAAATTGTTCTTCTTGCTTCTTATATTTTAATAATTTAATATTTAATTCATTATCATTATTTAAATTTTCAAGGAATGATAATAATGCTGCTCTCGCTGTGTTACCTAGCCCCATAATTCCGATTTCTTTAATATTTTTTTTTGCAAGTAAATTTATTGAATGTGCTGCAACAGCTCCCGTTCTCATAGCTGTTATCCAATTTCCATCCATAAAAGCCAGCTTTTCCCCTGTGTCAGCATCAAATAATAATATTGTACTATCTAAAGATGGAATACGGCTTGGATACCTAGTTACAACCTTTACTCCACCATAAGTTTTATTATCCACTTTAACTAAACTTGGCATGACATTACAAAAAACACCAGTTGTTGGTTTGATACTAATTTTTGGAGGGAGAATACACTCATTTTTCTTTTTTAAACAATCAGCTACCCAACTGTAGCATTCTTTCGGAGAAACATTCAGATTTACTATGTCCTCAAATGTTATTAACTTCATTAAAATCACCATTAAAATTATACTATAATTATATTGCATTGTCAAAAAAAACGTTATAATTACAAACATAAAATTCAAAAAATTTCTTTTAAAAATTTAAAAGAAATTCTCATATTTCTTCAAAGATAAAATATTTTTTATTAATTTTTATTTTTCTTATGTTCAAATAATATATCTGTTCTAAGGATTACAAATAATAGTAAAATCATTAATATTACATAAATTGCTATGGCAAATTGATTATCCCCTAGAACATAAAGTATTGATACAGCTGCAAAGGTAATGTCAATTGCATAAATAATTAATATACTTGATACAGTACTGTATTTCATTTTTAATAATTGATGATGAAAATGTTCTTTATCAGCTTCAGCTATGCTTTGTCCTTTTAATAATCTTCTTAAAATTGCAAATAAAGTATCAAAAATTGGTATAGCAAGTATTACAATTGGTACTACTAATGATGTAAATGTTGTAACTTTATAACCAAGTAAAGCTATAACAGAAATCATAAAACCTAAAAATAAGCTTCCTGTATCCCCCATAAATATTTTAGCTGGTGGGAAATTATGAAATAGAAAACCTAATGTTGCTCCGAGCATTATTAATGATAAAATAATGTCTATTCCTCCGATTTTATTTGTAATTAAAGCTATAATGGCAATTGTTAAGAAATAAATGGCACTTATTCCACTTGACAAACCATCTAAACCATCAATTAAATTTATGGCATTTGTAATTGCCACTATAAAAAATATTGCTAAAATGTTGTTGATAAACATTGGAAAATGAAATGATAATCCAAATACTGTTAATTCAGAGAATCCTAATTTGCCATATATAACAACTATTGATGCTGCTATAATTTGCACCAAAAATTTATATTTGGCTGGCACTGAATTAATATCATCAAAAATACCGACGATTATAAGAAGAAAGCTTCCTATTAAAATTGATATCATTTGAGTACTTATTTGACCGTATAAAATATAACCGAATAAGAATGCAATATAGATTGCTAAACCTCCAAGTCTTGGCATTGGAACTTTGTGAACTTTTCTGGCATTTGGAACATCCATAGCTCCAACATGCTTTGCAACTTTTTTTACTATTGGTACTAAAAGTACACTAACTAGAAAAGTTGCAAATACTATTAAAAATACATTATGATTATTTACTACTAAATTCATATTATCTTCCCTTCGTACTATTATTATAAACTATATTTAGTGAAAATAAAAGAAAAATCAAATTATTAAACAGTTTTTATGTAAAAAATATTAATTGTTTTATTGGCTATTTTTGCCATTTTTGCTAAAAAATAAGTCATTTAATAAAAAATACTCAAAAATTTATTAATTATTTTTTTTACCGTGTTTCAAGGGAAAATGCTATTTTATAACAAAAAAAACACTATTATGTTTCAATAATAGTATTCTTTTCTAGTACTTCGTTATCATTAGTTTCTTTAGGTGTTTCTTTTTCAATTACTTTTTTATTTTTCTTTTTACCATTCTTTTTCTTTACTAAAACAATTATGATAATAATCATTAATACAAATAAACCACTAAAACCTAGAATGATATAAGTATAAAGTTCTATTTTTTTATTTAAATCAATTACATATTCATCATTATATTTTATTAACGATTGCATTTTTTTATCATACATATAGAAACCTTTATCACCAGTTTCAACATTAACACCATAAATAATTACATAATCTGAATCTTTTGTATAATAATAGCCTTCTACTTTAGTGTCATTAATTATAATTGTATCTTTAGTATAACCTTTTATTTCTTCATCACTAGAAAGTGGATATATAGTTATTTTATTAACACCGATTTCATGATATTCTTGATATTTATTTTCTTTTTCATTATATATAAATAAGGATATGTTACCATCACTATCTTTTAATCCAACAAGATAAAGGTTTGTGTTATCATTTTTATAAGCAGGTATATCAAAATCATTTATTTTAATAGTTGTCTCAGTATATAAATTTGCAGTTGGTAGATTTTCTTTTATTTTTACCACTGTATAGTTTTTACCATTTATAGTTACATTAATTGGATTTTCATCTTTTACTTCAACATTTATTGTATATGTTTTTTCAGCACCATTTTGAGCTTTAACTACAATAGAAAATTTATTAGCACCTTGGGCTACAGCTTGAACTCCAGCCCCTGTTACTTGCGCGGTTTTATCTTGAGGCGTTGCTTTAATATTTATTTCTTTTGTATCTTCAGGCACTACAATACTATATTCCAATGTGTCTTTATTAAACTCTGGAGTAAGTGTAAAACCTTCAACTTCTAAAGCACTTAAATTGTTGTTTTTAGAATAGCTTGCCTCTAGTTCTGCTTGTGTTATAATTCTTATTTGTTTTGTATTTGCAGATAAACTAACAGCACTTAAGTCACTTGAAACATAGGCTCTATAACCATCTACAGATAGACTTGTTGAACCACTTTTTAAAGTTTTAAAAGTAAATGTATAAGTTTTCTTTAAAACTCCAGGGTCTTCAGCATAATCTATCATAAATGTTCCACCATCTCTAGCTGTACTACTTGTAAGTTGTAAATAATTTTTGTCATAATTTAGTGACATTTGCCAACTTCCCATTTTTGTTCCACTGGATATTGTTACTGTTACTGTTACTTTATTTCCTACAACTACTGTTGATGATGAAGCAATATTTATTGAACCACTCGCTGCACTAACAACACTTGGAAACAAAACACTAACAAGTAAAACCATCAATAATTTTTTTATTCTTTTCATTTAATTTCACTCCTTTATTGAATTATTTTATATGAACCAGATATATTTTTTACAATTTGTAAGACATCTAAAGCATTTATTTCCCCATCTCCAGATGTATCTGCAGCTTCTTTAAATGCTCCTTCTAAATTGTATGAACCAGATATATTTTTAACAACTTGTAATAAATCTAAAGCATTTATTTCTCCATCTCCAGATGTGTCACCTTTTATAATTACTTCTAAAACTTCAGTAGAACTTTGATTATTTATTGACACTTTATAACCAGTTTTCATAATACCATTCGTTACATTATTACCATCTTTATCAGAAATGTTTACAGTTGCATTTCCAGCTACTGACTCTAAAGCACCCTTTACTTCTGTTACATCTGTTCCAACTGCAATATTAGAAATATATTTTGATGTGTATCTAAAACCACTTGATGTGACAATTGTACTTATTGGAATTGTACTTGGTTTAGAACCACCATCTTCTGGATTATCTATGGCTCCACTTCCACCATTTATAATAGTTGCATTCATATTATTAAATACCGGAATTTTAAAAACTAAATTCAAACCTAACAAATTATTTTTTTCATAAGCACTGAAAGCTGTACTAGATTCACTCATAGCTCCAGAAACATTTGTCATATATTGATGTGATGCAATATTTTCAAGTTTATTTACATCGAATTTTTGGAAATATCCAGTATATTGTCCTTTTTGGATATATCCTTTAGAGAACTGTTCTATTCCTCCATTTATAGCAACATCTACACCTTTCCATCCTGATTTATAAGCGTAGTTCAAACCACAATAAGTTGTACCTTTTAAAGCAACACAGGCATCACTTACTCCAAAGTTAAAAAAGTTAAAATAACCATAATATAAATTTTCAAGTTCAGCATAAATACCTTTGTAAAGGTTTTCTAGAGATGTTCCTACCCCCAATTCTACACGCATTTTAGATGCTATTGCTATAGGACTTGCTTTATCAACACTACCTGCAATAATTAAATCTTTTAAGTTGTTGCCAATACTTGTGTGATATTCATTAAAAGCTGCTCCTGTTAAAATTGTTTCAACAGCATTTGGATAATTATCTTTTAGATTAGCATCATATGATTGGTCTAAAAATTGAAATACATATTTTTCTGTAAATGAATTTCTGGGGTCCATATAATAAGCAATCGCTGTTTTAGATGGGGCAACATAACCTCCCGGTGATGTTTTATTACAAGTATTATCAAAAAATTCATCATCATATATCGTGTTAGAAATGAAATTTTTTCCACATTCACTTTCTTTTTCAACAACATTATTCCATTCTAACTCTATTTTAACTCCTTGAAATGTCCAGGTGGGATGTTTTTCTTGCAAGCTACATAAACCTCCCCAGTAACTTGATGGTAAACCAGCTTCACTTAGTTTTTTTTCACATTCACTTGTTGGAGTTACATCATCAGTAGAATATGATACTACTAATTCAACATCATCACTACAAACATAACCATCAACATTTGTATAGTATGTCATGTGATACCATCCACCATTACAACGTTTATGATTGTTTACATCATCATATAATTTATCATCTTTTAAAACATAATAATCATTTTTGTAAAGTAAACCTATTCTTGTACCATCAGTACCACCTGGGTCTTTTCTTAAATTTGTTTGATTATTTAAAACTTTAATTCGATGAGTATAAGAAGTTGCATTTACATTATCAATGTAAAATAAGGCCATGATTAAAATAATTATTGCTAAAAACTTTTTCATAATTTGACCTCCTTCTACATTATTACTTTTATTATAGCAAATTTTGTAAAATCTCTCAATTTATTTACAGTAAATAAAGTAAATAATTGTAAAATCTCTATTAATTTTATGTACTTTTGTCTATAATATAAATACCTAGGGGTGATTTAGTGGAAAAACATTTTGATAAAATTGATATTATATTAATTAGTTTAATTTCTTTATGTTTATTAATTATTGTAGTTGGCCTTATGTGGATAATACTAAGTAAGCTTGAAGATAAAGAAGTTAATAAAAAGAAAAAAACTGGAACAAAAGATAAAAAAATTACCAAAAAGAAAACTAATCAATCAAGAAGAAAAAGTGGATATGTTAGTCCTTATAAAAGAAAAAAGAAAAAGAAAAAATAAGGATTTATTGAACTTAATCAATAAATCCTTTTATTATAGCATCACTTTTACTATTATCATTTTTATTTTCAGTATTTTTTGTTGTATTTGTATTTTGATTAGAATTTGTATTTTTACTATTTACAACATAAACTGTTAAATTAGAAACTGTTGATAATAATACATCTTTATGAACACTTTGGTCACCGATTAAACCAACAGCTACTTGGTCATTGTAATGTTCACTGCCACTATCAACATATTTTATTTCTAAATTAATGTTATTACTATTACAAAAACTTTGCGCTTCACTTATAGATTTACCAACAAAACTTGGAAGTAAAGCACCAGATTGACCTGTTCTTTTACCTTTTCCTGGACGATATATTTCATACGTTTCATTAACTGAGAAACTAAATGTTTTTATAGGTTCTTCTGTTTCTTTACCTAAAACTATATTAAATGCTTTCTTTATATCTTCAAGACTGCTTTCATAATATCCTTGAGCTGATGTTTTTCTTCCTTGAGAAGGTACATATACATTTAAACTATATGTTTCTAATGATGCTTTTTGAATATTTAGAGAATCCTTACCTGATAGTTTGTTACCTAGAACATTTTTAGCAACATTATATCCCGAAAGAATTGTATCTGTATCCATATTAGTAGCAATATTTTTACTAATGGCATTTAAAATATCTTGAAACTCTTTAATACTATTAAAATGTAATACCTTATTAGCTAGAGCTTCAACTACTTGTTGTTGATGTCTTACTCTATCTAAGTCACTACCAATATACATATGACGGCATCTTGCATAAGCTAGAGCTTGTTCACCATTTAAAACTTGTAGCCCAGGGTTTATACAAACAAGTTTATCTCCCCACTGTCTATCACTATTTTGTTCACAGACTTTTCCTCCATAAGCATTGGCCATATATGTCGGAGCTTCAACATCAACTTCAACTCCCCCAACAGCTTCAACTAAATCAACTACACCTTTAAAATTTATTTTAACGTAGTAGTCAATATTAATATCTAAAAATTTATTTATTGTACTTATTACACAACCTGTTCCATATGCTGCTGATGAATTTATTTTAGCATATCTATTGTTATTACATGCAATTGGGACATATGTATCTCTTGGAATTGATAATAAAACTGAACTTAAAGTCTTGGGATTAAATGACATAAGCATTAAAGTATCACCATTAAATGCTGCATTTGCATTAAGGCCATCCCCTTCAGAATCAACCCCTAAAAATAAGAATGTTAATGGTTCACTAAAATCTTTATCACTAACAATATTTAAGTCTTCATTTTGTCTTTTTTCACTATATTCATAAATAACTTTTGTATCATATACAATATTTTCAAAACCTACTTCATTTCTAAATAAAGTATCATAATTACCTGGTACTATCGCTCCATCTATAACATTATTATATAAATCATCTAACATTTTAATATAATCATTGTACTCAACTATTTCATTTTTTAAATTCTTCTTTTTATATAATTTTGTTGATAATTTGTTATTATCTTTATCTATTTTATCACTGATAACACCTATTTTACTTTCACTACTAAATTCTGTATCTTTTAAAGTGATTAAATAAATATTGTAAGTTATTTTTTCACTTTCATGCATGTTATTAATGTTACTATAAACATAATTTATATAGTAAGAACCAATAAAAAATATTAAAATAAATAATAATGAAAATATAGTACTTATTATTAAACCTTTGTATTTTCTTCTTAAAAGATTTAAAAAGTTAATAAATACATATAAAAGAAAATATATTATAAAAAATATTATGGCAATTATTCTTATTCCAGTTTCAATACCAGTTAAGTTAAGTAAACTTTTGATAAATAAAATACTACTTACTAAGTAACAAATTGTTACAAAATAATAAATGATACGTATTACTAGATTTGATTTTTTTAGTTTTCTTATCACTTTATTCATTTACAACACCCTCATATTCTACAACATATAACTTCTTATCCTTTTTTACTAAAGTTATTGTGGCATTTTTGTCATAACCTAAATCATTTTCATAATCCCAATTTAGTGTAACAACATAACTTGGTACTTCTTCTTCATTTATTTTAAAAGTATTAGTACTTACATCCGTTACATTTACACTACTTACTACTGATAGTTTTTCTGTTCTTTTACCATATGTGTTATCTTCAATAGTCTTATAAATAGTATCTTCAACATTGGTTTTAAAATTATCAACATTATCTGGATATACATATTCTAAGCATGCTACATCATATTTGTTTATTTTGTTATCCATAGTAAATAAATCTATGACAAATAATCTTGCTAATATACTAGCATATTCTTCATAATTGATATCTTTTTCTTTTAAAACCCTTTTTAATTCTTTGTAAGTATCTTTCATTAAAGTAGTATCTCTTTCATCTAAAGTATAAGAAAAGTCTACTATTGAATCTATTACTTTTACATTGTTTTTAACTTCACTTTTCGTAAAGAACATTTTAAATACTATTAATCCAATTATAATTATTATTACTAAAATCAATATTAATAAAGGATATTTATATTTCTTCTTCATATTACTCTCCGTTCAATTTTTTATTTTCTAATAAGTTATACACTATTATATCATTAGATATTTCAAGCCTTTTTTCGCCGATTTCACTTAGATTTTTGATGTAATCTTCAGTGAAATTATCTTCTTTTAATACTTTATATTCACCGGTTGAATTGTTGTAATATACTTTATTTGTTAAAATATTTCCATTTGGATAAACTACAAGATTGTCATCTTTAATTGTAAATATATCTTCACCGATATTGTATTTGTTGTATATGCCATACATATTAAGTATTGTGGCTGCAACATTATACATACCCATAGTATAAGTAACTTTACCTGTAAATATACTTTGTAAGTCTTTATCTTTAGTCCAAATTATTAATGGAGTCTTCTTATTTAATTCGTGGTCATAGTAGTCATAATCGACATAATTCGGATTTGTTTCGTCATAGACTTCTCCATTTTCGGGATTTAAGTTATATAAATAATTTATTTCACTACGAGATAATTTTGCTTCATGGTCACCATAAAATACAAAAACTGTATTATTAAAATAGTCAGATGATTTAATGTAACTAATAAATTCTCCGAGTGCTTTATCAGCGTAATTAGCACTTTTTATGTATTCACCGACTGCTGTAGAAGATAAATAATCTTTTTCTTCTATAGTTGTACTTCCAGATGCATCTGTTACTTTATAATGACTTGTTAAATCTATATCACTATGTTTACTTGCTAATTTAAATGGTGAATGATTTGATAAAGTAATTATTGTTCCCATGTAGTTTTGATTTTCTTTTTCAACATTTTCTAATATTGGCATTGCTTGTTTAAAGAATAGTTCATCATTAATTCCTAGATTAATAACATCATCTTCAGTAAAATCAAATGATTCTCTAAAATACATTTTTTCATAACCTAATGATGGATGAGCTTTGTTTCTATTCCACATACTAGATAAGTTTCCATGCATACTAAAGATAAAATAATTTTCTTCTTTTAAGAATTTTGGAATTGTAAAGTAATTACGGTCATAATAACTTACAAATACTGTTCCACTTAATGCTGGCATTAATCCTGTTAGTAAAGTAAATTCAGTATCACTACTTGTTCCTGTTGATACTTGGGGATAAAAGTTTGTAAAATGCATGCCTTCTTTAGCTAACTTATTTAAGTTTGGCGTTACTTCCCTACCATTAAATGAAAGGTTCATTAGGAAACTTTGCATACTTTCCATATGTACAAAAATAATATTTTTTCCTTTTAATATTCCTGTATATTCATTTTTAGCAGTAGCTTTCTTATTATCAAAGTATTCATTAAAACTTTCTAAGGCTTTTTCTTGACCAAATAAACTACTTAGTTGTGGTCTTAGAAATTGAGCAAAATCATTAAATTGATACATTATTATTCCAAATCTTTCAACAATATATATTCTGTTCCATTGTTTTGTAAGTCTACTATAATCTGAGTTTTTAGCAACACCGAATGTGTAACTTAAAAAGATTATGCCAATTAAAACAGTTGATAAAACCATTTTTTTGCTTTTTTCGATTTTATCAATAAATGTATAATACGAAGATGATAATAATTTTTTGTGAATTAAATAAAATATTATAGGGATTAAAATATAAATTCCATCAGCAATTCTTAGTCTGTCAAAAATTGAACCTGTTACAGTTTCCGTTTGTCTAACTGTTGCAAGTTCTCCGATTGATGCAAATGATGTAAAAAATCTATAATATATTGATGATACTAAACACATTAAATTAAATACGATTAACCATGTGAAATAATATTTGAATTGATTTTTGGGTTTTACAAAATAACCTAAACCTCCGATAACAAGGATAAATCCTAAATCTGTTAAAAATGGCTTAAGTTTTAATGCCGAACCAATTGTAAATGCTCGGACACATACTGTAGCAATTAGTGATAATACTACATATGATATGAATAAACGATTGGTAATTATATATTCTACGATTGATTTAACAGTTTTTTTATAACCATAATTATCTTTTTGTTTCATATTTATCCCTTCTTACTTAATTAAGTATAACAAAATTTAGATTTTTTATCAATTACTGTTGCAAAAGTTTCATAAATTTGATACAATTTATTTACGCAGGTGTAGTACAGAGGTTAGTATGCGACCTTGCCAAGGTTGAGACGGCAGTTCGATTCTGCTCACTTGCTCCAAATTGATAGGAAACTCGGAAAATTTACTTCTGAGAGTAATAAATGCTAACTAGAAATAGTTAGTTTTTTTGTCATGTAAAGGAGCCCTATTTATGTTAAATATAGAAAAAAAGAATTAAAAATAAGTGATGGTGCATTTCTATTTGAATATTTAACATTAATAATTTCATCACTCATTATTTTAAATTCACTTAAATTTTCCGTTTTTGTAATATTCAGTATAACTATAATTGCTAATAACAATATAATGATCATTTCATAAACATAGTAGTTCTTAAATGCCTTATATTCTACTTTGGCACCATCTTTTAACTAATTTCTAATTGGAACAATAAGACTAATAAAATTATGGCTACTAAAATTATGATTACTTTCTTCTTCACTCTTTACAAATCACTTCCAAATTGCAATTTGCATTATTTTTACTTTTTATTCATCCACTCAACTGTATCCTTTATTGTATCTTTCATATTTCTATTTTTAAATTTCAACTTTTCTTTAGCTTTTTCATTACTGAAATTAGCATTAGAAGATAGTGTATATAGTGAATACTTTGTAAAAAGTGGAGTTT
>ERZ824575.207-NODE-207-length-82057-cov-8.423404_pt1 | contig 82057 bp, 94 predicted proteins | sample MGYA00519470_ERZ824575 | MGnify/ENA primary metagenome ERZ824575 (study PRJEB31778, sample SAMEA3449170) | human gut metagenome | biome: human gut; feature: human-associated habitat; material: faeces | place: United Kingdom | collected 2010/2012 ... | reverse complement strand
ATTAACATATATGTAAATTCATAAAGAGGACGCCAGCCATTTGAATTTACATATATGTTAATGCAAGATTTCCATGACCCGTTCACATTAACATAGCTATATTTTACACTTCTCCAAGAATTGGAGACGTTAACATAATAAGACATGAATAAACACCCTTTCATCACCCCCCCCCCCATTGACATAATGAGAAAGGAATAATAGGGCGATTAATTAAAAATTAAACTGGTGTTCTACATACATCATAAAAATTGTGATAAGTATATTGAGTGCTTCCTGGAATAGAAGTATTCATATTTCCACAACTTTCTTTTGCTGTAGATCTAGTATAATAATATCCATTAGCTGTAGCAGAAGTAGCATTATAATCTAAAGATACTCCCTGATCAGCGCCATCCCAATAGATACCTGCTACTGAATAAGGATAAAATCCTTCACCACGTATTGTCCACCAAGCATTAGTAACTGTTATATTCGTGTCATAACAAGTACCGTAGTTATCTGCATTGGTTGTCACATTGTATCTACATTCTTGGCATGAATGAGTGTTGCAAATTTGAGAAGAATTTGGTTTTGTTCCTGAACACAGCGAATCGTTTACGGTAAATCCATCAGCTCTATAACAATACACACTTCTTGACTGAGTTCCGCCGCCACAAGTTTGAGTACAGTTTCCCCAATTTCCAGTTTTCCAACTATATGACCATATTGGTTTCCAAGTTCCAGATACATTGATGTATATATTTTTACAAGATTTCCATGTAGTATTTATATTAGTATAAATTGCTTTTGTAGTTTTCCATGAATTAGAAATATTAATACCTGCTTGCATATATCCCCCCCCCCCTATAAAACATAGGGGGGTTGAATTATGATTAATACTGGAACCAGATATCTCCGTTAGCTCCACCTGATGGTGCTGCAGTTGATACTGTTTTAGCTGCACCATTCCATTTAGTAGAATTGCCGACGGTAGCACTAGCGTAACTTGTACAAGCTGTTACAGTACCACCATTAAGATATGTTGGTTGAGTTGCACTACCAACTGTAGAACTACAGGCAGTTAATGTTCCGGCATTGGAATAAATAGGTTTATTCGCAGCACCTACCGTGGCAGATAATGCAGTAGCTGTGCCTGCACTAAGATAAATAGGTTTGGACGTACTGCCAACTGTAGCAGTTCCTAGTTTACTCGCAGGACCAGAAAAAGCTGTTGCAGTTACAGTTCCAGGAAATGTCGTATTTCCACTTTCATTTAATAGTGATATTTTTTTGGTTACAGTATTAGTACCAGCATCTACGTTAGCTTTAGTTAAATAGTCTATTTCTAAACCAGATCGATATCCACTAATAGTGAATACACCATTGGTACTCGGATAACGTAAGAAACTTACGTAAGTTCCAGCTGTAGCAAGACTGTTTAATAGTGAATTTCCTGCAGCTCCTTGTACATAAGTACCAGTAGTTAGATTGCTATTTATCTTTGATGCTGTGATAGAATTGTCGGAAGGATTGATTTTTACATTGGCGGCAAATCTTGCGCCTTCAGTTGCGGTAGTTGTTCTATTACCAGCATATGTAGTTAAGATAGGATACTCGGTATCTGTCGTGGTTACTGTCATAGTAACTTTATTATTTGTGTCAGTATTGATGTCGCCAATAAGCTCATATTGGCTTCCGTCATAAACAAATTTATAGATACGATTAGCTGCTAAATAACCTGCAGAGATAGCTGCGTTTCTATAAACAATTGGTTTTGCGCCAGTGCTGTTGACATTAAGAGTTGGTGATGCTGCAGTATTTGTAACTGTAAATCTGACTGTAACTTCAGCACCAGTTGCTAAAGTAAATCCAGTTAAACTAACTATTTTTTCAACAGTAGCGGCAGCTGTTGAACATAAACCATAACGTATACAGTTAGCAGATCCGTTAAATGAAATACCATCGATAGTTCTTGCTGTTGCGAGTGCAACCGCTTTACCATCTGTTCTTCCAGTACCACCACGTGCAGTGCTGAGTGTTCCTGCAGTAGCTTTGGACACATCAAGTGCTGTTACTGGTATAGTTATATTAGCGCTGCCGTCAAAAGAAGTTGCTGTTCCTGTAGCTCCACCAGATATGGCTATAGTACGTGCGGTTTGTAATTTGGTAGCAGTTCCTGCATTTCCAGTAACTGTAGTTGGGGCTGCTGGTAATTCAATAGATCTATTGACAATAGTTGTTGTTCTTCCTTTAGCGTCTACAGTAATTTGTGGAACATTTACAGTTGTACCAAATGACATTGTTACATTGCCTGTAGGACCATACGAACCCGCAGTAACACCACTATCTGCTAAAGTTGTAGAAAGAGCAAGATTTGCTGAACCATTAAAACTTCCAGATGCAGTAGCATCTCCAGTAAGAGATATTGTTCTGGATGTGGTCAGGTAATTAGCTCTAGTTGCTCTATTTACTAAGAAGTTGGTATTTCTACCAGGTGTAACAATATTGGTGATGCCAGTTTCATCAGTAATAAATTCAGCGGTCCAACCATTTTTAGTAATACTGTTCCATCCGTTGTATCCACAGATAACTTTAGAGATGACTACTTTTGGATATCTCCAAGTTTGAGTAGTACTTCCGATAAGAATACAACATTTTGATCCATCATGAGCCAGTCTTACATTAATATTGTATCCTTCAACGATACAAGTTGTTTTTGTCCACGTTGGATCATCAATTTAGTAGCTGAAGAAGCGTTACCTGTTATAGATCCTGTTACAGAAAGATTTCCGGTAATGGAAACATTTTTTGTACTAAGTGATCCGGTTAATGTACCACCAGATAATTCTAATCTATTTTCTACCTCAGTCCAAGTTACTGGAAATGACATAATAAAATACCTCTTTTACCAGATAACTAAAATGAAGGAATTCCTTCATTTTAGTTATCTTTTATGATTAACACAAAATGTGTGTTTAATTCATGAAAAATCGGGTTCAAATTATAACCATAAAATAATTTTGTGAAAATTGTTTATGTCTTGTTTATATTTAAATAAGTTACTATGAAGAAGGATATCCTTCTTCATAGTAACTAGTATTGATTATTTTCCCATAATAAGAAAACTTTGATCGGTAGTCATAAGTTCTGTATGTTGGTCATGATTAATAATATTCAATTCTTCAGCTTTGCTGAAAATGTAATTAAAATAATGAGTATACATATCAAATTGTTTTAAAAATGTTTTAACGCCACTAAATTGGAGTGCACCATAAGAGGATATTTTTCTTTCTTTTCCAAATAGCCACAAACAAGATTCTGCCATGCCACATCTGCCAGTTGCATAAGTAACAATGTTGGCTTTACAGGTAGCCATGGAACTAATCATTCCACCAAGAGAAATGTCAGGTTCATTACCAAAAAGTAGCGATCCCATCATGATGGTGAGTGTTTGACCTGGCTGAAGCATGGCAAGTAATTTGCAGAATTTATTTTGATAAAAAGGAGCACGAATATTTGTTTGAGAACAAGTGTATAGTCTAAAATTTTGATTATCTGTGGTTCTTAAAAAGAGTTTTGTAGCTTTTGTGCAAGCTTGTGACATTTGTTGACTTACGTCACTTTTTTCTAATGACTCAGTTCCACTTTCACTTATATCAGGACGATAATTGCTGAGACTATCTGATGGAATTATTCCAGTAGGAGAATATGAAGTTGAATGTATATCTTCAAGTCCTAAAGTAAGATCGTCATAGTAACTATTCATTGATAATATCTCCTTCAACTGGAGGAACTTCGTCATTGTTTGTTTGTACAGAATTAACCGGTGTTAGAATAGTATTGGAATTTATAGAATTGTTTTGAATGCGCTGTAACATTTCTGGTGCAGAAATCCAACACACATAATTAGGATCTGTACAAATACGAGTAATTTCTTCTTCTGTAATATGGCCTTTTTCTAAAGATTTATTAAGAAGAAGTTCTTTTACATATTTGACTTGAAGATCAGCATTTTGTTTAATATCAAGACTGTTGCCCATGTCCATATGTGAAGACATATGCCACATTAAAGTAGCAGTAGGCATGACAGTACAAATGTGCCCTGCTGACCATATAAGAGATCCAGCTGAAGCACAAAGTCCACAAGCTCTAGTTATAACTTTGGCTTTACAATCTAAAATTGCAGTTGAAACAATGACACCTGTACATACATATCCACCAGGACTGTCAATACAAATAGTAATGACATCTTTTTCAGTAGCTGTAGAAAGCAGTTCAAGCAAATCAATATAAAGATCAATATCTTCGATACTTGAAGTAAGAAGAGCCATGTATTCTATTCCACCAGTGGCAGATTTTCCTACAGGCTCTACTTCGCAATATTTAACATTTTCAACTTTACTTAACCACCAGTTATTAATATCAATACCACTTGGAGTTTCTGTAATTACACCAAGAGGATTCATAGCTTCAGTTCCAGGTAATGCCGTGGTGGTTGTGTTGTTTATTGAAGGATATGTTGGTGTGGATGATTGAGAAACAAATTTAGTAATACCACGTAAATTCATTTTGGTTATCCTTCTTTAGTTTATTTTTTATAAAGAAGGGCATGAATCAAAGATTTTCTTTGACCTGATTCATCAAAGAATGTAGAAGTTCCTCTGATGTGCATGCCATTTTTAAGTTCATACATTTGAATTTCATTAAGATTAAATAAATTGGCTACTTCTTGATCAGAGAAAGATTCAAGACCTACTCTTTTACCATCGCCATCAAAAAGCATATCAGGACGAATTTCACGAAGACTTTCTGTAGCTGGAGCATACCATTTGGATGCTTGAAAATATCCAGGCATGCCGACATAGTCAAAAGTAACTAAACGAATAACCGTACGATACTGACACTTTCGTACATTATCCCATTTTGCAGTAATAATGGAACGAAGAGAAAATGATGTATTTTCTTTGTTGCTTAAAAGAGATTTTTCTAGAAGATCTCCAAATGGGCCAGCTGGTTTTATTTTTCCAAATACTGGAATGCCTCCAGTATCAAGTGGAGCTTCTGTCCACAATTTGGCAATGTGATGAGATCTTCTGTCTTCAAGAATAGTATCTATACGTGGAATTGCTGCATCATAAGGAGGATGTCCCCATTCTCCAAATAGATTTCCTTGAGTTAAGGCTTTATTAAATACTGTATCCGGATTAGTAATCTCATTGACAATACTTGGTACATCGTAATAAGGCCCGTTTCTACTATTTTCACCAAGAACAGCTACTGGTACAGTAAAATAACCGTCTTCATCAGGACGAAGTGATTTTAATGTTTTGCCATTGATACTGTCAAGAACTTTAACACTAAAAAATACTTTTGGTCTTTCAGTAGTATTGATAGAAGGTACTGTAGGCATAATTACTTATTTCCTTATAAAAATTAAAGTCTTAGTAAATCTTCCATATCGTGATTTTCTAAAGATTTATTAAGGAGTACTGCATTGATACCATCTCCGGCATAAGCTCCGATAAGTCTTGTCGTAGTTGAGTCTGTACCATATGCAACATTTCGTAAACCAATATGCGCAGCAGGTTTTTTCATATCAGTGTGTCTGTATTTGATATTCATGTCATCTGGATCTCTAGATAAGTGAGCATAAATCATTTCAAATACAGCATGATTGATTCTAGGATTGAAATTACAAATCCTACTGATATTATCAAAAAGAACTGCCATTTGATTGTAAGATAAAAATGATGGAACTCTACCATTGTTAATAAATTCTACAAAGGTAGCATATGCAATAAATGGCTGTTGCATTACGGTGTCATATGCAATGAATTTGTCACCTTTATGAAATTCTCCAACAATAAAATCGACATCATCTTCACGTTCTTTATAAATGTATGAAGGTTCCATGGTAACAACTGCTGGAAAGTTATAACCATATTTGTATTGCTTATTAATTTCAGTATCAAAGATACAGAGTGTTCTTATTGTATCGCCATAACTTAGAAGATTGTGTGCTTCATATCTTGTTGGGATTTTAGCAGTAAGAGTATCTCCAATAAAAAAATAAGCATCATCTTTATGTTCAAAAAATGAGGAAAAATCAGGTCTTTGTGAAACAGGCATTGATATTATTCTCCTATAATCTTGATAAAATAATAATCACCTTTATTCAGATTATAGATATCTGCGTGAACACATTTGCAAGTTTCTACGGCAGTGACAGTTGTTTGATCATAACCAGCTGTTTGTAGTGGTATCATTGATGGTTGTTTTGTGTGTGATAAGAAAGTATTGCTTTCATGATTGATTTTTACATAATCAATTATTGATTGAGTTGCTTGGTCAAAAAGAATACCATCTTGATTAGGCAGTGTAATATTTTCACAATTTGAAAATTGTCCAAGATGAAGTTTTCTTAATGAAATATTTGGATTATCAAGAAGAACAAAGAATGCTCCGTAATGCTCTTCTGCAAACATGAAAGTTCTGACATAATCAAGAACAGAATAGTTGGTATTTACAGTTGTTGTACCAGGAATAAAATCTTCTCTACAAAAATACATTTTAAGAAGCGATGTCGATAATGGAAGTTTGTGTGGAGATATTATTAAAGTTTTATTTGAAGTTACTGTAACAGAATTTGGAAAAAAGAGTGAATGAGCAAGTACTAAAAATACAGATTTATTTTGTAATGTATATCCTTCTGGAAGAGTAAACATTATATCTGAATAAGGAGTATATGCTCCATCAACAGTACGATATCTGTGTGTACATTGTCTTACAGGAACTATCGTAATATTTCCTAATTCATTAAAATTAAGAATAGAAATATTAGGTGTTCTTAGGGGATTGGAATTGTACATAAATCTTGCACCTTCGTGCATATACAATTCGTCATTCCAAGAGGTACATTGAGAAACTAATCCATTCACTGAAACAAGACAGTTGTCAAAATTCAGAGTATCATTATCGCTATTTTTACTTATGACAAGATCAGGAAGTCTCCAACGAGCAAACCACATGTTTCGGTCATATGGTTTTGAAATGGACGTATATGAAATATCGTAATCTGGGGTATTTAAAGCTTCAATTAAAATAAGACTTTTTTGTGGATTGTTATAGGATGCGATTTCTGTTTTATAAGAATCAATTAAAACATTGGTTAGGGTTGTAAGAATATCTTCCCAAGTTTTACATTTTCCTATGTCAGTTTCAAGACACAATAAAGAATAATCAAGAGTTACTGTTTCGGTTTTTTCGTCTTCCAATTCTCTTTCTATTTCCAGATAGTAACGGATATTTAAATCCATTTTTTCTATTATTTGTTGTGGTGTAAATTTTGTATAATCAAGTTCTTGTAATTCTTTATGTGTTTTAACATATAGATTCGTTATATTCATAAGAATACAATATTCCTTGGTGTTAGACGTTTTGATAAAGCATACCATATTTTCAAACAAAATCAGAGGAAAGAAATGGACAGTCGTTTTGATAATTACGAATATGTCTGTGATTTTGAAAATAAGATTTTTCTTTTTAAAGGTGATTTATTGCAATTCCCTGCTGAAGTACATGTCAATACAGTAAATACTGTCGGAATCATGGGAAAAGGTATAGCTTTACAATTTAAACAAAAATATCCAAAGATGTTTACAATGTATCAGAGTATTTGTAATGATTATTTTACTCGTGGAGGAATGATTTTTCCATGGGAAACTGATACAGATTATCCTAGATATGTTTTAAATGTTGCTACAAAAGAACATTGGCAAGACAGTTCAAAATATGCATATATAGAAAGTGGTTTAAAAAATATATTCAATTGGTGTTACAAAAACAATATTCAATCTATTGTCATGCCACTTCTTGGTTGTGCCAATGGAGGACTTAATAAGTATAAAGTATTACTTATGATTCAAAAATGGTATATTTACATGGAGTTAAAATATAAACTTGGTTTTAAGTTGGATTGCTATCTTTGTGACTATCAATTATAGGAGATAAATATATATGTTTTATTATGTACAGTTTACAGGGTGGGATATAAGAAATTATAAATTTTCTATTCGTTATGACAAATCGCATGAAGATTGTACAACTTATTCTGGAAGTTTTATATATTTAGGAAATGATAATCAACCAATATCAAATATGATTCTTATAAAACGATATTGTAAGAAATTAATGGAAAGACATTTTGATAAATGGAAGATGGCGTTTATACGTGCACATGCTGTTACTACAGAACAAGAAATGTTTGTTTTGAGTAATGGTTATTATTGGAATGCTATTGAAATAACTAAACGAGATTATTTACACGAAGTTGGATGTACTCCTGGTGGCAAATATACCGGCATTGAAATTTTTGATGAGAGATCTTTTTTACAAAAAATAAAAGATCTTTTTAAACGGATGGATTCACGTTGAGTGTAAATACATATAAGCATTTCATAAGTATATAAGACTAACCTCTTTAAGAGGTTAGTCTTATATACTAGAATATGTTATTTGTTTCTGTATTGTAACCAGTTTTACTTAAGAAACATTTTACAGGAGCACCATATAGAATTTGATATGTTCCACCACTGTATAATAAAAATTCTACGATAACTGTAGAATTGACAAGTAGATTTTCTTTTTCCCTATTGATATTCCAAGCTTGTCCATATTGCTCAACTTCAATAGGTGCAGTAATAAGTGTACTCATGGTATCCAGTGCACGAATAGTAAAATGAGTTGGTAATACGGGACCCATTTCTGTGTTGGGATCGTACATAGGATTTGATTTGTAATAGAACGCATCTAGAAATGCTTCTTTATTTAAGAATCTTGTAGTAGGAATAAAGTATTGTTTAAGTACAGCATCATATTCGATAATTGGTCGTCTTCTATCAGAAGCTTCTACACCATAAATTGTAGTAAGATCTTCGGTATCCGATAAAAGATACTGTTGAAATTCTGTTGGTTTGTTTAAATATACCCAAGAATTTTGTCTATACGGTATAGCAGTGCTGACATCAAAAAGTTTCTTTAAGTCAACGTCAAATTTAACTTGCTGCCACACATTGTATTTGTTTCCAGTAAATGTTGTAAGAGACGATACGTAGTTTGTCACATCATTTACTTTATCTCTTCTATCTGAATAAGCTATATATCGAAGAAAATATTTTTCAGTAACTGAATTGTAGATTGGTACAAGACTTACTTTAATACCATCGATACTTTCATTTTTAATAACAGTTACCCATTTTTCACAAACAAGATATCTTTCTCCACGAGTGTTAATAGAATTTTCAGAAACTTGTCTAGCTCCTAAAAAATACTTTAGTAATAATTTTTGTTTTTGTCCAGGATAAGTAGGAATAAAGTTTTCGTGTCCATACATAAAACAACGAATATTATCGATAGTAATTTCTTCAAATGTACCATCTGCATATTCAAGTCTTGGAGAAATACATAAGTGTGAAATATCTTGTCTTTGTCCAATGTAAAAATTAGTTCCATCCATTTGAGTGGAAGTAGCATCCAGATTTACAATAATCTGGGTATTGCTTGAAAGATCGTTTTGTAGATAACTTCTTTTGGTGAAAAGTATTACAGTAACTCTTAAAATACCTAAATTGTCGAAAATTTGACATTCTACTTGATCGTTGTCTACCATAGAGTGGAGTGTATGACAATTTGTACATTGTTTAACTCCTGACAAACAAGCATCATTGATATTTGCCATAGGAATTCTGTTGCCTTCATAAGTATCATCAGAATTCACATAAAGAGAAAATATTTCTTCTTGTCCTTTGGAATTCGTTTTAACTAAGCGATATTCCATTAAAGAAGATCCAAGCAAATTTAGTTTTGAATCTACAAAGAGTTTAGTTGGTTTTGTTCTATCGTCATAGTAAAGACAATATCTTTCATTGCCATAGGAAATGATACGAACAACTTCATCACTAGGATCTTTAACAATGATGGTAACTGGTTCTAGAGTTGATTTTAATGTGTACTCATCTACAGCTCTAACAACATAAAGTTTATTTCCATCGTTTCTATCAGTTACTAATGCCCCAACATTAGGAACTACTCTACCATCGCCATCAACAAGAGGACCATCTCCAGAATCAGGATCATAGATTTGATCTTTGAAACAGGCATCCGGTCGTCTATCTTTTAAAAGAATAATTTTTTGTTTAGTAGGATCTGTTGTAGCAGTTGAAGTTGTAGTGAGACTATTGTTTATACGCATGAGTTCATTATCTGCCATGTGTTTCTCCAATATGGAAATATTTAATAATAAATCTCTCCAGAAGTCACATGATCTTCAGGCATGACATACTTAATAAAGTGTGTAAGTGCCTTATATACATCAGGACCAAGTACAGGAAGATTTGAGTATGTGGGATTGGCATCTACAAATTCGATATTGTATTTTGCTTGAACAACTATATCGGTTTTATAGATATAGTTGTAATATGGTGCCAACTGACTGATCATTTTTGAAACATCCGGATCGAAAGATATTCCAGCAAGAGTACCATTCCAGACATCTCTGATGATCATCGCTACATATGAAGAATAAATACGATGTGAATGATCAAGAACAATAATACCTGTAAGTTCTTCTCTGGTGCCGTAGAAATATTCGCTAATAATTTTGATTCTTTCTATGTCGTCATTTTCATGGAATTCATTGAGATATTCTTTTGCTATATGTGGAACACAAGTATGAATTTCAAAAGGTGCACCTTGTCTATGTTTTCCATTATCAGGAACAGCAAGATAACTTCCTTTATCAACTACATCTGGTTCTAGAATACCATCAATGTGACACATGGACATTTCTTCAAAATAAAGAGCAAATTGTGTTTTGTCAAAGGCTTGATTATTGACAACAAATCCATTGACTTCATTTTCTATTTCAGCACTGCTGATAATCCATTCTACAATATTGTTGGATGGTTTTAAATATTCTTCATTGTGAACAACGATTATTTTAAATGTAAATTCGTTGTATTGATTGTGAACATCTTGAACTGTAAAATCTAATCCTTCGATGAGATATTTACCATTTAAATAAACTGATATATGTGGGGTGTACCACACTGGAACAGAATCAGTTCCAGCATCTTTGACAATACTTTTTACTTCAAGAAAGATTGGGTCGTAATTAAGTAAATTACTGTCGATATTTTTAGAATATCCATTGCAACAAGCTTTGTTTTGAATAATAAATGTCTGATCGTATAATGTTTGATCGAAAAGTATAAGAGTCGTACCATCACTTTGTAATTTAGTGGTAATACTTCCTTTATTCAATTCCATTTCTTCATAAATTTTATTTGAAGTTTTATCGTAATATTTCCAAGACTCATCTTTTGTTGTTTCTTTTAAAATAATAATTTCTGTAAAAGGTACGGATAGTACATATGTTCCAGATTCTGGAGTAAATCGTACAGATTTATTATATCCATCAATGAACATTTCTACAGATAAAGTATCTCCTTTATTCACATTGACATTGTTAATAAGGGAGATATGTAGAAGTTCATTGAAATTTTTATAAGTTATGTTGTCTGCAGGAATTTTTGTACCATTTTTATATACTACCGGATATACAGGAGCTGCTTGAAATAAATAAGGTTTGGTAAATGTAAAACTATTGTAAGTACCATTTATATTTCTTTTATGAATAACACGTTCACAAATAAGAGAAAGCGTTCTGTAATATCCAAGTCCTTCAACATAGTTGTACATATTACTGGGAGTGACAATATCTGGTACATCCCACATCATACGAACATATTCAGATTTTTCTAATTCGCTGGCTTTCCAGAAAGAAAGATTTTCTTGTACCTTACCAAGAAGATGTTTTATAATAGTAGAATCATCTTGAGTATAGAGAAGATCAATATAAGATTTATCTCTTACTAAAACATTATCTTTATCGTGTTGTCTTACTACAATATGCAAAGTAACACTTTGTGATGCAAGGTAATCTCTATATGCATCCATAATAAACATAGGAATGCCGTAATCATTGTGAGTAACTTGAGTTACACTTCTTTCTGCACATCTGTGTAAAAATTTTCCTACTATAAGACCTTTATCATTTTTATCTTTTCTTCTAACGTAAAAATCCAATGTATTGTGAGTATAAACTTTGTTTAAAGGATTGAGATTTTTTGGAATGTGTACAAGTTGTTTATACGTCTTATCTCGATCACTATAGAAAACAACATCATTTTTAGATTCAGTAAGATCGATATCAAATGAAAACACAATGTTCTCATCTATAAGAACATCTATATATTGATCAAGTTCAAAGGAACCACTATCCTTAGCTACAGTTTCCCAACCATTACAAAAGATGGTAGCTTTGGATAAATTTGCTGCTGCAAAATTCCATATCTTTTGTCTTTCTATATAACCAGGATCTTTAGCTGGAATTTTTACAGATTTTACAGTCATTTTATTTGTAATATCACTGTCGTAGTATACAGTAAATCTTATTTCTTTTAATTGATGACTTTTAAGTCCACAAGCATCAAATGCCTTTTTGTCAACTGCAACTAAATATCCCTGATTGTTATCTAGTTTATACAGATATACAAATGCTTTGGGAATCATAGTTCCAGCAGTATCGTACACGTGGAAAAGAATACTGTGTTTATTTAATAGATCTTCAGTTGAAATCCATTCTTGATCAATAATTCGTACCCATAATGCATGGAGAGTATAAGCAGAGGCAGCATAAATGTAATATGCGGTTTTGTCTGTTGGAAGGAGCATGGATGTATCTGAAATAAATATTCTTCCTGAATGAGATCTTTCAAAAAGTAAATTGGGATTGATGTTATTTCTAAATTCTGATTTTGTTTCATTCCAAATATTATCAAAACAATAACGATTAAGTGCTTCTGCTATTGCTTGACGCATTTCTTCCGAATTGGATATCATATATTTATCTCCTTAACACATGATGGAGCCATACGATTGTTGTGTAACCTTGAATACATACAATTTAAAGAAAAAATTAAAATCTTGTAATATATAAGAGTAGAGGACAATTTGTCCTCTACTCTTATATCATTTATTAATACGGAAGAATTTTGTAATCACCGAGTTCTACAAACAAATACATAGTTTCTTGTTTTTGAGTACGAAGTTCTTCCATACTCAGAGCAAATGTACATTTATCTTTATTTTTGTTGTAGTAATATTTTGTTTCTGATGTAATATATTTAATCAAATCTTCGTGATCTTTATCTACTATAAATTCAAAACCAGGAAGTTGATCAGAAGTGCATTTATATCTGTTCTTATAAGCATCTTCAATTGCTACTACAACAACATCAACTGGCTTTGATAGTACAACATCAGATCGTGATGTATAATCTTTCATTTCTACATCCGGAAGTTCTCTGTTCGGAAAAATACTGGTTAGTGTTTTATCTTTATAGTAAGCTGCCATATCCATGCTCACTAGTCTTGGTTTAGTGATTTTAGTTTCAGCGTCAAATTCACTATTTGTTTGATCATCAGTTTTAAAAATAGACTTAATTTTTTCATAAAAAGACATGCTCATGTTAGTCATTCCTTATTATTTATGGTTTTTAAGTTTTTTGATTTTCTTATTGATTATTTATATTTATTCTCCAATGAGATGTATACGAACATCTGTAAGAGTATATCCTAACCAGTTTGTTCCATTCCAAGTTTTTTCACTTAATCGAAGATCGTCTTTTAATCCTCTGCCAATTCCCCAGATATGATCTGTTGGAGAACATTCAACAAGAATTTGACCAGCTGTTTTCTTGAGTTTTTCTAGTAAATGTTTGTTTTGAGAAAATTTATAAAAATTACCATCATAAACAATATCTCTTGCAATAGAACTCCAATATTCCGCATCAAATCCTTTAACTTGTCTACCGAGATGTTTGTGTTCTTTTGGTTCTGTTGCTTTGAGAATTTTTCTAGCGATCTCAATATCATTAAACGTCATGGCTTTGTTGTACATCATGTATTGTTCAGCACAGCAAAATACTTTTCCATTTATCTCTTCCTTAAATACAGAAGGATACCATTGTGAAAAAGGACCGCCATAAAAGAAATGATATTTTTCATTCATGCTCGATACTCGTTTGTTTTAATGCATGTCTGTCAAATCTGGATCTTCTGTATTCTGGTTCCCAATATCCAAGAATAGTAAACCAATCTGAATTTTTACCGTGTTTTTCATCAGTGTACTTTTGAAGAAGTTCAACATCGTCTTCTGATAAATGTTCTGGTAATAATCCTGCAGACATATTTAGTAGAAGATTACTTACATAGTCAATCATTTTAATTTTTCCTCCGTATTAAAATTGTGTCGTGTTCTAAGGATGAGAAACTTTTAATTGTCCGATATATACAACTTAGTGCTTGATAGCCACCGTTGGTATTATCAAGCATTTTTAAATAGTTAAGTTTTCCATATTTTCTTTTATACTTACGTATCCAATTTTTCCAATTTCTATTTTTCTTATGAAAACATTGCCAACATGGTTTTTGCATTGAAATATCAACTAAGATATTCTTTTTTGTTGGTAAACTATATGTTAAAGTTGTTGTTTCATTGAAATCAGATGTCTGATTCATACATTCTTCAGTAATCAATCGATTAGATATCATTTTGGTAATGATCCTCTTTTTGAAATATTATTTTTTATGAAGAGATGTGGGTGAATGATTATTTGTCTTATATTGTTCGATAATCTGATCATTGTCATCTGGTTTATAATTTTTTATATTTTCTATAAAGTTATTAAAAGTAATTGAGAATTTATATTCGTCTTCATCCATTTTGAAAAATGGTAAAATTTTTTCTTCTGGTTCCCAATAAATATTTTCATTTTCAATGTCAGAACGTATAATTTTAAAACCTGGAGTTTGACTATTGATGAAAGGATTTTCGTTACTACCAGTTTCTTCACAAAATTGTTTGTAAGTCATAGAAATAATTTCTACTGGATACTGTAAAATACCTTTCATAATTTTTCTCCAAAATAGAGTAACAAAGATTAAAATGAATATTCAATAAAGTAATATATGTTTAAAATGTACACTAAATAACTACATGACTCTCATATGAGAGTCATGTAGTATAACTTTTTATTTATTATCAAAAAGAAGATGTGAAACTTTTAATTCTGCAATAAAGCGTTTTCCTTCCATATCAAGCTTGTATTGTTTCATAAGATTTGATAGAGAACCAAATTTAGAACCGGACAAAACATTAATAATCATGTATGTCCAATAAGGTGGATATTCAAGAGCTATCTGTGTGGTATCAACATTAGAAGTTCCACCCAAAAAAGTACAACTTCTATAAAAAATACCAGCATTAAACCTACTGAGTCTTGCTGGTCCTAATTCCGAAATAAGTTCGCATACTCCAGGAATAGTCAATCCGTCTTGAGATAAAGGTGCACATCTATCTGCAATGGAATTTAGTTGACTATAATTTCCTAAAAATGTACATTTGAAAAAGAGTGATGGTTTGGTTGGATTTTCTCCAGATCTGCTTAATTTCTGAGCATAGTAAAGAGCTAGAATACTTGCTATTGTAAGCTGTTCCGACCAATCCAAATTTTCATTTCGTGCAATTATACCACTGATAACCATACAGTAACATTTAATAATATACGCGCATAATGGCGCGTTAAGCCAGAAATCACTCACGCTATAACTTCTGGTGAGCAATCCACGAATATACATGCTATGCAGTTCGTTAGCATCCGAGATAACAGTGGTACGATCTGTTATTTTAAGGAGTCCTGCGAGGTTGATAAGCATCTTGTTTTTAAATTCATAATAACTATTGATAGCATCCACACCAGGAGCAGTTTTAAGATCGAGTACAATATTATTTAGCGTGAGTAAATCTGGTAAGCTATCAAATGTGTTATTACTTGTCTTAGATACAACAGGATAAAGTGGAGCAAATTCATCTACATATCCTGTTGATACCATTTGCTCAAAAAGAGTAGTCATATATGTTACAACAGGAGGTTTATATTGATATACACTGGTTAAGGATTGATACGGAACTAGAATGCTACGATTATTGATAAGATATTTGACGACTTGTGAAATCTGTGTCTTCATATCCACAGTTTTCGCATATTGAGTATCAGTTATTTTTTTATTTATAATCATGTATTAAACTCCAAATCTGCTTATGTAACTATTGACATGATGTGTAGATAACATTAAAATTAATTATCTACAGGGAAGATAGCCTTCACAATAAAAAAATAATAGTGCTAAAAAATAAAGAAATTCTATAGAATATGTATCCGTATTTATACCGGCAAGGAGTTATCAAATGAGTAATTTCAACTCGAAATATACGTTTCCAAACTCTCTTACACAAGTAAAAGATGAGTCCATTGGAAATCCTACAAACATTGCAGAATATCCATTACATAAACCATTCTTTCCTATTCGTGCTGCCAGAGGTGAAAAGAATAAAGTATTTTGGCTAACTGGTGATGAAGCAATAACCAAGTATGGTTCAGAAACTTTTGATCAGTTTAGCGAATACTATCGTCCAGAACAGTTGTATTTGTCTAAGGCTATTTTTCCAGGGCAAGCTTGTTTTATAGCAAGAATTTGTGCACCTGATGCTAAAGAAGCTTCACTTGCTCTTGAATGTCATCTGACAAAAAATGCTCAAGTTCAGATGTACGAACGAGATGATGAAGGTAACTATAAGTATGACGACAATGGAGATCTCATTCCAGTAATGGATGAATCAAATAACCCTGTCAAAGAAAAGGGCGTCATTCTTAAGTATGTACTTCGTGAAGTAAGTGATGATGAAACTTACGATACAATTAAAAAGAAGACCGTTTCCAGTGGTGATAAAGAGACTGAAATTCTTCCTGTAATTGGTGGCATTGCTACTGCTCCTGGTGTATTTGGTAGTAGAAGTGGTTTTAAAATTTACTTTGATCCAAATGCACAATCAGAAGATCTTCTCGAAGAAAATAAAGCTCTTCAATTTACTTTTGCTCCAGTAGAACAGCCTTATCAATCTAATTTGGCTGCTGCTATTGGCGATAAGTATGAATACATAAGCAATACCTTTGTGTTTAAACCTGATCAGGTTGATCCTAATACACAAAGAAGAGTTTCATTTGATGACATGATTTCTCGTGTCTATTATGATACTAGCAACAATTATCTTCTTCCTTATAAACTGCATTGTTATGCTGATAATATTAAGTATATTGGCGATGCAGTAAAAGAAGTAGAAACTAATGATCTTGAGATTGTGGATGGTTGGATGGTTGACATCTTTACTCTTCTTAATCTCAAGGGTTATGCATATGAGCACGCTATTTTTGATACTGCTGGAAATGATGGCGTATATGTCAATGATGCTGCTATACAGTATCTTTCTGGTGGTGCAGATGGCGATCTCAGTGATGAAACATTTGAAGATTTGTATCGTCAAGTACTTGACTTTACACTTATTCCCGAACTTGTAGATACTTTTAAATATCCTATTACTCACATTTATGACGTTGGGTATACTATTGAAACTAAGTTGAAGATGGCATCCTGGATGGCCAAACATAAGTCAAGTAAAGTAGAAATTGCTACACAAGATATTTCTCGTCCTATGTACACCATGGACGAAAGTGCTTCTGTGGCAGCTGCTGTACGTACTCGTATGGCTCTTACTCCAGAAAGTACGTTCTATGGAACGGAAGCTATGCGTGGAGAAATCTTTGGTCAGTGCGGTATGCTTAATGACACAAGTGTTAAGTATATTGTTCCCGCAACATTCTGGATGGCACAAAAGAGAGCTACTCTTCACAACGCTTCTTATATTAAGGGTACTGTAAAAGGTTATCCCAACAATATTGTTAATATCTATCGAGATGTTAATTTTGTTCCGTTCAGCGATGATCAAAAGCAGATCTTCTGGGATGGTGCTGCTAACTATTTCCAATATGCAAATATGAATGATATGTTCTTTGCAGATATTAGAAGTATTTACAGAGCTACATCCAGTGTTCTTTCTGATACTACATATACCGACTGTTGTATTTACACCATGTATATTCTTAATACTGTATGGACTTACTATGTCGGTAAAACAAATGCTCCTGTAAACACTTTGTTTAGTGATATCAAGAAGAGTATTGAAAGTCTTGCTTATAAGGCTTATGGTAATCTTTATGATCTCACTGCAACAGTTTATCAGACAGACGATGATATTCAAGCTGGTGATCAGCTTCACATTGATAGTGTTCTTTTAGGTGATACACCAAACCGTCGTTGGTTTAATACTATTATTGCACGTCGTCCTAATCTAACTACCACGACGGAGGCATAAGTAATATGAGCACAGATAAAACTTCACTACAACTTGGCATTATGAAAGATGCCTTATTTCCAGAAAGCTATGCTTCTGCACTCGGTGGAACTCCTGATACCAGAATGGCTAATCTGGAAGCAGGTGGTCAGCTTGGTGTTGGTGGTCGAATTCTATCTCTTGATGGTGCAACTCCAGCAGTATTTAACTGTTGTCATATTGTAGTTCTTCAAACACCTACAATGTGGAACAATACTGAAGAGGGTAGAATACTTGCCAGAACAGTTAAAGCTCTTTTTGAAGTACATGCCAAAGATGTTTCTGGTATTGATTTTGGTTATACACTAAACTTTACTGATTCTCTTATTGGACACGATACTCAGAATGCTTCCATGCCCACTACTTCAACTCGTAGTGGTGTGTCTCCTGCTTTTACATGGACTGAAGCTTACGGTAACGTAGTGTGGAATACCATGTACAAATGGATCATGGATATTCAACATCCTGATACTCAGGTGTCTTATCTTTCTTCCATTAACAATGAAACAGTTCCTGAATGGGTATATTCTGCATTCAGCCTTTCTTTCATTGCTATTCAGCCTGACCCAACTGGCATTCCTGGTCGTATTTATGACGCTGCAGTATACTCTCAGGTAACTCCAACTGAAACTGGTATGATTGGTTTTAAACGTACTCCTGGTACTGCTGAAGTTCCCGATCGTACAGTAACATTTAAGGGTGTTGTTTCTCATAACGACAATACTCGTGAACTTGGTAAGATTGTCATGGCTACTCTGCAGATGCACAGACCTGATTATCAGCGTGCACTTACTTATAGTGGTGATATTCTTACTCAAACTCAGAATGCTAATGTTGGTCTTATTAAGACTGCAGCTGAAGCTATTGAAGATTACCAGAATTATGGTTATAGTCTACCTAATGGTTATACAAATGCTGGTTATCAAGGTACTTCTGAATCCAGTGGTATTACAAATCTTTAATAAAAAATAAATAAAATACTTATATAAGGAGTTACCCAATTAAGGGTAACTCCTTATATTTTTATATTGATAAATTAATTGCGTTGTTTTATAAATATATGGTGAAGTTTATAATCATTATTTATAACCATTCCAGGTTCTACATAGTTGTCATTATTTGAAATATGATATTCTTTATCCTCAGGGGAAGGATCAGCGACAAGTTTATACTTACAAGGAACAGCCATTGATTCACTGCCAATTGCTGCTAGAATACCAAATGCTAATCCGTGCAATTTATTTTTAGATGTTTCCGGCTTGTTATCCCAATAATCAATAAGCATATGGATGTGATGAATAAGATTTTCACAGAGTTCTTTTTCAGTATAAGGACGGCTCATTACAATACTCCTTGTTCTTTGTTGTATTTATTGTATTCTTCACCAGTATCAAAATTTCTACACAATTGGTCTTTGACAACACGATATGTTCCTGGACGATACACAACGGTAGTAACCATTGTAAAATCATCCAGTTTTATGGTATTGGTTTTACGTAGTTCAGGTGTTATTTCTATAAGTTTAAAGGTACACAATGCTTCTCCATTAGTATCATCTATGCCTCCAATCCATTCCATTTTTTCTTTACAATGAGGACAGGACTGTTTTATTATTTCAGGACCAGTTTCACTGTAATGTACAAAATCATAACAGTCGCCAATTAAAATATGACCATTGGGACAGATATAACATTCTCTTCCTTCATAAGACATAACACATTTCCTTTTTAAGTAAAAGGTTAAAATCTTCTGATGCCCCATTAAGGACATCAGAAGACCCACAAGGAGAGTATGGAGGTGGAGGCACATTGTGGCAATGTCAAATTCCAGGAACACCTGAAATATACAATCTTCAAAATTACACATTGGTGTGGACAATTGTATAATTTAGAAAATACATATACGTCAGATGTTCCTGAAACCAGGAGTAAGACTTGATAGAGTATTTATCAAGCATGTAATATAGATATTGTGTTTTTAAAGACACATGTGTATTAATCTTATTTTATTGCTGCTCTTTTAGAAATAGTATTGACGAGATTATCAAATTGTGTAACTACATTGTCGTTTTCGATTCGTTCGTTTTTAAATTTCATTTCTGCTTCTTTTCCATATTTCTTTTTAAGGTATTCTGTAAATTTTGGAATATTATTTTTTCGATATTCCATTGGTAAATTAATATCCATATTTGTTGTTCGTGTGTCAGTAATTATTGATACCTCTACACTGTTGCTAGAAGCATCTTCTTTGCAAAATATAGTAACTATAGAGTTTTTTGTAGGACTACATTTATACATAGCTATATCAAAATTGTCATTAAAATAGAATTTCCAATCAACTTCATTTTGTTTTGTAAGTTTTATAAGATCTGACATAAATTTTATTGCTTGTGATTCATCTTGATTATTTTTATTTAAATCCTTTTCTATTGTGGATTGTGGTTTATTGGTCACAGAATTGTTATCATTTAATATAGTTTCTAATTTAGTAAATATAACAAGAGAAAAAATTATTGTAATAAATAGTACAGTTCTTTTTACGGATTTAGACATACTGTACATTCTCCGGTTCTTTTGGAATTGATGCTAGAAAATCGATGATGTTATATTGATTAGAACCGTTACGCATGATACTTTCGATTATAGCAGTTACTAGATTATAATAAAGTTTATCCCAGTTACTGGAAAGATAGCTGATACTACCTCTTGGATACGTAATATTTTTTAAAAAATAACATTCACTATTTGGACCATCAAAAAGGTATTGAATTTTTAATGTTGAAATATAACTGCAAGAATCATTTACAAAATTATTTAGTTTAATTGCGTGGTCAGAAGTATAGTAAGTTATATTTTTTGTATCTGTACAGATACACCATTTCAAAAGATTTTTATTTGTTAAATCAATCATGGTATTAAATACAGCTTCGAGTAAAAAATCAGGCATGTCTTTCTGATTGTCCATTTTTATTACTCCTTTAATTAAATTTATTTAACTAGGTATTTGAGAACGTTGTAGTATTGTTCTAGACGTTCATTTGACTTTACAGTATCTGTAATAGTATTATTGGAATTTCCTTTTATCCGTGATTCAATATTTTGGTATAGTAAAGATGCAGCTTCGTGTAAAGCATCGTTTGCATTTATACGGGGTATTTTAATATTAATATCGTGTGAATCTAAAAAATCTTCTGTAGAATGCAATTTAAGTTCAAATGAATCAACTTCATTTTCATATTTTGCATAATAATAAATGTCTATATTTAAATTTTTATAAGTTGCAGTATAATTGTTATGACAGTATCTGTAAATTTCTCCAGGACTCCATTTTAAATGGTTATTGTAGTGAAGATAAAGAATTTGTTTGAATATTTCTTCATCAGAAATTGTTCCGTATGGCGTCAATAAATTTTGCATTTTTCTTAGTTTGTATTTTTTATATGCTTTTTTTATTGTACTTATTATTCCTGGGATCATGAATCCTGATAAAAGTATAAGTGCTGTAAGAACAACAGTGAAAAAGTCTGGCATAGTTTAAGATCTCCTTTAGATAATAGAATTTCGTATACAAAAATGTAATATATAGTTATTAATTAGAAGAGAAAAATTTCCATAATAAAATGTGAAGGTGTTTTTTTTTCTGTAAAAAAAAATAAAAGAGAGGAGAATCAGACCTCCTCTCTTTTATTTAAATTATTGGTTTTTATTTAAATCTGGTAATTCTTTCATAGAAGTACATTCTAGAGCAGATATATTTTGTTTTTCTTTAGTAAAGACATCAATGACATCGATTAGATCGTATATAAAATTTTCTTTTTCCATAGATCTTTTAATTGTTCTGATGAGATGATTTCCAAGTTTCCGAGAATAAAGAGTGTGTTCGATACGAATGCTAGAATTTTGTCTAATAGATATTGTTGGAAAGAAACATTTAAATAAATCAAATAAATTTCGTGTTGGTGGAGTAACAATAATTTGAAATGGTAAATTGTCTTTATTGGAAAAAAATGTATTGTTATATATGTTGTATTCCCAGGTAATACGTTTATTTTTTGTGGCTTCAATAAGTTCGACAACAAGCATATTGACATATTTACTCATGAGTTATTTCTCCATCAACAGTATGTTTTAATTGAATCTCAATGAGTTGTCGAAGATGCTGAAATTTTTCCATGAGATTTATATTTGTGTACTCTATTACTGATTTTGATATATCAATTTCAAATGGTTGAGTAAAAGGTATAGCACTGATACAAATTTGATCAAATATTGGAAGTTTTAATTCATCTTCGTGTTTTCGGCTTATTTTAATGACGAATACTCCAATTTTTGTTGTTGCTTTATAATAAACGATTTTGTGACTATATGAACTGTGGTCATGTTTTGTCCAAGTAATTAGATTTGATGTTGTAAGTAATTGCAATTGATTTAAAAATTTTTCTACTTCTGGAGATTCGTTATCATAAATTGGCTTCACGAAAATTACTAGACCTGCTAATAAAATTACCATCAGTATAAATAGTATTAACATGTATTCAATTCTCCAAATAAAGATTTGGATTTGTTAAGAATACTGCATTGTTACTGTGAATCAGATTAGATAAAATATTATCCAGATCGTTAGAGTTTATTGAATTCACAATAATGTTTTTTAATTTATCACTATCGTGAACATCGAATTTGTACGATACAATCTTGTCATTATTTATAATAAATTTTCCAGTTTTGGATTTGGTATAATAAATAAATTGATGTTTGTTGTCTTCTGTCTGAAGATGTAATTGATGAGATTTGTTGGTCTTTATTTGTCTCCAAACAAATTTTTTGGAAGTTGTATTTTTTGAAATATAATTAAATAAATAGATTTGTTTTTCTACATTAGTTAGAAGATGTAACATCTCATTTTTAAAAATGTAATCGGTAATAAATTTAAACAAATTTGCACATTCTTTTGATTGGCAAGATATATTTATATGTTTAAGATCAGACTGTAACTCTATCTGCGTAGTGTATATTTTTTCATGATATTCACTATGATGACTTGTTACAATAGTTAATACTAAGTTTTTTGTTTTGTCTTTAAGGATATAACTTTTAAAAATGTTATTGTTAGAAACATATACATCTTCTTTTGAGTGAAGTTGTATATCAAAATTATTGTGATTTAATCCTTTGATGATCAAATCTGTAATAAAATGATATTGTTGTTTTTGTTCTTCTTCACGCCGTTTTCTGTTTTCAAATTTAATCTTATTTAAATGATCATTTAAAATACTATTATAAGCTTGTAAAATATTTATATCTTTTTTAAAAATCTCATTTATCACATCTTTATTTATCATTGTAGGTTCCTTCTGATATTAGATACTCATTTATTTGTAAGAATTCTCTAACAATTTGACGATGACAAAAATTGTTTGGTGATTCGTAACAAAGTAAAATTATACCATTGGAATTTTCTTTTTGAAAAAGATTAATCAATTCTTGTTTTAATGTGTTTGGGTTGTTCCATTTAGATAATACTTCGTTTAAATAATGTTTGGTATATTCTTCTTTTGTGAATATGTTATCTTTATATTTTTTATAAAACCAAAATTTTGGAGCTAATTTTTTAAATTCAAATTCATTAGAATGTGTGTACCAATTAGGAGCTACTCTAGCTATGGAGACTGGAATAAGATTTTCTTGTTTATAAATTTTTAATTTGGCAAAATATCCTGTATATAAATTACATGATGATTTTTGTGCTTCAATTGACATCGTGACAATCTCGTTCATTTTGTTGTGTGTTTCTTCATCCAGGTCTTTTGGAAGAAGTTCTCCTTTGATAAGATCGTCTATGATTTTTGTAAAATTATCGATATAATAATAATTGTGATATAAATAATTAGTATAACTTTTCATAAGTATTTCCTTTTTGTGACAGATAGGATTATAATCCTATCTGTTATATTAAAATAATATCTATATTATTTTAATAATGGAGAATTTAAATATCATGCCCTTTTATACAAAAATCAATAGTGCGCTTAAAGCCTCTAATGTTTTCGTTAAAATACCTAATACACAAACGTTAAAAGAAGCTAAAAATATCTGGGTTAAAAATGAAAGTGGTATATTAAAACCTATATGGAATTATCGTTGGAATACTGGTGGTTGGAGCACATGCTCTGTTACTTGTGGTGGTGGAACTCAGACCAGATCTGTAACCTGTACACGAAATGATAATATTGTAAAATCAGATGTATTTTGTTCTGATATAACTAAACCAAGTACATCACAATCTTGTAATACCCACAGTTGTGCTACTGTAGATGTTGGTTCTTGTGTGTATGTAGGTAATGGTGTACGAACATCTGGAGAAACTGGAGAATTTAGTACTAGAAATACAAATCTTGTTTTACAAGTAACACAAGATTATTCAATTGCTAAATTAAATCGATCTAATGTTTATTGGTTGATTAACTTTAGTTGGTATGATGTTGCATATACGCTTAGTGCATTAATAACCTCTCTTAATGGAGTACAACAACAGCCGATGTATCTTTCTTGTATTAAATTAATTGAAGGACGAGGTGAGTTTAGAGGATATACCACGACATCAGTGGAAGTTAGAGCACCAGATGGAAATTGGGGACATGGACAAGCTATTTTTTATGCTCCTATAAGTTGGATAGGTGGAGACAGTTATTCTGGTCAAGCAAGATTTTATTGGAATTCCAAAGATATTCGTTGGTATTCTGGAAATAGAAGTAATATTTATTATTCGGAAATGCTTGTTCTTTAAATAGTGATATAAGAGAAGGAAAATTCCTTCTCTTATATCTTACAAATAACTGTTTTATTTCAAATAAATGTTAAAGAGTTCTTTGTTCAGTTTAATGAGATTTTGTCGATTGATTTTTTCTGTCAGTCTGTTAATAAATTCAACACTATCAGTAAACATAGTAATGTTTAAGGGGGAACACATGTTACTAGTAAGAAGTATTCTTTGTTCAAATAAAGTAAAACATATCCAGTTGTTGCTATTTTTAAATGTTCCTAAATACTTACATGTAAATGGATTTTGATAAAATTTTGGTTCCCAAATTATTTTGTCTTTTTCAATGTGTTCTTCAATAATTGTCATTATGGATCGCCACACTTCACCATCCTCACACAGCATAATACAAATCCTCTTTTTTGTTTTTAGTGTAACTTATTTCAGAATTTCTTATAAATGGAGTATACATAACAAATTTCATATATGCTCTCTTTTTAATATGAAACAAATTATTATAATATTCCACTATAACGCAATTCATCTGGTGTTAACAACAATCTTCGTTTAGGTTTATGTAGTTCCATTATAGAAAATATATCTTTTGTAACTTCAATAGAAGTTTCACGAATATTTTCTTCTATGTGGTTATTAAAATAATCCATAAATTGCCTAAAAACAAATATACCAAAACTATCAATCTGATCACAAGTATTAGCAATAGTAACTACGTTGTTATCTATGATGAATATACTAGCTGATATATCCATTTTACGACGCGGCATGAATTTCTTTGTATAAATTATAGAATTTATTGTAGTGTATTCAAAAGGTATCAAAACACAAGTAGTAGTACTATTTAAGTTGTAATATGTGGTTAATTTCCAGTGTAAATTTTCTTCTTTTAATTTATTAAAATATTCTTTAACTCTTTCTTTTTTGTATTCAACAATGTTCATTTGTACATTTCTCCTATTTTAATTAGCAATAATTTATTGTGTATAAGTATCGCTGGAATATTCCAGCGATACTTATACGAATATATGTGAAATTAATGTTTTTCTAATATCTCGCCACGACGTGATTCGAACACGCATTATACAACTTAGAAGGTTGCTGTTGATCCAATTCAACTACATGGCGAGATGTTTATCTGAGCTGTGACAGATTCGAACTGTCGGTTTCTTCCTTAAAAGGGAAGTGCATTAGCCAGCTATGCTAACAGCTCAGATAACAGTAGTTTATTTAATTAAATAAACTACTGTGCATTTGAAAGCATTGAATATGTTAAGTATGTATTTTTTAACATAAAAGTTATAATTTGGTATGATAATATTCCTGTTGAACAAAGTTTAAATATTTTGTCACTTCGTTTAAATCAGTAAGTGGAAAATCTTTTATTTCTGGCATTAAAAGACGTAACAATGGTCTGATGGATTTATATTCTACGGTAAACGTAGGACCCATTTGTTTTGTAAGTTCTGTAAATTGATATTGGATTTGAATACAATATTGTTCAAGTCCTATTTGAAAAATAAATATTTTATATAGCTTATCTTCAATTTTTAATGAAGTATGATAACCTGTATAATTTTCTTGTTTCAGTTCTTTCCAAGAAAGAGATTCTTTTTTAGTTGTTGTAATAAGGAATTTGATAAATTCTTCTATAATAAATTCATGTTTATTAAGAATCATAATTAAATTCTCTTGTAAAATCAATTGGGGTATTGTTAAATTGAAAGGAAAGTTTGGCATATTGAATAAGAAAATAGACTGATGGTTTGAATACGGAAATATTTGAATAATTAAATTTTATGGTTTTTAAACTTAAATAAAAAACTATTTGTGGATTTGTCTTTTTAATTGGAGATAAAACTTCGTTAGGAAGAAATAAATTAAGTATTTCCTCATTGAGTGGTTTATCTACTTCATCATAATAAGTTAGATAAGTACCAGGATAGTCAAGTAATAATTGTTTGATAAAGATGGAATGAAATTTTTTAAATGACATATATTTTCTGAAAGTTGTAAAATCTTTTAACATTAAATCAACTGTAGAATAGAAATCGTTGAATATATTTTCTATTTGTTTATTAAAAGATATAGATAACATGTCTTTTAATTCCTGTACTTGATCTGTGTAGTAAGAAATATCTTCCGGTATTCTCCAATCAAAAGTATCGTCATCATAACAATTGTTATTTTTAATGTTATCTATAATAGCAGATAAATTTTCTTCGTTTCCTGAATGCCAGACAATACGATTTATATAATCAATATAAACACGATTGTTCGGAAAAGAAAAAGTATGTCGTGGTTTGTTGGTTTCTTTATTTACAATAGTTAAATTAGTTTCATTTTTTTTTTACAATTTTAAATTTATTGACATTATTCAAATGTTCTTTGATAGTGTTGAAATTTGGGTTTTTAATATACATTAATGTTTCTCCTTTTTTAAATTATTGATATGTTTAGATACAAGCTTATGTCTAAGTTTTCTTAATTGTTGACGTGGAACTTTATGTAACCAATCGTTTTTATCTGTAAGCATGTGCATCCAATAATTTCTTCTAGTACCTTGTGAAATATAAATACGCTCTATGTTTCCAAGTGGAATGGCAAACAACTCTGTTTGAGTATTTGATGTAGCAATAGATTCATCTTTTGTAATAATCGAAACATTACAAGATACTGTCTTTTCTTCCATAGATAAATTCTCCTTTTCTATAGTTTAAAGGTAATATATATTTTAATAATCAAACAAAAAATAACTTATAAACTCATACAGGAAGAGAGGAATTATTCCTCTCTTCCTGTATGTATAAAATGATTATTCTACATCATCTGGATCATCAACGTAATACATGCCAATATCTTCCATAGTATCCGCAAACCAGTTTGCTTTTTCAAGTATTCTATCATTCTTTTGAGCTAAAATTCCCATAACCAAAGACATGCCTCCAACTTGTTGAGCCGTCAATAATTCTGTTTGTGTAAGAGTTTCTTCATACTTGATCCACGCATTGTAATGGTTTATTATAGTATCTTTTATATCATTTGGAATACTTAAGATATTTTTAAATTGTACAACCTTTGATCGTACAGCGGCAATAAGACGCTGAGATTCGTTTTCATAACACGCCAATCTATCTACTTCAGATAGTTGGTCTGTACATTTTTTATATTGTTTAGAATATGTAAAATGTGGTTCGGCATACGAAAAAGATGTAACATCAAACGTCATACCAATCACAAGAAAAACGACAGCAAATAATTTTTTCATAATAAATCTCCTTATAAAAGTTGTATAATATTTATTTAATGTTTAGTTACAAAATATACTTTTAAAATCTTTCATGATATTAGTAAACCAATCTTGCATATAAAGAGTTCTTTCAACTTGTTCGTGGAGTGCAGGCATAGCTTGATATATTCCTCCTTTGTGTTGGGCAACTATGAGTTCATTTCGAATACGAAGTTTTTCGTATTTGAACCAATGCTCTATTTGGGTTATTAAGTTGTTTCTGATTTCTTCAGGAACGCATTCTAGATTATTAAATTGACGGAGATCATTTGTAATACTTGTTAAAATTCTTTTATTTTCATCATCAAAACAATTTATTCGTTCTTTATTAGATAAAGATTCATTTTGAACACACATTTTGTATTGATCAGAAAATTTGTGGTATGGTTCAGCATAAGAATAAGTGGAAATAAAACAAATTGTAAACAATCCAATGCCAATAAAAATAAATTTTTTCATAGTGACTTCCTTTATAGTTTTATTAAAATAATATACATTTAAAAAAATGATGATTAATTCATATAACAGAAGCTATTTTAAAATAGCTTCTGTTATATGTAAAATAGTTATTTGATGGCTGTATCTAATTGAAGATCTTTGGCTGCTTTAATACTGAGAAGTTTGAGATAATCATCCATAGCATTGGTTGAACCAGGAGTAGTTCCATCTTTACCAACAATAATATCAGGAACAATATTACCGGTACGTTCTGCAAATGCTTTTGCCCATACTTTTTGCACTTCAACATATGCAGCGAGTTTTTGTTGAAGAGCACCATCTGCATCAATAACTGCTTTCTTATAAGCAGCGTCACCTTTACCACGAAGTTCTTGTTCTTCTTTGTAGAGCGCAGCTGCGTCACGTTTTAGAGCAGCAACTTCCTTTTCTCTTTGAGCATTTGTGATAGCAACTTCTTTTTCCCGTTCTGCGTTTGTGACCGCAACTACTTTATTACGATTTGCAGTTTCTGTTTCTTTAGCTGTAATAGCTTCTGCTTTACCTTTTTCAATAGCTTTTTCTTTCTTATAAATTTCTTGTTGTGCTTTTGTTTCTTGTTCTTGATTCCGAACATTAAGAGTAGATTGTTCTATTTTAGCATACATATCGAAAAGAACATTGATTCGTTCGTATACTTTTTCAGATGGGGTAACACCAGTAAATGAGAAGTTAGAAAAGACGATACCATATTTGGTAATAACTGAACTTTCTTGACGAGCTATTCCACTGGGAGCAGTGGTATCATAAATAGGTTCGGATACTTTGATAGTTTTTTCTTCTTTAGTGATTTCATCAGTAACACGTCTGTCGTATGTACGAGTCCTATAAAGACCATATTTAGCTTGATCTTCAATCATAACAGGAAGATCTGCTTTACGAGCCATAAAAGCTTCAATAGAACTCATCATAGAACCAGTGAGTGTAACTGCTCTTTCTACTGTAGGTTTAATAAGACCTCTGACAACAGAATCATGAGAAGTAAACGTCGTGTGAATAAGTTTCATTTTCTCATGTTCCGCAGGATAATCAAATCGAATAGAACCAGGAATAGAACCACCACCAGAATCATTAAAAACGATCGGGATGGATTTGTCTTCAATAGCTACATAAGACTTATCAAAAGGTTTGATTGGTTGAGGAAATGAATAAATATCTGATTTTGGGTAATAAGTCACTTTACCAAACATTTGTAGTTTGATACCAGGATCATAGTAAACTTCAAGTGTACCTGAAACAGGACTTTGAATAACACAAATTTTTCCTGCAGGAACATTTTCAAATAACATAAGACTACTCGCACCTAGAAGTACAAGTACAATGGTACAGAGAACACCAATTACAATACGTTTGAGATCTGAGGCTAACATTACTTCTCCTTCCGTTTAACGTTTTTGTTGAATATCTGATTGTTTATCCAACTAAACAGCCAGTTTGTTTTAAAACTTGAATCAAATATAGGCAGTACATAATTCAAGAACAACAGTATACATAAAAGACATACAGAAATAATGTAGAATATTGAAATAGGCATTCTTACTCCTCCTAAATTTTTATACCTATTTGATAAAAAGAAAATGTATTTAATTAAATAGAGGAAGTGGTGTTTTACCACTTCCTCTATATTGGCATAAATTAATCTTTAGTTTTATTCATCATCATTGTCATCTGGTTCATTTGCTTCTAATTCAAGAGCGTGTTTTTGTGCAATATTTATTTTATTTATATGTTCCTTGTAATTTAGTGGTGGAAAGCAATCTCCATCTGGTTTATTGTGATCAAAAACAATGCGAGAAGTTACAATAGGAGTTGACAAGTGTTCAGTATTATCACAAATGATCAACAAACTTGTATCTGCTCCTTCTTCTTTTTCTTCTCTACAATAAACATATATGTATCTTTCTTTTTCAATTAATTTTCTATTAGTAAATATTTCTTTTATATATTTAAAACATTCGCTTTGATTATCGTGACAATATCGTTCAGTAAAATCTGAGTAATATGTAGCAGATATCCATTTAGACATATTTATATTTCCTCATTATTAGCGTCAGCAAATTTAGTTTCAAGTAAATACAAATCTTTTTCTGACAAATGATTATTGTTAATAAAAATATTTTTGTTTAAAGTTCCGTATGTAAACAAAAATGTTTTATAAGGTTTGTTTAAATAAGGAAGATTACAAATATTATTTTTATAAAATCCGGTTATTTTTCCAAGATAATGTCCATATACATAAAGTTTAAGATTAGAATAGTGCTCCTTAATAACAATCGGTTTAATTTTTTGCAAATGTGGTTGGAGCATACCACAATAATGATGAACATACTCAATGTTAGGATAAAACCAGTTTTCGGTCAATTTAAAGATACAAAAGATATTTCCTTGTTTATCCTTTTCAACAATATCGGATAATTTCAAATAATTTTTAAATTCAAATTTGTGATATTTGTTAAGATATCTTGTTTTATAATGAGGAATGCAAATATACAAAGTATAAAAATATTCTTTCTCAAAAGTAAAGGACAATTCAATTGCTGTAGGAAGTCTATGATACCAAATAGGTCCGTACAAGATATAGTTAATCGGATAAATACTATTTTCAACCTTATTATACAATTTATGTATATTGAAATGTTTTATAAATTTTTGTATAGGTTTAAAATTTGTAGTTGATACCCATGGTTCATATGGATCATTTCCAAACTCTTCCATATCCTCATAATGATCAAAGCATTCTTTTCCACAAATATGTTCTAAAGCTTTATGTGCAAAAGTACCTATATTTACTTTGTTGAAAATAGATTCTATGGATGGAATTATTTCATCGCTGGTGTACTCTGTCATAACTAATCTTCCTTATTTTTGTATATTGTTTTTAATTTTATTCTACAGGACCGTTGGTAAAACCTAATATACCCTGATCAGGTAAATAAACTATATAAGTATCCCAATTGATTCTGTAGTCGTATCTGTAGGGTTCTATAATCAGATGTTTTTCAAGATCTGATTTTTCACATGCAGAAAACAAATTATATTTAGTTGTGAGATATGTCAGCAAATCTTCTTTAGTTTCAAAAATTTGCAATTCTGTCATTGCTTCTTCAAGCAATTCTCTATGAGGTCTAAATTTAAACATAGTAAAATTCCTGTCGTAAAAGTTGATATTAAATAAATAATATATTTTTAAATATTATCAAATAGACAATTGTTTCATTTTAATGTTATTTATATTTTTGTGAATAGCTCTATTAAGATCTATTTCTTGATCACATGCCAAATTAAAAACTGTTTCGTTTTCAGTTTTTTTATTAATAAAATGTAATTTTTCAGAAAATACGGTATGTATTTGTATTTTAAAATTTTTATATTGGGTATGATACGAATAATTATAATCATCCCAAGTAAGTTTGTCTGCAATTGTTAAGTCTAGAATTTCATTAAATAAAATATCAAATGGTGTTTCTTTGAGATCGGGCACACTTTCAAAAGGTTTGTGATTAGATGTGATATTTGTTAATATAAAGTAAAGAGTGATCATAATAACAATAATAATACCTGTGTTTACAATAGTGTTAAACATAAATTCTCCTTTTGTAAAATATGATTTGATATAACAGCTAGAGGATATCCTCTAGCTGTTATATAGTACTATAATGAAATACCTTCTCCGTATTCAACAAGTATGCAACCATTCCGTGAACCAGAAACAGTAACGTAATTTATCTCGTTTGTAGAAACTGATTCTACAATATCCTGACCGTGTTTACCAACAGTTATAGTAAATGTTCCAGAAGGAAGATTTAGTGTGGTTGTTATTATTCCACCAGATCCTCCTTGTAAACAATTTCTTGTTCCAGGATTGGGGGCACGAGTTTGTATGATAGTGATACCATTTACTCCTCCGTATTTGCCATAATCAGTACCATTAAGAGCAGTAACATTAGGAAGTTGTACAGTATTTTCAGCACCAGTAGAATAACTAGAGTTATGACCGTTTATTCCGTTTGGAGTACCACCTGCACCACCGTGTGAAATCCATGTACCCATTTCAAAATGACCTATCTTTCCACCAGTAGCAATAACAAGATCATTTCCAAATACTGTATCTGTTCCATCACAACGAGTGTCAAAATCTTCATCTAGGAATGAAGTTACTTTAGTCCCCCCCCCCTCCAACACAAGTCACTCTAACTGGACAACTTTTAGACAATACAAAAGTACTGTTTTCAGTATATAAAGTAGCGGTATAAGGTATTGTTAATTGAGGTATGATTTCTTTATTTAATTTTTCTCCAAGACCATCGTTGTCAAATAAACGTCTTAATAATAATGGTACTGCCATATATCAATATCCTTTATTCGATGATTTATATAGATATCGGGAGTTTATTCTCCCGATATCTATATTATTTTATTGGTTTTGTTTCATATAAAGAAGTAAATTGGCAGCATCCGATTCTGGAAGATGGAACCAGGTTCCTGATTTAATATATGTTTTTCCCTGATAAGTATAACTCCAATCAGAGTCAGTTATTATCGTGTTCATTAGAAGTGGGGGTTGTATTTGAGGTTTGGGTTGAGTTGTTTCTATGGTCTGTCCCCCCAAACTGGTGCAGCCACTCAGAACTAGTATTGTCAATACAGTTGTCACGAGCAGTTTGAGTCTGAGTTTTAAGTTCTTCTGCATCTTTTTTATCCTTATTTGATTTGATCATAGAAATGATCATTCTAATAATATCTAAAATTTTATCAATCATTTTCAGATTCCTTTATGGTAGTTTTCTTTTCTTTGCCAGTAGCTTTGAAATTGTATACAGGTTTTAAAGTACTTATAACATCTACGGTATCACCAATGTGTTTTAATATTTCATCGATTGGTTTATACGCCATGGGACTTTCATCCAATGTTCCATCACATATACAAGAACTGTAGATACCGTTCATTTCTTTCTTAAATTGACTGACTGTAAATGTACGTTTTGCTTCACCGCGACTAAAAAGTCTTCCAGCTCCATGTGGAGCGGAATAATTCCATTCAGGATTTCCTTTTCCTTTACATAGCAAAGATCCATCTTTCATATTCATAGGAATTAGGCAGATCTCATCTTTTTGAGCAGAAATACTTCCTTTGCGAAGAATCATATTTTTAGTATCGATATAGTTGTGAATTGTAGTAAATTGATCTACAGCTTTCCACTTCATTCCTTTTAAAATTTCATGAGCCATAGTTTTTCTATTAAGATCTGCAAAGTGCCCTACAATTATCATATCGTGAATATATTTCTCAAAATCTTCACCATGTACATAAGCAAGATCTGGAGGAATCTTTTCTGTACGAGAAGCTATAGCTATTTTTTGATACCAGTTCGCAATCTCCAAACCTAAATGTCTACTTCCAGAATGAATAACTAGATAATATTCATCAGTATTCTCATCATGATCTATTTCTATGAAATGATTTCCTCCACCAAGTGACCCAATGCTACGGTATCCTTTTTGTTGTTGAACATGTTCGGCACAATAAAGAGCATCTAGATCAATTTCTTTCGCAAAAGAATGTATCTGTTCTCGAATAGAAAATCCTGAAGGAACTCTTTCTCTAATAACTACATCAAGTTTTTGACAATCAATATCCTTAGTGTTTAATTTAGTCACTAAGAGAGCACATGAAATATCAACTCCAACAAGGTTGGGAACAATTTTATCTTTAATAGTCAATGTAGTTCCGACTACACATCCTGCTCCAGCGTGAACATCTGGCATAATGCGAATAGTACTTCCTTCAATAAATGGTTGACTACAAAGAACAGTCAATTGTCCAACAGCACTGGATTCAATCTGATCAGCATAGACAATAGCTGTATTGTATTTTCCTCGTATTTCTAACATAAGTAATTCCTATCAATTATTTGTGATTTATTGAAAATTGGCAAGCATGACTTTAAATAGCCTGTCCGCATAATCAAGTTTTTGATCATAATTATTTTTACTATTTTGCACAGGTTCTGTCAGTTGTGTGATAAACATCCTTACAACACGTTCTAGTTCTTTACTCGGGCACCACGTATCTTTTTCGTCGTATTGTTTTTTGGTATGATAAAATTGAAGTATTGTGTTTTTATTGTCATCACCTATATATGGGAGATCATATACAAGCTTGATAGCAGAAGTTGGAGGCATTTTTCCTGTATGTTGAATATACCAAGCTGCGGTCAATGCTCTGACAACATAGGTATAATTCTTAATGTTACAAGTTTTTTCATATTGAAGATATGTCGTATAAAAAAGATGATAATAATGATTCCATGCAACCACAGAATCGAATAAATCAACTGTAACTATGTTAAAAAAACATGCAGCTGGTGTGCTCCAATATATAACTGGGGAATTGATCCATTCTAAAGGAGTAACATTTCCTTTTGTTAACAAACGTAATGCCTTTTTAATATCCCATCCATTGATATCAAGCGTATATCCGTGAACACATTTGATAGGAAGTTCAATGACATCTCTAAATTCTTTTATCCCAGTATACGTATCTTTTTTATGCATGTAAATAAATCGTACATCATAATCAGAATCAGGGGATTCAAATCCCCAAGCTCTGCTTCCAGATTCCGCAGCTTTTATAATTTTTACATCATACTTCTTTTCAATATTACGTAATTCTTCAGCAATAAGATTTTCTACAAAATCTTCATTATTTTGTATCTGAGAAGAAACATCGTCGTATAGATCACAAATATATTTTTCTGCTAGTTGGGTATTAAACTTTTTGAAAGTTGTGCTAGATGAAATAGTTTTAATTTTATTTATACCATCACAAATAATTTGTTCCACTTCAGACCAAGGCTTATTGCCTTCTTTAATAGAGATGAGTTCATCTTTACAACTAAGTGGATATTCAATAGTACCTTTTTCATGTAACATTTCAATTTGACGAATAGCTCTTATCGCATGAGAAATAGCTTTCCAATCAATTCCTTCGTTTTGCATAGCTTGAAAAGCTCGTTCACCATATTTGTTTACTTCAGATTCTATTCTAGTATAAAATTCCTTCATAGAAATTCCAAAATGATATAACTTATCATGAATGGCTAGAAAAGAAGTATCGTTTTTATTGATTTGTTTACAACCAATAAGATTCTTTTCAATAAGTTGATTTGAGAATACCGATAATTTATCTGTAGGAAGATACGTAATATCGTTTCTTAACCAATTGAAAATAGAAATAAGAGTACCTAACTTTGTTCCTTTCATTCCATATTTTTTAGCTTGATTGATTGCATAACTTATACAACCATCTATATTTTTAATATCAATAAATTCATTAGCATGTTCAAAAATTTGTTTCATGTGTTGATCTTCAATAAGAACACATTTCGGGTGTGTAAAAGAAAAGAGTAAATCTAAAGCATTTGTATTTCCTTCAGGAAGAAGTTGTAGTAGCCATTTTTGAATAGACCAAATTTGAATATCGATATCGTGCTCAGTATTTTTAGTAACTGAATCTCCTGTGGAAAACGACAGACAATGTTGTACTTTTTGTAACGCAAGAGCTTCTTTAGAAGGAAGGTAGATACCTTTTACATCAAGATCTGATTTTCCATTTCTAGATGTACCATACAACGTTGAACCAAAAATAGTCAGATAAAGAAGTTTTCCATCTACTTCACTTACCATCTGTTTAGCTTTGTACAATACAAATTCTTTAGATTCTGTAGTCATTGTAAATTATCTCCTTGTATTAACAATCGATATATGTAAATTTAACGCCAGTGTCCAATTTCCAGATAAGAGTATCTTTATCTTTTTTAATGCTAGTATTTGAAGAATTGTAAGTCTTTTGACATTTTATTTCAGTACAGTAAAAATAACAAGTTTTAGTATTAACCAGGTTAATTATTTTTATACGTTTTTGCAATGTAACCGAACATTTATTTAATATCCATATTTCGTTAGTAACTTTTACATCGTATACATCAGTGACATTTGGTATTTTGTATTTAAGACTTTTATTGTAATTTAATGTATATACGTAAAGAATGTCATTAATAAATATTTTATTCTTTATTGAGTTTAAACATCCTTGAATGGATGTTGAAAAACAAATTCTTTTAATTGTATTGTTTTCATCATATCCATTTCCTTCTGGTATTCTTGGATATAAAATTGTTTTATCTAATGGATGTCTTGAAATGTGGTAAAGTGTATGGTTTTTCATTTTTACCTTTTATATAGGAGATAGAGGTTTTAAAACCTCTATCTCCTATGTTTTAACTAATTTACAAAAACAATTGTTGAATGGGAAGCATTTATTCATCCTTTATTGTTTTTTAATAGGAACTTCTATTTCATTGAGAAACTGTAACTGTTTTACAAATCTTTTTTCATTTATATCATTTATTTGTTTTTCAATTGACTTACCTAAAGAATGTAAAATACTATCACATTTATCGTCCTTTTTAGAATATTCCACATCATTAATAGTAAGATGACAAATACTATCAACAAATTGTGAAAATTTCAATACGTGATTACACCATTCACATTCATATATTTTGCAACAATGCTCCTTATTTTGTTCCCAAACCAAACAATTACTATCAATTAGATCAATAATTTTTTGAATATAACTTTCAATAAGATTGGTATTCATGTTTTTATCTCTTTATTAAATTCTTCAAATTCAAAAGTAAACTGATCATCAGAAGACAACCATATTTGCTAAATAAGATGTACTGTGTTCAGTTAACCATTCATCAGCTATACTAAGTTACACAAATTATTCTTGTACTGGTTCTTTTAATGGTCCTGCAAATAAAAGTCCATTGACAGGTAAATGAAATTCTACCATGCTGTTTTTACATTGAAGAAATTTGATATGATGTTCTTTGTCTATCTCTAGATAAAGGATGACCACAGTGTCACTTTCCATGCTTTCTTTAATGAAATACCATCCTGATATACATGGTAACGTATGAACAAATATAAGTGAAGGAAGGTTATTTCTTGTCAATTCATTGATAGTTTCTTGTTGTCTTTTTATTTGTTTCTTTAATGCGTTTACCGCTGTACAAAGAGATCCTCTACATTGTTTGGCAAGGGTATTAGTTGACATATTTTTATATATTCCTTATGTAATTTTCATACTCCTTTTGTATTATAATGTTTATATATTAAAAAATAATATATGTCTGAAAAAAAAAACGAGAAACAACGTTATATAAGGAGTAGTGGATATCCACTACTCCTTATATTTAATTTGTTTATTTATTCATTATATATTAGGTTATGATAAATATAATAATACATATTATTATATTTATCATAAACCTTTAAAGGAGAAATGGAATTGTGGCTTTTAAATATACCACTATGCAAAATTTTGTTAAAAACGTTATTCAGCCACCAATCAGAAATATACTCGATCTTTTAGAATCAAAAATGGATACTTTAAAAAAGTATCTCATTGACAAAATGGATCAATTAGAAAAATATCTTATTGATAAAATGGATACTTTGGAAAAATATTTTATTAATTTTGTAAATACTGCTATCGCAGAATTACGACAAGAATTTATAGAATTTAAAAATTATGTCATTTCTTTATTTGATTATCGGCCTGAATTTCCAATAGGTTATATAGGAAATTATTATGGTGAATTAGATACAACAAAAACACATCCTTATATAAATGGCAAGATTTTAACAGACTGGTATGTGTGCAATGGTGAAAACGGAACTCCTGATCTAAGAGATAAATTTATCATAGGAGCTAATGACAATAATTTTAATAGAAATTTAGGAACACTTAATCATAACCATCAAATATCTGTAAGTACTTCAGGTAGTGTACAATCCACATCACTCACTGTCTCACAATTGCCAAATCACTTACACAGTTTTACAGACCGGCATACTGGACTTGGACCAGCAGGGACTCCGGACAAATGGCCTACCGGAGGAGCAGGTACACACATTGGTGTTCTTATGGGTTGTTGGGACCCATCTGGTACAATTGATATTGGTACTTCATATGCGTATGCGTATGGTGACATATCGTACAACAATACCAATCCTGCTGGATCTGGTGCTTCACATGGACACGGACTTTCTGTCTCATCATCTGCAAGTTCAAGAAATTCTGAAAATATACCTCCTTGTAAAGCTTTATATTTTGTTATGTATAAAAAATAAATTTTGTTAAAATCGAATTGATATAAGGATGTACAAAATGTACATCCTTATATCTTTAAACAAATAGTTTAATCAAACATTAGAGAAATTGCAAACTGATGCCCATACCAGTCAGCGTCTCTTTCAGCTAAAATTTCTTGATAATTATCATCTGCTTCATTATTAGAAATTTGTTTAGCATACATATTTCTATAATGTCGATAACAGCGTTGACTTTGAATCATGTGCCTTCTTTCATGTCCTATTGTCTGATAAATATAATGAGATAAAGTTAATGGAGATATATCTATAAAATTTAAATCTTCTTGACCGGATGTGATAAATGAAAGATATCTATTTACTATTCGTTCTGGAAAATATATGATACGATTACAGCATTCTTGTGAATTAAATAACTGATATTGTTTCCAGATATATGTATTTGTTTTAGATCGTTGAATATTTATAACCTGTTCAACAATTTCTTGATGAGTATTGTCATTGTTAAAGCATGTTGCAAGAGTATACTCGTCAAAAATAAAATTGTATTTAAAAAGTCGTTTGATTCTATCTTTGTTAATTTTTGGAAAATATTTGTATATTAATTCTTGAATCTCTTTTTCTGTGTAAATAAACTCATTGTAGCTTGAAGATATAATTTTCTTTAATTTAAATATTGTATAGGTAGTCATGATTTTCTTTATTTCATTAAAATCATTAATCATATATTTCTCCAAAACATTTTCAAATATAAAAATAAGTTATTATAACAGAAGAGGTCGTGTGACCTCTTCTGTTATATCTATATAAATAATAACAATAAATCTTTTTGGTAGCAGTTGTCAGACTCGAACTGACACGAGGTTACCCTCACGACATTTTGAGTGTCGCGTGTCTACCACTTCCACCAAACTGCCAAACATTCTAATTCAATCTATATAATATTTATTGAATGTATTTTTATACTTTATTAAAATAATACATATTATTTTAATAAAGGGAGAATATCAAATGGCATTTGCATATACAACAATGCAGAGTTTTGTTAAAAATACTATCCAACCTCACATAGTCAATGTAAAAGATTTATTAGAAGCTTCTATGCAAACGCTTAAAAAATATCTTACGGATAGAATGAACGATTTGGAAGAGCGTCTTACCAATTATGTAAATGAAGCAATTTCGTATGTTATTTCATTGTTTAAACATAGACCAGAATTACCTGTAGGATACATAAGTGTGTATTATGGAAAGCTAGATAATAGTAATACTCATCCTGTTATAGATGATAAAATATATCTTGATTGGTATGTTTGTGATGGACGAAATGGTACTATTGATTTAAGAGACAAGTTTGTTATTGGAGCCAATGGTAATTTTGAAAATGAGTTGGGTACAGGATCTCACAGTCACCGTATTTCTGTATCAATTGGTGGTGGTATAAGTGGTACTGCATTAACAACGTCAAATTTGCCACCGCATACACATAGGCTTTCTGATAGACATACAGGTGTTGGACCTTCAGCTTCAGATAAATGGCCAGGTGCAGGAAGAGCCCCTGTTGCAGCTTCCATTTATTTAACAGGTGCTGAATGTAAGTGTGATTTACATACTACGTATTATTATACTTACGGTGACCTGACGTATCACAATACTGAAAGTACTGGAAGTGGAACATCTCATACTCACAATCATTCTTTATATGCTTCAGCTAGTTCTGGAACTACGTCTAATATTCCTCCATGCATGGCACTTTATTACATCATGTATAAAAAACAGATATAGAAGTTATATAAGAGTACAGGGAAAATCCCTGTACTCTTATATGTTATTCCTTTTCTTCAAGTTCATTCAATACTTTTAACATTTTTTCAGTTTCTCTATTTTTAATTTGTGTTATGATTGAATAACACAAATTGCTTAAGTCACTATAAAGTGTCTGTTCTTCAGTCCTTTCTGCACCGTTAATAGAAAGTGTATTGAAAACTATACCAGAATTACTAAAATGTTTTAATACGATAGAAGTATTTTTATAGTTACATCGATAACTACATCTAGATTCATGAGAAAATCCAGTCATTTCCTTCCAAACGAGTTCATTGTTGTTAGTCATATTGATAAATTTTTCAACGTATTCTTCAAAAGTATTCATTTTATTATCTATTCCTTTATTTATCAATAGCTTTGAGTAAAGTTTTCAAATAATTATTAATTGTATATTCGGGAATTGTATCTGAGTTTATATTTTTTATAAGTGTTATCAATTTTTCTATCTTTTTAATTTCATTGTAAAAAGGACAAGGTATATGTTGACTTTTTTCAAAACTATAAGTTGACACACCGGTCATTTTTACTTTATAGACAGTCGATCCTTGATTAGTAAAATATCTATTTATACTGATTTCAATATTATCCAAGTTGGTTGTAAATATATTCCTATTATCGTTTAAAATACTTTTCCAAACAATACGATTGTTTGTAGTCAACAGATATAGTTTATCAAGAATTTGGGTAAATATGGTTTCTTTTGTGGTTACATTAAAATTTATTTGTTTTAATACATTTTCTTTTGCACGGTTATTTATTTGATCAGATATAGCTTTGTATAGCGGACTTGTAATTTTTTCAGGTATAGTACACCTACTATCACAATCATCTATTTTTAAAATACCAATACCTGCAAAAGTATCAAATTTAATTATGTGATTGTCATACGTGCACTCATAATAATTATCAGTTTTCGCGTTCATAAATGTCCAAATAATTTTATTGTCATTGGTGAGTACGGTGAGATGCTGAATGAAATTGTCGAATTGTTCCATTTTAATTCTCCTTTTAAGATGTATAACTAGATAAGGATCTTTAAAGATCCTTATCTAGTTATACTTGTGTTTATAGATTACATTCGAATGCTGTCACGAACATCTTCAAGTCTGTTTTTAGCAAACAGTACATAAGAAATAATAAGTTCTCCAGAATTTACTTTAGCTGTAATGTACAATGGATCGTACGTACAAATACGATTCATATAATCCATAGCAGCGGTCATATTTTCAATATTTCCTTTGTTATTAATTTCGGGATATAAACTATAAATAGTATTAATAAAATCACGTACTACAAGAACAATACCTTGTACCTCATAAATTTTGTTATCGAGTTCATAAAAAGCAAGTTCTTGTGTATTTTGAAGAAGTCCTAAAGCATAGCCAAGAAGATTTTCTCCAACTACTACGTTAAAGGAAGCATACAAATCATCAGTACGACAATTGTACACACCAGACCCATCATCCAAACTTTTCTTATATTTCTCAACAAGTTCTATACCTTTTTCATATGAAGATTCTGCAGAAGGAAATATGAAACTTCTGGGATCAATTGCAAATTGATTTAAACGGGCACTGTAAAGAAATTGATTTTCTTTATCGTTTGATCCCAGTTTGGCAATATTCATGGAATAAAGATCCATCAATACTTTTGTAGCATGGTAAACACCATATTGCCTAGATGCCCTGTTATCTAAAAAATAGCTGTTGAACAAAATATCATTTATACTCCAACCAAACATGGAGTTAAGCTCGTATTTCATTTGATGTATAATAGAATCCGCAACTAATTTTCCTTTATCAAGTTCACTCAAAGATGAGGTTTCTTGAATTTTCATTGGTTCAGGAAATTCAGTTTGATCTATTTTAGAATAAAGTTTATTACCTGCCCAAAATAGGAAAAGAATACTGACGAAAAATAAAATTTGGATAAAAAGAGTTTTGGTTACAATTTTACATTTACTCACAAAATTCAATTCAGGAAGTTTCATGTTTTATTTTTCCTTTTTAAAAGTTAATTGGAATTTGTAACTGAAGGCTCATAGTTTGTTGTCACACGTTTATGATTAACTGCATTATATTCACTGATTAAAACTTCAGTAATAATTCTACCTTGTTTATAAGTAAGTTCTTCAATTTGTTCTTCTTTAGTTAAATCAGTAATAATGTTTGTAATGATTTCATTGATGTTATTTTCATCCGCTTTTCCAGCAGCACGAAGCCCTTTAAGAGTAGCTTCTACACTATCGGACACCATCAATACAATTGCATAAATGTTGTCTGGTGCATTATAAGGATATTTAAATTTTGTAATGTCATATTGTTGTTTTTCTTCATCATTGAGTTTGTTATAAATAGATTTTAAAATACGATTGCCATGATGCATAGAAATACACCGAACAATTTCTATAGGAATGTCAGGAACTTGTGTTGTTAAAATAGCAATAGAATTTGCTATATGAGAAATGATGTAATGTGCGGAAATAACAGGATTAAGGGTATCGTGAATATTCATATTTTTAGGTTGATTTTCACAATAATATTCCGGATACCACATTTTTCCGATATCGTGATATAAACCAAGAATACGTAAAATATTGGTATCCAGTTTAAGTTCACGACCTATCTTGTCGCATACTGTTGCGACTTCTTCGCTGTGTTTAAATGATCCTGGAGCTTTTTCTTTATATGTGAGCAAAAGAGGATTTTCAATATCTAAAAGCATGTCCCCTGTTTCTTTGGTCAATTTAATTTCCATACTCTTTTCCTTGTTAGGCAGAATCTTTATTTAATCACTACAAAGGTAGTATGTTCCAGAAGGCATTTTTAAAACATGAATTTCTTGTAGTGAATATTCTTTTATTAATTGTTTCATATTTTCAGGAATGATGTAGGTAACAATTATTCCGTCCGCATATAAACTGGCATATACATCAATTTCTTTAAGACATTGTAAATATCCATACAGTAAAAGATCTTCAGTAATATAATTTTCGATTTTGTAAATATCAAGTTTGTTGTTACGATTTTCTAAAAACATTTCGTGAGCTGCTAATTCCAGTTCTTTGTAATCTTCTGTTGTACATTCTTGTTGAAATTGTATTAAATTGTGAGAACGAATAGCTTTAAGTATTTCAATAAATAATTTTGTATGTTGAAAGAAAGTTCCATCACAGAAAATAACACTGTTTTTATATTGTTCACAAAGTCGATCAAATTCATCTGTAAGACAATAAGGTTTTACTGCATGTACATTATTCATATCTTTTCTTGATGTAATATAAATAGGAATTTTTGTTGTACATGTTTTATTTTTATTTGATTGTGAAATATCAGTATAAGTAAATAAAAAATTATGTATTAACGATTTAGTTTGTTCTCTAGGATTTGACAATAAATAAAAAATAGATGTTAAAACCTTTTTGGAAATAGTTTTTAAATCGATGTGAGTTAGTTTACAAAAATTTTCTTTATACAGATCTGCCAAAATAGAAAAATTGTATAAAAATTCTTTATGCGTTTGACTAAGTAAATATTTTTCAATATCAAACCAATAAGAAAGAGTTTTTATTTTTTGAATGTTGCCTTGATCGTCAATTTCAATTGTGATAGTTTTCATATACTAGTTCCTTGGTCGATAAAATTAATCTAACTTATCATCATAGATACTTTCTTCAACATCTTCATTTTTTGTATACGTATAGATATAAAATGTGTTAGACTGTCGCTGACACAGATAGTAAACTTTTCCAGAATTTGTAGTAACTGTATCGTAAATTAAAAGGTTACATCCTGCACGTTTTCTTTTCATAAAACGCAGTCCTTGTTTATCAGCAGGAACAATAAATTCAATGTAACCAAAAAGTTCACGCTCATTTCTTGAAAGACACTGTAAATATCCATCGAGATATGGATCTTGATATTTAAGTAAACTTTTATTATTGTAAAATTCTTCATGATCAAAATAATACTTACAATTTATAGTTGATTGATGAGATGATTTTTCAGCATATTTAATATTTTTATATTTTTTATAACTTGCAATCAGTTCATTAACATCGATGTAATCTGGATATCCTCTATAAATGTGATGAATAAGAATATAGTTGTTGTTTAGTTTAATTAAATCTTTTATAGACAATTCTTTTTTAAACAATTTATTTATAAGAGTTTCTTCACTATATCGAGTAAACATAATTTTTTTATTGAATATGTGGTGAACTTTTAAAGAGCCGTACACACAAGGATAATAATCAAGAACGATGAAATCGTGTTTGTCTAAAAACTGTTCTCTTCTATAAAGGATTGTGTATTTGAGAGTGTGTACAAAATTTTTATGAAAACAATTGACTAACATTGGATTTTGTTTCCAAATAGGATATATGTAATCTGATTCAGGTGGTAACAAATCGTTAAATAATTGACTATTAAACATATCGTCAATAGTTTTATTTTTATCTTTCTCAAATCTATTGTACAATACATTTCTGTAGTCGTACAATTGAAAATATGAAGAAAGATCTTTTATATTTTCGATGGCACCTTGTTCGTTAATTTTAATGTTTAATACAAATGGATCAATGGTATCGAATTTCATTTAACATTCTCCTAAATATAAAATTTAAACAATTTTTAATATAAGAGTTAGTCATAGATTTTTCTATGACTAACTCTTATACATTTGTGTTTATTTTTTTTTTATTTTTGAGGTTGCTCATTCAAACGGATCATATTGATGTTTTTCTATCCATTCTTTTGCTTCTTCAGCTCCTTCATGAATATATATTTTATCTGGAATACTAAATGGAAATTCGTCAATAACTAGACGACTTTTACAATCAGTAAAGCTGGCACCATTTTTATCTACAAAAACATAATGATCATTAAGATGACATTTTTCTTCTTTTGTTTTAACATTAATAGTTTTAAATACGTTGAAGTGTCTTTTATTTTGATATATAATTTCATCTTCGTTGTTACATATTTCCATCCATTCATCGTCTTCTCCAGTTAAAGGAGAAAGTGGTTTAAAATTTACCAATTTATTAAATATTTTTAAAACATAATTAGCAGAAAAATTAGAATGTTCTTGTTTTACAAAAGTTTCTAAAAGTTCCAAAATACAAGTAACTGCACAATCATCGATATCTTCAGAATTTGGATCTGGATTAGGATTGTAACCAATACGTTCCAGTTCTTCTTTGGCAAAACTAATAAGTGACATAATTATACTCCTTGTTAACAATTAATATAGTGCTATATTAATATCTTACTGTATATTTAAAAACAAAATATGAGTGTAAAATAGAGAGTTTTCCCTTAAGCTATTTGGTTGTAGAAGTGATGGATATTTCCCCATCACTTCCTGTAGGTATTATTTTGATTCTGTTATACGTAAAAGAGCTTCTTTAATGTAATCTATATCTGTGGAATCCATGAATAAATATTTTTTGTCAAATACGTTTTGTAAAAAATCTGAATTGACCCCAAGTTCGTCAGCCAGTTCTTCAAGAGTAAGATTGTTATTTTCCAAATATGTTTTTACTTCATCAATTGAATTGAAATTCATTAGTTTTCCTCCATATGAGCAAGTGCATATTCTGCAAGTTTGATTGCGCCTTCTTTACTTGTAGCTGCTCCTAAAAATCCTGAAGTGTGAACGAATGTAGCATCTGGAATATGGGTGAGTGTAGCAAGTTCTTCGTCTCTTTTTCCGGCAATATGTTCCGGATATGGACAACGAAGAGTTCGTCTTGAACCATCTTTCATAGTTTCACTAAATTTACCAGCGTCTATTCTGCTGTTATAGTAAGTGGATTGTGCCATCCAGTTTTCATTACTTGGAAACACAATAAAATAAATATTTTTACATTTTTCAGCATTTTCAGTAAAATATCTTGACCAAGGAATAAAATAAGGTAGAACTAAAATTTGACCATTTTGAATAGTGTTCGTATCAATAAGAGTATCGAGATGTTTTATTGATAAAAATATGTTGTATTCTTTAAGAATAAGCATAGTCAAAAACCCTTTAGCTGTTTTAACTGCTTTATAAAAGTATTTTTGACAATATGCTTCATCGATAGCAGATTTGCTATCTGGGTTATGCATTTGGATGAAGCTCATGATGCTAGGCATTCTGTATGCTCCAGTATCAAGATAGAAAGCTCTTAATTCTCCGTTATCACCAGCATCTATGATAGCTACAAGACTTTTTCTAATAGCTTCTGCTATAGTGTCAAGAGTACGTTCTGAGATTTCATCGTCATTTAAAATAAGCTGTTTTTTCTTGAGCACTGCCAATATAACTTTATGAGAATAATGCCTCCAAATTAAACCAAATCCACAAAGTTTTGGTCCCTGACTATATTTAGATGAAGGTGCGGGATTACGTTCGTTAAATCCTTCTTGATGGTGATCAAAATCTCCTGTTTCCGGATCATATTTATTTCCGACATCAACTCGTAAATCACATATATCAAGAAGAGCTTTATCTCTAGTTCTAATTATATTAACATAAGGATTAACTATAGCTATAGCAGCTACTGAAAATACATCATCAGCATGCATAACACCATTGTGAACTGCTACTTTCAATCCCGTTTTATTAAGATCGATCATGATACATCCTTGTATAGTTAAATTTAATACTTTACTATATATTAAAAAGATAATATATTTTTTCAGATACTTTGAAATGACATAAGTGCCATTTTTGGCACTTATGTCACTAAATATTATTTTGCGAGATCAGTGAGAGATAAATCATTTTCTTCGGTCGGAGTTTCTATATCAGTGGTAGTTTCTGTAGGTTCAGTATTGAAATTAAAATCAGTGTTTTCCATATCACTACCAAAGTCTCCTCCGCCAAAATCTTCAGTTGGACCAGTTTCAAAGTTAAACTCATCTCCGCCACCAAAACCCATGTCACCACCAAAATCAGAACCTGAGGAATTATTTTCTTGATCTTTATCAGAGGTTCTTGCTTTATTGTCTTGTTGAATGGCTTTACTGATGTTACGGACAACACGAGGAGTTTTAAAGAATTCATCTCGTGCAGTAATCCAGTAATCATCAATATTTTTGATATTGATATTCGGTAACATTTCAACGGCATATTCTTTAATAAGATTTGATTTAATAAATGCTTTGAAAGCGTTATATGCATCAGTGTCACTTTGATTGGTGACAATTTCTTGCGGAAAGAATTTATCAACAACATTGTTGATTACATCAGAATATTCATTGAAAATATCGTTTTGTGCTTTACCTGGAGCAAGATTGGGTGCAGGTAATTTTATTTCTAAATTTTTAATGATGTCGGTAATAATTTTAGAATACGGAATATTTTGTTTATCGTTTGTGGATGGTGAGACAGAGGCCATAAGTTCTTGATTTTCATCTCCGTCTACATTGTAATTGGTGACTCTTCCTTCGATAATCTTTTTCAATCCTTTCATAAGAATAGGATCGTACAACAAATAAGATCTACAATAATCACTTGTATGGTCGCAAAGAATTTTTTGTTTGTTCATGGTGTTCTTTGCAAAGAAAAGATCTTGTGTAATAAGAGATCTTGCAAATTCGATATTACCAAGATCATTTAGTGCAGAAGGAGGAATACCAAGAATAACAGAAATGTTTTTATCAAGATTGTCAAGAAGATCAGTATCTGCTTTTACAGCTTGTGCTTGAGTATCAGTACTAGTTACATTAAATCCTGGTGCATTTGGTTGACCGAATGCTCTGATAGAAGTATTTTGGCTGATGATAGATTGTGCAATGTTATTCGGATCATAGGAAAGATTAAATTTAAGTTTTTGAGTAACTGCATTTTTAACCTGTTCCAAAATTGCCATATAGTTGGTTTGTTTTTGATCGAATGTAACTTCGATATCTTTCTTTGAAATGGCATTTCTCATCATGGCCATGATATTGGCAACATAAAGAGTGACCCGTAAAGATAACATGAATTCCATACTTTCCAGTAGTGACTTTCCACTGCCATCTTTTCTATAATCAAACGCTACATAGGTAATAAGATTTTCTGGAACGAAAAGAAGAGAAGTTCTTTTTTGTTCAAGTAATCTATAGAACATGCAAGTAGCAATGGTTTCATATTTTCCCATATCGACATCACGAAGTCCGACATTATGCAATTTACGATGAAGCATTTCGTCAAGAACATAATTAAATATTTTCGTGATAGCTTGATCTTGAATATTTTCTACTTGAGCAAAGTTGGTTGTAGCAGACATAAAAGGAGAACGAATACCGCTCATGTTTGTAGGCTTCATACCAAACATAGCAGTATATGCATTGGTAATTCTACCTGAAATAGAACATCCGCCATTGGCACCAAGATAATTTTTAGCATCAATAGGATGCCCTAAATTATCAATAAGAACAAAATAACCAAGCTTCTCTTCTACAGATCCTGGTACGCAAATAGGTATAACTGATTCAGCAGGAAGTTCTATACTAAAAGGATGAGATTTTTGTTCTTTAAGGGTTGTTAGAAATGGAGTCATGTCAATAAGAGGTTGTTCCGTTTCTTTTAATTTGTCATTGTCACTATTGAAAATTTGATTTCTATGTTCATCAATTTTATAGAGATCACTTAAGTTTTTATTAAGTTTTGTTTTGGCATAGTTGCGAACTGCGCTTCCAAAACGAAGTACTTCCGGATTTTCACTAATGCTAATGACATCACCATCTTCGATGGTTGTTATAAGTCTGGCCGTAATTTCTTCAAATCCAGATAGAAATTTTTTTCTATGTTCTTCAGGAAAATCTTTGTATTCTTGAGCAAGAAATGATTCTACTCCTTTAGCTAGAGCAAGATCGTCTTCATCAAGTACATATTTGGAATTTTGATTTTTTGTTGCAGATTTAGTATTTATTGATATGGATGGCACTGAAGATTTTATTTGTTCAGAACCTTGTGTTTTTGGTTTTGAAGTAGAATATACATTTTTATGTAGAAGCTGCAAATATTTTTCTTCAGTAAACTCATTAGGATCAATAGTAAAACTTTCTTGACCGTTGCCGTTATCTGCCATATGTTTAACCATTTTGGTTAATGTTCCTTCAGGCAGAATTAAAGTTACTGCAGCTCCGGATCTGAACAAAGCTTCTTTTGTCCAACTGGTCATTTTTTCATCAATACGATATTGTGTTACAAAGTAGTCTTTAAGATATTTACAAATCGTATCTTTAAGTTCTGGTCGTATGTAAGGAGTTCCACCGATTGTAAAATAAGGCTGTGCTGTTTGAAAATCATTTGGTGCCATGATAGCAGATACCATAACAGTTTCTGCTTGTACAATTTCAGGAGCTAGTTCACGAATACGTTCAGCATCTTGTACAAGTTGAATGCTGTTTTGTGCAGTAGGTGCAAAATAATTAAGAAGATTAGTACTACTTAAATCGTCTGGAGTAAGATCATTGATCTTTTTTCTGCTAACATAATTTCTTCTTGCCAATTCATAAAGTTGCATTGGCATAAATTCAGTTTGTGTCTTTGTATTTATAATTGGAGAAGTTAATTGTGATCTTGTATATACTGGTTGTGTGGAACCCATGAAAGATTTTAAAACATCTATAATTTTGGCCATGTGACATTAATCTCCCAAACATGGATTGTGGTGTTCGATATGTCTGTAGAATACACTGCTTATTGGAAAGAAATTTTTAATTTCTTAAATAGTTTGACTATAAAATTTTCACCATTTGCAAAATATATGGTGGAAACTTCTGCAAATAACGGTATGGTCATTACAAATGATCTGGACAATCCTTATTATATTAATCTTGCCGGATTGTATTCCCCGTTAGACGAACCTATGTATGTGACAGATATTGAAACAAATAAACAAGTATTATTTGATATTCATCTAAAAGATATATCGCCAAGAACTGCTGCTATATATAAAATACCCTCAGAAGAATATAACACATTATGTTTGACGTATCCTAAACAACAAGGTCTTATCAAAAGTATAGTCTATCCTGGAACAAGTGTTAAAGATGTTATTGCGATGGAAGATTTTTCTATTGTTAACTGTGACGAATCTCTTTTGTATGAAAATGAAAGAGAATCTATCATGTCTGCAATAAATAAATTTTTATGGGTTGTTAAAGAACGATGGTTTATTCGTGACTACGATTATGAGGTTGGATATCCTCTAGCTTTTATGGGAGTTGTGGAAGCTCTTCTTCCACAGGTTATCTCTACACAAAGAATTCGTAATATAAAGACTGAACAAGTACATCCGCTACACATTTGGGAATATCTTGGTTCCAAAGGACTTGGAGAGTATCAAGATGTTCTTACAAATAAACAGTCATTGTTCATGTATAGAAATATTGATTATATCTTACAGAACAAAGGTAAAAAATCCAATTTAAAAATTCTTGCTGACAATTTATTAAAAGATCTTAAAGTACAACTTGTTGGTAAAAATATTTTACAACAAACAGTAGATACATTTTTTCATCAAGAAATTGGTGATAGTGGAGATCAGGAATTGGTTGGAGTTGACAATCCTAAATTTCAAGAATGTCAATCTACTCCAGAATTTATCAATGAACTTATAGTTAATTATTCATCAATGAATACTCGGGATGAAGGTTCTTTTGAGACAATGGATAAAATTCTTTTCCGAGTCAATGAAGAAAATTTATATCCTGATTATTCTGCAGATGACAGCGCACTAATGGAAGATAAATTTGGGTACAGTATGCTCAATATACTTCCTACAAGAATATTAGAATTTAGAAAGTATGTACTTGATACCAGATATCTTGCACATATGACAGAATTTATTATTGATTCACTTTTTTATAATTTTATAAAAGGAACACTTAACTATACTATTAAATTTACAGATACAAACACTGGCGTTAATATGGTACTTTCAATTGAAGATGCTTTGCTTTTATGGCAATATGCACATTACAGATACCTAAGACAATCTCCAGTTGTTATTCAAAAATTATTTACAACTCGTGTTCCTTACGTATTACAAAAACCGGATATGGGAATTATTGAAAATGACAAATTCATTTTCAATAATTATTCATATCGATTTAATACTATTATTGATGTTGATGAGATTATAAAAGATGTTCCTTTTAATAAAGGACCATTTAAATCTGCAAATGCATTCGTTAAGCATCTTGGAGATCAATTTACAGCAAGAATAAAACATACTAGAGAAGTACGATCTTCTGCAAATAGAAGATATCAAGATTGCATGTTGCATTTTTATAGCAGATACCTGGTTAATCATGAAACATTGGATATTAATTTAACCACTCATAAAAATTATCAAAGTTGGATAGAATCTAATGAACGAGTAAAATTACTTATAGATAGTACTAATGAATTAAATAACGATCCTCAGTATTATCATATTCTTTGTGAACAGATTTTAAGTAGTCTTCTTCCCATTGAAACAGTAGATGCTTTTAAATCTTATAGTGGAGCTTTGACTGACGATACCGAGTTTTATGCAAAAATAAAACAATTGTTTATTCGGTTGTGTTCTAAGCGATTGTTGTTTTTAGATACTGATAGAACGAAGTATAGTTATATTACAAAACAATCTTCTTCTTTGTTCACTGAAGAAGCATCTGATCTGGATGCTTTTGCTGGAAGTACGAGTAGTGACTGGTTTAAGATGGATACCAGTGAAACTGCTCATACGTCTTTAGCTGGATCAGAATATGATTTAAATTTTGAAAATTATCGTATTGAAGAAAGCGCTGAAATAGATGACTTTAAAGAACTTAATCAAATTGAACTCAAACAAGTATCTGTTAAAGATAGTGCACGCCATAATCTGAGACAAGTGAAAATATTAAAATCGTATGGAGAAATAACTGATACGTCAGATGTAAAACTTCATATTGGTTGCAATCTTACTGCAGTAGAAGTATTATAACTATGAGTTTATACTTTATATTTTTTAAATAGGAGCTATGTGATGGCTGTCAGTGATAAAGATAATGAAATTATTACTAAAACCCTTATGTGGATGTTAAATAGTACACAATCTGCAGTTAATGCAGAATATCAATTTGTACCACAATCCACAATAAATTTTAAATATCAGAATTTTCATCAAGAACATAATCAGATAGTGCCTATTCTTTTGTATTTTGGTCTAGGTCTTAATGGTTTTTACAATACCGATGATACTAACAAAGGTAAGCCTTATGTTCCTAAGGCAAAAGAACTTGATTTGTATCAACCTATTCCCATTCGGTGTGTTCCTGTTGATCAAGACCTTACCAAAGCTGAAAGAGCTAATTACAGAATGCGTGTAAGACGTACAGTCAATGGTCTTGATTATTATTGTTATTATTTAAAGAAAATTACTCCACTAGACACCACAGTTAAAATTTTACAAACAGATCCTGATACACAAATTACTACTGATTATGAGATTTCAGCAAGTGATCTTACTCCGGTTCCAGTCAAACCAACAACATCTGGTGTTCAAAATGGTATTATTACAGAAGTAAATGTATCATTTAGAATTGAACTCAACTGGCTTGGTAAAGAAGTTCTTGAAGCCATCGAAGTTTTGTATGATGGCGATATGACTATGGCTAAGATTTCTGAAATAGGAATTTATTCCGGAGAAGATAGAGTTGTTCAGGGATATGATTCTAATAATGCAGAATTTTCTTATACTGAGGCAATCTATACTCAGCTAGCATATAAAGCTTGTAATACTGGTACCACGATTGTATCTCCTACATATAACGGAAGTCGTATTTTCACTATTGGTGATGGTAACGTTCTTCTCCTGTAGTAAGAAAAAAAAATAAATATTGTGTAATAGATATACTACCAGGGAATTCCCTGGTAGTATATCTACTAATTGTTGTTATCGCTTATCGGGAGTAATTTTAATATATCCATGTTCGGTATGACAACCAAAAGAAAGTACTGCAACAGGAGACGGAACTTCAGTCGTATGAGTATACACAATAAGTTTTGGACATTCTACGACTTCATTAGCTGGTTTATCCCAGAGCTTCTTTAGACATACATGGATAGGATGAGTAGGTTTTACAATTTCGATACAAGGATTTCCAGTAATCCTTGCAGAACTGATATCTAGGTTAGTCGTGACGATACGTCTACGAATTTTGTGTACAAGATAAGTATTGTCAATACGTTCTGCAAGATTATTCCAAAGTTCAGGTTCCATATCACAACAATCGCGAACAGTATACTTTCCGGAAGAAAGTGTAATTCCAGGATTTGCAGTGATGGTACTCCGATCATTGGCTGCAGTTATTACCGCATTTCCATAATTGGGAATAAATAGCGTTTTCAATGTATTCAACATGATATCGAAAAACAATGTATTCAGATCAGTTTTTACTTGAGTGCTTAAAGATTTGATATATGAAAAATTAGTAGCTCCAGCCATTGACAGAAGTGCTTGCCAAGTAGAAATTTCCAAACTTTGTTTTGGATTGTCTACTCTGAACAAGAACAACGAATGTTGATTATTAAATTCTTTGAAAATAAGATTCTGAAGATATTCCCTTGCCGAAGTGGATTGCATCAAGTTAAAGATAGGAACAATCTTCTTATTGATGTCGCTCATGGAACGAAGATTTTCAATTTGTTCAGCTATTTTTTCAATTGTAGCTCTAGCTTCCTTGACATCGTTGACTCCGCCAAGTTTAACTGTTTGTACAAAATCAAACATGAGATTATTGAAATAAATTGCAGGAGAAATAGTATCTGGAACAGTATCGTTGATCATTTGAATAGCGTCAACATTCTTATAAAATGGAATTTGGCAAGCTATTTCTTTGTAACTGATACTGTATTGACCATTTTCAAATGAACCGTCATCTACGATGAAGCAAATATTTTGATTATATTCTCTTACATTGCTATCATTTTCGGATTCGCTATATACAAGATTTTTGATGATGATTTCATTGTCATCAACACCAATAACTCTTGCAATACTATCCGGATTGGAATTGCGAGACTGAGAAACTTCTACTTGTGCATCACGAGAAGTTTCTTCTACGTCATTATTTCTAGAACGTCTTCTTTCGTTTTGCCGCGATTCATTAAATTCTGGATTGTTTTGTTTAAATGCCGCTACAAATCCAGCATTACTGATAGCAGCATCACTTCCACGATCTCCTCGAATATAAGATCTTCTATCTCTAGAATCTCTTCTACCACTTCCTCGATAATCGTCACGATCATATCTTCTAGATGAACGACGTTCTTCACGTTCTATTTCACGAATCACTCGTTCTGCCATATCAGGACCAGCTACTTCGAAGATATAATCTCCAACATCTTGAGTAGTAATATCTCCTCTTCTCGGATAAAAATCACTTCTTTTAAAATCTCGCAATAAAGCGTCGAGGTTACTTTCAATAGCTTTATAAATTTCATTCGCTACTTGAGAAGGAAGATTTTCTCTACGTTCAAGTTTGTCAACAAAATCTCCCGCAATATCCATAAATACATCTTCAATGTGTGCACCATCACGAGCCATTGTCGTATGACCTCCATATTTAAAAATGAATTATTCAGTGATGATAAATTTAGCTAATTTATCAATATCACTTGCATACGGTTCTTTAATAATATCCCCATTTGGAGCAATAGGAACACAAGGATTGATGGAACCATTAATACTTGGAGATTGATGATTGATATGCAACATAGATTCCACAACAGTTTGTGACGGATGATATCTGTGTGTGGAATTGCTCATGAGATTGACTTGTTTTCCCTTAGTACTACCTTCTAGTTGTCCAGCTGCATTTTTCTTGTTTGAATTCGGTGTACTAAAAGTTGCTCTTGTTTTTCTACATCCGACGGTAACAAGATAATTGTCATTGTACACAGATGGATTTCCAGCAATAACGCCAGTAGCTTTGTGAATTTGAGAAATAGCTTTTGTTCCCATTCTAAATAATGCAATAATATCTTTAGCGTCTGTAGTAACTTTTCCGCCTTTACGATTATTAGTTTGAGAATAAACTCTATGAAAAATGCCTTGAACTATATTACCAAGTAACAAGTCAAGTACATTTAATCTCTTTTTATATAAATCTGCAGGGAAATAGTTAATTACATAATTGTCCATCTCTACGAAAATATGATCAATAAGATCATAAATATCGTTACAATGAACATTGATTTCGTCTAGTTTTTGTTTAGTATATGGATCAAGATATGTCTTCAAACTAGTCAAATGTTGGGTTGTATTTGCACAAGTTTGAATTTCAGTTTTATAATCAAAACCATAAATAGTTCTACCAAGAATGATTTGCCAAGCAATGTGTTCGGAATCATTCATAAGAAGATCTGCTAATTCAGTGTTGTCCGTATAAATAGTATTTTTACAACGAACAAAATATTGAAGTACATAGTGAATTGCAGATACTACACGAAGTTTAATTTTTTCTTCTACAGTAGGATTTGTAGAAAGAACACTTTTGTGAACTTTCATAAAAAGATGAGGATCGTTCTTATCTCTTCCTTCACGGATGAGAAAATATTCATGTTCAGTATCATCGTCATTATACTTAGTAGTCATCTGTATTTGATTTGGTTTAATTCCATATCTGGACAATGTAGAATCCCAACCAAATCTTGAAAGAGGATACAAGATAAGCGCAGTTTTGATATCGTCAACAGTCGCTTTTCTATCTTTCATATGAATCTTGACAATAAGAATATTGTCAGAATATTGATGCCCAGAAACACTTTGAAATCTATGACGATAGTTTCTCCAAAATCTGAGATGTGCTCTAAGTACTTTGATGCCCAAACCATTTTCTCTAGAAATATGATAAAACACCTTATCGGTCAAGGCAAATTGTACATAATACTTACTACCATTAATAATGATAGCATCGTTGTACAGATACGGCAAATAAATAAGTGTTGAAAAGATTTGCTTATTTACTTCAAAACGAAATTCTACGAGCATTAACTCAGTTTGAGTGATGTCAATTGTAGGAGCATATTTTGGATTGTCAAGCATTTCGTGAATTCGTTCATCTGGACGTAAAATACGATAATCTTTAAATTTGATTTCACCTTCAAATAACTTAGCAGCTTCAATGAAAGTCATTTTGATATAATTAATACAATTATCAATCTGTTCTTTTCTATAATGCTTAATCAAATATTCATTAAGATTTGGAATTCGTCTATCTACTTCTTCAATAATTTCATCCCAAATTTGAAACGACACTGACTTGTTCTCCTTGTCATTTTGCAGGTGATACAAATCCTTTTGCCAGTGCTCCTGCGGCAATTAAAATTGGAACCGCTACAGTTGCAGCTTTTGCTATATTTGTCCAATAATTAATATTTGCTAAATCCTTTTTCTGCTGATTTTCTTCTCTTTCTTGTTTCATTTGTTCGTAAGCATGTTGCATTTTTTCTCTTTCAAAGTTTTGTTTGTCTTCATTAAGTTTTCTTTTTTCTGCTTCAATATCTTTTAAATTATAACTATTGATGGTATCTACATAACTTTTATTTTCAGCTTTAAGAAATGATATTTCTCTTTCAAGTTGATCAATTTTAGATTCTAAAGTTCTAGCAGTAACTTTAGATTTTTGTTCAGTACCATCGATAATTTTTTGAACATCTGCTTTCGTAAACAATTCTTCTTTAGAATTGATTTTTGTTTGTAGCCATGCATATACTTTTTGTGCAGTTGGAGCAATACAAAAAACGCCTTTGTTGGTTACACAGTCATTGTTCTCCATGGATAGAATTTTATTTAAATCCATTTCATACTCAGAATATTCACCGGGTTGTGTACCAATATACACCTTACAAAACATTTGTTGATGAATTTCATTCGATACACTAACACTTACTACATGTTGACCCCAATTTATAAACAATCTTTGAATTCTACCATAAGGATCATTAGCGATGATTTTGATCGGTGCAGATTCAATACCATCTCTATAAATTTTATTTACAGTTTGTATATTTCTTTGAATGTTTTGATGAAGTTTTGGATGAAATTCGTAAAGCCACTTTTCGTTGAAACCGATACATAATTCTAGTTTAGGAAGATAGATACAATTTGCGCTTGTAAGTTTTTCTAATGGAATTACATATTGTTGAATTGCAAGTCCCTTTTTATTTGTAGGAACTTCTTTTCCACTCATATTGAATTGTCGATTTTTCGATTCGATTTTTCGATATGATACAACAACATGCTGTTTCGAATACCCTGCACCGGGACTAGGATCTAAAGTTGAACAATTTCCATGTGAATCACAGGCATACAAAACATATTGAGTGTAATTATGAATGCCTAATTCCATGAATAAAGATAGAGTGGTGCTGTTTCCGATCGGATGTGGCAAGAATCCTTCGGTTTCTTCTACACTCTCTATGGACATAACTAAACTCGATTTAGATATAGATATTTGATCATAGTTACGTCACTTTGTTAGAATTTTAGAAATATTGGACACCAATTTAATAATATATGTTTATACTTGCTTTGAATAAAATATATACCCAGGAATTAAATTCCTGAGTATATATACATTTTTAAATGGTGAAAACATTTTTATTGTCATTTGTCTTGTAATAATTATACACATTCAGTGTTGTATTTCTTGTTTCTTTGTCTACTTTGGAGTCTATAAATTTTGTAGAAGTATTTGCAAGATAAATCATGGATTGTGCATCGTACACATTTGTTTTTGTATAAGAAGTATCTTTGTAAAGAGAATCGTAGTTGACATCTAGTTTAGTAAGCATATCGTCAATTTCTTTTTTTGTATTTTCGTCATATGTGTTATATGCAATGGTATTTTTGGCAAGTAGTTTAGTATCATTAATATTACTATTCCCAATAAGCTCACTGGCTACTGATACGGTATATGCATCTCCTGCAGCAGCAACACTGTTTAAATTTTGACGTACAACTCTTGTAGTATTTGAAGTTCCATATTTTCCACAATCTTTTAATGCTTGAAGTAATCTTCCCGCATTGCTTTGCATAGCTTTGTTGACAAGAATATCAAAAATAGTATTCATGTCTCCAAAGTTAACGATATTATTGATCCCTGTATCAAGTTCAGGACAAAGATTTTTAATGTCGTATGCAATAGCACCAACTTCTTTTAATGAACTTCCAGAACTGCTATATCCAGAAACATAATTTCCATTCTCATCTGAAAGATTAAATAATGTATCCGCTTGTCCGCCAGCAATTTTTTCTAATTGAGCATTGATATCAGTGACGGAACTAAGTTTTCCTTGAATATCCAAAACTTTATCATGAAGATTTCCTGCTATTTGTCCAGCTTTATTAGCAATGACATCTCCAAGACCAAATGGTAGACTTCCAACACTATTTTTTATAATAGCAGTTACATTGTTTGGATTAGTTAATTGTTCTGCGGCACTTGCTATATTTGTTACTGGGGATAATACTGTATTAGCTACATTAGTTACAGATCCAAGGATTTGCGCGCCGGTCTGTACTCCAGCATTGACAATACCACCAATGGTTGAAGTAACTGCTTTAACTGCATTGCTGGCAGTACCAACAATACTTCCAGTAATGGAAGAAATTTTAGTTATTTGACCTGATGTAAAATCAGTTATTCCAGATAAGGTATCTGCAAGAGGAAGATTTACAGTATCAATTGCTTTTTTACTTGTAGAAGTAACAAATACAACTGCTTCTTCTGCATTCTTTGTTACTCCACTAAGACTGGACGCAAGTTCAGTTGGAGCACCGTTTACCATCTTGCCAATTCCACCAGCCATATCGGACAAATTACTTGTGGCAGTAGAGGCAGTTTTTGAAACTAAATCTTGAACATTAGTTAAAGATAAATCTTGAATACCTGTACTTTTTGCAAATTTAGTTGCAGTATTTGTAAATGATTTGGCTATACTTGACGGGTCTGCATTAAGAAGACTTTGTGCAGACAATCCAGTTTTTCCCATCAAATCAGTTAACTTGGACATTGCTGCAGCTTTAAGCGTATTTTCAATGTTACTAGTAACATTGTTCACTGCATTAGTAGCTGCATTTGTTGCAGTATTTACAGCACCAGATATATCAGGCATAAATCACCTTTATTTTAATCCGCCAAATTGTTATCTAAAAGCATAGCTTTTAAAATAGTAGACATGACGATTGTGCTACGTACTCTGGTATTATCATCCAATGAAGATAAATATGCGGAACCATTTTCTTCCAGTTGTTGTTTAAATTTGGCATATGCATGTATGTCACCACCACGTACTTTCATAAATTCAATGAGAACATCATCAAGTCCACCTCTAGCATAAAGAAGCTGTGCTTCAACGAAAGATATGGAGGATGCTGCATCTGGTTTAGTGACCTGACCAGTCAAAGAATCAATACGTTTGTCAGATTCTGCAACTGAGAGTTTGTGCATAAGAAATTGTCTTGTTCTTCTGATTGGAAGTCGTAAAATAAGATATTTGTAATTTGTCAAATATCTTTGTTTAGTCACAGGGTCAACCATCCAGATTCGATCAAAAATAATGGAATTGGTCTTCTTGGCAGTTTCGATAAGATTTTTAATTTTTAAAACAACTTTCATATTTGGAGTAAATAACATGAGTTTTGTTCGTTTATCTTTCAAATCATTCATATAAGTATCGAATTCTTTGTCGGTCATATTAGCAAACATTTTTTCATATCGTTCTTTGTTATATCTAGAATTATCTAGAGAGTCCATATATTCAAGTATTTTATTTTGAACAAGTTTTCTTTTTTCAGTCATTGTAAATATCCTTGTATTTATTTTTTATAGGACGACAAATATGATAAAAAATCTTTTTGATACAATTGAACTAAAATTCAATACGAGTTATGAAAAGTGGAATCATATCATTCAAGTGGAAACAAAAAACTCTTATTTTAAAAACAATAAAAAATTTATGATCGATTGTCCAGATGCTCTAGAAGTTGTCAAACAAGTAAATACGTTAATTAATAAAATTCCGTATAAAAAAGATTGTGACAATTATAAATGTGATGATTATTGGGCAACACCACAAGAATTTTTTGAACGAAATTTTGGAGATTGTGAAGATTTTGCAGTAGCTAAATATTTTGCGTTAAAAAATTTATATTTCCCAACAGAAGATCTTAGAATAGTACTTGTAGAATTAATGCCGACTAAAATTGGACATGCTGTATGTGCAGTCAATGTGGACAATACCAATTATATATTAGATAACTTGACACATTTGGTACTTCCAGATTTTCAATGTACCAAATATATTCCAATAAAATCAATGAATGAAGATTATGTGTTTTCTCATATTCAAAAGAAGAAATTAGTACAACCAGTATAAAATAATTTTCATATAATTTCTTATTTGTTTAATTGTAAGTAAACCATCCTACAGATGTATTAAACATCTGTAGGATAATTTTGTTAAAATAATTATATCTTTACAAAAAAAAAACAATTTGTTCATTAATGTATTATGGATTATAAAAATATTTTATATAAAGGAAGTTTTTATTATGCCAATAGTTTTTAGCGTTGATAATGCTGCACAGTACTTAAATCAAATAATGGATATTCCCCAAGAAGTAACGTCTGGATATTTGTATGCATGGGGTGATAATAGCAATGGGCAATTAGGCACGGGTAATACTATTAATCAATCAGCTGCTGTAAAAGTAAGCAATACTAAATGGAAAATTATTTACAATTATATTTCTGATATACCAGTTTATGGTGAAAAATCTTTACAACATAATCTTGGTATAGATGAAAATGATAATGCTTATATATGGGGAATTGATGAATATTCTTTAGGATTTGGATTAACAAAATCACAATATACACCTTTTAAAATTAATAATACCAAATGGTATACTGCATGTTGTACTAAAGATGGTACTTTTGTAACAGATGCGGATGGGCAAGTATATGGGTCAGGTGCAAATTGGACCAACGGTGCATATTTAGATCCTTATTTGGCAGAAGCTGAAGGAAATAAAGATACCATGACGATGGATGTTTGCTATAAACTTCCCACAACTACCAAATGGAAAATTCAAGGGTGTGCTGTTAATGCACCAGGTTTTATTTTTGCTTTAAATGAAAATGATACTCTTGTTGCTAAAAAGAAAGACGAATCAAATAAATGGATTTGGGCCTCTGCTCAATTTGGAATAAAAACAGAATAAAAAAAAATAAATTATTTTTTATATATACTTCATGGGGAAATTTCCCCATGAAGTATAGTTTTATTTTAGTGATAGAAATTTTGATTATTATGATTACACATGAATTTTGCCATACGTTTAAGCATAAAATCCGTTACCCACCATTTTTCTTTCATATGAAAAATCCAATCTACCACATCTTGTATAGTTTCACATCGCCTAAGTTCAATCTCATACGGAGCACCGTTTTCCGTGTACATGATAATACTGTTTTTAGTGAGAACAACTCGTTTGTTCGCATCTTCTATTTGGTGGTTAATAAAATCAATGTCTTCTTTAGTAGGTGTAAAAATAAAATCTTCAATATTCATAATCTTCTCCTTAAAATGGATTATTATATTAGTAACTTCTAGAGAATATCTCTAGAAGTTACTGGGTTTATAACTCAATCATTGAACGTACGGTATCATTTCTTTTACTTCTTCTATTAATCATACAGGTGAAATTATTTTTATTATTTTGCAGTTTCTTAAAGTTTTTAATGTATAAAAATTTAAACGGACACCATGATGGGAAGTTAAAAATAAATTCATTTGGTTTATTGTTTCCAATTGGAATAATACCAAGTACAACTTCTTCACCAGAATCAATAAACATGACTCGTTCAGTTTGACTTGTTTTAATATAATCAAACCGAATAGATTCTGGATCTATGGTGTTCATATGAACGATGAATAAGTTTTTATAGCAAGACGGAATGGCATAAATAAGATCGCTCATTTTGCCGTGTGCGTCTGCTGTTTTTCTTATAGCTGCATCTTTGACATTCATTTTGACAATAGTACCATTCTTATTGATTCCAGTAAATTTTTCAGTAATAGGAATGAATAAAGTGTCAGTACTATTATTGTTAAAAAGTCCCTTGACACAACTAATGGTTTTATCTTTAATACATAGAGTATAAATGTCTGTTGTTGGAGATTCTAGAATAGTAGATCCTTCAGCAATCTTAGGAATATCAAATTTGGAATCTTTTACTCTTTCAATAACTGGTTTTGTTGATACCAAATATCTGTGCGGCATCTCATCACAAAACATTTTAATTGTACTATCAGGAAATTTACTAAGTAAACTTAGTGCTTCATCAATAGTATCGAATTGTAAAATTTGACTTCCTTGATAACAAATGTATCCAATATAAGGAGTTATTTTAGCAATACGAGGTCTGTGATATTTTTTCTGAAAATATTCAGCATCTTTATAAATAACATTATCGACATCATCAAGCATATCTTTCAAATTTTTTGCTTTAATATATAAAGCTTCAATTTCTTTAATCAATGCTTGTTTATTGAAATTACTTAAAATACTGATACTTGTATTGAAAAGAACATCAGTTTGATTTTTACTGAGTTCGAATTTATCCATAAGAATTTTATACATTTCTTCTTTTGTTCTATCGGAACGAAGAATGCCAATGACTTCGTCAGTATGATCAGCTACCAACAAACGAGTTTGTTTTTCGTAGATACTTTTAATATTGTCACTTTGACTATATTTAATGCCACCTACAAGACTGCTGTATCGTTCCTTATACCAACGATCAATAAGACTTGGTGGAGTGGCTTGTACTTCAAATCCATATTTATTGACAAAGTTATAAATGGGTTTTATTCCAGTTGTAAAAGTAATAATTTCTTTTACTTTTTGAAGAGCTTCAAAGATATTTACATTACGTTTAAATGTAATAGAAAGAGCACCTTTAGTATGTTCGTTGGCAAGATTGACATATTCAGTATAATTCTCGGCAAGCCAAGATTTTTTGTCGCTTAATGTATTTACAATTGCTTCTGTAACTTTACTAAAAGAAATATTACAAGGAACAGTTTTAATGACAAGTGTGTTTGGAGAGACTTCAATTTCTCCATCTACTTGAACAGAAGCGTCATAAATTCCTCGTCTATATGAGTCAAGTAATAGAGATGTGTTGCGAATAGTATTAAATATAGGAGTATCTGGAATAAATAAATTTTCATACCCATAGAACGTCGGGGTGTGAAGTGGATACTTTGCGTGTTCATCTATATACCTTTTTACAAGTTCGCACACGTTGTCAAAATACATAGGAAGAATTTGAGATTTTGTTCCGACACCAATTGTTAATGTTTCAAATAAAAGTGTTGTCGGAAGTCTTGGAATAAAATATGCTGGTTCAAGTCCCATGGTATCCATAGTGGAAGTCATAGGAAGTGTTTTTAAATTAACTCCTGTATAGAAAAGATCTTTTGCAATATCTGAAATACGAATCTTTAAATAGCGAGGTGCACCACCTTTTTTAAATTCGTATCTTCCGATATTTCCTTCACCATATAAAATGGAAACGTATGTGGAAAAATCTTGTGCAATGCGCATACACGCATTAGTTACACTCATATCACCAACTTGATGAGACTTAAGAACATCACCAATATAGGTCATCATGGGGATGTCCTTATCCAAACTATCTCTACAAACCCATATGGCTCGTCTTTGAACTTTTTTAAGACCATCGAATACTGAAGGTATTTTATTTGCCGCTACATCAAGAGTATAATCAGTCATACATACGTTTACTACTTGATCTGCTGATAAGTCCTTTGATTTAAATTCAGTATTATATTTTATTTTTGCCACGATAAACATTCCTTCTTTAAAGTAATAAGTAAAGTTTACTCTGTATAGAATTTTGAAGAAATGTCGAATAAAACAGACAGGTAGTGTTTTAACACTACCTGTCTGTATTTTACATATTACATTTCAGAAGAGTCAATGAAAAGAGTAACAAGCAACTTGTGCAAATATTTATCGTCATTAAAATATTTTCTCAAATAGTATTCGTTTGTTTTAGTGGTAGACCAAGAAGATTCGAGTAAATCTTTTCCATCATCGATGGTAGAAAAAATATGAGTTATTTCATCTTTCAGATCAGTAAGATCAGATAGACATTTTGCTGGAGAATGGTTGATGCCAGGAATATCAATGTTCCAGTTATCGGGAACAGTAACAAATTGTGCAGTGTCACAATTTTCCTTAGTAGCATAAACGACAACAGTAATAGGACGAATCATTTTAAAATCCCGTTTAATCCCCATTTAAGTGCTTTTCCAAGAAATTCAAAAATTCCATCTTGTAAACGAGTGAAATTTTGGTGTTCACCAATTGAAGTACTATAATTTTCTGGATTTACACAAGTACTTGTCTTATAATCAATAACATCTGTAACAGTTGTCAATTTTGTTAATGTTGTACGTTCATCGATCTGTTCAGATCGAACATTTTTTATAAATCTATTTACATCGTCAGAAGTGATTCGATCTGGTTCACGTAAACGAAAAGCTTGTTTTTCAAAAAGATCTAATGGAATCCAACCTTCATGATTGTCCGGATAAATGACATGATATCCAAGTTGTCCATCTTTTTCCTCAAACTCTGCTTTGACATTAATAATCGCTAAATATGTTTCCATAAATCATCTCCTTTAACTATAACATTAAAGAAGATTAGTTAAAAATTATTGTTTTTGTTACGATAAAGCTTTTTGTACAAAATTAAATGCTGCCATTTTAGATTGCTGAACATTCTCAATGACATTGGGCATATTTTCAATTATTTTATCGCCAAGTTTAAAATGTCGAAAAGTATTAGCTACCCATCCTGACCATGTACCATCAGCATGAACTCCAAGATTAGCAACTTTTCTAGTTGGATTTAGTGCATATGCAATTTTAACACCTTTTTCAAAATAAAGACGGTGTGCCATTTCTGGAGTGCCCACACAAACTCCAGTTCCGATGTCATATGCAAGTTGTATTTTTCTTTTTTGATCGTTTATAGAAAGTTCACTTACTACTATAACAAAATAATCAGTTTGGTCAATACCATAGTCTTCCTTAACACTAAGCAGTTTGAGATATAGTTTATCTTCATCTATTTTGAAATGTGTACTTTTGAATTTCTTTTCATCAGTAAGATCGTTGAGGATTTCTTCATAAGAAACACTAGTGTAATTAATTATATTTTCTGGAAGTTTGACATTAGGATAATTTTCTTTGAAAATTTCAGCCGCACGATGGTGAATTCGTTCAAGAACTTCTTTTGGCAATTTGGCATTATTTACATCGTGAGCAGATAGATTATTGATAAAACAATAATCATCAAGAAGTTGACATTTAATAGTTTTAAATATCGCTTGATACCGATCAGTAAAAGGAATATTTCCATGTTTTTGTACATAGCTACGAAGAATATCGCTAAATTCATCATCTCCAAAAAAGTTTTTATTATCAGGCATAATTCAAATTTCTCCTTGAAGTTTATAAATAAGAGGGATTATTTATTTTGTATTAATCCCTCTTATTTTTGTTTATACCATTGGTATTTCTTTATATTCTCTAAGATGTCTAATTCGATCGTGAAGATTTGTTGGAACATCATGAACTGTTTTTGGAATGATATAATTAAGAATGTTTATTGTTTCATCAGTGGACAATTTGAGAGCTTTCATTGTATATTCATCTGCTTCAAAATCTTGTTTTGTTCGTTCTTTTTTAGTAAGTTCATGATCAAATGATTTGTCCACATGTCCAAGAAGAATATGTCCTAGTTCATGACGTAGAATAAATTCACGATATCGATTGTTCCATGCGGTACGATTAAATACAATACCGTATTCAAAATTATCATGATCAGAATAATATTTAAAACTAAAAGAGCAGTTATATTCTTCCGACCAGAGATAATTTGGAACATTAAGTTTATCACTAATAAGCAGATGACAAATTTTATTGTCTACAAGAATAACACCAACATCAGTAATAGGAATGCACCCATATCTGGAATTAATGTATTCTTTTGAACGTTTAAATAGTTTATGAAGATATGTGAGAAATTTATTCCATTCTTTATGGATCAGATTGTACATGTTTTACATACTCCTTAAATATCATCCAATGGAGGATTTGAAATCTTTTTATCATTGACATCTCCACCATCTTCTTCACTACTTACAATTATTCCGTTCCAAGAATCTTGTTGTGATTCTTCCAGGAAATCGGCTATTTTTGATAAACTATATGTAGATATTTCCCCAGTTGTTGGATTCTTAAGAGTATAAGCAAGATCGACTATTTGGAATCCTAAAATAGTCAAAATTTTTTCAAGTTGACCAACAGTCATTCTTGGTTTTTCTAAAGCCTTTTTCAAATTTCCTTTATCAGTGTTGATATCTCTAGGAATTTTTTGTAATGCTCTACCATTGCGATCGTGCGCTTCATATAATTCAACGTCAGTTATTTGTTTGTCTACAAATATAAAACGGCACAATCTTGCTATTGGATTGTTTGTCTTAAAGATATCATTTTTTGTAAAAAACGGAGTTCCTTTTTTTACCTGAATTACTGGTGTAATATTTGCTTTTATACGTTGTATTCTTTGTGATAACCTCTGTGAAAATGCGTGTTTCAAAGACGGTTTTTCTTCGCTCATTGGTACTTACTCTTTGGGAGGGCTATAATTTATAATGAACTTTATTCAGTCGATTGATATATTCATCAATACTTTGTTCTGTTAAATATTCCTCCTTTATAAAATCCTGCTTAAATTGAGAAAGTCCACATTTAACAATGTGAGCACATGCTTGAATAAGATTTTCTTGAATTTTAGATGTTTGCAAAGTTATTTCAAGTTCTGGAGCATGCTCAGAAATATTGAGATATGCTTCACTGCAGGTGATGAATGTATTAATTGCTTTACACAAATTTGTATCGTTTGAGTTAGTAAAGAAATAACTGGGTTTCTTTTTATTAAAAATTGATTTAAACTTGGTTATTGTTCTTGATTCATTAGTTGAAAAACTGGAAATGAGTTTCCATAAAGTTGTAAGAAAAATGTACACATAAGTATAACTTTTATAATCATAGTTATGATACTCCTCATTTAAAAATGTGAGTGTTCTAGTAAGATATATATCACGAAATTCCTTATTTAGTGGAAGTTTTTCATTGATATACGTATAAATAAGATTTATGTTTCTATATGCAGTATTACACCAGTGTGAAAGAGCCATAGAAATAATAGCATCTTCATCAGTAAGAGTAGATTTCATTTTTTTGTTTCCAACAAGTGCAACACTAAAAACAATTAATAAATCTTTGATTTCTTTGGCTGTAAATTGTTCACTTGTTTCAATAAGAGAAACATGATTTTTAAAATCATAAGTATTTACTGATAGAGTGATTATTGATTCTGATGCTTTTTCAAATGCATGTCCAAAATTGCGATCTTCCAAAGTAGGTTCGAGACAGACGGAACGGAACATAGTACAAATGCCTCCAATTATAAGGTTACGAAGAAAATATAAGGATGACTCTTATAATAAGAGTCATCCTTATATAACGTTAATAAATGATATATATGTTTAATCTAGACCACGTCGCTGTAAAATTTCTTTTCTTGCAGTAACTTCATCTCCAAGAAGAGCTTGAATTCGATTGTAATCACCGATGCCTGTAATGTGATGAAGTAGTCTAGTATTGGGATTGAGACATGTTTCTTTAAGATCCATAGGACTCATACCACCAAGACCTTTTTGTCGTGTTACTGAAAGCTTAGAATCCAGCGACTCGAAGATTTTGTAAAGTTGAGTAATAGAAATTTTTGTATCTTTAAGACAGTTACTATAAATCGTAGATACATAGATATTAAGATTTTTCCAATTAATAGCATGAAGTGCTGGAAGTACTTCATCATAAAGAGCCGCTGTAATTCCATCTAAATAAAATGACACATCGCTGTCACCATCAATAATAGTCAGTGCGTTAAGTCGACTATTGTATTTGGTTCCTTTACCGAATGCATTAACAAGTTCTTCGTATTTTTCTCTTCCAGGTTGCATGTATCTTGTAAGATACGTTAACTTTTCAAGAACAATATGTGGAATAGCAAGACGTTTAGCTACATCATCAAATCGTTCACCAATATCAATGATAAGTTGGCAAAATGTAGTATAATCATCGCCAGTCAATTCAACTGGTTCTTTAAATGCATTGCCATCACCAATCTTTATTTTAAGAGTCGGTTTATAAAGACACTCAATTTTAAAATCAATAAAGTCTTCTTTATTACGAACAAATTTCTTTTTAGCTTTCTTATCATTTCCTATACGAATTTCGTATAGTGGAGGATTGGCAAGATATACCATTCCAGAAGAAATAATAAGAGGATTGATTACATAGAGTGCTCCAAGATGCAACGCTCTAATATGACTACCATCAACATCAGCATCTGACATGAGAATAATCTTCTTAAATCGAGCTTCTGATAAATCAGTTTGACCTGGCTGGATATTAAGAAGTTCAATGAGTTTTGTGTATGCAGGATATTTTCTAATAACAGAAAGAGAAGTTCCGCCTCTTTTATTGATATTGGCGCTTCTATATGAATTGATAGGTTTACCAAAAATCATATACATAGCTTGAAAATCTGTATCTCTGGCAGTAACGATATGGTCAGCGGAAACACCTTCTACTATAAAAAGTTCGGCATCTTTACCGCTTTTAGAACTACAACCATAGAACACAGATCCCATTTCTACGGAAATTTTACCAGAGTTTTTCTTACTGGTTATTAGAGGTTTATTGTAATAAATATTGTATTTGAGTTCAATATCTTTTTCAATAGAATTGTATAAGTTTTCCCAAAGAATAGGATCTAAAGTATTAAAATCATCATTCAAAATTCTAAGAAATTCTTTTTCAAAAATGACATTTTTAAATGCATGTTTAGCAAGACCATCAAATTTCACATCGCCATATTTTACAGATACCGCAATACACATCGGAAGTTTATAAATATTTAGAAAGTATTCTTGAATTTCAGGATTTTCAATATACTGAAATATTTTATTTTTAATAGCTTGAGTAATAGCTATTACTGGTGAAGACATTTGATCTTTAATAGGAACATTATTAATTAGAGTTGTTGCACAGAGTGCTCGTTGAATTTTTGGTAAATACAAATTAAGAGTATATCCAATATCTTTTTTAATGTCACCAGTAAATTTATAATCTAGATACTGATCTTCAACGGACCAAATAAAATCACTGTCTACTCCCCAAGTTTCTTTGAGAAAAGCAATGACTGAGTCATAGTCAGCACCATCCATCAAAGGAATGAATAATTGTTCATAATTTTGTTCAATGAATTCATCTGCTTCAAGAGCACCCATTGTCCAAAATGCAGGATCAATACTTTTATTGATCATCTTAACAACAATGTGCGTATTATGAGAAAACAGTGAAATAAGCTGAGCAAGATGAATTAACTGATCGTATCTAGAATCAATGAATACGTCTACGTTACTAAAGAATTTCTTTCTAGGTTCAAATACGACAAGAGTACCATGATCTAATGGATGTTCTGGATTTTTAATAACAGTGCATTCTTTTTCTTCCGTTCTATTTACATATAACTGTCCAATTTTACCATCACGTTTAGAAATAACTTTAAAGTGCTCAGATAGTGCGACAACAACACTGCTTCCTACACCGTTTAGACCGCCAGAAGTAATGTATGCATCTTTATCAAATTTACCACTAGTCATTTCTGACATAAATGAATCACGAAGTTTACCTAATGGAACTCCACGGCCATTGTCACGAATAGCTGTTTGCCAAGTATTTTTCTTTTTATCCAAAAATAAATATATTGCGATTTCTCCACCAGGAGAAATTTCACATTCGTCAATACTATTGGAAAAGATTTCTTTTTGAAGATGAAACTGACCATATTCGTCTGTTGTTGAAATATGATTTTCAGGACGAAGTATGACCCAGTCCATGAAACTCTTTTTCTGAATGTTGTCTTCAGTATAATTCTGTCTAGCCACAGTGATACTCCTTACAGTGGTAGAAAATTACTTGTACAAACTATACTCTTACTTTGTTTTTAAGTACAACGTTATCTTAGAAGTAATATATGTTTATACTCTTTTTGAACAAAAAAAAATAATAGGGAAGGATATTTTCTCCTTCCCTATAAATTGATTGGATGTTTTTATTTGTCAGGTACAATGATTATTTTCTTATATTTGTCATCAGCATGAGAATAATGATAATGGTTAGTCGATTTATTTGGAACACAGTATAATGCTCCAATACTTTCAGCGTCTCCGCCAGTAGAAATTTTAAATTGTGAAGATTTAAGACTTTCGATACATTCTTGCATTGATGAAAACTCATATGCTCTATCTACAGGATAAACTCCAGAAGCTGATGAAAATAAGTGAACAATGAGTAGTGCTTCTGCTACACCAGACATAAATATTACTCCTGAATAGCATGTTTTTCATTACAAAATATTAGTATACGGACAAAATGATATGTAAAATACACTTTTGTCGATAAAGTCAGTATCAATATATAAAAGGAATACCTTATGGCAAATGCAGATATTGTTATTACTACAGATCCTAACAATCAAGTAACTATTGAAAGCTTGATTGATCAAAATGATCTTGTATTAAATGATGTGGCAACAATGAGAAACATAGCTATCGGCAAACTGGCTGATGCTGTTTCTACCATGAGTTTAAATCTTGAAAATAGTGATCCAGAAGTTATTTCTGCAAAGTTATCAGCAATTGATTCGTTGGATCGTTTACTTACAAGTAAAGAAAAATCATTCTCTTCACGTATTAATGTTCGTCTAAAGCAAAAGGAACTCAGCAACAATACTCAAACCGGTGCAATTGTTACAGAACTGCTTTCTCGTATCAGTTCTTCACAAATTGTAAAACCACCCAAAGAAAATGCTTCTCCAGATAATCCATTTAATCCAAATGAATTACAAGAATTGGAAACACAATGCAATACTAGTAGAGATATAACTCCTATCAATGATGCAGAATGTAAATTTGATCCCAAAGATTATGATGTTAAATAAAATGTACTGAAGGGGAAAATCCCCTTCAGTACATAAAAGCATTATTTAAAGTTTAACATTTTGACTTTCTAAAAGATCACGAATATAATCCCAATTTTCATTTGATATTGCCCATATTACATCGCGTGGATTTTCATAATCAAAATGATGTTTGTGAATTAAACAATGAATCAATAAATAGATAAGTTCTTTTTCAGTATTCGATGCTCTTTGTATATTTTCAAATCCTTCAGGCAATAAAAAATGACACATGTGTAACAATTGAATAAATTGTAACTTATCAATACTGTTATATTTTTTGTGAATTTCTACAAAAGCTGCTGCTCCAAGTTTAAGTGACATTACTGCATTTGCAATATCTTTTTCATATTCGTTAATTAATTCTTTAGGTTTTTCCATAAGAAATTTTTGAAGTTCAATAGTTTTATCTATATCAGTACAATATTTGTCAATTGCTATTTTAATTAATTTTGAAAAATTTTTACTGTGTGTAAACGTTGTATAGGCTACCAAATCTTCGATAGACAAATTATTCATATTAAATCTCCATTTAGATTGATGTTTATTTGTAAACATATCAATATATTGTATGCTGATATGTTTATCTTAGTTTTTCATTATAAAAGACGGAACTTATAATGAGAAGCAATTATAAATCAAGGCATACGACCTCCATGCTAATATCAGCAAACCGCAGTATGTTCGGGTTTGTCGGTTAACCTGAATCATTGTGGAAATACTCCTTGGGACAAGTTACACCTGTGGGAATTTCCCACAGGTGTAACTACCTAATTTCAATATAGTTATATATACATAAATTCCATATCAATTAATTATTTAGGCATACGGGATTTTACATAAGAAACAAAACCAGTGTTTCCTAGAACATCAGAAGCATAACTATAATTAAGAGGTTCTTTGGAACGAGTAGCAAGAGCATACATAAGAGTATATGCAACTTGTACTTTTTCTTTAATACTTGGAGTTAAAGTAACAATACCTTGTAAAGCATTTTCACAAGATAGAATTTTGTTTTTGTTATCCTTAAAGAATCTTTGTAGTTCGTTAAGAACACCAACTTGACTTTGGTTATTGATAGCATAAATCATAACTCTAGAGAATAGCTTCATCAAATTTTTGCGATCTGCCATTCGTGGAGCATTGTACATATCAAGATAATTTTTAATATAAGAACGAATGAATTGTACTTCGGTAGGTACAACAGTTGTCATATTTTCCGCTGAGGTAGTCGTAGTCTTTGCAGTTGTAACAGTAGGTTTCATAGTAGTAACAGAAATCCTTTCTTTGGATGTTTCAGTGGAAGCGACAATTGGTTCTACTTTAGGTTCGCTTTTTACTTCTTTTACTTCATTTGTTGTAGAAGGTTTTTCATTTTTCTTTTTACTTCCCATTTTGATAATGGTAGCAGTGGATACTGTAGATGGAGTAGTAGTTTTTTCTGTAGACATTGTTATCTTCCTTATGTTTATAAATAAATGAAAATCCAAATTAATTTGTTTTTACATAACATTGAATATGTTTAAATAACAAATTCGTTAAGATCAGTAATTTTATATGTTTTCATGGCAGTACCGTGCATACTTTTCATACTAAGAGTTAAGAATGCTGCACCAAGTTCAAGTGGCAAGGCACCAATTGCTTTTAGATCTAATGATCTAAAAAGATCACCAACACATCTAAAACAATACCCATCTTTTTGTTCACAAGTCATAGGACTACGCATTCTGACACGTTTTCCAATAAAGTTATCTTTATTTTCTTCTTTAAGAACAATCATATTTACTGATTTTTCATCTGTGAATATGTATCTACCAATAAATTCTTTGTAATTAGATTCATCTATATCAATGACAATGGCATGACTAGTACCACAATCTTCAGCTGTGATTTTAGAATTTTGGAATAGACGGAGCATGTATTTAGTAACTACGCCACCTTTAGCTGTTTCAATGCCACGGTCATAAGAACCACGACGAATTTCATTTGCTAGTACAACAAATGAATCAAGATCCCATCCTTCAGCAAGTGATTTTGGAATAAAATCATAGTTACCTTTTGTATTTTCAAATGATTCTACCATACCACCGACAAGGTATTGTCTTTTTCTGTGAACATTAAATTTTTTACCAGAGTCTCCAAAAAATCCAAAAGAATCATCATCTTTAAGATATTCTTTATCCATGCTGATTAGTTCTTGTTCAATCATAGACATGATTGTAGGATCATCTAGTTTATCATGATATTTTTTATAAAGTTCTTCCCTACGATCTAGTATTTTTTGATTGGGAACAAGAGCTTTTTCAGTAAATACAGGAACTGCTATGCTTCCAAATACACTACTTAAAAAGAACATATTGTCAAGGTATTTGCCACCTTGTTGAACACTAAGCTTTCCATCTCGAATAAGTAGAGCAATAGTATTTTCAATTTTTTCAATGTCCCATTCTTTATTAATATACGAAATAGCATTTTGACAAGCATCAACAAGAACAAACTGATTGGCTATCCATTTCCCTATAGTAGTAAATTCCCCTTCTTTATCATAGTTATCTATATGTTCGGAAGTTAAAAAGAAACTATCATAAAGAGCATATGGAGCTTCATCTTTACGTGATAGGATAAGACACCCTAACTGATTGCCTTGTATTGTTATAGCTCCACGATAATTACCAATAAAAGTAAGTACATAATTTTCTTGATAATAATCAAGATTTACATTTACTCCTTTAGAAAAAATTAAATCATTTTCAGGAATAAATGTTCCAGGTTCCAATATTCTTTCACCACTAATATCACTGCTTTGCTGAACAAGAGTTGGAAGTTCCGCCATAGCAAATAATTCATTACAATGTTTTCTTGATTGAATTTGATGTCTTCTTTTTGCGGATGTCAGATAGGAAATTTTAGCATTTGAGAGCATTTTCTATTCTCCAGTATATGGAAATACATTTGGATCAAAATTAAACTGATATGCAGGATCGTCATTAAATTTAGCATAATTTTCAGGCACATTAAAATATGTTTTAATAACTTGGTTTGCTACAAAATGAAGAAATTGAATATCAGAATCGTTAAGAAGTCCTTCACCTTGTTTTATCATAGCTTTCACTTCTTCAATAAATTTTTCTTTATCTGTTCCTATCTCAGCATGGTGACACACAAGTTCTACCATACTAGTTTTATTTGGTCTTTCTTGTCGTACTAAATAATATTCGATATGGTGAGGATTTGCTTGTTTATGATGAAGTAGAATTTTTTCTTGTAATATCTTTTCTTCTTCTGTTAAGGTATCGTCATTTTCGTGCATTACTGCCCACGAATATTTTTTAATATTTGCTGGCTGAACTTTTTCAAAATCATACGTATCAATATCTTTTTGTAATTGTACTTTATCAATATCTGGAATATTATCCCAAATAAGTTTTACTACAAAATCAAAAATTTTCTGACCAGCTATAATTTTTTCCACATATGTTTTAAGAAAATCAACATCATATTCAGTTACTATAGTGGATGAAGGAACTGCATCACGAAGTACGCCAAGAATATGATTTTTAAATTCATTAGTGGAGTAAATAACATCTTCAATTCTTTCTATTGTAAGATACTCTTGTTTTCCAGGAAAACATGTTTTATATAGATTGTAAAATCCTGCAAAATAATCTTCATCATTAATATCAGAAGTATCAAGAAGAGACTCGAATTTTATTTGAACCTCAGGATATCTTTTAAAATGTTCAGTTAATGTATCACCATCTAAAAATAAGCGTAGTGCTACAAAACCATCAGCAGTATAGTAGTCTTGTAAAGCATCTGAAATATCCATATCTACATAAATTCCAAGCGCTCTCAATTCATCGAAAATTATTAAATAACATTCGTTTAATATAGTTTGGTTATCTGGTTCTTGTTCATTGGAGTATTTTACTCTCCATGATTGATTGACAATAAGACTGTCAATTTCAATAGAAACAGATCTAAGTTCATTTATTTTGGCAATATAGTCCACGTAGGTTCTCCTTTAACTTTAATTTTATTATTACAAGGAAGGATAAAATGAGTGAATCCAATGCAACTTCAACGAAAAAGAATATTTTAAATGCAATTTTTAATAATAAGAAAATGGGTATTAAAGTAATGTATCTTGATGCAATTCTTGCTAAAGATAATCTTACTCATATAGTGAACGACAATGTGATGAAAATTTATTATGCATATAAGCATTGTTATTCTCAGTTATCAAATGAACTAGCTAAAGACTATCCTGAAGAAGTACAGTATACAAATCCAGAATGGCAAGATAAGATTGTTAAATTTATTTTAGATAAAAAAGAAAGTGGACATACCTCTTGTCTGGAACAAGGTTCAGTGACTTTTGTTATCACTGGTTCTAGAACAATGAGTCATCAGTTGGTTCGAACTCGTGTTGGAGTAGGAATTGCACAAAATTCTCAAAGATATACTTCAGTAGAACGGGATAGTGAAATTGTTCCAGAATCTATGTTGAAACTTTTTGAAAAGAATTCCGATATAGAATCTAGATACAATACTACTATGATCAATGTATATGATCTTTATTCTAAACTTGTTGACCTTGATATTCCAAAAGAAGACGCCCGCTTTGTGTTGATGCAGGGAATTAAAACATCTATTCAAATGACATTTAATTTTGCTGCTTTGTATAGATTTTTTGAAATGCGTCTTTGTCATCGGGCGCAATGGGAAATTAGAAATGTTGCCAAGATGATGGCTACCCTTATGCAGAATCATTACCCTGGCCTTTTTAATAATGTCGGTCCCAGATGTCAATATTTGGGTTGGTGTCCTGAACATAAAGGTTGTGGGAAATATCTTCCAAAGAAAGATGTTACAGTTATTTCCAATACACTTCTTAAAGAACTTACGAATGACAGACAAGATACCATGGTTATTGACAAGTATAAAGAAATTATTGATGCGCTGCAGAATGACAAAGAACAGCTTGTTAAAGAAAATGAACAATATGTTGAAACTATTAAAAAGCTTTCTTTTTGTATCGCAACCGGAACTCCACTTGACTTTGAATATAGAAAAAATCCATGGACCAAGAACCCGAATGAATAAATAAAATCATATAAGTATATACGATGCCTCTAGAGGCATCGTATATACTTTGATATTAAAAATGAAAATTTTATGCTTAAATTATAATTTATAATGAAAATTTGTATTTTTTAAAATTTAAATATAGGAATAACAGGTATGTCAATAAATGATTTCAAACCAAATCCAGATGACATAACAAGTATTGATGGCATTGATATCAGGGAGGGTTGTCCACCTTCAAATATGAACGATGCAGTTAGACATGTGATGTCCAATTTACATGATCTAGTTAATAAAACTGATGTCACCCAATCTACATCCGGATGGATGAGTTCTGCAGATAAAATAAAATTGGATAGCATAGAAAAAGCTACTCAATTACCAAAAGAAAGTGGTGTTGCTACAATAGGAACTTCCAATAAATATGCTACAGAAGATCACGTTCATCCAGTACAAACATCCGTTACTGGAAATGCAGGAACTGCTACCAAATTAGCTACTGCTAGAACCATATCTTTAACAGGAGATGTTACTGGATCAACATCTTTTGATGGTTCTGGTAATGTATCGTTGACTACAGTAGTAGCTGACGATAGCCATAATCACACTATTGATAATGTTGATAGTTTACAGACAACTCTTGATAGTAAAGCATCTTTATTGTCACCTGCTTTGACAGGTACTCCAACGGCACCTACTGCAGATGTTGGTACAAACACAAATCAAATTGCAACAACAGAATTCGTTGCATCTACCGTTAACAATGTATCACTGGCTGTTACTAAATTAGAGTCTTTACCAAATACAAGAGCAGAGATATTAGCAAAAAACACAGACTTTACCGTACCGTCATACAAAGTAGGATCGAATACTTTGATGGTATTTATTAATGGTGTTCACGGTATGGCTGGAGAGAATGCTACGTTGTATGCATATAAAGAAATGGGAACAGTTGGTACTATGTCTACAACTATCCAATTTCATGATGATATTGCAATAGATCACAGTATCTTTGCAATTGTGTTTGGTTTGAACATCTAGTACCGTTGGAGTATTTTTATATGGGACTCTTATCTACAGTTAAAGAAAAGAACATTCTTGCTGGGAATCCAGTAGATACGGAAGACAACTGGAAAACAAAAAATCCTATTTTACTAAAAGGTGCTATCTTTATTACGAGTGATACTAATCCTATTAAATTTAAAATAGGAAATGGTATTGATACTTGGGCAGATACACCCTATGTTCAAACAGAAGCAATTGGGTATTCTTTAGAAGAACTTAATACTGGAAAAAAATGGTTAGATGGAAGATATGTCTATAGAAAAACTATACATATTGTAAATCTTCCCAATGATGGTGAAACAATTACCATTGCCCACAACATTGCTAATTTGGAACAAATCATATCGTTTACAGGTTCTGTCAAATCCACTGATGGTAAAATATCGTTTTTACCTGTAGTTAATAACTCATTTTCATATCCTTACATAACCTGTGATTTGACAAGTATTTATATTTCTACTACATCGGAAAGTAATAGTAATAGTTGGTCTGCTTATTCAGGATACATAACTTTGGAATATATACGATCCGCAGCAAGATCAGTTGTTACTAATTCCAATTCACAAGACGAACCAAATCTATTTGAATTTTTGGGAATGTAAAAATTAATCTGTTTCATCTGTACTGGGGGAACCTGGTACAGATGAAGATATCTTTTTTTTTTCATCAAACGATATTGAGTATAAAAGTGGACCGCATGGTATGGAAAGAATCGGACTCATCTAGATAAAAATACATCAAATCACATCAATATTTCCGAGATACAGCCAAGTATATAAAAACGGAAGAAATTTAAGTTGGTGTTAGAGATGTTAGATTGGATTGAGTCCGATATTAAATTCCAATTAAATAGCAAAAGAGCTGGTAAATTCAAAATAAATCCTTAACAATTTCATCTACTGCAGGGATGAAATTGGGCTAAGGGATTATGTGTGGATTTTGAATTTGCTAGTATTACAATAATAGTTACTATCTGTAACGAAAGCTCTTTGAGGTAGTATACATGGGTTCACAATGAGGTAGTTTATGAGTCGCTACGATCATGATAATTACAATGCTTGCGATGGAAAGCGTAAAGCTTCTGCAACTGCTAAGACCGCTCTTGGTCTAGCTATTGGTGGTCTTTCTTTAGCTGCCGTTCAGGGTGGTGTTCTCGGTGGTAACGGTGGTGGATGTTGCGGTACCAACAGAGGGTTGCTTGGCAATCTTTTTGGTGGTAACAACGAATCCGAATCTTGTTGCTGCAAGACCAAAATGGAAAATGGCGAACGCGCTATTACCGAACTGCAAATGCTCGATAAGTACCTGTTCCCCATGATGGGTCGCACTTGCGAACTTGAAACCTTCGCTGCGGTTCAGCCTTACAAAACTGAACTTCAGATGCTTGACAAATATATCTTCCCCATCATGTCTCGTACATGTGCTCTAGAGAAGGAAAATGCTGTCAATAAAGCAGTTGATGAAAAGAACCAGGTCATTAACGGTCTTCTGTTTGCCATGGCACAACAGCGTACCGATGCTAAGTTTGATCTGGCCGATTGCCGTACCAACGGTAAGTTCGATCTCGTTCAGTCTCAGACTGGTGCTACTTTCGAACTTAACAAGCAACGTACTGATGCCGAATTCGCTCTCAGCCGTGCTCTTACCACTGCTGATATTGAAAAGGCTACTTGCAACGTTGTTCGCGGTAAGCCCTTCATCAGCCCCTGCCAGATGGCCGATCCTTATAATGCTGGTCAGAACATCCTTCTCTCCAGACACGTCAACACCTATGCTGCTCCAGTTACTGCTTGTGAAGGTGCCTGGTCCGGTTATTCTAATGGTGGTTGCGGCTGCGGTTGCGCCTAATATCAAATATTCTCAGTTTTGATTCTTTCAAAACGTAGCATCTCTTGACTCAACCTCTAGCTAACGCGAACGAATGTAAGGAAAGAATGGACGTATCAGTGGGTGAAACCTATTATGTTTACATTGTAAGGATATAAAGGAAGTTGTCAATATGTTTGATTTTGGTCTTCCTGCCGGGAATCAAAGCAACATTGAGGCTTTGATTACTCGACTGGGAATTGGACAACAACAGCCAGCTGCTGCTGTTGCTCAACCTAGAACAGTAATCAATGATCTTGATGAACTGTTTTCAGATCTATCCACTGACCAAAGAAAAGCTGTTGAGAGCAATGATGAATACAATATCGCACTGGGTAACTTACTGCAGAAGTACCTGATGTATTCACTTAGTCACACGACTGAAGGAACACAATTCATACTTAATCCAGGACGTAAATTGGCTCAGAATTTGCTTGATACAACTAAAAGGGTAGTGGCAGATCTTGATAAACAAAAAACAGATGAATTCCAATCCATGGGAGAAAGAATCTCTCAATTGGAAGCATTCATCGTACAACAAAACAAGATTATGCAAGATCAAGATAATAAACTGAAAGAGCAATCACTTAAATTGGAAGAGTTCAAATCTAGTCTCGGAGGAGAATAAAGTATGTTATTAAAGCAATTTGATGATCTCGCTGATCAAGTCATTGAAGCCATCGTTGCCGACGCTGCTAATCCTGACATCCGAGCTAGTATTCAAAATCAACTTGACCGATTTGCCAGTAGTCTTATAGGAAGAGACGTGAACTCTCCTCTCATTAAACCTTTCTGGAACAACATTTGTGAAAATGCTGTTCAGTACATCGAAGAACAGGTAACCGATTTTATGGGTGTTGCCATTTCAGATCCTCCAGACAGTGTAGACGGTGCTGCTTCTTTTGTTAAAGAAGAAGTAAACACTAAAGTAGATTCAATTGCTGATCGTCTCAAGAAAAAATTAGCTGAACAGAAGAAACACTAAAAGGAGTTACGCTGTTATGGCATTCAACTTCAATAGACGTATCAACCCAGTTATTCCTACTACAGCTGTTCAAGTACGTAATAACGCGGAGTTAGTACTGGTCACTCGTGGATTCACAGGTGACCTTGTTACTCCAAAATTTGTTATTCAGCTTGATCAAGCTATTCCGTATGGGAATACCATGCCGGTAGTTATGTCTAACGTCGATGGAAATGCTGCTGTTATGTACGATCGTTATGGAAATTACGTTCGTGCTGACAGATTGTACCGGGCTATGAAAATGCGTCAAGCTGGTTGTCTTCCCTATAGTGGTTGTAATCCAGCAGAATTTCAGTGTGTTGTTGGTTTTGACCCTGTTCGTATCACGATACTAAGTGATCTTCCTCTTTCTGTATATTGTCCTAGTGTAACTACTACAATTAATAGAATTACGTCAAGATCTGTCGACGGTACGACTACGGCTACTGTACAAACTACTACACATGAAATGGAATAAAGGAGTAAGATTATGATAAAGGCTCATGTTCTGGATTCTATTCAAAATGCCAAACGTGCCGGGATCGAAGAGATTGACGCTATCATGGAATCTGGTTGCATGAACGATTGCAAGCTGCACAACCTTAAGGCTGCTACTGCTATCGTTTTCTATGCTTGTCAGATTGAAGCTATGAGCGTTGTAGGTGAAGCTGTTGTAAATAGCTATACCACCAAACGTGTACTTACCCCCGGTACTAAAACTACAACTGTTGATGGTGTTGTGACAACTACCGGTACTCCTATTGGTACCACTATTGGCACTACCATTAATTAAAATCGTTTAAATGTTGTTGTTCGTTATTAGCTGAAATAGAGTTAATACTACCCATCGAAAGGTGGGTAGTATTA
>ERZ824575.195-NODE-195-length-85692-cov-22.757149_pt1 | contig 85692 bp, 84 predicted proteins | sample MGYA00519470_ERZ824575 | MGnify/ENA primary metagenome ERZ824575 (study PRJEB31778, sample SAMEA3449170) | human gut metagenome | biome: human gut; feature: human-associated habitat; material: faeces | place: United Kingdom | collected 2010/2012 ... | reverse complement strand
TAGTATTATGCTAGCAATAAATGTAGAAAGGTTAAAATTACTTTTTATGGGTGATAGTGGCAAAATGGCAGAAAATTATTTGCTTAAAAATGCAGTGTTAGAAAAAGTTGATATATTAAAAGTTGGACATCATGGTTCAAAAACAAGTAGTAGTAAAGAATTTATAAATGAGATTAATCCAAAGTATTCCATAATTAGTGTTGGCAAAAATAATAGATATGGTCATCCAAATAAAGAAGTATTAGAAAATTTAGAAAATTCAAAAATATATAGAACAGATCAAGATGGTAGTATTATGTTTAAAATTAAAAATAATAAATTAAGAATAAAGACTTGTAGTTCGTAGAAAGGAGTAGATATGAATTATTATAAAGAGATTAAAAACAGATTAATTGATGATGAAATATATTCAAGAGTAAAAGATTATTCAAAAGAAAAACATACTCTTTTAACATATTATGAGGTTGGAAAGTTACTATTAGAAGCAGGTACAAAATATGGTAATGATATAATTGGTAATTATATCAGAAAAGTTATCAATTGAAGTTGATAAGAAATATAATTCAAGGACTTTAAGAAGAATGCGACAATTATATAAATTTTTTGAAAAACAAAAATGGTCCCCACTGGGGACCAAATTATCAATTAGTCACATTAGACAATTATTTAGTTTAAATGATAGTAATGAAATAAATTACTATGCTAATCAAATAGAAAAAAGAAATTTGTCAAAAAGGCAATTAGAAGAGATAATTAAAAACAAAGAATATAAAAGATTGCCAGCAGAAACTAAGAAAAAATTAGCACTTGATTATAAGATTGAAATAAAAGATTTAGTACCCAATCCTATATTAATTAGAAATAAAAATAATATTGAGATAATTAATGAAAAAACATTGCATCATTTAATATTAGAAGAAATTGAATTATTTATGAGGGAACTTGGTAGTTCATTTAGTTTTATAGGTAGTGAATATAAAATCAAAATAGGTGACAGGAATCATCATATTGATTTACTATTATTTAATATCAAGTTTAACTGTTATGTAGTAATCGAATTAAAAGTAACTGAGTTCAAAGTAGAGTATATTTCACAAGTTCAAAAGTATATGAATTATATAGATAAAAACATAAAAGAAATGAGTAACAATAACACTATGGGAATATTAATATGTAAAAGAGAAAATAAATTTGTTATAGAATATTGCTCAGATGATAGAATTGCTGTTAGAGAATATGAATTAGTATGATATTAAAAGAACAGATTGCACAATCTGCTCTCATTAAATATGTTTTTATTTTGCTCTTCAGTATAATTTTTAAATACAATACTTATAATAACTTTTCTAGATTTTATATCAGAGTGTATCTTAATGAGTTAAATCTTTAAAAAGCTATGAAATGGATTAAAAAATAAGTGAATAGATGATGACGATAAAGTGTTAGAAAGTTATCTACTTAGAAATGCAGTATTAGGAAAAGCCAATATATTAAGCGGTAGTAAAATATATAGAACAGACAAGCAAGGAAGCATTATGTTTAAGATTAAAAATAATAAATTAAAGGACCTGTAGTCCGTAAAAATGAGCATGATGTTGCCATAATTAAGAGAGGAGTAAATATGAATTATTATAATGAGATAAAGAATGAACTTTTGAATAATGAGATAAATAGAAAAGTTAAAAATTATTCAATTAATAAGAGTGATTTGGATGCATATTACAATGTTGGAAGAATGTTAAGTGAAGCAGGTAATCATTATGGAGAAGGAATAATAAAAGAATATTCGAAGAGATTAACATATGAATTAGGTAAGGGTTATAGTAAGAGAAATCTATGGTTAATGTTAAAGTTTTATGAGTTGAATGAAAAAGTGCAGACACTGTCTGCACAATTATCTTGGTCGCATTATTGTGAATTACTATCTTTTGAGAATACTGATAAAATTAATTATTACATAGAATTAGTTAAAAATAATAATTTATCAGTTAGGCAGTTAAGAGAAAGAATAAAATCTAATGAATATGAAAGACTTCCAGAATCTACTAAAAATAAATCAGTAGAACAAAAAGAATCCGATATAGTTGATTTTATCAAGAATCCAATTTTGATTAAAAATAGCAATAAGTATGATATATTTTCAGAAAAAGTATTACAAAAACTAATCCTAGAAGATATTGAAAATTTTCTAGAAGAATTAGGAAATGGATTTACATTTATAAAAAGTGAATATCCAATTAAATTAGGTAATAGATACAACTATATTGATTTATTACTTTATAATATTAAATATAGGTGTTATGTGGTTGTAGAATTAAAGATAACAGAACTTAAGAAAGAGCATACTGGACAAATTATGACGTATATGAATTATATAGATAAGAATATAAAAGCTATTGAAGAAAATGATACAGTAGGAATTATTATTTGTAAGCAAGATAATAAATATGTAATTAAATATTGCTCTGATGATAGGATAATTGCTAGAGAATATGAATTAGTATGATATAATAGATATAGATTTGGAGATGATTAGATGAAAATCGAACTTAGTAATTTTACTATTGAATATGACAAAGAGATTGATTATATGTCAAATATAATTTCAACATTAGAAAACAATACCATTGAAATTTTAGAATTTTTTGAACTTGAAAAACTTTCTCAAAAAAAGAAAGTAGTGATTTTTACTGATAGAGAAAAATACAAGAAACATTTGTTGCCATTTGTAAAAGAATTTAAAGAATGGATGTGTGCAGATACATATGATGGTAATATTAACTTGTTAGAAATTTCTGAAGCAAGAAAATCTAAAGAACATGAAGATATGGATATGGATGAATTTATAAAATGCATACTACATGAGTTTGTGCATTCATGTCAGCAAGAGTGGAATGAAAATTCTAAGGGTGTTAGTTGGTATTGGGAAGCATTGGCAACTAATCTAAGTAATCAAGATTATTCACCAGTTAGTTTAGAAGATTGTGATTTTGAAAAATTAAAAAGTGATTTTAATGGAACAGAAAACGGGTATAGTTACTCATATACTTTAGGAAAATACATGCTAGAAAATTATTCTAAAGAAAAATTGTTAGAATACGTTAAGAATCCAGATTTGTTAAAGCAAGATGCAAATCACATATTTGAAACAGTCAAACAATCACAAAAAAATAAAAAATTATAGAAATAGGAATTATCAATTTGATAGTTCTTTTTATTCGACTTACTTTTTGACAACAACTACATGGTGATATTGATCATATAGGTTATTGTAGGAGTTTATTAGATGATTTTAGGATTGCAAAGTGTATTTTAATATGAATGAATATAATAATGAATTAAATTTTCAAAAGTTTCTAAAAAAACGTGAAATAGAATATTAAAAAATAAGTGAATAGATGATGGTGGCAAATAAGTAGATAAATGTTAAAATGGTCGTTTATTAATAAATCTATTGACAAATATTAAAAATATACTAAAATATATTTAAATTAATCTGAGAAGGAGACTGCATGAAAAAAAGATTCTATAATGGAATTATTAGGGTTAATCAAAAAACCAGTGCTAGGAATAAATATTATACTAACATTATTTACTCATGTTCTCTTTTAGATTCAGTTAGTAATAAAATAATAACGGTGACCGAAATTACATTATAATATAGTGTTTTTTGGTACCGTTATTTTATTTGTAGGAGGTGTTTTGAATGAATAACAGTATTACATTACAAGATTTATTGAATAAATTAAGAGAATATAATCCTGAAGAAGTAGAAATTGTTAAAAGAGCTTACGAATACGCTGATACATTGCATAAGGGGCAAATGAGACAAAGTGGCGAACCATATATTAGTCATCCATTAAATGTTGCATATATTTTGGCAGAGATGCATGCAGATAGAGATACAATATGTGCTGGACTACTTCATGATACTTTAGAAGATACAAACATTACTAAAGAAGATATATCACATGATTTTAATCAAAATATTGCTGGCTTGGTAGATGGTGTAACAAAATTATCAAAAATGAATTTTTCTTCTAAACAAGATCAGAATTATGCAAATACAAGAAAAATAATAACTGGAATAACTGAAGATGTAAGAATAATTATAATTAAATTAGCTGATAGACTTCATAACATGAGAACATTACAATTTAAATCGGAATTTAAGCAAAAAGAAAATGCACTTGAAACTATGGAAATATTTGTACCACTAGCTTATTATATTGGTGCATACAGAATTAAAAGTGAATTAGAAGATTTATCACTTAGGTATTTAAAACCAGATATGTATAAAAGGATTGAAGAGCGAAAATTAAGATTAGAAGAATCGAGCAATGGTTGCTTAAAAGAAATGTTATATAAGATAGAAACTTTATTAAACAATAAAAACATACCTAATGAGATAAAGATAAGAACTAAAAATATTTTTGGCATATATAAAAGGTTAAGTGAAGGTCATAAATTATCTGATATACATGATTTGTTAGCGCTTAAAATAATGGTAGATGAAGTAGAAAATTGCTACAGAACATTATATTTAATACATAATGAGTATCATCCAATAAATGATAAATTTAAAGATTATATTTGTAACCCAAAAACAAATATGTATCAAAGTTTACATACAACAGTTTTTGGACCTGATGATAGGTTAGTACAAACACAAATTAGAACTTTTGATATGGATAAAGTGGCATCCTTTGGTTTGACTGCATACTGGGATGAACAAAAGGGAAAAGCAAGAGATGTAATGCAAGATGATTTAAAACAAAAATTTCAATTTTTCAAATCATTAACAGAAATTAATTCCATGTTCGGAGATAATCAACAATTTGTAAATCAAGTAAAGACTGAATTATTTTCGGACAAAGTTTATGTTTATACCACAAAGGGAGATATAATAGAACTTCCAAAAGGTTCAACTCCAATAGATTTTGCATATAAAATACATACTGATATAGGAAATACAATGATAGGAGTATTTGTTAATGATGAATTTGTGCCAATAGATTATGTATTGCGAAATAAAGATAGGGTTAGAATTGTCACTGATGAATTATCTTATGGACCAAGAGAGGATTGGATAGATAAAGCTCAAACAAGTTTAGCAAAAAGAAAAATAAAGGAATTCAATAAAAAATAGTATCACTGAATTATGAGTTTATAGAGATCTCATAAAAAAACTAAAAAATAAAGGAGTTTTTAAAAAACTTGAAAAAAGTAAGTAAAATCAGAATAATAAAGAGTATATTTTAAAATTTATAGATTTGCCTATAACATATTTTGAACTAGTAAACCAGCACAAATTTGTTAGAATTGTTGAAGGGAAGTATTATGATAATTAGAGAAGCAAAAGAGCAAGATGCGGAAAGTATAGTAAATATTAATATTAATGGTTGGGTAAAAACTTATCATGGGATATTTCCAAATGAATTTTTGGAAGAATTAGAACAAAAAAAATCAGAAAGTATAGAAAAGTGCAAAAATAAAATAAATGAATACATAGTTTGTGAAATGGAAAATAAAGGGGTTGGTTTCCTTAGATGTGGAAAAAACAAAAAAGGCTATGATGAAAAATATGCAGAAGTGTATGCCTTATATATAGACTCTCAATATCAAAAAAGAGGTATTGGAAGAAAGTTACTTGAATATTCATTTATTAAACTTAAAGATATTTATGATAATGTTTTAATTAGTACTCTACAAGAAAATTCCGCAACTAAATTTTATGAAAAATGTGGTGGTAAACAGATTGACACTTGCTGTTTTAAACTTGATAATATGGAATATAAAGAGAATTTATATTTATTTAATTTATAATAATTAAGAAAATTTAATATATTTGAGTTATTTATAAAACCTAGTTCTTGCCAACTAGGTACACACTACCAAGTTGGCAGAGCCAAATAGGATACCTCTGCCAAAGGAATTCCCTTTGGAAAATCTAAAGCGAATTTAAAAAAAGAATGAACAATCTTAATACCTAATTAATTTAATAAATTTTAAATAAAAGTGTAACATTTGAAATTATTATCCATAATATATAGTGTGACGCTAACGTTAGCGTTTATATAGATTGAGGACTATTGCTAGTCCTCTTTTAATATATAATGTTATTATAAATAAACTATAATTTCTTAACTTTTGGTTTATTTTCTGTTATAAATTTACTTAACTCGTTATTTAAATCAAGCTTTCCTGGATTATTAATTTTACTTATTATTACATTATCCATAAATTCTTTTATATATGGGTATTTATTTTTAATCAGATATTTTCCGTGCTCATCATAAAAATTAATTTTTTCTTTATAATATGGATCTAGGTATAATACTAAATCACCTTCACCTATATATTCATTTATACTATTATTTGTGTACAGCATTATATCATTTTCTTTATCAATTCTAGATAATGAACTATCGGTTATTATGGCACAATTATATATCTTATCAGGTTCTTTATACATATACATTTCATCAAAATCTATTAATGTTACTGATATGTTTCCATTTTCAAAAATATAATTTTTTCCCTCAAATTCACTAATTAATTTGGCAAGTATTGGTCCTATTTGTTTAAGGCTAAAGAAGGAACTATTATAAATTGATTCAAACAACTTACTTCTTCTGTTTATAATATTGCTATATTTTTTCCTGATTTGTTTTTCTTTTAGGTCTTGATATCTATCAAGTGCTTTTAATTTTTCTTCTTTTTCTTTTTCTAAATTTTCTAGTTCCTTTAAGTAATTTTTAAAAATGTTATTTAAATTATCTATTTCTTTTATCATAGCTGGCCTCCTAAAAAGAGTATAACATGTTTTAAATTTTATACTTATATAAATTCATAATGACAAGTATAATAAAAAATTATGATGATTTTATCTATAAAACACTTGAATTTATTACTAAATGTGGTTGTAAGATAATATGCTTAAATGAATATACTTGAAAAAAAGTGAAAAATATGGTAATATGGATAAGTCAATGAGAAAAAGGAATACATTGAGGTGTTGAATAGATGAGTAACGAAAAGAAACTTCGTGATATGCAATATGTTAATATTGTTGAAGATATATTAAATAATAAAGAATTTGGTAAAACTAAAGAAATAGTTCATCATGGTTTAGATAGAATGGGGCATTCACTAAGGGTTTCTTATTATTCTTATAAGATTAGTAAGATTCTTGGACTTGATTATAAAAGTGCTGCTAGAGCTGGACTTTTACATGACTTTTTCTTGCAAAATAATCAAGAAAGCAATTTAAAAGAAAGAGCACAAACATTAGTAAAACATCCACAATATGCAGTAGAAAATGCATCAAAAGAGTTTAGACTTAATGAACTAGAAAAAGATATAATAACTACACATATGTTCCCAGTAGCTCCTAAAATACCAAGATATTTAGAAAGCTGGGTTGTAAACTTAGTTGATGATGCTGTTGCAATCGCTGAGGTTGGTTATAGTGCTAGAAACAAAGTTACATATGCGCTTAACTTTATATTAATTTTTGTTTTTGCTAACCTAAGGTAATCTTAGGTTTTACTATGTTCTCGTAGCTCAGTAGGATAGAGCGGTCGCCTCCTAAGCGACAGGTCGTTGGTTCGATTCCAATCGGGAACACCACTTGATATTAGGGACTGTATAAGTCCTTTTATTATATAATTTTGTATGGATGGTGATAGTGTGGATATCGAATACGAATGTAGAGTTTTAGAAATTGACGTTGATAGTTTTATGAAGTTACTAGAAGATAATGGTGCAATAAAAAAGGGTGAGTATTTTCAAAAAAGGAATGTATATGATTTTAAACCAGTTGATCCAAATAAATGGATAAGGTTAAGAAGCAATGGAGATGTTGTTACATTAACGTTAAAAAAATTAGAAGACAGAAATAGTATTGAAGGCACTAAAGAACTAGAAATAGAGGTTTCAAGTTTTGAACAAACAGATGCAATACTAAATGAATTAGGATATCATTCAAGAACCTATCAGGAAAATAGAAGAATTTCTTATATCTTAGATGATGTAGAAATTGATATAGATACATGGCCATTAATACCTACATATGCTGAATTAGAAGGAAAAAACAAAGAAGATATTGAAAAATTGATTGAAAAATTAAATTTGGATAGAAATAAGATAACTACATATGATGTAACAAGTATTTATAATGAAATATACAACATAGATGTTATGAAAATTAAGTCGCTTAAATTTAACTAGGTTAGTGTTTATTCACTAATCTTTTTATTATTTAAGATTATAAATCCTATAAAAAATTGATATTGGTAAAATATATATAACTTCTATATAATTATTTTAAATTTAACAACGGTGTTTAACTCTATTAAATAGGAGGAAGATATGAATATATTTTGCAATACGGAATTTTTAAAAAACGAAATAGAAGAAACAAGAAAAAAAGATATAGAAGCTGAGGTAGAGTGTGAAAGAATAAAGTTTAATAACAGAGTAGTTAGGGAAAGTATGTTTAATACACTTGAGTCATTTAATGATTTAATTGTAAATAATTCAAATTTTAATCTAAATATGATTGGAAACTTCTTATCAAAGTTACTTTCTGTTACTCAAGGTAGGGAATATGAGTTTAAATGTACTAATAATTATATTGAAACTATAGTATATCAAAGTCCATTTCCTAGAAGTGAAAAATGTTTTTATAATGTTTATTACTTAATACCTAAACTTAGTTTAGAACCACCTAGGGAAGAAAAAATAACCTATGGTGTTGAAGAGTCTTTTTTTGATAAGAATAGTGAGATAATTGTATTAAAAAAAGAAAATATAAATAATAAAGATAATAATATTTGTTTTTATAATAAAAATTGTAATAAAAGTATAAATACTAAAAATATCGATGTAGTTTATCAATTTATAAATGAATTAATAAACTATAGGATAGATAACAATGTAGATGAAATACCTGCTTTTGAAATTGATAACTTTATACAAAAGTATTCTCCACAATTAAAAAAAGTTAAGCATCTTTAACTTTCTTCTTTTCTACTATATCTAATATGTGACTACTTGCCCCTAGGAGTTCTTTTCTTTCACAAGTTTTAAGATGATACTCAATAAATAAATTAAATTCTTCTTCTGATAGAGAATTTATAACATTTCTTATATAATCAGATGGTCCATCTTGTGCGACTATCTTTTTTCTTTTTAATCCTGATAATTTATTATATTTATTAATATCTTCTAATCTAACCATTGAATATAAGTCATCACTTTTTGATTTTATATGAAAATCTTTATCTATTAATTCTTCTTTTATAGAACTTTTTATATATCCATCAATAAAACCATGTTTTATAATACAATACTCATTCATATAGTAACTAATCAGAATAATTCCATCATCTTTTAATATCCTTTTTGCTTCACTTAGTGCTTTTAATTTTTCCTCTTCACTTATTAAATGATACATTGGTCCAAATAAAAGCACTATATCAAATGTTTTATCTTTAAATCTTTTCATATTAAGTGCATTTCCTTGATATGATTTTATATTAGGATTTGCTTTTTTAATATACATTAAGTTATGTTTAACTAGTTCAACTGCAGTTACATCATATCCTTCGTTATGTAAAGCAATAGAGTATTTTCCAGTGCCAGCTCCAACATCAATTATTTTTGGATTCTTTTTTGTTTTTAAATATTTATGAATATATTTCATTGTGGTAATATATTCAACTATACCATGTCTTCTAGTAAGACGTTTATCTTCATTAAATTTATTATAATATTTAATTAAATTTTCTTCATTCATAATATTTCACCAATTTCTAGAGTTTATTATACATTAATAAGAGTAAATATTGTAAAAAATGTTTAAAAAGATTAAAAAATATTATATAATGTAACTAGTTTTGAGGTGAATGAAATGACAAATAAAGATTTAGCTGATTTAATATTTCCAAATTTAGAGCATGATGTTGAATATTATGAAGCACTATATCCAGAAAGGAATTTAAAAGAAGGAGAGAAAGTAACAAGATTTGCGCCATCTCCAACGGGATATTTACATATAGGTGGTTTTTTTCAAGCACTTATAGATTATGTGTTAGCTAAAAATTCTAATGGTATTTTCTACTTAAGAAATGAAGATACAGATAAAGCAAGAGAAGTTGATACTGCAGTAGAACTTATAATGAAGACTCTAAATCAATATGGGCTAGTACCAGATGAGTATGAATATGAAGGAAAAATAGTTGGAGAATATGGTCCATATATTCAAAGTGAGAGGAAAGAAATATACCATGCTTATATAAAAAGATTAATTGAAATTGGTAGGGCTTATCCTTGTTTTTGTACAAGAGAAGAATTAAATGAAATGAGACAAAAACAAGAAGAAAGAAAAAAAAGAACTGGTTATTATGGGTCATATGCTAAATGTAGAAAGTTAAGTGTTGAAGAACAAATAGAAAAGATAAAAGCAAATACTCCATATGTTATAAGATTTAGATCTAATGGAGATTTTGATAATAAAATAGTATTTGAGGATTTAGTAAAGGGTAGATTAAGTTTAAGTGAGAATGATATAGATGATGTAATAATGAAAAGTGATAATATGCTTCCTACTTATCATTTTGCTCATGTTGTAGATGATCATTTGATGCATACTACTCATGTTGTAAGAGGAGAAGAATGGTTACCTAGCGTTACTAAACATATTGAAATGTTTAAGGCTTTTGGTTTTAAGCCACCTAAATATATTCATACTCCATTAATAATTAAAAGAGATGGAGACTCTGTAAGAAAAATAAGTAAGAGAAAAGACCCAGAAGCATCTATGAGTTATTATACAGAGAAAGGATATCCAGAAGAAGCAGTAATTGAAGCACTTATGACTATAATTAATTCTAATTATGAAGAGTGGCATACTAGTAATCCAGATAAAACATTTAGAGATTTTACTTTTTCTCCAAAGAAAATGTCATCTTCAGGAGCATTATTTGACTTAGAGAAATTAAATAATATATCACGTGATGTAATATCTAAAATGACTAAAGAGGAATTATTAGAAAGATCACTTAATTGGGCAAATAAGTTTGATGAAGAACTAAAAGAGTTAATTGAAAAAGATAAAGAATATTATATGAATATAATTAATATAGAAAGATGTCAAAAAAAGCCTAGAAAAGATTATGAGACTTACTCTGATATAAAAAATTATATTTGGTATATGTATGATGAGTTGTTTATAAAAGAAGATAAGACTTATGAATTTAATGGAATAGATATAGAAGAAGTAAGAAATGTATTAAAGACTTATTTTGATAAATATTATGATGTTTCATTTGATAAGGATACTTGGTTTAATAAAATGAAAGAAGCAGCAGAAGAAATGGGATATTGTGCTAATATGAAAGAGTATAAGCTAAATCCCGATAATTATAAAGGTAGTATTGCTGACTTTAGTATGATTATTAGGGTAGCTTTAACTACTAAAACAACAACCCCAGATTTATATGAAATAATGAAATTATTAGGTACAGATAGAATTAAGGAAAGAATCGCGCTTATTTAGGCGTGATTTTTTAATGACTAAATGTGACTAATTTCGACATTTTTATTGCCATGAACTTGTATTTATTATATACTTAATATGGTGATAGTATGAAGATAGTTAAGAGGATAATATTCTTATTAGTAGTTTTTTTAATAAATCTGCCTTTAGTTAGTGCGCTTAGTGTTGATAGTACTGAACTTACAGTAGCAAAAGGAGAAAAGTCAACAGTTAATGTGTATGCTGATTTAAAAGAAGAAACAACTAAGGTTAGTTTTTCACTTGTATATACTACTTATGATGTACCAGCTACTTTTAAAGCGGAAGAAGGTATTACACTTAAAACTAATACAACTAAGAATACATTAACATTTAGTGAAGCGCAAAAAGGACAAGTTAAATTAGGAACTATTGAGATTTCTATTTTAAAAAGTGCAAAAGCAAATAAAGGAACAATAAGACTTAATAGTGCAACTGCAACATCAAAATCTGGTAATATTTCTAAATTAGATCCAGTAGAACTTACAGTTACAATTGGGACAAGTACTAATAATAGTACTAGTGTAAAAGAAAGTAATCTATTAAAAGAAATAACTTCAAAGATAGTTAATATAGATTTAAAAGATAATGTATATACATATGAAGTTAATGTTAAGGAAGATGTTAAAGAGCTTGATTTAGTTGCAGTACCAAAAGATGAAAAGTCTAAGGTTGTAATATCAAGTCAAAAAATAAGTGAATTAAAAGATGGCAAGATAACTATTAATGTTACATCACCTTCAAATACAAAAGAAGAATATACAGTAAAAGTTAATGTACTAAAGACAAATAAAGTTGAAATAGACAAAGAAGAATTTAAAGCTGATTCTTCATATAAAGGGAAATGGGTAGTAATAATAATTGTTTCAGTAGTAGCCTTATTGTTTGGGTTTACTCTTAGCAAGAAAGAAGGTAAGTAGGATGTATTCAAAGTATATTAAAAGAGTTTTAGATGTTTTGTTTTCGGTAGTGCTTTTAATATTATTATCTCCTATTTTCTTGGTGGTAGCAGTTGCGATTAAATTAGATTCAAAAGGACCGGTAATATTTAAACAAATTAGAAGTGGTAAAAATGGTGTGCCATTTAAACTTTATAAATTTAGAAGCATGAGTGCAAGTAATGATGTTTATAATTCAAGTGAGGAAGATCAAGTAACTAAAGTTGGGAGAGTTATTAGAAAATTATCTTTAGATGAGCTTCCACAACTTATAAATATAATCAAGGGTGATATGTCTTTTATTGGACCTAGACCTTGGATTTTAGAGTATGCAGAAAATTTTAATAAGCATCAAATGAGAAGATTAGATGTGTTACCTGGCATAACTGGTCTTGCACAATGTAGTGGTAGAAATAATCTTAGTATTAAAGAAAGAATTAATATAGATATATATTATGTTAAACATGTTTCATTTAAAATGGATGTAATGATTGTTTTAAAAACTGTTAAATGTATAGTAAAAAGAGAAGGATTTAGTAATAGTAAATCTGCAATACATGATGAAATTAAAGCACTTTATAAGCAAAACAATCCTAAGAGGAAAGAATATTATAAGTTTAACTATAAAGATATGAAAAAGAAAAAAGAGGTTACTTCAGATACTATGTCAAATTTAAATTTAGCTGAAGAGTTAGATGATTCATTATTAGTAGGGAGTGGTGCTTGATGAAAAAGGTTTTATTTACTGCAACTGTTGATTCACATATATTACACTTTCATTTGCCTTATTTAAAAATGTTTAAAGAAAAGGGATATGAAGTTCACGTTGCAACTAATACAGATGATACTATCCCTTTTTGTGATGTTAAACATAAAGTTTCTTTTGAAAGAAGCCCATTTAAAATAAATAATTTAAAAGCAATTAAACAAATGAAAAAAATTTTATTAGATAACAACTTCAATATAGTTCATACGCATACTCCGATGGGTAGTGTTGTTACTAGGCTTGCTTATAAAAAAGTAAGAAATAAAGTAAATACTAGAATGATTTATACTGCACATGGTTTTCATTTTTATAAAGGAGCACCATTACTTAATTGGTTGCTTTTTTACCCGGTAGAAAAATATTTATCTAAATATACTGATACTTTAATCACTATTAATAAAGAAGACTATGAGCTTGCTAAAAAGAAATTTAAAAAGTGTAGGAGTGTTGAATATGTGCCAGGTGTTGGTATTGATGAAGATAAGTTTAATTTTACTATGACTAAAAGTGAAAAGCTTGAACTTAGGAAGTCTCTCGGATTAAAAGAAAATGATTTTGTTTTGATCTATCCTGCTAGGCTTGATAAAAACAAAAATCAGGGCATGCTTATAGAATCGATGGCAGAATTGATTAAAAAGCATAAAGATATACACTTATTATTACCTGGAGAAGATGAATTAAATGGATATTATCAAAAAATAGCAAAAGAAAAAAATGTTGACAAAAACGTTCATTTTTTAGGATATAGAAATGATATACCAAGATTATTGAGGATATCAAATGTGGCTGTTTCTACAAGTAAAAGGGAAGGACTTCCTATAAACATAATAGAGGCTATGTATGTTGGATTGCCAGTTGTTGCGACTAATTGCAGAGGTAATAGAGATTTAATTGAAGATGGTAAAAATGGGTATTTAATAGATTTGAATGATAGTAATAATCTTACTAAAAAAATAAAAGAAATATATGATAATTTAAATCTAATAGAAAAGTTTGAAAAAAGTAATTTGCTTGAAGCTGAGCAGTATAAACTGGCTAAAATCAGTGAAAATATCGCAAATATATATGCTAATATTTTTAAAGCGAGGATTGCTTTTTTAAGAACTACTGCACTTTTTAACGATTCTAGAGCTTCAAAAGAGATAAATACATACTTAAAGGCAAATTATGATGTGTTTGCCTATGGGTGGAATCGCAATCAAGATGATAAACAAAAAATATTGAAAAGTTTTCCCAAAACTTGTAATCTTATACTATATAATAAAAAAGCATTGTATGGTGCTGGTTTTAAAAATGCTTTTAAAATGGTTTGCTTTAATATTTGGCTTTATCACAATTTAAAAAAAAATGTTAACAAATTTGACATTATACATGCTTGTGATTTAGATACTGCATATGTTGCTTTTAAAATATCTAAAAAATATAAAAAGAAAATGATTTATGATATATATGATTATTATGTTGATTGTCATAATGTTGGAATTTTTAAGAAAAATGTAAAAAAAGTAGATTTGGGTATAATTAATTATGCTGATTATGTGTTATTATGTACTGAAAAAAGATTAGAGCAAATTAAAGAATCCAATCCTAAAAGAGTTGAAATAATTCATAATTCCCCATTTATTATTAATGATAATTTAAAAAAATATAATCATAGGATTTATAAGATAAATGTTGGTTATTTTGGAATCTTACAAGATGATCGACTATTGATTGAAATTGCTAATGAAGTAAAAAAAGATAGCAACATTGTTTTTCACGTTGGAGGATTTGGCAAATATGAAAGCTATTTTAATGATTTGTCTCAAAAAAAACATAACATAATATATTATGGAACACTACCTTATGATGAAGTACTTGAGAATGAAAAAAAATGCGATGTATTATTTGCAACATATAATCCTAAAATTAAAAATCATAGATATTCGGCACCTAATAAAGTCTATGAAGCAATGGCTTTAAATCTTCCAATAATTGTGTGCTATAATACTGGTGTGGATGAAATAGTTAAAAAAGAAAAAATAGGTAATGTTATTAATTATGATGCACAAGAATTTATCCAAGCTGTTTACAATATCATTCAAAATAACAAATGCAATAGTAAAAAAATATTTGATGAAAAGTATTCTTGGAATATAATGGAAAAAAAATTAAACAATATTATAAATGAATTAAGAGGATAAACATTATGAGAAAAGTATTAATTGTTTCGGATTCAACAAGGGTAGGTGGAATTCAAAAATCATTAATTAATATGTTGAATTTAATTGATTATAAAAAATATTCAATAGATTTATTATTATTTAATGATAATCATACAGAAAGCATAAATAATAACGTTAAAATTTTACCATCTAATAAGCTTTTAAGAATAATTGGTAGTACATCCGAAGAACTTAATAATGCTAATTTACTTGATTGTTCTTTAAGAAAGATTTTGTCATTTCTATGTCGCGTGTTTGGCTCAAATTTTATTTTTTCCTTTTTGTATAAATTTATATCAATAGATGGTAAGTACGATGTAGCTATTTCATATTCAAATAATGTAAATGAAAAATCAATGTATTTTGGATATAATAAATTTGTTATTGAAAGGGTCAAAGCCTATAAAAAAAAGTGTTGGATTCATGTTGATTATTTATCTAGAAAAAGAACAAAAATTGAAGAACAAGAATTTTTGAAAATGGATGAAATAATTTTAGTAAGTAATGCTTGCAAAAGAAATTTTGAAATGGTGTATCCTGAATTTAGAAATAAAACAAGAGTGGTTTATAATATGGTAAATAGAAATGATATTATAAAGCAAAGTGATGAAAAAATAAGTAATGAAATCTTTGATGGCAATGTTTTTAAAATAATTAGTATAGGAAGAATTGAAAAAAACAAAAATATTAATTCACAAATTTTAATTGCATATAAATTAAAACAAGCCGGTTTAAAATTTAAATGGTATGTAATTGGTAATGGTAATGATTTTATAAAGATTAAAAAAGAAATTTTAAAATTAAATATTGATGATTGTTTTTTATTGTTGGGGGAGAAAAAAAATGTTTACCCATATATAAATTCTTCATCCTTGCTTGTTTCGACATCTTTATCAGAAAGCTTTGGATTAACTATAGTTGAAGCATTAATGTTAAATGTTCCTATTCTTGCATTGAATTATCCCACATTGAAAGAATTGGTTCCACAGGATTGTATCTGTGATGATGTTGATCAGTTATATCAAAAAATTTTATTAATGTTAAAAAATAAAAAAGTATATAATAGTTATAGAAGTAAATGTCAATATTTAATTAATAATTCAATTGTGATTAAACAAATAAATGATGTATTAGGAGATTAGTATGTTAAAATTAAGTAAAGCCAGAATCTTTTTTTTAGTAGTATATATAGTATTTACATTATTATATCCAAAAGTATATTATTTTGACTATATTTCTTTATTTTTAGTTGCTTTTTATTTCTTTTTTGATATAAAAAACATCAAAATATCAAAGACACTATTTATTTATTTTATATTAATATTACTTTTTTATTTCTTACCCTCTATTATGTATTCTTCATTCAAAAGTTCTATTGTTAATTTTTTGGGCTTTTTTGTACGTATTTCTCCTATTTTAATTGGAATAAATGAACTTAACCATTTTGATGATCTTAATATTATATCTTACTACAAAAAAATTAGTAATATTATTATTTTTGTTTTATTATATATTTTTATAATTAATATTTATTATTTGGGATTAAATCCTTATTTTGCCAGAATTATGGCGAATTATACATATAATGTTCCAGGAGTAAGTGGCTGTGCTATTGCTTCTGGTGGAGGTTATTTTGCTGTTTATGGGTCGATATTCTTAATTTGTTATTTATTCAAAAAAACAATTTTTTACAAGAAAAAAAATTTTGTTTATGTAATTTTATTGATTTTAAATTTCGTCTTTATTTTGAAGGCAAATTTTGCCACTGCATTTATAATGATGATTTTTACTATATTAATATTTTTGTTTGTTCAAAATTTTAAGAAAAAGAAAATTTTTTCGTTTGTTATTATAATTTTTAGTATGTTTGCTCTAGTTAATTATAAGAATATTGCTTTTGTTATTACTGATCATTTGCCAAAAGATTCTATTATATCAATTAGATTGAATGATGCAATAAATAATAGCGAAGATTCAACGTTTGGGGAACGAATTGATTTAATGCAAAAATCATTTAAAACAATAAGTGAAAACTTTTTGTTTGGAATTTCTGCCCAATATAATCATGACTATACAAAATTAATTTCAAAAATTGGATTACATACCGAATGGGTGGATTTTTTTGCTAGATATGGGGTATGTATTGCCTTGCTATATTTTGCATTCATTGTTAAAGCATTTAAAATATTAATTAAATCTGGAGTAGATAATGAATTATTCATAACATACTTTATTACTACTATCTTTTTAGGATTTTTAAATCCATTGCTAAATTCAGGATGCTTTTTCTTTATATTTTTAATTATACCAATTTTAATTGTTGGAGGTAGAAATGAAAAAACTTTATAAATTATTGTATATATTTTTTGGTAAATTTCTGTTTACTAGTGATGCTAAATTTTTTGGCTTTTTTGCAAAAAAAATAAGAGCATTTTGGTTTGTAAAAATTAATGATAATAAAGAAACAAATATTAATATTGATAGAAATGTTACATTTGGCGAAGACATCAAAATTGGGTTTAATTCTGGTATTGGAAAGAACAGCTTTGTGCAAGGAAACGTTACATTTGGTGAAAATGTTCTTTGTGGACCGGAGGTTTTAATTTATACTGTTAATCATAAATTTGTTTCAAATAAAAACATTATAAGTTCTGGTCTTATATCTAAAAGAGTAGTTATTGGAAATAATGTCTGGATAGGAACAAGGGCAATTATTTTACCTGGTGTACATATTGGAAATAATGTTATTATAGGTGCAGGTGCAGTGGTTACTAAAAGTTTTCCTAGTAATGTTTTAATAGCCGGAAATCCTGCGCAAATAAAGAAAAAATTGGAGGTAAATAGTGAAAGCATTAATAATAACTATAGATAAATATCCACATAGAGGTGGTAAGTCGACACATATATTTAATCTGGTATCTGGTTTAAAGGAATATAATGTTGAATGCGATGTTTTTTCTGGAAATTATATTCCACAAATTCAATATAAATTACTTAAGTCAATAATTTATTTTACAAAGTTTATATCTAAAAAATATTATTTGTTTTATAGAAAAAGAATTGAATTGTTTTTATTTAAAAAGCAGTTAAAAAAATTCGTAAAAAATAAGGAATATAATTTTATAAGTTTTCAAGATGCTATAACTTGTGGCTCATGTGGTTATTTGTTTAAAAAAAACTTTTTAACAATGCATACTTATTTTGGAATTGAATATACTCTTGACAATTCTGGATTTTCTTTAGATGATAAGTATTATAAAAAATTATTGTCTTTAGAAGAAAATAGTTTAAAATATGTTGATTCTGTAATTTGTGTAGATGAAAGAATTAAAACACATGTTATTGAAACAGTAAATAAATACAATATGGCTCTACCTATTTATAGTGTTTGCAATTTTACTAATACAAATATTTTTAAGCCAGTTAACAAATCGATTAATAATAAGAGTAAAATTGTAATCGGATGTGTTAGAAGATTAGTTGAGAAAAATGGAGTTATATATTCCGCAATGGCAATGAAATATTTAAAAAATTATAATTGTGTATTAAAAATATATGGGGATGGTCCATGTATGCAAGATATTATTCAATATGTTGAAAAAGAGAAATTGAGTAAAAATGTAATTTTATGTGGAGGCGTTGATAATGACAAAATGGCAGAGGTATATAAAGATATTGATATTATTATAGTTCCCTCAATTACAGTAAATGGTTTGCAAGAGGCAACATCAATTTCTGCTATTGAATCAATGGCATGTGGTATACCAACAATTGCAAGTAATATTGGCGGATTGCCGCTTTTAATAAAAAATAATGAAAATGGTATTTTAGTTACCGAAAAAAATCCTAAAGAGATTGCTAATGCAATTATTAAGTTAATAAATGATAAAAAATTGTATAACAAAATATCTAAAGGTTCAAGGGAGTATATTTTAGATAATAATTCCCATTTAAAAGCTGCTAAGGAGTATCTTAATATTTTTAAAATTTAGGAGGAAGATAGTGAAGAATGTTGCTATTATGACATATCATGATATGCTTAATTATGGAAGTTTTTTTCAAATGTTTGCACTTCAGGAAATGTTAAAAAGTATCGGATGTAATGTAAAGGTTATAAATTATAAACCAAATTCTAATAAATTTAAAAAAGCTGTTAATAATATCAAATTTTTAAAATATATTTGGCTATTGGTAAGAAATGATAGATTGTGGTTTGAATTTAATCGTTGTTATGATACTAAAATCAATAAAACAAGAGTTGTTTCCACATTAAACGAATTTAAAAAATTGAATAGTGAATTTGATATATTTATAGCTGGTAGTGATCAAATATGGTCTCCGAATCATTACGATATACACTATTTTCTAGATTATGTTGATGATACTAAAAAAAGAATTTCATATGCGCCTAGTGTTGTTATCGATGATTTTTCTAAACAGCAAATAGAAGAAATAAAAAAAGAGTTGGATTTGTTTTATGCGGTTTCCTGCAGAGAAGTCACATCTAATAATATTTTATTTAAGAATTTTGGTATAAATTCAACAGTAGTATTGGATCCAACTTTAGCAGTTAATTTAGATTTTTATTATTCTATTAGATCTGAAAAAACACAATTGTATGCTAATGATATTCTTTGCTATTTCCTTGGCGATAATGATTATAGTAAATATTATGATGATATTAAAAAAAAGTATGGCTATAAAAAAAATATAAATATATGTATTGATAATAAAATAACTTCAAACATTTTAAATTTAAATGATGTTAATCCTTTTGATTTTATCAATTATATAATAAATTCTAAAATTATTTTAACAGATTCATTTCATGGAGTTGCTTTATCGATAAAGCTAAACAAACAATTTATATATTTTGATAGGTTTAGAAAAGATGACCCAATCTGTCAAAATAGTAGAATTTATGATCTTTTTAATTTGCTATCTATTAAAAATGTAAGTTATTCAGATTATCGAAAAGGAAATTATAAACCAATCGATTATACAAAAGTAAATAATATTTTAAATAAGGAAATGCAAAAATCAAGCGAATTTTTATGCTTTACAATTTTGGAGAAAAAGTATGACAAATAATAAGGAAAAAAAAGAAATTAGAAATGGTACAGTGTTATCATATTTATATTTATTAATATATAATATTGCTCAAATAATTTATACTCCAATTTTATTAAAATCGTTGGGTACTAATATGTATGGTGTTTATACTTTATGCATATCAATAGTAAATTATTTTACTTTGCTAGATTTTGGACTTGGCAATGCTGTAGTTAGATTTAGCAGTTTATATAGAAATAGAAGTAAAGATGAAAGAAATTCAATATATGGGAGTTTTTTTGCAATATATTTTGTTTTAGCAGTAATTGCCTTATCAATAGGTGCTTTTATATCATTAAATTGTAATTGGTTTTTTTCAACAGAATTTACTGCGAATGATATTTCTATGGCACGTACTATTATATTGATTCTATCAGTAAATATAGCAATTACGTTACCATTAAGTGTGTTTTCATCAATAGTGACTTCATATCAGAAATTTATATTTTTAAAAATTCTTAATATTTTAAAAACAATTGTTTCTACAATTATAATGATTTTATTTCTATTACTTGGCTATAAAGCAATTTCTCTTGCACTTATTACATTGATTGTCAATATTGTTTATTTATCATGTATAATGCTTTATGCAATTAAAGTATTAGATATTAGATTGTCATTTAATTTAAAAAATAAAGAAGTGATAAAAGATATATTTTCCTTTTCAATATTTGCTTTATTGTTATTGGTTATTGATAAAATCAATTTGAATTGTGATATGATAATTTTGGGCAAATATTCAACTCCAACTGAATTAACGATGTATTCTATTTCATCAAGAATTTTTCAAATATTCTTGTCATTGGGTGGTGTAATTAGTAGCATGCTATTGCCTAAATATACATTGCTTGTAGAAGAAAAAAAATATCGTGAACTTGAGGAGGATTTTATTGAAAAAAGTAAATGGCAATATACTATTGTTATATATATTTCATTTGGTTTTTTGATTTTTGGACGTTCCTTTTTAAATATTTGGCTTGGTTCAGATTATACGTATAGTTATATTATTACAATTCTGCTTATGTTTTCTGCTGCTATTCCATTAGCGTTAAATGTTGCAAATGTTATATTGCAAGCCAAAAATAATCAAAAGTTCAGAACATTTATTTTATTACTAATTTTAATTCTAAATGTTATTATTAGTATTATTTTAGTTAAACCATATGGCGCTTTTGGATGTGCAATTGGGACTGCTTTTACGTATATAGTGGGACATGTCATTATTATGACTATTTATTTTAAAAAAAATCAAAAAATTAATATGAGACAGTTTTGGCTGAATGTCTTTTCAATTACTTTTATTCATTTGATATCTTTCTCTATTACTTATATAATTGAAATGTTAATTTCATATAGTATTATCAACAATTTTTTATGCTTGATATTGTATTTAATTATATCATCTTTATTAGAATATTACTTTTTATTAAATACTAAGGAAAAAAGTGTTATTATAAATACAATGAATAGAATTTGGAGGAAAAAACATGAAACTTCTTGAAGAAAAAGAATGCTGTGGCTGTGGTTCTTGTGTTAGTGCCTGTCCATTTAATGCAATAAAATTAACAAAAAGCGAAGATGGATTCTTTGCTTCAGAAATAAATGATAATAAATGCAAAAATTGTGGTATTTGTATCCAGAAATGTCCTATTTTAAAATTTAAAAGCCAAAAATCTGATGATTATAAATATTTTGCTGCATATTCGCATAATAACGAAGTTTTAAATAAAAGCAGTTCTGGAGGAATCTTTTATGAGTTAGCAAGTTATTTTATAAAAAATGGAGGAATAGTATTTGGCGCAGCATTTGTAACCGCAAGGAAAGTTGAACACATTAAGGTGACTAATTTAAAGAATTTAGATAGCATATTAAAGTCTAAATATCTTCAGTCAAATGCATATTGCTGCTTTAAGGAAATAAAAAAATTGCTGGTTAGCAATAATAAAGTTCTTTTTTCTGGAACACCTTGCCAAATAGAAGCATTAAATATTTTTTTAGGTAAAAATTATGAAAATTTATATACTGTTGACTTTATTTGTACTGGTGTTCCAAGTCAAAATGTTTTTGATGAATATATAAATTATTTTGAAAATAAATATAATGATGAGTTAGTTAAAATTGATTTTAGAAATAAAAAAAGCGGATGGTATAATTATTCAATTCATTTAAAGTTTAAAAATAATGAGGTTTATTCTAGTAGATTTCTAAATCCATTAATTTATTTACAGTATAATCATATTTCTGTAATGCATAAATGTTTAAATTGTCCATTTAGAAATGGAAACTCTTCAAGTGATATACAACTAGGTGATTTGTGGAATGGTTATATAATAAACAAAAAGTTACATAATAAAAATGGAGTTTCAGCTGTAATTATTAAAACTCAAAAAGGTAATAGGTTATATAAAAGTGTAGAAAATACATTATGTAATGTTATAATTTCAAAAAATGATCTTTTACGTATTAATAAATCATATTCTTCTGTGGTATTTGATGATAAAAAAAGAAATTCGTTTTTTGATGAATTTAATCATTCTCTCAATAAGTATAGCGTAATTAAAAAATATAGTCATATTTCTTTGTATAATAAAATTAAAATTAAAAAAAATTTATTGATATTAAAAATTAAAGGACGATAAAGGAGAAAATAAGTTATGAAAAAAATTATGTTAGTTTTTGGTACTAGACCAGAAGCAATAAAAATGTGCCCATTAGTTAAAGAATTAAAAAGTAGAAACTGCTTTGAAACTATCGTTTGTGTTACTGGGCAGCATAGGGAAATGCTTGATCAAGTTTTATCTGCATTTAATGTAAAACCAGATTATGATTTGAGTATTATGAAAGAAAAGCAGACTCTATTTGATGTGACTGTAAATATTTTGGAAAGAATAAAATCTGTGTTGGAAGAGGTAAAGCCAGATATAGTTTTAGTGCATGGTGATACTACAACAACATTTGTAACTGCACTTGCTGCCTTTTATTTGCAAATTCCTGTTGGCCATGTAGAGGCTGGGTTAAGAACATATAATATATATTCTCCATATCCAGAAGAATTTAATAGAGAAGCAGTTAGTATTATATCAAAATTTAATTTTGCACCTACTGAAGCATCTAAGCAAAATTTATTAAATGAAGGTAAAGATGAGAAAACAATATATGTAACGGGAAATACGGCAATTGATGCATTAAAAACCACAGTAAGAGATGATTATTATCATCCTCAACTAGAATGGGCAAAAGATTCAAAACTTATTATTTTAACTGCGCATAGAAGAGAAAATCTTGGTAAACCATTAGAAAATATTTTTAAAGCTGTTAAAAGAATAGTGGAAGAACATAAAGATGTTAAGGTTATTTATCCTATACATATGAATCCATTAGTTAGAGATACTGCGAAAAAAATATTGTCTTCTTGCGATAGAGTAAGGTTGATTGAACCACTTGAAGTTTTAGATTTTCATAATTTTTTAGCAAATTCTTATTTAATACTTACTGATAGTGGGGGAATTCAAGAAGAAGCACCTTCTTTAGGAAAGCCTGTACTTGTATTAAGAGATACAACTGAAAGACCTGAGGGAATAAAAGCCGGCACATTAAAATTAGTGGGTACTGATGAAGAAACTATATATGAAGAAGTTAATAAACTTTTATCTGATCATAAAGAATATAGCAAAATGTCTAATGCTTCTAATCCATATGGAGATGGAACAGCTTCAAAACAAATTGCAGATATACTAGAAAAAAATTTATAAAATTTAGTTATATTATCTATCATAAATATATATTGGACAATTATATTGCTCTAATATATATTTTATTTATGGAGGTAATTATGTTTGAGGTTTTAAAGGAAAGTAATTCTAATTATGTAAACTATTGTAATGAAGTTAGTGAATTGTATAAAGAAAAGTATATGACGTTGGATAAATTAGAACAAGATTATAGGCACAATAAAAGTAAATATTATAATAGATATAATTCTATTAAAAATGAGGTTATTAAAAATTATAATAGTAGGGAAGATGCATTAAAGTATAAGAATATTGATATGCTTAATAAAAGAGAATTATATATACGAGGTATATGTAGGAATTCCTCTTTTGATTTAAAAATTATCGGTCCTTCTCTTGCTAGGGTTATGAGCTATATCAAAGAAAGCAATTATGAGTTCAATGAAGAGGCTGTTTTAATTGATACAGTTTGCTACGGAGGAAGATTTTTAGACAAAATTTTGGAAACAAAAAAAGAAGAGTTTGTATGTGGATATATATCAAAAGATGGAATGTTTCCTAAACAGGAATATCCAATTGAATATAATGATTCTTTACATACTTTATTTAGAAAAGATGATCTTTTATTGTATGAGAGTAAAAAAACAAACGCTAAAGAACATATTGTAAGGTTTTATGATGAGTTCTGTGGTTCAATGGTAAGTTATTGCCCAAAAGAATTACAAGATTTTGTTGATGAACTAATTAAATATAAATTGGAAACTGGTGAAGAATTAACAGCTGTGAAATGTGATGAACTTGCTGATTTATATATATCAAAATTGAAAGATGATAAGCCTAAGGTTTTAACTAAGTAATTAAATCGAGTATTTTTTAATTGGTGATTTATAATCGCCAATTTTTAAATTTACTTAAAAATATATTTTTTATAGAAAAACTTGTTGTATTATGTTATACTAGAATAAATCTAGAATAAAGAGGTGTAATAAGTGGAAGAAATCGATTTAAAGGAGTTATTCAATTTTTTCAAAGGTAAGATAGGTTTTATAATAACAGTTACCGCAGCAGTATGTATTTTAGGCAGTATATATGGATTTTTAATTCAAAAGCCAATGTATCAATCATATACTACCGTAATATTAGGTAGTTCTACTACTACGTCAAATGGTATTACACAAAATGATGTAACACTTAATAAAAATTTGGTTAGTACATATGCAGAGATAGTTAAATCTAAAAGAGTACTTAATCAGGTTATAAAAGAGTTAGAACTTGATACTAGTTATGAATCTCTTGTTAATGAGATTTCTGTTAGTTCTGTTAATGAAACTGAAATAATTAAAATTACTGTATCTGATAGAGATGCTGTTAGAGCTAAAAATATAGCTAATGTAACTGCTAATTCATTTGCTAAAGAAGTAATTGATCTATATAAGATGAACAATGTTAGTATATTAGATGAAGCTACAGTTGCAACTTCTCCATACAATATAAATGTTGTTAAACAACTTATTATATATGTTATGGTTGGACTTGTACTAGGATGTGGAATTTCATTTGTTATATTCTACTTTGATAGAACAATTAAATCAGTTGAGCAAGTTGAACAAAAAATTAAGCTTCCGATATTAGGTAGTGTTCAAATGTATGGCAAAGGTGGTAGAAAATAATGAAAGATGAATTAATCGTATTTAGTAAACCAAAATCAAACATTAGTGAAGATATAAGAACAATAAGAACAAATTTAAAGTTTACTGCAAATGATGATGCTAAAGTATTACTTGTTACTAGTTCAGTACCTGGAGAAGGAAAGAGTTTTATAAGTTCTAATTTAGCTGCAGCTTTTGCTCAAACAGGAGAAAAGGTTCTATTAGTTGATGCAGATTTGCGTCTTGGAAGAGTACATAAAATATTTAATCAATCTGCTGCTAAAGGATTTTCAAATATGTTAATATCAGGAACTAGTGAAGATCTTCCTGAATATATAAAGAAAACTACTATACCAAATTTGTATATAGTATCACGTGGTACTGTTCCACCAAACCCTAGTGAACTTTTAAACTCTTCTAGCTGTAAGAAGTTAGTAAATATATTTAGAGAAAATTTTGATAGAGTTATATTTGATGGAGTTCCTGTTAATGGGCTTCCTGATTCACTAGTACTAGCAAATCTAGTTGATAGAGTTATAATAGTTACAACTATAGGGTATACTTCAATTGATGAATTAAATCAAACTAAAAAAGCATTAGAACAAATTGATGCTAATATCGCAGGGGTTGTTGTAAATAAAGCTCCTACAACAAAAAGGGGTAAATATTCTAATTACTATGAGTAGGTGAAATAATGACAGATATACACTCACATTTAATATATGGAATAGATGATGGAGCAAGGAGTTTAGAAGAATCTATAGAACTTATTAAAAAATTAAGTTCTATAGGCTTTGATAATCTTATAATAACTCCTCACTATATAGAAGATAGTGAATATAGTGCTCCCAATGAAATAAAGGAAGAAAAGCTTGAAATAATAAGAGATGAGCTTAAGAAAAATAATATTAATGTAAATATATTTATTGGGAATGAGATATTTATAAATGAGAATATAGTAAATTTGGTAGAGGATGGATATATAGAAACCCTAGGAGATACTAATTGTTTACTCATTGAACTTCCATTTCATAATAAAATAATAGGACTTCTTGATATTATCTCTGAAATTAAAAGCGCCGGTTATTTACCAATAATTGCACATCCTGAAAGATATACTTATTTTCAAGATGATTATAGTTTGGTTGATGAATTAAGAGGCGAAAAAGTACTATTTCAATGTAATTATACTAGTATAATTGGTAGATATGGAGATAGTGCTGAAAAGCTTTTAAAATATATGCTTAAACATAGATACGTAGATTATCTTGGAACTGATTTACATAGAGTTGATAGGACAACACTTATTGATAATTGGAAGAAAATAGATAAATTGTTTAATAAAGTAGCTGGTAAAGACTACTATGAAAAAATAAAAAGAAATTGTGACTTTTTAGTCAGTTAGGTGGTTATTATGAAAAAGAAAAATATTATAGGAATAATTGCAGGAATACTATTATTTATAATTACAACTATATTTATAGTTATACTTAAGAAGATTGATGTAATACCAGATAAATATTTTATGTTACTAGTTGCAACTTGTTATATTGTAACTATAATAACAGATATTTTCTTGTTTATATCTTCTGATAATATTGTTTTTAAACTATTTAAAGGCCTTGCTTATATAGTTACTATACTTATGATAGTTGGTTATTCATGTGGAATATATTATTTAAATAAAACAACACATTTTATGAATAATTTAAATACTATAAAAAAAGAAATTACAAGTTATTATATAATTGTAATGAAAGAATCTAAATACGATGAGATATCTGATTTATATGGTAAGAATTTAACGTATTATGAAGGAACTAGTCAAGAAGTATTATCTAAAATAAGACTAGAACTTAATTACTCTACCGTTAAGAATATTGATTCTTTAAAAGATAGATTATATACTGCTAAGACTGATTCAATATTAGTAAGTGATCTAATAAAAGAAGATTTAGAAGAAAAATATACTGATTTTAGTGAAAGAACAAGAGTACTTAAAACCATAGATATAACTAAGGATGTTGAAGATATAACTAAAAAGGTTAGTATTAAAAATACTTCCTTTAATGTATTAATTAGTGGAATGGATTCTTATGGAACAATTAATAAAACCACAAGAAACGATGTTAATATGATTGCGACAGTTAATCCTAATACTAATAAAGTATTATTAACATCAATACCAAGAGATTATTATGTTCAATTACATGGTAAAACAGGTTATAAAGATAAATTAACTCATGCTGGTATATATGGAATTAATACTGTGGTTCAAACTATAGAAGATTTATTTGGAATAGATATAAACTATTATGTAAGAGTAAACTTTACTACAGTTGAGTCACTTGTTAATACAATTGGACCAATTGAAATATATTCTGATAAGGCAATGAGTTTAGATGGATGTAAATACGTAGTTGGTACTAATACAGTTAATGGTAAATGTGCTCTACGTTTTGCAAGAGAAAGACATTCATACGTTGAAGGTGATAATCATAGAATTAAGAATCAACAAGAAGTAATAAAAGGAATATTCAATAAACTATCAAAGAGTGCAATGGTAGTAACTGATTATACATCAATTCTTGACTCTTTAGATGGTAAATTTGCAACTAACATGGATATGAAGGATATAACTGCATTTATTAAATATGAATTAGAAGATATAACTAAATACGAAATACTTGATACTCAAGTAACTGGTACTGGTTCTATGCAACTTACTTATTCATATCCACATCAAAAATTATATGTTATGTTCCCAAATGAACAGAGTGTAGAGAGTACTAAAGAATATATAAATAAAATATCTAATGAAAAATAGGAGGGTTTATGACATTAGTTATATTAGCTGCTGGTATGGGAAGCAGATTTGGTGGTTTAAAACAAATTGAACCTGTAGGTAAAAATGGTGAATTCATTATTGATTATTCAATATATGATGCCATTAAATGTGGTTTTACTAAGGTAGTATTTATAATTAAAGAAGAAAACTATGAAATTTTTAGAGAAACAGTTGGAAAAAGAGTAGAGGATAAAATTAAGGTGGAATATGTTTTTCAGAAAAATGATAATGTTCCTGCTGGTATTAATATCCCTATCACCAGAGTTAAACCTCTTGGGACAGCCCATGCAATCCTTTGTTGTAAGGATGTAGTAAATGAACCATTTGCCATAATAAATGCTGATGATTTTTATGGATTTGATGCCTATAAAGTAATATCAGAATTTTTAAGAGAAAACAATAATAGTAATTGTTATGCAATGGCAGGATATTATGTTGGAAATACTATAACTGATAATGGTGCTGTAAAAAGAGGAATCTGTAGAAGTAATGGAGATTATTTAACTGAATTAGTTGAGTCTTCAGTTGAGAGAAATGGTTCAAGAATAATTGCAACTCCACTTGATGGAAGAGCGCCATTTGAGGTTCCTTCTTCATGTTTGGTATCTATGAATTTATTTGCGTTTAAACCTGAAATATTTGATTATCTTGAGGAGAGATTCAAAAGTTTCTTAGAAGAAAATAAAGATTCACTAGATACATGTGAATACTTAATACCTACTGTAGTGTTTGAACAGATTAAAAAGGGTAAAGTAACATGTAAGATACTTAAAACAGATGCTGTATGGCATGGTATGACTTATAAGGAAGATAAAAATGAATTAACTTCTGCAATTGATGAAATGATTAAAAATAATATATATCCAGAAAAATTATGGGGCTAATTTGACAATTTTATCTTAAAATAGTATTATATATTCCTACAGAAACGGAGGAATATATATGACAATAGTTAATAGCAGTAATGTTTCTAAAGAATTAAAAAGATTGAATATAACAGAAGGAGATTTATCCCTTCTTTTTAATGCTAGTGAAAATGCAGTTTTATCCTTTTTAGATAAAGATACAGATAGAACTAGAATATTAGGTACTTTATATTTTAATCCATATCTTTTATATGGAAGTGATCTTGAAACTGAGGAATTGGTTGAATTCACTTTAAATAGATATAAAGCTGAACAATCTGAATTATATTTTCAATATGAGAATGCAGATATAAGTTCTGATGAATATAATAACAGAATAGAGAAATTAAATAGTCATTATTTTGATAATTCAATTTCTGGTAGAAACATTAAAAGAATGATAGAAAAAGAAATGAAAAAAGAAAAAGTATTAAATAAAAGCTTAATTAAATAAGATGTAATATCTTAGGAGAGTGGAGATATGTTAATAAAGAAAAAAGATGCAAATCCCTTGGATAAAAAAGTAGTAGATAATATTAGAGGTTTAGGGATTGATATGATTAGTGAGGCAGGAAGTGGACATCCAGGAATAGTTCTTGGGGCGGCACCTATAATTGCTACACTATATCAAAATCATTTGAAGATAGATACAAATAATCCAAATTGGATAAATAGGGATAGATTTGTGATGTCTGCAGGACATGGTTCTGCGCTTTTGTATGCTACGCTTCATATGGCAGGATATAATATAACTCTTGATGATTTAAAAAAGTTTAGAAAATTAGATTCAATTACACCGGGACATCCAGAGCTCATAACACCAGGCGTTGACTGTGCTACTGGTCCATTGGGCCAAGGAATTGCAAATGCTGTTGGTATGGCTATAGGTGAAAAATACTTATCTAGTTTATTAAAAGATGGTGTAATAGATTTTAATACTTATGCATTATGTGGTGATGGTGACTTAATGGAAGGAATCAGTTATGAAGCATTATCACTTGCTGGTAAGTTAAAACTAAATAAATTAATACTTTTATATGATTCTAATGGTATATCACTTGATGGTGATACTAATACAACATTTACTGATAATATTAAATTAAGATTTGAATCAATTGGTTGGAACGTAATAACTGTTTCTGATCCTGAGGATTTAACTTTAGTAAATGATGCATTCATTAAAGCAAAAACAAGTGATTTACCTACAATAATAGAATTTAAAACAACAATAGGTAAATATTCAAGACTTGAAGGTACAAAAGCGGTTCATGGTTCTATATTAGACAGTGAAGATGTAAAAGAAATTAAAGAAAAATTAGGATTAAGAGATATACCATTCCAAATATCTTCAGAAGCAAGTACTTACTTTAGTGAAAATATTTCAACTAGATGTAATGCTGAAATAGAAGAATGGATGGGTAAAATTTCTTCTTTAAGTGAAGAGGATAAAGAAATATTAAATGAATTAGATAACCCTAAAAAGAGTGTTAAACTAAAAGATTTATATTATGATATTCCGGATGATAATTGCGAAGCTACTAGAGTAACTTCTGGTAAAATACTAAACGCAATTGCTAAGTCTTATAAATTATTAATTGGTGGTAGTGCTGATGTTGCTTCATCTACTTATGCAAAATTAAATGATTATGAAGATAGAACAATTAATTTTGGAGTTAGAGAACATGCAATGGGTGGTATTGCTAATGGATTGGCTTTAGTAGGACTTACACCTTTTGTATCTACTTTCTTATCATTTTCTGATTATTTGAAACCTGCTATAAGAATGAGTGCAATGATGAATTTACCAGTTATATATGTTTTTACTCATGATTCAATTACAGTAGGTGAAGATGGACCAACTCATCAACCAGTAGAACAATTAATATCTTTAAGAAGTATTCCAAATCTTAATGTTTATAGGCCAATTGATGCGAACGAAGTACTTGGCTCTTACAAATCTATATTTGATACAAGAGAGCCTTCAGTTATTGTTTTAAGTAGAAATAAGGTTAATATACTTGATTCTACTAAGGTAGGCGAGGTTAAGAATGGTGCATATATATTAAAAGAAGAATTAAAACGTCTTGATGCAATATTAATTTCTTCTGGCGAAGATGCAGAATTAACGCTTGAAGTTGCTAACCTTTTAACAGAAAAAGGAATAGATACAAGAGTAGTAAGTATGCCATCTATAGAAAGATTTAAAAAAATGGGTAAGGAATATATAGATAATATACTTCCAGATAAATCTAAGACATTTGTTATAGAGGCTTCATCTCCATATTCTTGGTACCAGTTTGTAAGCGATGAATCTCATTTATTTACAATGAATACATTTGGTAGTAGTGGAAATTATAAAGATGTGTTAAATAAATATAATTTTGATGCAAAATATATCGAAAATAAAATAGAAGAATTACTAAAGTAGTTCTTTTTTTTGACATTTTTCTTACTATATAAATATTACTATTATTATGGGTGAAGGAAATGAGAATTTATTATGTTTTTGATATTAGAAGTGAATATGTAGATTTATATAAGGAAACTCCAAATAGTTTATATAATGTACTGCATCAATTATATTACATGAGGAAAAAGGATTTAGAATATGGGTTTAATATGTTTAAACAATTAGCTAATAGAATAGATAAGGATGAGGTTGATAAAAACATATTTTTAAAACTACATAATAAAATGACTTATGTAAAAAAGAAAGATAATCATATTATTAATAATTTATATAAAGATGAAGTAAGTGCTTTAAAAGTTAAATATTCATATATACTTATTAATACTAATAAAAGTTATACGGATTTTTTTAATACTTTAGCATTAGATAATAGAAATTACTTTGTATGTGACTTTATAAATAATGATTATTTCTTCTTATCAAATATAAAAATACTTGTATAAACATATAATTTTTAGTAAAATAGATACATAAGGAGAGTGACTAATATGTGGCTTGATATATTGCAAGTATTTATAGGAATTTTAGTAGGTGCAGTTATTGGCTTCTTTATTGCAAAGAAAGTTATGACTAACTACTTAAAAAAGAATCCTCCAATAAATGAGGAAATGATTAAAGCATTAATGATGCAGATGGGAAGAAAACCTTCACAAAAGCAAATTAACCAAATGATGAAATCAATGGAAAAATATATGTAATTAAATGGATAGTTATTTAACTATCTTTTTTAATGTATAAATGTAGTGTTAACAGAAAATGGTTGACATAATATAATTTGTAATTTATTATGTAATTGTATTATTTATGAAAGGAGTGTGATAGTATGAAAAATTATAATACAAGAAATATTTACAGTATAGTTTGTGTATGGTATCACACTCTAATTAACTTTATATAATAGTTAAATATTTAGTGTTGTACCTACCTACTATAAGAAAGGAAAAAGTATGTTAGAAAAACAATTATAGGGGCAAGGTAGTTCATACTATTTGCTAGAATAAAATTATTTATTATATGTTGATGTTAGGATTATCTTGCCAAAAGAAAGGTGAGATTATGAAATTTAAAAGAATAATTAAAAATCATCAACATCTCATTTCTATTTTCTTAGACTGTATGCAAATAATAAATATTTTTATAAAGTCACAAGAAATAAGCATATTTATAATAATAATTAAAAGTATAATTAATTTAATTAAAGAGGAGCGATGAAATGATTAGCAGTAATGATGTTGAAATATAACAATCCAATGGTAAGTTGGATTGTTTTTAATGTTTAATTGCTAATTATACCTGAAAACATTTGACTATCTAGTGAATTTATGTTAAACTCTTAATGTTTGTAGCCTTTATGGGTTCAAACCGCATTGAAAAGGTTTAGAAACTTTATAAGTACCTTAATAGCGAGTCTAGAAAATATAAAGGAGGATAATATGAAAGCAGTAATTAAAACTGGTGGTAAACAATACTACGTATCTGAAGGTGAATCAATCTATGTTGAAAAATTAGATCAAGAAGCTGGAAGTGAAGTTGTATTTGATCAAGTATTAATGATCGATTCAAAGGTAGGTAATCCTTATCTTGATGGTGCTACTGTTGTTGGTAAAGTAGAAAAACATGGTAAGCAAAGAAAAATTAGAATTTTCAAGTATACTCAAAAATCTAAAGCAAGCCGTCGTCGCCAAGGACATAGACAACCATACACTAAAGTTCTTATTGAAAAAATTAATGGTTAATCAATGTTAAAAGTTATAGTTAAAAAAGAAAATAATAAATTTAAAAAGATTAATTTGTTAGGTCATACAGAATATGATGATTATGGTAGAGACATCGTTTGCAGTAGTGCTTCATCTATTATGATAACTACAATAAATGCAATTATGATGTTTGATAAGAATTATATTACTTATGAAGAAAAAAAAGATAATTTTATAATAGTTGTAAATAAGAACAATGAAATAGTTGATAATCTAATATTAAATATGTTAAATATGCTAAAAGAATTAGCAAATGATTATCCTAAAAATATAAAGATAGAGGAGGAATAATGATGTTTAAGTTAAATATACAATTGTTTGCTCACCATAAGGGACAAGGTTCAACATCTAACGGACGTGATTCAGCAGGACGTAGATTAGGAGCAAAAGCTGGTGACGGTGAGACAGTAACTGCAGGTTCAATTCTATATCGTCAAAGAGGAACTAAAATATTTCCTGGAACTAATGTAAGAAGAGGAAAAGATGACACTCTTTATACAACAGTTGATGGAGTTGTTAAATTTGAACGTTTAGGAAAAGATAAGAAGCAAGTTAGTTGTTATCCAGTAGAGGATTAATTTTATATATATAAAGCAGTATCTATTTTTGATGCTGCTTTTTATTTTTTTGATAGTTACATTTTTTAAATGTTTCTATAAATAAAATGATATACAATGTTTGATTACTATTGTATTTTTTCTAAAAATGATATATACTTATATTGTCAGAGGGGAATACAAAAAAGTGATACAAACAAGTGATTATTCACTAGTATAAAAAAGAAGGGAGGCTTTTAGATTATGTGGAAATGGTTATCTAGATTCTTCTAATATGTAAACTAGACTCTTTTTAGAGTCTTTTTTGTTGAAAGTCTTTGGAAATGCTTGAAGTAAGTTTAACCCGCGTGTTATAATCTAATAAAGGTAGGGTGTTCATATGAAGGAAAAGGTTATTAAAAATAATACTTCACAGAAAAATGCAAGTGAAAAGCTTATCAAAACACTTTTGGTTTTTATATGTTATTTACTTTATTCAAATGTTATTTCTATTGTATTTTCTACATTTAATATTGTAAATACAACATTAATATCTTTTGTAGCCGATTTGATTTTCTTGATCTGTATAGTGTTTGCTTATCGTGAAAATTTAAAAAATGATCTTAAGGATTTAAAGGAAAACTATAAAGTTATTGATGTTATAAAAACTGTTGTGTTATGGTTTGCAATTATATTTATTTTTAACATATGCATGGGTGTATTAACTGATTTGTTATGGCCAACGGCTAGTAATATGCAAGATGGAAATACAAAATTATTGTTTGATTCAAATACATTAAATTTAACATATAAAATCTTTAAAACAATGGTTTTTGCAATTGTTGCAGAAGAGTTAATATTTAGAGAATCAATAAGTGATGTTATTAAGAATAAGTGGGTGTTTATACTAGTAAGTGCATCTGTTTATACACTAATTAATTTTGCTTTTGTAGGATTTAGTTCTAAGACAATAGTTCTTGATATTTTATCATATTTTTTACCAGCACTTTTATTTTCTTATGCTTATACAAGATATAATAATAATATTATCCTACTTATGTTAATTAAATTTACTTATCAATTGGTTCCATTAACATTATTATTGATTAAAAGCTAACGATACCGGAGGTACTATGAAAAAATTACTAATATTTTTAATAGCAATTTTATTTATACCAACGATTTGTTATGCATCGGTTTTAGATGAAGTACCTCCGTATGTAGACATTGTCGGTATAAATGAAAGCGATTATAATATAACAAAAACAATTAAAAATGATGAAGTAGTAATTGGATTAACTGAAAAGTCTACAGGACTTAGTTATTCCTGGAGTTTTGATAAAAACAAAATAAAAGATAAAATAACTCTTAATTTTAATATAGATTTTACATCTACTAAAAAAGAAGAGATAGACCGACTAGCACCAGAAGGGAATAAGGTTTATATATCTTTCTCTCATCATGGTGATTTACCTACAGATGCTAAGATAAAGGTTAATGTTAAAGATAAGTTTAGTGATGGCGATAATTTGTACTTATATTATTACAATGAAGAGACTAAAAAGGTTGAATTTGTTGAGAAAAATATTAAGGTAAAGGATGGTTATGCTGAATTTGTTATTAATCATTGTTCTGAATATTTTTTAACAGGTGCAGTTGTAAATGATGCGGTAAATAATCCTAAGAGCTTAAATTATGTTATAGTTGGGTTGGCAGGATTGGTTATTGCATTAGTTGGTTATACACTATTTAAGAGAAGATAACGTATTTTGTAGTAATTTGTATGCTTAATAGAGGTGATTAGTAATTGACAAATCATCTTTTTTTTGATAAAATGTAGAACGCACGCCGAAAAAGGCGAAACATTAGATGTTTCATATAAATAAGGAGGCTTAAAAGCGTGAAAACAACATTAGTTAAAATCGATAGCAGTAATAATAGACGTAAGATACTTTCTCTTAATGAAGAAGATATGAAAGCATTTATACTACTTTTTAAAAATATGGAAGAATTAAAAGATTATTTTTCTTCAAATGATGAAGAATGTAGTTTCTCTCTTATATCGAATAATAATGAAGATTATTCACTTAATAAATTTTATTTTTCAGATGATTTGTATTTAGATCTACTTGAAGATAGGAGTCTTGTTTCTAAACTTTTAGATAAGTGTCCGGATATATTTCAAGGAAGTTTAGGAGGAAGAATGGAAGTTTCTTTAAATGAAGAAGTACCTAATTCGATTCATGAGAGAAATGTAAAAGCATTGATAAATGATCTTGAAAAAGGTGGACTTAAGGCACATTCTGTAGAAGTTGCTTCTGTATTAATGGAAAAAGAAATGGAAAAAAAGTCTGAATCAAAGACTTTAAGACTTAGTATAAATAATAAATAATTTCGTTATTTAAAGAGAAGATGACTATCATCTTCTTTTTAAGTTTTACTTGACCACTTATGTTTTGCATTATATACTGAAATTATGTTATGAAAGGGGATTAATAATATGTTTATAGATGAGGTTGTAATAAAAGTTGAGGCTGGTAATGGTGGAGATGGTTGCCTAGCATTTAGAAGAGAAAAATATGTAGCAATGGGTGGCCCTTTTGGGGGTAATGGTGGACATGGCTCTAACATTATATTTAAAGTAGATGAAGGATTACATACATTAATAGATTTAAGATATATGAAAACTATTAAAGGAAAAAAAGGTGAAAACGGAAGAGGTAAGAACCAGAACGGTGCCGCGGCAGATGATGTTATTATTAAAGTACCACAAGGAACTATAGTTACAGATTTAGGAACCGGCTTTATAATAGCTGATTTAAAAGAGAAGGATGACGAGGTAGTAGTTGCATATGGTGGACGTGGTGGACGTGGCAATACTGCGTTTAAAACACAATCAAATCCTGCGCCAAACTTTGCTGAGAATGGAGAACCTGGTGAAGTTAAAGAATTAAAAGTAGAGTTAAAACTACTTGCGGATGTTGGTCTTGTTGGCATGCCTAGTGTTGGTAAGAGTACTATTATATCTTGTGTATCAAAGGCTAAGCCTAAAATAGCGGCATATCACTTTACTACATTGAATCCTAATCTTGGGGTAGCTAGAACTAAGGATGGAAGAAGTTTTGTAATTGCTGATTTACCTGGTTTAATAGAAGGTGCTTCCTTGGGCGAAGGACTAGGAGATAGATTCTTAAAACATATTGAAAGAACAAGGGTAATTGCTCATGTAATAGATATGAGTGCGTTTGAAGGAAGAGATCCTTATTTAGATTATGTTACTATAAATAAAGAACTAGAAAATTTTAATAAAGATATATTAAAAAAACCAGAAATTATAATTGCTAATAAGATGGATTTACCTTCTGCAAAAGAGAATCTTGAAAAGTTTAAGAAAAAAATAGGGGATAAGAAAATATTTGAAGTAAGTGCAATGACTAATACTGGATTAGAGGATGTTGTAACATCTCTTGCGGATATGTTAGATGAAATTCCTGTTACTGCATTGTATGAGGATGATAAATTTGAATCTCATGTATTGTATAAATTCAAAAAGGATGAGCCTTATACAATCACTAAAGAAGATGATTGTTGGGTAATTCGTGGAGATGAAATAGAAAAAATATTTAAAATGACTAAATTCACTGATGAGGGATTAGCTCGTTTTTCTAAAAAGATTAGAAAAATGGGTGTAGATGATAAATTAATTGAATTAGGTGCTGAACCAGGAGATAAGGTAAGAATATTAGATTTCTTCTTTGAATATAGATAATGTTATAGACTCAAGTTATAGGCTTGGGTCTTTTATTAATTTTTGTTATAATTTCTATAAAAAAATTATATTTGCATTATTATTAATGGGTTGCTAGTATAAGGTTATAAAAACTTTATGGCCAATAGTTTTTTAAGAAAGGGATTAGTAAATGGATATTATTAAGATTGCACTAACAGGGGGACCTGCAGGTGGTAAAACTAGTGTTTTAAATGCAATTAAGGAATTGTCAGTAAATGATGTAGATTCTAAATATAAAAACATAATTCATTTAAATGGCAAGAAGATAAAATTAATAACTGTACCTGAGACAGCAACTGAATTAATTTCAAATGGTATAACGCCAGTTGAAGCAAATAATGTATATGATTTTCAAAACATATTATTTGGAGTTCAAAAAGCAAAGGAAGAGTTAGTAGAACAAGCTGTTCGTTTTGGGTATGATGCAGATATGTGTTTATTTATATATGATAGGGGGCTTTTAGACGGAAGAGCATATTTAAATAGTAAAGAAGAATTTGAGCGTCTTGTTACGGAAAATGATATGGAGGAATTAGAAATTCTGGATCAGTATGATCTTGTTATTGACCTACTTTCAACTGCTACATGTCTTCCACAAAAATATAGTCTTGAAAATAATAAAGCTAGATTTGAGGAAGCTGAATGGGCTAAAAGTATTGATTACTTGACTTCGACTGCGTGGGTAGGACATAGAAATCTAAAATTATTTAGAAGTGATATTCCTCTTCAAGAAGAAATTGATCAGGTTATAAATCATATTAAAGATTATATTACTTATGGAATAAAAGATAATCAAGAGAAGTATCTTATTGAAACAGATTCTGATGATTTCTATCAGTATACTAATGAAAATTCAAGAACAATTCAGGTAAATAACAAATATATGAATTTTGGATTACCTTCTTATTTAGATACAATTTTGATAAAAAGAACTTATAGAGATTATTCAACATACTTTTTACAAGTTGTATCAAATAGAAGTAATAAAAGTGTGATTATAGGGGATCAAAAAATTGATGAAGCAACATATAATAAATTACTTAATAAAAATGAAGTTATTGATGAAGCAACAAAAACGGAATTGTCTTTTATAGAAAATAATCATCTGTTTAAAGTATCATTTTATGAAGATTTTACTACATTAGAATTTGATAGGGATGATGTTTTATCTCTTGAAGAGTTACCAAAAGATGTTAGAATTATAGAAAAACTTGATGGTTCTTTAGATAAATTTTTAAAAAATAGAGAAAAAGTATTGAAAAAAGAAAAAAGTATGTTAATATAGAAACAATTTAGGAGGATATATGGGAATTTATAATAGTAATTTTGATTTTAACAAATATCGAGCGTTTTATGCGGTTGCAGAGTGTAAAAGCTTCTCGAGGGCTACAGAATTACTTCATGTATCACAACCAGCAATCAGCAGATCCGTTAAAGAGTTAGAAGAACAATTAGATACCCGACTATTTATTCGTGGAAATAAAAGTGTTAAGTTAACCGAAAATGGTGAAAAACTTATGGGGTATGTTCAAAATGCATTTAATAATATTTTGATGGCAGAGCGATCTATTACAGAAAGTGATAAGGAATTAACTGGTGAGATTAGAATAGGAATATATGGACATATTTCACTGTTTATGTTGCCAAAATTAATTAAGGATTTTGTATTAGAATATCCAAAAGTAAAATTTGATGTTATTACGAGTGGCACAGAAGTCGCAAGAGAAAAGCTAAAAAATAAAGAGTTTGATTTTGTAATACTTCAGTATCCTATATTTATAAATGATTCTAATTATAAAGAAGAGATACTTTGTGAAATGGAAAATTGTTTCTTTACTTCAAAAAAGTATTATGATTTATATATGCAAAATAATAGTAAAAGATTGGTTGAATACCCACTTATATTACCAACTAGAGGATATGATGATATAAATTCACTTGAAGAAATGTTTAAAAGAAAAAATATGATAGCTACTACTAACCTTAGAATATATGCAATTGATCTTATAAAAGAACTTGTAAAAAAAGATATGGGAATAGGCTGGGGTCTTAGAAAGTGTGTTGAGAAAGAATTAAAAGATAAAACCTTTTATGAAATACCAATAGATTTTATGAATCCAACTACTAAGTTTAGTATTGCTTATAATGAAAAAAGTCTAGATAGGACAACATTAAAGTTTTTGGAGTATTTAAGAGAATATTTTAAAAATAATTTTTAACAAAGATATATAAAGTGAAATCTTATTAACTACTATCAATTATATAGTAGCTAGTATATAGATTTCATTTTTTTATTATTTTATGCTTTATAGTTATAGTTTGATAATATACTGGGTTACATGTTAAATTAATTACCTAAAAATTAACATAACCAGTGAATATGTTAAAATTTTAAACATGTCACATTAATAATGATATACTAGTAAAAAGAAAACAAGAAAAGCAAAGTTTATAATGACTTTGTTTTTCTTTTGTGATAAAATTTAGTTTAGGTGGTGCATGAATATGAGAAACAGAAGCGAATTAAGAGAAATAATTATGAAAGTAATGTATCAAGTATACATTTTAGAAAGTACAAATACTAAGTATGATGTTAAAGAATTAATAAAAGAGCAATTAGAAGTAGAAAATGAATTTGTTAATGACATGGTAAATGGTATTATAAAAAATCAAAAAGAAATATCGGATTTAGCAAATAAATATTTAGTTGACTGGAACATAGAACGTCTTAGTAAAGTTGATAAGGCAATACTAAGTCTTGGTATATATGAACTTAAATATACAGAAACACCAAGTGTAGTTGCGATAAATGAAGCAGTTGAGCTTTCTAAGAAATATAGTGATGAAAAAGTAACTAAGATGATTAATGCTACATTAGATAAAATTTATCATAACGAGGTGTAGTATGAATCAAAATTATGTTACTGTTACACAATTAACTAAGTACATAAAATATATTATAGATAATGATATACATCTAAGTAACATATATTTAAAAGGTGAAATATCTAACTTTAAAAGGCATACTAGAGGACATTTGTATTTTACTATTAAGGATGAATATACAAGAATAAACGCTATTATGTTTGCTAGTAGTGCTAATAAATTAAAATTTGAACCTGCTGATGGTATGAAAGTTTTAATCACTGGTAAAGTTAGTGTATATGAGGCAACAGGTGCATATCAAATTTATGTATCGGATATGATAGAAGATGGAGTAGGTAATTTATATGTTGCATATGAGCAACTAAAAAAGAAGCTAGAAGCTGAAGGGTTGTTTGATCCTAAATGTAAAAAGAAAATACCTAAAATTCCTAAAAATATTGGTATAATAACTGCTCCAACAGGGGCTGCAATTAAAGATATACTATCTACAATTAAAAGAAGATGGCCAATAGCTAAGACTATTTTATTTCCATCTTTGGTACAGGGTGCAGAAGCAAGTAGTGATATTATAAGAAATATAGAACTTACTAAGGGTTATGATTTGGATGTTTTAATAATAGGTCGTGGCGGCGGATCAATTGAGGATATGTGGTGTTTTAACGATGAAGGTGTGGCACGCGCTATACATAATCTTGATGTTCCAGTTATTTCTGCGGTTGGTCATGAAATAGATTTTACTATATCTGATTTTGTATCTGATTTAAGAGCTCCAACTCCAACAGGTGCAGCCGAGATGGCAGTTCCTAATATGAGTGATGTATTATCAATATTATCACAATTAGAAAAACGTGCGATTGTTGGTATTAATAATGTAATAACTCTTAAAACAAAAAAAGTAGATTCTATAATGGATAGTCCAATAATAAGAAATCCTATTTCAATATACGAAATAAAAGAACAGAAATTTGATAATATTTTTGAAAGATTATTATTAAGTCAAAAAAAGATAATTGAAAAAAATACATATGATTTAAACTTACTTGAAAATAATTTAAAAAAAGGAATTAGTTCACTTTTTGATAAGAATAAGCATGATTTTGAAAAAATATTATCTAAATTAGAAGTACTTAATCCAATGCTTACATTAAAAAGAGGATATAGTATTGTTAAAAAAGATAATAAAGTAATAGATAAAGTAAAAGCTTTAAAAAGCGGAGATAATATAACTATAGAGTTACAAGATGGTAAATTATCTGCGGTTATAAAATAGAAAGGAACAATTATGGCAAAAGAAGAATTAAATTTTGAAGAATCATTAAAAAAATTAGAGGAAATTGTTAAGGAATTAGAAAATGGTACGGTAGCGCTTGATGATGCGATTACTAAATTTACTGAAGCAATGAAGCTTGCATCTTCTTGTAATGAAAAACTTAAAAATGCAGAAGAAAGTATTAATAAGATTTTAACTAAAGATGGCTCTTTAGAAGACTTTAAAGTGGAGGAATAAAAATGAATATGTTCAATGTATTAACATCTGCAAGTAAAGTGTTTGCGGCATTCTTAGGACTTGGAGTAATGTTTTTGTTTTTTGCTATTGCAATTGCTGTTATCTTTATAGTCTTTACTATTGTTGGTAATTATAAATTATTTCAAAAAGCTGGATATAATGGTTGGGAAGCAATTGTTCCGTTTTATAATTTATGGATTTTAGTTAAAATTGCTGGTTTAAAAGAATATTGGTTTATTGGACTTGTCGCAACTTATTTAGCTAATATTATTGGTCGTGGCGGAGAGTTCTTTACAATTGCTGCTATTGTTGCTATGTTTGCAAGGGCAGGAGTTAGTTATAATCTATCTAAAAAGTTTAATAAATCAGAGACTTGGTTTATATTATCATTATTCTTCTCTGGTATAACATTACCATTACTAGGATACTCAAATACTGATAAATATGATAAGGATAAAGTTGTCTGTGAAAATGCATTTTTTAATAAATAGTCAAATCTTATGATTTGATTTTTTTTTTAAATTTTGGTAAATGATGGAGATAACATATTTTTTAATATATTAAACATAATAATAATGTAGTTTGATTTAAAAGGAGATGATTTCATGAATTTTAAAAATAAACTACAAAAGTTTTTTCTTCTTCTATTACTTATTATACCATTTAATGTATTTGCTTATTCAGAGTATATAATTCCTGGTGGAGGCAACATAGGAATAGAAGTTAATTCAGATGGAATAATGGTTGTAGGGTTTTATGAAGTTAATGGTAAAAACATAGGTAAGAATTCAGGCTTTCAAGTGGGAGATAGAATTATAAAAGTATCTGGTAATGATGTTACTTCAATTGATAATATGGTAAAACTAATTAATACTACTATGCAAAATAACATAGTTAATTTTACTGTTTTAAGAGCAAATAAGGAAGTAGATATTAATCTAGAAGTTTTTAAGGATAAATCTGGAGTATATAAAACAGGTCTCTATGTGAAAGATTCAATAACTGGTATTGGTACATTAACGTATATTGATCCGGAAACTAAAATATTTGGTGCCTTAGGTCATGAAATAATAGAAGCAAATTCCAATATAAAGATGGAAATAAAAGATGGTAAAATATTTAAAGCTAGGATAACAGGTATTACTAAAAGTACTGAAAAAACTACGGGTGAGAAGAATGCCAAATTTGATGATGATGTAACATATGGTACTATAAAGGAAAATACAACTAGTGGTATATATGGAAGTTATAATGAAGTATTAGATAAATCCAATTTAAAAAAAGTCGCATCACCAGATGAAGTTAAGGTTGGTGATGCTTCAATATTAACGGTTTTAGAAGATAATAATATAGAAGAATTTAGTATTAATATATTAAAAATTAATAAAACTGGTAAGACAAAAAATATTTTATTTGAAATAACTGATAAAGAACTTTTAAATAAAACCAATGGAGTAATTAAAGGAATGAGTGGTAGCCCAATTATACAAGGTGATAAAATAGTTGGTGCGGTAACGCATGCGATTGTGGGAGATAACGCTAAGGGATATGGTATATTTATTACTACAATGTTAAAAGAAGGAGAAGACTAAAAAAACTGCATAACGCAGTTTTTTGCTTATTTTTTAATTTTTAGTTTTGTATCTTCAAAGGATGATAGTTGTTTTATTTGATTATTAGTAAGTATTGAATTATATAAAAGTGCATTTGCAATTTTGACTGATGTATCTTCATGTATATCAAAGCTTTTTACTAGAGAAGTCATATTTCTTAAGAATTTAATTCTTGATATAGGTATACCATTTATATTATATAGAGTATCACTTACTTTAAAATTTTCTTCTACTATTTTAATTTCTTTAAACATTAATAGATTTGGATCTATTTCTAATCTTTCATCATTTTCTAAACATTCTATATATTTTTGTTCTAATAGGGTATTAATGTTATTTTCTAGGTATTCATCTATAGCCTCATTTTTAATATAGAAACTATTTTTATTTGCGACTATTGGATTAATTTTATTATCAATAATTAAGTCATTTAATCCAATTTTTATTGCTAGTTTTGTTCTTTTTGCAAAGTTAGGATCTTTTTTCTTTATATCAGACAGTATTTCTGTAGTAACATTAATTCCTTGTTCTAACAACTGATCTACTATATTAAAGATGTTTGAGTCCTCTAATATAGAAAAGTTTAATAAATCATCATTTTTTAAATCGAACCCATATATTTTTGCAAGTTCAATTTTTGAAGTTAGTTTTTCTTCATCTTGTAATAATACATCTATATTATGCTTTTTAACATTATTAATTTGTATACCTGCATTATTAAGTGCTTGTAAGTTTTTTGAAAAATCCATATATTTAGGTATGATGTTTTCTAAAACGCTACATTCCTTATTAAATAATATTCCGATATTTTTCTCTACAAACGATTCATTTATTATTTTGTTATTAATCAAATCATTTATGTTAGAGATTATTGATAGGTTTGATGAATACATTATTTCTAATAAAGTGTTTTTATCACTTAATAAAAACTTCATTTTTGAAGAGTCAAGTATAGATAATAGTAAGTTAATATCATTTAAGCTAATATTATCTAATATTTTCTTTTTTTCTTCGTAGGTAAAAAAGTGTATTCCATATTTGTAAAGAGCCTCATTAAGAGGTGTGATTTCATTATTGTTTATCTCATATAATTCTTTTTCTTCTCTATATTCTTTTTCTAGTTTATTCGATTTATATTTTATTATTTCAAACGCTATATCCGGATTAATTAATGTTAATTCGTTAGTTGGTAATACATCTTTTGGTGAAGTTAGAGCTTTTTTTGCTTCTTCATAAGCAGATATCTTTTTAAGTGCATTAAATTTATGATTATTTGTTTTTTTAACTAGCTTTTTTTGATATATTTTGAATAAATTAAAATAATCAAAAACTTTGTAACTATTTTCATAATCATCTATTAATAGTTTTGAAAGTTGTAATGAAGTTTGTTCGCTTTTATCTGTTTCTAACACTTTAAATTCTTTATTTGTTGTAATTATTGTTTTTAAATCATTAAATAGTGTTAGGTCACTAAACATTCCTTTTTCATCATATTCTTCATATAAATTAATTAAAATGTTCATGGCAGTTCTACTGGTTGAAAATATTGTATTAAGGATTTCTATAAATCCGTCAAAGTCTTTTTCAAGATCCAGCTCTTTGATTCTTTTGTTGTCTACACATTCATTTTTTAATAAATCTAAGGCATTTTTTTCATTAAATATATTAAAGTTTTCAAATATTTTATTTACATCATTTAAATTAAAGTTATCAATGTAACAAATTCTTTCCATATCATCTTTTAGTTTTCTAAATGGAGTTTCTTCATCAAAAAATCTTATATAACCCAATATTATGTCAGTAGGGTCAATATTATCTATTTCATACAAGCTTTTTCTTGAGAATTTAGTTAGCCTTTCAAAGAATTCGAGTTCTTCTTTATTATGTGTTGAAAGTTCTTGTTTTAAATTTTCTATTTCTTCATCAATTCTTTTAATTAGTTCTTCCATATTCATCACCACTAAGTTTTTTCATTAACTTTTTTTCACTTTCTTCGTGTTCTTTAAAATAATCTGTACTTGATTTATAATATTCACTTAAAATATCATACTTGTTTTCATAATATGAATTTGCTCTTGATACTAGGGTATCATGATAATATGTATCTCTTTCACTTTTTTTAAATGCATAGTATAGGGAATATGTTGTATCATTTAACTTATCATATAATATTCTTAATCCATTAATTCTAACTTCTGAGACTGTATAATTACATCCACCGGGTTTAAATATTTTATAGTTTTTTGGCAGCCCTTTTTTAAATGATAATATTAAAGATAGAAAGTCTTTATATAATTCTCTAGGTATACTTGATGAGTTAAAGTCTGCGATTATAGATGGAGTAAATATTAATCTTATATTATCTGTATTAACTTTTACTTTTGTTTTAGATGCTCTATAATCTTTTAATAAATTAATTTTACTTTCTATTTGTTCTAGTTCTTCATCTATTAAAACGCTTAACTCTTTATCTTCTTTTTGTAGTTTTTCTAAATCAACTTTCATTTTTATTAAGTCTAGTAGAGTCATAGTTATAATATCATTAAAATTCTCATTGGTACTAGGTATTAATTTTTCTAAAGTTTCTTCATCCATATCTTTTGATAATCCACTTATGTATAATAGAGTATTTATTTGTGGTATATTTGGAGTTTTTTCACTTTTAATAGTTTCTTTTTTTACTTTTTCTTTTTCTCTTGATGTATAGTCTGTAGTTAAGTTCATGTTTTTAATTATTTCATTTTTCTTTTTAAGTGTCTTTTTAACTTCTAAGTTATTGGAATATATTTTTAATATTATAGAAGTTATTTCTTCACTGTTAAGGTTTTGTTTTTGTAGGAATTCCTTTACTAAATCTAAGTTAGCTATATATCCATATTGGTCTTGAAATAACTTATACATTTCTTCCATCACATTTCACCCCATTTAATGTTGCATATTATACCATAAATAATAGAAAAAATCAAAAATTTATTGTAGTAAGTAGTATATTTTGATATTATTTAGTTAGTGGTGGTTTTAAGTGGAATACGAGGTATATAATGTTAATCAATTTATAAGAAGACTTTTAATGGAGGAGTTTTGCGATCCTAATAGTTCTAAGGGATATGATGAATTCTCTTTATATATGGATATGTTAAATAGAGAACATCCTGATTTATTTAGAATGATTTTGTCTGCATTATATCCTGTTTTTTATTTGGAAAATGCAATAAAACTATTAGAAGTAGAAACTATAGAAGATGAAAATATAGAGGAAGAAGCAGAGCTTTATGTAATAAGTAGGGAAGCTCTTTGTGATGTTACAACATTAGACGATGTAGTAAATCTTGCCGAAGAAGAGGATTTATTTCTCGATTTATTACTAGAGAATAATGAGATTTTCTTTGGTAGAGGTTATCTATCAAAAAGATCTTTATTTTTAAGTGCTGATAAGGATATGGATAGATATTTTTTAAATATATCTCCTTCATATATGTATGAGAAAATGGATTGTTGTATTGAAATAACTACTAAAAATATAGTGGATATATATTTAAATAGTTATATGGAATCAAAGTATGAGGAAGTATTATTTAAAAGATTGGATGCTGCATCTAATGCCACAAAATTTTTAAGTAATTTAAGGACTTATGATACTGATAACTTTCTTTTACTAATGAAGACGATGACAGAAGATGCAATATATTACTTAAATTATTTAAAAAAAGAGGATGATGTAAGTAAATTAGATGAAAAATTAATTAGAATATGTGATACAAAAGAAGGAATGGATTTATATAATGCTATAATGGATGATGGTGAGGCTAGCACTGATTTCTTCTTAAGATATAGTCAGTATTCACTACTTGATGAAGGTAAGAAGCAAGAAATAGATAAAGCATTAGGTATAAAGAAAAAAATAAAATAAATATAAGGAGGCACATATGATCGCAAAAGTTTTGGTTGAAATAAACAATATAAATGTAGATAAAACGTTTGATTATATTGTGCCTTTTGAATATATAGAAAAAATTAAAATAGGTATGAGAGTAAAAGTACCATTTGCAAGTAGAGAATTAGAAGGTTTTGTTCTTGGTTTAGTAAATAATGCAGACGATAATTACGAATTAAAAGAAATAATATCTATAGTTGATACAGAACCTATACTAAATAATGAGTTGTTACACTTAGGCCAGTTTATGAGTAAAAAGTATTTTTCTACTTTAATATCTTGTTATCAAACTATGCTTCCAAAAGCATTAAAAGCACAAAATAAAACTACTATAAATAAAAAGATGATTAAGTATGTTGAACTTTGTAGTAATTCTTTTCCTAAACTTAAACCAAATCAAGAAAAAATTGTTGAGTATTTAAGAATCAATGGCAAAGTAAAAAAGGAAGAAGTTAATAAGATATCAGTATCTGGGGTAAATACTTTAATAAAAAATGGTATTATAATAGAGTCTCTTATTGAAGAATATAGATTAGTTACTAAAGATATTAATAAAGAAAAAGAGACTTTTAAATTAACTGTGGAACAACAAGAAGCAAAGAATAAAATATTATCCCAAACACAATCAAGTGTTTTTTTACTTCATGGTGTAACTGGGTCTGGTAAAACCGTAGTCTACATGGAAATAGTAGAAGAAATGTTAAATAGAGGTAAGGATAGTATATTTCTAGTGCCTGAAATATCTCTAACTCCTCAAATGGTATATCACTTTAAGTCAAGGTTTGGGGACGAGGTAGCTGTTCTTCATAGTAGACTTAGTGAAGGCGAAAAATATGATGAATATAGAAAAATAGTAGAGGGCAAGGTACACATAGTAGTTGGAGCTAGGAGTGCAGTATTTGCGCCATTTAAAAATCTTGGAGCTATTATAATAGATGAAGAACACACTACATCTTATAAACAGGATAATAATCCTAAATATAGTGCTATAGAGATTGCAATTGAAAGAGCGAAAAATAATAATGCGATTGTTATATTAGGAAGTGCAACACCTAGTTTAGAAACGTATGCTAGAAGCATAAAAGGGCTATATACATTGGTAGAGTTAAAACATAGAGTAAATACTAATAATCTTCCTTTAGTAGAAATAGTTGATATGAGTAAGGAAAAACATAGAGGTAGTATATTTTCTTCAAGATTAATTACAGAAGTAAATAAAAGACTTGAGGAGCATGAACAAATAATTTTATTGTTAAATAGAAGGGGCTATTCATCTTTTATAACTTGTTCTAATTGTGGTTATACTGCAAAGTGTCCTCATTGCGATATTACTTTAACGTACCATAAAACTTCTAATACATTAAGATGCCATTACTGTGGGTATGCAGATAAGATGAATGATATATGTCCTAGCTGTGGTGAGAAGGCAATTAAAACCTTAGGTACTGGCACAGAAAAAGTAGAAGAAGAAATTAAAAAAGTATTTAATGCTAGAGTGGTTAGAATGGATCTTGATACAACTTCAAAAAAGGGATCACATGAAAAAATAATTACTGCATTCAAAAATCATGAATATGATATATTACTTGGGACTCAAATGATTGCGAAAGGGCTTGATTTTAGTAACGTTACATTAGTTGGTGTTATAAATGCAGATACTTCTTTAATGATTCCTAACTATAGGAGTAATGAATATACATTTCAGTTATTAATGCAAACTGCGGGTAGGAGCGGTAGAGGAGAGAAAAATGGTTCTGTTATTATACAAACATTTAACCCAGAACACTACGCTATAACACTTGCAAGCAAGCATGACTATATTGACTTTTTTAAGCAAGAAATGGAAGTAAGAAGAAAATTATCTTATCCTCCTTATTATTATCTTATATATATTAAAGTAATTGGAAAAGACTATAATAAAATAAGCATAGAATCAAATAAAATTGCAAGTATATTAACTAGAGAATTAAAAAATTCTAAAATACTTGGTCCAACTACATGTAGTGTATTTAAGTTAAATGGATTATTTAGGTTTGGAATAATAATTAAGTATAAAAAAGAAGAAAAAATGGAAGAGGTTTTGCAAAGCTTAGTAAACCATTATAAGGGCAATCAAACTGTCAAAGTTGACATTGATGTTAATCCAAACAACTTTTAAAGATAGATAAATTTTTAATCTTTTATTTGAAATATTGACAAACACTTGTAAATACCTTAATATTATATTTATAAGAAGATAGGTGAAAATAATGAGTAAGAAGAATAAAAGATTTGTTGTATTTTTAATGATTATAGCGTTCCTTTGCATTGGAATATCACTTTATGTAACATTTTCAATTAATGCGAAAGACAGTGTAAGTGGTATTGAAAAAAATGTTGAACTTAAAACAACATTTACAGTAACTTATGACAAAAATAAGGCTAAGTCAATAAGTACTACATCAAGTAAGTGTTATGCATCCGGTGCTAGTTGCCAAGTAACTATGCCTACTATAACACCACCAGCTGGATATGTTGTTGTTGGTTGGAGTACATCAAAAGATGATACTGTCGCAAAATATTCTGAAAAAGAGACTGTAGATATAAATAAAAACATGACATTATATGCTATTACAAGAGAAATAGATAAAATTAATGAGGAGTTACAAGTTGGAAATACTTGTAATAAAGATACAAAGTGTATAGTAGGAAATGACTTTGTAGATGCTGCTTGTACTCAAGTTGGATATAAGGAAAAGGAAACTGACTCAAAATTAGATGATTGTACTTCTAATGCAGGTACTAATAATTTTCAAAAGTATGGAAATAATGGTAATGTATGGGATGCAAGCTTTGTAGAATGGGCATTAAAAACTGCTGGTATAAATATTGGTGAGTTTGGATTACATGAAGCGGATGAAGTTATAAACTATGTTACATGGGCTAAAAATCAAAATAGATTATATACAAATAAATCTGCACTAAAAACTGGTGATTTGGTTTTAACTAATGATAATAATCATATAGGAATAGCAGTTAAATACGGAAATAGTTGGTATATGATAGATGGAAATCACGACAATATGGTTAAATTTGCTCCTATTGAGGATGCAACAGGCTTTATAAATATGTCTGGAATAGTTTATTAGGCATTTTAATAGACGAACTTAGTAAATAGGTTTGTCTATTTTTTATTTGCTGTAATTATACGGTTCTAGGTGTAAAAATTGACATTTTAGACTTTTTTTGGTATAATTACGCTATCAATTAACTTATATACACAATGAATTTTATTATTAGATTTTAACAATAGAATCTAATTGGGGGTTTATATGAGAAAGTTTGTATTAGTATGCTCTAGAAAATGGAATTATAATGGTTCTGGGAGTATATATGATGCTATATGTTTTAAAAAGAATGAAAAAGATTTATATGACTTCAAAAAGTATACAGTTGAAGGCTATGCAGGTATAAGCAGTTTTAAAGGAAAAAGTAGTTTGACAGATATTGATATTATGACTAATACATTTGATGGGGCAGTAGATTTTTTAGGTAAATTAAAGATTTATGATTCAGTTTATTCATTGTTTATTGGATATAATACAAGTGGTTATGTTAATAGGATTTCACCAGTATTTGGTAATGTTGAATTGGTCAAATCTATAGAAAAAAACGTAGTAAATGATAAAGTAAGACCCACAGAAGTATCTAGAATATTTGATGAATTATTTAATGAAAAAGGATTATTTAAACTATATATGCAAGATGAATATTTTAAAACTTCAAATCTTTCTTATTATTTAAAAGAGTATGCTAGAATTTCACTTTATATAAAAAGAGGTATTGAAGGGGATAATACAGGAGACTTGTTATATTATGAATCAAAAATAAAAGATAATCTTTCTAAGTATCATTTATATAGAGAGTTATTTAGAGCGTCAACTGATTTGAAGAAAATACAAAAGAAAAAAGAAAAAGCTGAAGAACATGCTCATGTCGATGCTAATGCTGAAGCCGAAGCTGAAGCTGTTAAAGTAAATCCCTCAAACCAAAGTAAAGAAGCATTTATTCAAAGTGATTTTGAAGCACCTAAAGTAAAACAGTTGGTTTTTCCGGGATTTGAAAGTAAAGAATAGAAATACTCTTTTTGTTGAGTAAATCAAATCTTTCATTTTTTAAATATAGTGATATAAAATAGAAAGGAAATGAAATTATGGGAGTATGGGGAGTAGGATTATTTCAAGATGATGTAACTTGCGACATAAAACAGGAGTATTTAAATCGACTAAGAATTGGCTATACAAATGAAGAAGCAACAGAGGAAGTAATAGATTATAATGCTGATTCTGTTGAAGATGAAGAAGAAGCTCCACTTTTTTGGTTTGCACTTGCTGATATTCAGTGGAGATATGGTAGGTTATTACCAGAAGTCAAAGAAATGGCAATGGAATATTTAAAAAGTGGTGAAGATCTTGAAAGATGGAAAGGCAATGAAAAATTATATAAAAAGCGAAAATTTGTTTTAGAAGAATTAGAAGAAAAACTTAATTCACCAATGCCAACCGAAAGAAAAGTAAGTAAATTATATTTAAAAAAAGCGACTTGGAGACCGGGCGATTTACTTTTATATAAAATAGGAAACGGGGAAAATGCTGCTGATTCGGAAATTTATAAAAGTAGATGGTGTGGTAAGTATGTAATGATAAGAGTAATTAATGATATACGATTAAATGTAGGCTCTTTGCCACAGGACAAATATTATAATGAAATGTCTGGTGTTAAAATGTATAATTGGGTTGGAGATCATGAACCTAATTTAGATATAGTAAAAAAATTAGGATTTCTTCAATTGAGACGTTTTTCACCTTATAGTAAAACAGAAAATAGAACGTTTGACTTCACAAAAAAAGAATTAAAACAACTAGATTTCAAAGTGATAGAGCATAATCCTAAAAGCGTAGAAAACATAGAACCTGTAGATATTATTCATGTACCATTCCAAGATACAAGATGGATTGATGAAGAAATAATTGAAGCATTAGACTATGCATTAGAAAACAATTCTTTGGTTGACGAGTGCGCTAGCAATATATAACTTTACTAATAAAAAGTTATATATGTAAGTGTACTATAATGTTTAATGCTACACATTTGACAATAGTTTAACTGCTATTGTCTTTTTTTATTATGGTTCTATATCAATAAATATTCAAAGTTTTAATTGTTAAAAGTTAAAACTTATAGTATAATTTTTCTATATGAGTAAGGTGTGATAATATGTATTTAAAAGAAATTAGTGCGACTGGATTTAAATCTTTCGCTGATAAACTTACTATTTCCTTAGATGGTAAAACGACATGTATAGTTGGTCCAAATGGAAGTGGTAAAAGCAATATTGTGGATGCGGTTAGATGGGTTCTAGGTGAACAATCAGTAAAATCCCTTAGAGGGGATTCTAACATGAGCGATGTAATATTTTCTGGTTCTAAAAATAGAAATGCTTTAAATGTCGCTACTGTTTCACTTACTTTTGATAATTCAGATAATTATATTAATATTCCTTATAATGAAATAACTGTTAAAAGAAGAGTCTATAGAACAGGAGAAAATGAATATTTTATAAATAATGAGAAATGTCGTCTAAAAGATATTACTGATTTGTTTTTAGATAGCGGTATAGGAAAGAGTTCATTTAATATTATTTCACAAGGAGAAGTACAAAAAATTGTGTCTGAATCTAGTTATGATAGAAGAGTAATATTTGAGTCGGCTGCGGAAGTTTTAAAATATAAAAAGCGTAAAGAAGATGCATTAAAAAAATTAGATAAGACTCATACTAATCTGGAAAGAGTAAATGATATAATCGCAGAGTTAGAAATACAAGTTGAACCTTTAAGGGAACAAAGTATAAAAGCAGAGGAATACTTAAAGATTAAAAATGAACTTAAAAATATAGAGGTTGCATTATTATCTAGTGAAATTACTACTATTAATGAGGAATATCAATTAACTAAAGAAAAAATAGAAAAATTAAACAATGAAATAATGAATTTAGGAGTTCAATCCAATAAATCTGATACTGAACTTTTGGATCTTAAAAATAATTTATCAAAAATAGAACTTACTATTAAAGAGTTAAATAATAGACTTTTATCTTTAACTAAAGAAGAAGAAAAGATAAATGGTGAAAAGAATATATTAAAAGAAAGACAAAAATATGATGCATCTAATTCCAAAGTACATGAAAATATTTCATCATTAAAGGAAGAAAAATTAAAAAAAGAAAATATAATTCATTTAGATAAAATAGATTTAGATACACTACAAAATGAATTAGAATCTATTAAGTCTGAAATTAACAACTTAACTTTACTTGGCAATACTTCTAAAAAAGAATATCAAGATTCATTTAATGAGTATAATGAAAAAACGAAACTTTTAGCTGATATTGATCATAAGATAGGTATAATTGAAGATTATATAAATAATGGTGGTACTATAAATAATAGTATTAAAGCTATACTAAATAATCCTAGATTAAGGGGTATACATCAGACTTTAGGGGCATTATTAGAAATAGATGAAAAGTATTTAAAAGCACTGGATGTATCTCTTGGTGGTAGTAAACAATTTATTGTTGTAGAAAATGAAGACTCAGCTAAGTGTGCGATTAATTATTTAAAAGATAATAAATTAGGAAGGGCAACTTTTTTTCCTATTAGTGTTATAAAACCAAGAGGAGTAGATTTAGATACTTTAAATGTAGTTCGTAATATGCAGGGATTTATTTCTGTTCTTATGGATGTAGTTAAGTATGATTCAAAATACTATAATGTTGTTTCAAACCAAGTTGGTAATGTGTTGTTAGTAGATAATATTGATAATGCTAATAAAATAAGTAAGGCAATAAGCCAAAGATATAAAATAGTAACATTAGATGGTGATATAGTTCATATTGGTGGTACTATGACAGGTGGTAGTTTAAATACATCAAAATCTATTTTTGAAGAAAAACATGAATTAGAAACTTTAAGGGTTAAACGTCGTGAAATCGCTGAAGTTATTGCAACTCTTGAAGAAAATATTAAGAGTTCTACTTCTAAATTAGAAGATAATAGTGAAAAAATTAGACAAAAAGAAATTGTTTTAATTCAAACACAAGAAAAATATAATACAAAGAAAAGTAGTCTTGATATTACTAATGAAGAATATAATAATATAATTAATGAACTTAGAAGTTTAGAAAATTTAGTTGATTCTTCATTATCAAAAGAAGAAGATAGAATAATGAAACTATATTATGAAACTTCAAGAGAAAAAGAAGAAGTTGTAAGAGAAATTGCAAGATCAACAAAAGAAAAAAATAAGATTTCTTCTACTATAGATAATATAGAGGCCACTAATAAACTTAATAATACTTCACTGTATACAAAAGAAAAAGAATTAAAAACTTTAGAAATTAATATTAGTAAGATGGATGTTTTACTTGATAATTATCTTAGAATATTAAGTGAAGATTATGAGATGACTTATGAAAAAGCAAAAAGCAATTATATATTAGAGATGGATACTAAAGAAGCGAGAAGCCTTGTTAATTCATATAAAAATAGAATCAAACAAATTGGTATGGTAAATGTACAAGCAATTGAAGATTATAAAAGGGTAAGTGAACGTTATAATTTCTTAAACAGTCAAAAGGATGACTTGTTGAATGCGAAAGATACATTACTTGAAATAATTAATGAAATGGATACAGTCATGAAAGAGGAATTCTTAACTACATTTAATAAAATTGATATAGAATTTCAAGAAGTGTTTAAGCAATTATTTAAGGGTGGATCTGCATCACTTAAGTTAACTAATCCGGATGATTTATTAGAAACAGGTGTAGATATAATTGCATCTCCTCCTGGCAAAAAACTAACTTCAATAAATTTATTATCAGGTGGAGAAAAAACACTTACTGCGATATGTTTAATATTTGCAATTTTAAATGTTAAACCTATACCATTCTGTTTATTTGACGAAGTTGAGGCAGCACTTGATGAAGCTAATGTAGATAACTTTGGTAAGTATTTAAATAACTATAAAGATAAAACACAGTTTTTAATCATTACACATAAAAAAAGAACTATGGAATATGCTAATACTCTTTATGGTATTACAATGCAAGAATCAGGTGTTTCTAAATTAGTTAGTGTTAAATTAGATAATATTTAATGAAATAGGTACTTAAAAGTACCTGTTTTTTTATACATTTTTTTAAAATCTGATGTATACCATACAATAGTGCTTGTTACTTTTGACTTACTAAAATAATCGTGATAAAATCAACACATAGAAATAAAATTTTATGAGGTGAAATATATGGCATATATAGAATTTGATAATGTAACAAAAGAATATATAACTGGGGAAGTTAGGGTACTAGCACTTAATAATACTAGTTTTGAAATTAATAAAGGTGAATTAGTAGTAATACTAGGACCATCTGGAGCTGGTAAAACAACTGCTTTAAATATATTAGGTGGTATGGATAATGCTACTAGTGGTAAGGTAATAATTGCTAATAAGGATATTACTAAGTACTCTAAAAAAGAACTAATAAAATATAGAAGGAGTGATATAGGTTTTGTATTTCAGTTTTATAATTTAATTCAAAATTTAACTACATTAGAAAATGTTGAATTAGCTACTGAAATATGTAAGAGGCCTCTACCGCCGAGAGAAATACTAGAAAAAGTAGGGCTAAAAGATAGACTTAATAATTTTCCTAGTCAATTATCAGGCGGAGAACAACAAAGAGTATCTATTGCAAGAGCAATAGCTAAAAACCCTAAAATACTTTTGTGTGATGAACCTACTGGTGCACTTGATTACAATACAGGTAAACAAATATTGAAATTATTACAAGATACCGCACGCAAAGATAAGATGACAGTTATTATAATTACTCATAATGCCGCAATTGCTCCTATGGCAGATAAAGTAATTAAATTTAAAAATGGAACTGTTGAGGGCGTAGTGTTAAATGATAATCCAACTCCTGTTGAAAGGATAGAATGGTAATGAAGACGTTATTTAAGGAAAGCGTTGTTTCTGTTAAAAAGAATTTCAAAAGATTCTTATCTATACTTTTAATAGTACTCTTGGGAGTTGGTTTCTTTGCTGGTATTAAAGCTACTAGTCCTGACATGAAAAATACTATAGATAAGTATTATAGAGATACTAATTTTATGGATTTTAATTTAATATCAACATGGGGAATTAAAGATAACGATCTAGAAAAATTAAAAGGTAGTGGATATGATATTCAAGGAAACTATGAATTTGATGCGATTGTTAAGGGTGAAACAGAAGAGGTTATAAAAATACTTTCTTATGACAAGAATGATAAAATAAATAAAGTTGTTCTATTAGATGGTAGATTACCTAGTAAAAAAAATGAATGCTTAATTGAACAAAGTGAATATACAAAATCACATAAAATAGGAGATAAAATTACTGTAGAAGATGATAATTTAAGGGAAAAGACTTTAGATATAGTAGGAATTATAAAAAGTCCAATATTTACATCGTTAGAACGTGGCACTACAAAACTTTTGTCTGGTAAAGTAAACTTTTTTATGTATGTACCTGTAGATAATTTTGATATGGATTATTATACAAGTGCTTATGTTAAACTTAATAATAATTTAAGCACATTCTCTACTAAATATGATGATATTATAGATTCTAAAACTAAATACTTTGAAAAGTTAACTGATAATATTTCAGAAGTTAGATATAACGATGAAATAGAAAAAGCAAATAAAGAGATTAAAGACAGTGAAGATAAACTTAATAAAGAAAAAGAAAAATACAATAAAGAAATAGCAAAAGCCGAAGAAAAGATTAATAAAGCTAAAAAAGAATATAATAATGGTGTTCAAAAGTTAAATTCTAATAAGAAAAAAGCTTATTCTGAGTTTCTAAAAAATGAGAAAACTCTAAAAGATGCTAGAGCTAAGTTAGAAGAAGAAAAAGCAAAATTAAATAAGAGTAAGAAAGAATATGAGCAACATGCTAAAGAATATGAAGCAACTCTTAAGACACTTAATAATAATTTAGAGGAAATTAATACGGCACTAGCTCAGATTAATGCTAACTTAGATAGTTTATATAGTACTAAATCATCTTTAGAACAGTTAATTAATAATAATATAGATGTTGTTAAAAATACAGCTTTATTAGAAAACGTAAATAATAATATTAAAACATTAACTAATAAAAAGAATGAATTGACTTCCAAAAAAAAAGAAATTACTAATGCGATAGCTAAAATAAATAATGCTAAGAGTGCATTAGATGATGCAGAAGCATTGCTTTTGAAAAAAGAAAAAGAATTATCAAAAAGTGAGGATACTTTTAAAAAGACTAAAGAATCTACTATTAAATCTCTTGATGAAGCTAAAAAGACACTTGATAATGCTTACAGGGAAATAGTTTCAAGTAGTAATAAATTAGAATCAACTAAAAAGGAAGCTAAGGCAAGGTTTGAGGATGCAGAAATACAAATTAAAAATGCTAAGCGTGAGGTTGAGGATTTAAAAAAACCTACTTGGTATATATTAGATAGACATAGTAATTTAGGCTTTTATCAATATGATCAAGATACAGAAAGGATTAACAATGTAGGTAAACTTTTTCCACTTGTATTCTTTGTAGTTGCGATATTAATTTGTCTTACTTCTATGACACGTATGGTAGAGGAAGAAAGAGGACAAATTGGTACACTTAAAGCACTTGGGTATGATAATGTTCAAATTGCATCTAAATACGTAATATATGCGCTTTTAGCTACTATAATAGGGTCTGTTGTTGGAGTACTTATTGGATTTAAGATTTTGCCAACTATTATATTTAATATGTATAGTATGATGTATAATTTAGGTAAGATAGTAATTGAATTTAATTGGTATTATGCATTAACGGGTACATTAATTGCGATATTCTGTACTGTTGCGGCTACATTATTTGCTTGTTACAGGGAATTAAAAGAATCTCCTGCATCACTTATGAGACCAAAGTCTCCAAAAGCAGGTAAAAGGGTTTTACTTGAAAGAATTGGATTTATTTGGAATAAGTTATCATTTACACGTAAGGTTACAGTAAGAAATGTATTTAGATATAAAAAGAGATTTTTAATGACTATAATAGGTATTGCTGGATGTACAGGTCTTATAATTGCTGGATTTGGTTTAAGGGATTGTATTACTAGTATAGTAAGTGGCCAGTATGAAAAAGTATTTAATTATCAAGTAGAAGTTACTTTTAAACCTGATGTTACATTAGATGAGAAAAACAGTGAAGTAGAAAGAATTAAAAAGATTAATAAAGTTAAAGATACATTAATTGCTAATAAAGAATCAGTTGAAATTGAAAATAAAGATACTAATCAATCAATTCAATTAATAGTTCCATTCTCTTCACCTGATGGATTTATAACTCTTAAAAATAGAGTTAGTAAAGAAAAATATACACTTAATGATAATATAATAGTCTCAGAAAAATTATCTAAACTTCTTGATCTTAAAAAGGGTGATAAGTTAAAACTTAAAACTGATAAAGAGTATACTGCAACTATTGGCGGTATAACAGAAAATTATTTCTTGCATTACATTTATATGGATAAAGACTTATATGATAGTTCATTCTATAATACATTATTTATAAAAACAGATGATTTAACTGAGGAAGAGGAAAAAGTTCTAGCAACTGAGATAAAAAAGAATGATACTATTTCTAATATTTCATTTACATCATCTACTCGTAATGTATTTGATTCAACTATGAAAAACTTTGGATTAGTTGCAATAGTTTTAATAGTATCTGCTGGACTTCTTGCATTTGTAGTATTATATAATTTAGCTAATGTAAATATAAGTGAAAGAATAAGAGAATTAGCTACTATAAAAGTATTAGGTTTCTATGATAGAGAAGTATATAATTATGTTGGAAGAGAAACAACTATATTGACAGTTATTGGCATGTTCTTTGGTATTTTAATTGGTAAGGCTTTGACTGTATTTATATTAAAAACATGTGAATTGGATCAAATTATGTTTGGTACAACTATAAAGATTCAAAGTTATATATATTCATTACTTCTTACGGTAGTATTTACATTACTTGTTAACATAACAACATACTTTGCACTTAAAAAAGTAGATATGATAGAGTCATTAAAAAGTATAGAATAATATAAGATATAGATATAGTGTCTATATCTTTTTTTAAATTCATAATATATTAATATGAGGTGGTTTATGATAAATTATGAATTATTAAAAGATGTACTTACTATGGCTATATTAAATAGTTTAATAATTACTAGTTTAGTTCAAAGAATAAAAGAAGCACTTGTGATTAAATGTAGTAGGATATGTATAATTATCTCGTTTATAACGTCTTTAATAATAGGTACATTATTTTCTTTAAGTTTCTCCAATTTGAAGTTTTTTCCTTCATTATGGAGTAGTATAATTAGTTTCTTAGGCGCAGACTTTATATATAAATTACTGGAGAATAAGATATTTAAATCTTTGGGTGATATAAAGAATGAAAGATAATACTATCTTTCTTTTCTTTTTAAAATAGGTTATACTTATTTTAGGAGGATAATAATATGAATATTTTAGTTACTGGTGGTTGTGGCTATATAGGTAGCCATACTTGTTGTGAACTTTTAAATAAAGGACACAATGTTATAATAATTGATAATTTATCTAATTCAAAAAAAGAAGTTGTTAATTATATTAAAGAAATTACAGGACGTGATGTTACACTTTATATTGGTGATGTTTGTGATAAGGATTTATTAAGAAAAATATTTAATGAAAATAAAATTGATTCTGTTATACATTTTGCTGGTTATAAGGCAGTTGGTGAGAGTGTAAAACTTCCACTTAAATATTATAGAAATAATTTAGATTCAACTCTTTCTTTATGTGAGGTTATGTCTCAGTTTGATTGTAAGAATTTAGTATTTTCTTCTTCTGCGACTGTATATGGTATTCCAAAAAAATTACCTATAAAAGAAGATTTTCCACTTTCTACAACAAATCCGTATGGAACAACTAAGTTAATGATAGAAAGAATATTAAAGGATTTATATACTTCGGATAATACTTGGCATATTGCACTTCTTAGATATTTTAATCCAATAGGGGCTCACTCATCTGGACTTTTAGGAGAAGATCCAAATGGTATACCTAATAATTTAATGCCTTATATAGTTAAAGTTGCGACTGGTGAATTGGAATGTTTAAGTATATTTGGAGATGATTATGATACTAAAGATGGTACTGGTGTTAGAGATTATATTCATGTTGTTGATTTAGCACTTGGACATATTGCCGCAATTGAGAAAATTGATAAAGAACCTGGTGTTTATACTTATAATCTTGGTACTGGTGTAGGATATAGTGTTTTAGACCTTGTTAAAACATTTATCAAAGTAAATAATATAAATGTTAATTATAAGATTGCACCTAGACGTCCTGGGGATATTGCTGAGTGTTATGCAGATACTACTAAAGCATCAGATGAACTACATTGGCACGCTACTAAAACTATTGAAGATATGTGTAGAGATTCATATAACTTTGCTATAAAAAATAAAATTAAATAAAATAAAATTATAGTACTTATAAAAAATTTAAATAATGATATCCTTTACAAATTATGGATTTTGGATTATTATATTTCCTAATTTGAGGGGGAAATATAAATGCGTATAAAGAATTTAAAATTAGTGTTTGACACTGTTAATGGTGAAGATAAGTTAATAATGGTTAAGAGTATTAATAATTTTGAAGATCTTATCTTAAGAAGAGATCCTAGCGAATATAAGTGCGTTTTTTCTGGGACTGTATACTATTTTGACAGAAAAAAGGTTATGCCTCTTTCTTTATTTTTACCACTTGATGATTTAAAAAGAAATATTTCTAAAAAGGAATTAAAAGAATTTTATAATGAGAATGCAGAACAAATTCTTAAAAAAGCTAAAAGTAAAACTAAAAAGATAGGTTTTGTTTAATAATCAAAAAACACAAATCATTAAATGTGATTTGTGTTTTTGCTTTTATATATTTTTTATGTTTCTTTTATTAAATACTATAAATGCAGTAATTATCATTATTAAGAAGTAAATAGTACATATTAATATTGAGAACGGAATCGACAGAGTAGGGAATGAGTTTACTCCTCCATATAGATAATTAGTGAAGTTCCAGTTTAATGTAACAAAGTACTTAAGTGGTATTATATTTCTATTTATTGCAATTAAGTTAATTATATCAGCTGCTCCAACTCCAACTATTGGTAATGCAACTCCTAATGTGGATACATTTGTAATTGTAGAAATTGCGAATGCTAGAGTTGCTAATAAGATAAATTCCGGTAATACAGCTAATACATTGTCAAAAATATATTTAAATAGATTTATATGCATTACTTTATTTTGAACAAAGTTATATATAATAACTGGTATATTTAAACTACTAAATCCAAAGAATATTCCTCCTATTATAAGTTGCATTATAAATGCAGATAGTATTGCAAATATAATCATAAACATACTAACTATATATTTTGATAATAATATCTTATTTCTACTATATGGTCTAATAAGTAATAATTTAATTGTTCCTTTATCAAATTCAGTTGATACTATAGATCCTGCTACTGCTGCAATGATAACCATTATAAATAGGAAGTTATCACTTAATGTATTTATTAATAAATTTCTTGTTGTTTTAGGACTGTTTATATCTACTTTATTATCTATTATATATTTGTTGTTTGCATTATTTTTCATGTATTCTATGTATTGTCTTTTTATTTGATATTCTTCTTTTATATTAAATTCGCTGGTGTTTTTTATGATACTTTCTTTAAATTCCTTATATGTTTGTGGCGCTTGTTTATAGCCTTCTAGGGCAGTATTTAAATAGTTATTATTATATGGTATATCTTTTTCAAGTCTTAATTTTAATTTTTCTAATTTATTTTTTTCCTCTTTTATTCTTGAATTATATAACTCTTTATTTTTAGCTTTTTCTCTTTCTTTTTCTAGTGAGGCTATTTCATCTGTTGTTGTTTTTATCTCTTTATTTACAAAATATTTCCAGCTATTAGAATCTAATTCTTTTAAGAATTTATCATATTCTTTTTTATATTCATTATAGGCTTCTATATCTTTTTCAATATATTTTGCATTATTCATACTATGAATGATGTCTCTTAAGTTTTCTCTTATGAGTATTTTTTTCCATGACTCTTTGTATTTATCTGTTAGTTCATATAACTCGATATTTGATAAAGCGTTATAGTATTCTTCCTTTTCTCCTGGACTGTTTTTATCATAAGAATCAATTGTTCTTTTTAATTCTTGAAGTTCATATTTTTCTTCTGCTGATGTTGATACTGGATCTTCTATACTATATTTTTTTGTTAAAAAGGTATTTAGCGTTATAATACAAAGCATAATAGAAAGTAATATATAAATACTTTTTCTTTTGAACACTTTATATAGTTCATTTTTAATTAAATTAGTCAATTTTATTACCTCCAGTCTTATTTAAGAAGGCTTCTTCTAATGAGATTTTATTTTCATATACTTCATAAATTAATATATTGTTATTAATTAATTTAGTAATAATATTAGGAATTTCTTCTTTTTTTGATTTAATACTAAAGTGAGTACTATCTAATACTTTAATATTATCTATTACGTTATTTACTAAGGTAGAATTGCTAACCTCAAATATATATGTTGAGTTGCTAACTTCTTTTTTAAGCTTCTTAACTTCGTTTGATTCAATGATAGTTCCATTTTGAATTATGCATACTTTATTACAGAAACTATCTAGTTCAGCTAGGTTATGACTCGATATTAATACTGCGATGTTTTCTTTCTTAGCTAGATTCTTTAATAAATCTCTTAGTTCTTTAATTCCTTCTGGATCAAGTCCGTTTGTTGGTTCATCTAATATGAGTAGGTTAGGACTATTAATAAGTGCTTGGGCTATTCCAAGGCGTTGTCTCATACCTAGAGAGTATTTACTAACCTTGTCTTTAATTCTTCCTTCTAATTTTACTAGTTTTACAACTTCATCAATTTTAGAAGATGATACATTATACATATTAGCAACTAATTTTAGATTTTCATATCCTGATAGGTACATATACATATCTGGATTTTCTACTATTGCACCAACTCCTTTTATAGCACTTTCAAAATCTTTTTTTATATCAAATCCATTTATTGTAACATTACCACTATCAATACTGTTTAATCCAAGTATTAGTTTAATGGTAGTTGTTTTACCACTGCCGTTTGGTCCAATGAATCCTAGAATATCTCCTTTTTTAATTGTAAATGAAACATCTTTTAATATTTTCTTTTTACCAAAACTTTTATTTAAGTTTTCACATTTTAAAATTGTATTAGTCAACTTTTTCACCTCGCTATAATTATAACAAATGCAGTATAAAATTCCTAAATTATGACCATTATTTAATGTAAATTGACACTTTTAAAATAAATTTTTAAAAAATTAGCACTCATATATTGACAAGTGCTAAATATAATATTATAATGATATTAGCATTCAGGAGTATGGAGTGCTAGGAGGCGATAAGATGCTAACAAAGAGACAAAATGAAATTCTAAAGATAATAGTTTTAGAATATATCAAGTTAGCTAAACCTGTTAGTTCAAACCTAATATGTGATGAGCTTAATTGTTCTAGTGCAACTGTAAGAAGCGAAATGGCTTCTTTGGAAGAGCTGGGTCTTCTTGAGAAAACTCACACATCATCTGGTAGGGTTCCATCAGAAGCTGGATACAGATATTATGTAGATAACTTAATGGAATTTAAAAAGATGAGTGCTGAAGATATGCTAAAGCTACAGATTATATTTAAAAATAATCAGTTAGAGTTAGATGATTGTATTAAGAAGAGCTTAGAGATTATTTCAGATATTACTAGTTACGCATCGGTAAAGCTTGGAAAAACATCCCATGATAATAGATTAAAAGAGATACAAACAGTACCGCTTGATAATGATCAAATGATAGTAATAGTAATAACTGATAAAGGTTATGTAGAACATAAAAAGATCAATGTAAAAAATATAAGTCATGCTGAAATTAAAAAAACAGTTGACTTAATAAATAACATAATTTCAGGTACACCTATTGATGAGGTAAGTGAAAAATTAGAGTTTGAAGTAAAACCTATAATCGGTAGATATGTAAAAGAACATGAAAGATTATATAATGCATTCTATAATGTATTTACAAGTTTCACTAATAGAAATGTCGATATAGTAGGAAGAAGAAATATTCTTAAACAACCAGAATTTAATAATGTTGATAAAGTAAGCGAAATATTAGACAAATTTGAAGATGACAACTTGATAAATACTGTTGAAGAAGAGGATAACAATATTAAGATCTATATTGGTAAAGAAAACAATTTAGATGAAGATATGACTGTTATTAAGACAAAATATAAAACACCAATTGAAGAAGGTACAATCGCAATAATAGGTCCTAAGAGAATGGATTATGATAGAGTTGTTCAACTACTTGAATTTATCAAAGAAAATATAGAAAGATAGGGATTATATGGAAAAGAAAAATAAAGAAAAAGAGATGAAAAAGCACGAATGTAAGTGTGGACATCATAAAGATGAAAATCTAGAAGTATTAGATGACGTTTGTGCATGTGGTGATAATTGTAACTGTGGTGAAGAAGAGATTCTAGTATTAAAAAATAATATAGAAAATCTTGAAAAGAAGGTTCAGTTAGCACAAGCAGAGCTTATTAATTATAGAAAGCGAAAAGACGAAGAAACATCTAATATGTTAAAGTTTGCTAATATGGATTTAATATTAGACTTGTTACCTGTTATAGATAATTTTGAAAGAGCACTTGCTGTTACAACAGATGCATCATTCGACAAATATAATGAGGGTTATAAGTTAATATATAATCATATATTAGATACTCTTAAAAAGTTTGGTGTTTGTGAAATTGAAGCATTAGACAAAGAGTTTGATCCAAGCCTACATGAGGCAGTTATGATAGGTAAGGAAGAAGATAAACCTAATGATGTAGTTCTTGAAGTATTTAGTAAAGGATATACATTAAAAGGACGAGTAATACGTCCATCAAAAGTCAAAGTAAATAATATAGATTAATATAAAAGGAGAGATGATTTATGAGTAAAATAATAGGTATTGACTTAGGTACAACAAATAGTTGTGTTGCGGTACTAGAAGGTGGAACTCCTACAGTAATCGCAAATCCAGAGGGTGGCAGAACAACACCATCTGTAGTGGCAATAAATAAAAAAGGAGAAAGAATTGTTGGTGATGCTGCAAAACGTCAAGCAATTACTAATCCAAATACAGTATCTTCTATAAAAAGACTTATGGGTACTGATAAAAAAGTTGAATTAGATGGCAAAAAATATACACCTGAAGAGGTTAGTGCAATGATACTTTCTTATATGAAAGATTATGCTGAAAAATATTTAGGAGAAAAAGTAGATAAAGCAGTAATTACAGTTCCAGCATACTTTAATGATGCTCAACGTCAAGCTACTAAAAATGCAGGTAAAATTGCAGGACTTGATGTACAAAGAATTATAAATGAACCAACTGCTGCTGCACTTGCATATGGTCTTGATAAACAAGAAAATACACATACAATTCTTGTATACGACCTAGGTGGTGGTACATTCGATGTTTCTGTAATGGAACTTGGTGATGGTGTATTCGAAGTTAAATCAACTGCTGGTAATAATAAACTTGGTGGTGATGACTTCGACCAAAGAATTATTGATTACTTAGTTGATGAATTCAAACGTGAAAATGGTGTTGATTTAACTAAAGATAAAATGGCAATGCAAAGATTAAAAGAAGTTGCTGAAAAAGCTAAAAAAGATTTAAGTGGAGTTACTTCTACTCAAATATCTGCACCATTTATTTCTCAAGGTGAAGATGGACCACTTCATTTGGATGTCGCTTTATCTCGTGCTAAATTTGAAGATTTAATTAGAGATTTAGTTGATTCTACACTTGAACCAGTTCGTCAAGCATTAAAAGATGCTAAAATTAAGAAAGAAGATATTGATAAAGTATTATTAGTAGGTGGATCTACACGTATACCAATGGTACAAGAATTAATTAAGAAAGAAATTGGTAAGGAACCTTCTCGTGAAGTTAACCCTGATGAAGTTGTTGCAATGGGTGCTGCAATTCAAGGTGGTGTATTAACTGGAGAAGTTAATGATATAGTATTACTTGATGTTACACCATTATCACTTGGACTTGAAACTCTAGGTGGAGTAATGACTGTATTGATTCCAAGAAATACAACTATTCCTACAAGTAAAAAACAAGTATTCTCTACAGCTGCAGATAATCAACCAGCAGTAGATATACATGTATTACAAGGTGAACGTAGTATGGCTGCTGACAACAAAACATTAGGTCGTTTCCAATTGAGCGGAATTCCAGCTGCACCACGTGGAGTACCTCAAATTGAAGTTACATTTGATATAGATGCAAATGGTATCGTTAATGTAAAAGCAAAAGATTTAGGTACTAATAAAGAACAAGCTATTACAATTACTTCTAATACTAATTTAAGTGATGAAGAAATTGAAAAGATGCGTAAAGAAGCAGAAGAACATGCTGAAGAAGATAAAAAGAAAAAAGAAGAAGCTGATTTAAGAAATGAAGCTGAACAAATGGTATTCCAAACTGAAAAATCAATTAAAGATCTTGGAGATAAAATAGATTCTAAAGAAAAAGAAGAAGCTGAAGGATTAATTAAAGATTTAAAAGAAGCTCTTGAAAAAGATGATATAGAAGATATTAAAACTAAGAAAGAAAAATTATCAGAGAAAGCTATGGCTTTAGCTACTAAAGTTTATGAAAACATTCAAAAAGAACAACAAGCTCAAGCTTCATCTTCTAATGAAGAAGCTAGTGAATCTTCTAAAGATTCTAAAGATGGCGATGTAAAAGACGCAGAATACGAAGAAAAATAAAAAAGAATAAATTAAGAAAGTTCTAGTAATTCTAGGACTTTCTCTAATAAAAGGAGAAAACATGGAAAATAAACTAAAAAAGCGTAGTGAAGTTAGTGATGAATATAAATGGGATTTAACTCCTATATATAAAGATGTTTTAGAATTTGATAAAGATTATACCAAAGCTAGTGAATTAATTGATAATTTTAAAAATTTCAAGTCTACCCTTATGAATAGTGGTAGAGATTTATATAATGCTTTAGAAGAAGATACTAAAATAAGTATATTATTAGATAAGTTATATATGTATGCACATTTAAATAAAGATAGTGATACTACAAATACAGAATATCAAAAACTTTTTGGTAGGGTTAATAATCTTTTTACTAAATATTCTTCATCTGCATCATTTCTAATTCCTGAAATATTAAAAAGTGATTATTCTAAGATAGAAAAGTTCTATACTGAAGAGGTAAAATTAAAGGAATATGAATTCTTACTTGTAGATATATTTAGAAATAGAGATCATATCTTAAGTGAAAAAGAAGAAGAAATAATTTCTTCTCTATCGCAAACTTTATCATTCCCAGAGGATGTATATAATATGTTTACGGATGCAGATATGAAGTTTGGTGTTATTGATGATGAGAATGGTATGAAGGTTGAACTTACTGATTCTAACTATTCACTATATTTAAAGTCTAGCAATAGAAGAGTAAGAATGGATGCTTTTAAGACTTTGTTTAAAACATATAAAGATTATAAGAACACAATATCATTAATGCTTGCGAATGACGTTAAAGCTAATTCATCAATTGCTAAAATTAAGAAGTATAATTCTTCTTTAGAAGCATCACTTTTCTCTGATAATATAGATATTAGTATATATAATAATCTAGTTGATACAGTAGAGAATAATCTTGATGTAAATTATAAGTATTTAAAACTAAAAAAAGAAGTTCTAGGACTAGATTCACTACATTTATATGATGTTTATGTTCCACTATTAAAGGGAAGTTTAAATAAAGAATATAGTTTTGACGAAGCAAAAGACCTTGTTAAAAATGCATTAAAAGTATTTGGAAGTGACTATCAAGAATTATTAGATAAAGCATTTAATGAAAAATGGATAGATATATATCCAAATATTGGTAAAACAGGTGGAGCTTATTCAAGTGGTAGCTATACAACTAACCCTTATATATTATTAAATTACCAAGGTACACTTAATGATGTATCTACACTAGCACATGAATTAGGACATTCAATGCATAGCTATTATTCAAGACATAATAATCCTTATCAAACTTCTAATTATAAGATATTTGTTGCAGAGGTAGCTTCTACTGTAAATGAATTACTTCTTGCATATTATATGCTTAATAATAGTAAGGACGATAATGAAAAATTATTTATATTAAATAGATTAATGGAATTATTTAGAACTACTACATATAGGCAAACAATGTTTGCAAGATTTGAAAAAGAAATATATGATAAGAGTGAAAAAGGAGAAATACTTACTCCTGATGTAATGTGTGATATCTATTATAATTTAAACAAGAAATACTTTGGTGATGAAGTTATAGTAGATGATGAAATAAGATATGAATGGGAAAGAGTTCCACACTTTTATTATAATTTCTATGTATATAAATATGCGACTGGACTAGCAAGTGCATGTTTTATAGTAAATCGTATATTAAATGGTGAAGAACATGCGGTTTTGGATTACTTGGAGTTTTTAAAAACAGGAGGTAGAGATTATCCAGTAGAAGAATTGAAGATTGCTGGAGTTGATATATCTCGTAAGGAAGTTATTGAAAGTTCTATAAAAATGTTTAATAATATAATTGATGAGTTTCAAGAACTATATAAAAAAGTAAATAAAAAATAGAAGGTGAAGTAAATGGAAAAGCGTGATTATTATGAGGTTTTAGGTGTATCTAAAAACGCCACTCAAGATGAAATAAAAAGTGCCTTTAGAAAATTAGCAAAGAAATATCACCCTGATGTATGTAAAGAACCAGATGCAGAAGCTAAATTTAAGGAAGTACAAGAAGCTTATGCAGTGTTATCAGATGAAGATAGAAGAAGAAAATATGATCAATTTGGACATGCAGCATTTGATAATGGAGGAGGGGATGCCTCTTCAGGATTTGGTGGATATGATTTCTCTGGATTTGATTTTGGTGATATATTTGATAATATATTTGGTAATGGTTTTGGATTTGGATCTTCTCAAAGATCTAGATCAAGAGCAACTAGAGGTGCTGATAGATTATTAAGAATGAAATTAACATTTGAAGAAGCAGTATTTGGATGTAAGAAAGACCTTAATTTGGAAGTTAACGATACTTGTGATAAATGTAATGGTAAGGGAGGTTTTGATGAGGAAACTTGTTCTAGATGTCATGGCAGTGGTACTATCACAAGTGAACAAAGAACAATTTTAGGTTCATTTATGACTAAGACTACTTGTCCAGAATGTGAAGGAAAAGGTAAAACATTCAAAACAAGATGTAGTGATTGTGGTGGACGTGGATATATTAGAAGTAAAAAAGTTATCACAGTTACTATCCCATCAGGTGTAGATACTGGTAATAGACTTAGAATACATGGTAAGGGTGAAGCTGGAATTAATGGTGGAGAGCCTGGAGATTTATATTTAGAGTTTGTAGTAGATGAACATAAATACTATAAAAGAGATGAAAATGATATATTCTTAGAGGTTCCACTTACTGTTACTGAAGCTTTACTTGGATGTAAGAAGGAAATACCTACAATACATGGAAATGTAATTTTAACTATCCTTGCTAACTCTAGTAACGCAGATAGACAAAGACTTAAAGGAAAAGGTATTTATAATGAATCAACTAGAAAAACTGGTGATATGTATATAATACTTAAAGTGGTAAGTCCATCTAGATTAAGCAGAGTTCAAAAAGAATTATTAGAAGAGTTAAATAAAACTGATTTAGGGAATAGTGAAGTTTCTGCATTTAATAAATTTGTAGAGAAAAATAAATAATAATAATTGAGAGAACGTTAGATTCTCTTTTTTGTTATATTTTTTTGGTACAATTAGTGTAATATATTGCCCATAAAATATGCTTTTTCAAATTAGGTATATAAAATTTATGAATTGGTTGACAAAAATTTCCGTTTATTTTATTATAGTAAGCTGTATCAGAAAAATATTCATAGTTAGTTCTAGGGGGTTGAATTATGAATAAAAATAAGAAATTTATTAGTACATTTATAATTTTACTTATTGTAGTTTTAATAGTAGTTATATTACCTCTTTTAAATAAAGAGAACAATGTAGTTCAAACGTTTAAAAACTTTGATCCAATTAAAATAATTACTAATAAATCAGGAGCAAAGGTAAAAGACGAAGACAAAAATGTAAGAAGTAAAGATATAATTGGTAAAATTAGTATACCGGGTACAAATATAGATAGTGATTTGGTGCAAACTACTGATAATGAATATTATTTAAATCACTCTATAGATGGTAAAAAAAATTACAAAGGTAGTATCTTTATGGATTATAGAAATACAACATATGATAGAAAGCTATTAATTTATGGGCATAACTCTGAAACATTAAAAAATGTGCCATTTCATGATTTAGAAAAATATTTAAGTAAAAGTTTTTACAACCTTCATAAAAACATAAACTTAACTCTAAATAATGAAGAAAGCACATGGGAGATTTTTTCAGTGATGATTGTAGAAGAAGGTAACAATAATCATATGAAAATCACATTTAATGATAAAGAGTGGATAAAGCATATTGATTGGATGAAGAAAAACTCAGTTTATGATACTTATGTTGATGTGGGAGTTGATGATAAGATAGTTACACTTCAAACTTGTTATTATAAACCAAAAAATTCTTATCTAATTGTAAATGCCAAAAAATCAAACTTTTGAGGATATTATAAATAGTGATGATATTGATAAAGATTTATATAAACCTAGAAAAGGATATAATAGTGGTGTAATTGCTACTGATATGCCTTATACTATAATTGATGGAGAAAATGTAATTAATGTTATTTACACTAAGAAAGATAATTTAACTTATCGTGTTGAATACTATTATGATGGTAATATTGATAGTAGTAAGACTGAATATTTTGAAAATCTTACTTATGGTGATGTTATAACTAATTATAAAGAAAAACTTCCAGCTGATTATAAGTTTGTTAATGATACTGCACCATTAACAATAGATGATACAGAAGATAATGTAATTAAAGTATATTATGAATCAGTTTCAAAAGGAGATATTACTCCTACAAAAACTGGAATTAATAATGCAAGTTACTTATCAATTACTTGTATTATTGGTATGATAGCATTATCATTATCTAAGAAAAAACAAGAAAACTAATATAAAAAAAGAACCGTTTTAAGAAACGGTTTTTTTAATGCTTTCTAGTTTATCATAAACATATTTTATATTTTGTTCATATCCTTTGTCTTTTGGAATGTAATATTTCTTGTTTTTTAAATTATCGGGTAGGTATTGCTGAGGTACATATGCATTTGGATAGTCATGCGGATATTTATAATCTTTTGATGTTGTTTTGATGTGATCAGGGACTGCGCCAGCTCTACCTGTTTCTACATCTGCTAGGGCTTTATCAAGAGCAATATGTGCTGTATTTGATTTTGGAGATAGAGCCATTTCAGTAACTATAGTTCCAAGAGGAATTCTAGCTTCTGGTAAACCTACTAATTCTGATGCTTGTATTGCAGCCATTACTTTTGGACCGATAGATGGATTTGCAAGTCCAATATCTTCATATGCTATAACGCTCATTCTTCTATAAATACTATCTAAGTCTCCTGCGGCAATAAGTCTTGCTAGGTAATGAAGGCTTGCATCTACATCACTTCCTCTAATAGACTTCTGAAATGCACTTAAAACGTCGTAATAGCCATCTTCGTTCTTATCATGTATAAATACTGGTTTATTATTAATTCTCTTTATATGGTCTATATCAACTGTTTTATTGCTTGATGTAGAATATGCAACTTCTAGTAAGTTATAAGCAAATCTTAAATCGTTTCCGGAAAGACTAGCGATATAATTTATTGCTTCTTTATCTATTTTTATACCTTCTAAGTATTCACTTTTAGTTGCCATATTTAAAGCTTTTACAATATCAGTTGATTCTAAATCTTTTAGTTCAAATAGTTGACATCTACTTCTAATTGCTGGATTAATACTATGATAGGGGTTAGAAGTAGTTAGTCCAATTAAAGTAATAAGCCCACTTTCTAGCTGTGGTAGTAGTATATCTTGCTTATCTTTATTAAGTCTATGAATTTCATCCATAATAAGTATGATTCCATCATACATTTTTGCTTCTTCTATTACTATATCTAAATCCTTTTTATTATTGATTGTAGCATTTAAAAATCTGTATCTAAGTCCTAATTCATTTACTATTGCATTTGCGATTGATGTTTTACCAATACCGGGTCTTCCATACAAAATCATAGAAAATATTTTCTTGTTTTTAACCATATTAGTTAGAACTCTATCTTTTCCAATTAAATGAGATTGTCCATAGACTTCTTTTAATGATTTAGGCGCTAATTTAAGCGCAAGTGGTTTATCCATGTTATCACCTTTTTCTAGTACTTATTTTAGCATATTCATGAGAATTTGTATATTCAATAAGGTTGAAATATGTTATAATATTTATGTTGTTTAGATGATAGTTGGTGAGTAATATGGCTAGTAACAATAAAATAGATGAGGAGATCTTAGAATATTTAAATTATATAACTTTTGAAAGAAGACTTACTAAAAATACACAAAAGTCATACGAAGAAGATTTAAAATTGTATAAGGATTTTCTAGGAAAAAGAGGTATAACTTCTGTAGGGAAAGTTAGAAAAGAAGATATATCTGATTATTTAATATATTTAAATAAAAATGAATATACTATAACATCAGTCGCAAGGAAGTTAACTACAATTAAAAATTTTCATAATTATTTATTTCAAAGAGGTATGATTCCTCATGATGTATCATTAACAATTGATAGACCTAAAACAAAAAAAGCTCTTCCTAAAGTGATGAGTGTTGAAGAAGTAGATAGGCTACTTGATATTGAATGTAAAACCCCGTTTGACTATCGTAATAAGGCTATGTTAGAATTATTATATGGAACCGGTCTTAGAATTAGTGAATTATTAAGCTTGAAACTATCTGATGTTGATTTAGAGAATTGTGTTATAAGATGTATTGGAAAAGGTAATAAAGAAAGAATTGTACCAATTGGAGAATATGTTTTAACTTATCTAAATAAATATCTAGAATATAGACCGGCTTTATCAAAAAACAAAAGAAGTGAATTTTTATTTCTTAATAGTAGAGGTGGCAGTTTAAGTAGATTTAGTTTTTTTAAAATACTTAAGCGGCTTTTAAGAGAAAAAAATATTAATGTAGATGTATCGCCTCATACATTAAGGCATAGTTTTGCGACACATATGCTTGAGTATGGCGCTGATTTAAGAACAATTCAAGAACTTCTAGGACATAGTGATATTTCTACTACAAAAATATATACTCATATATCTAATAATCAAATAAAAGAAGATTATAAGAAATATCATCCTAGAAGCAGTAAAGATAACATAAAAGGAGATTATAACGATGAAATTTAAAAGAGTTTTTCTAATGGTTTTGGATTCATTAGGAGTAGGGGAAGCAAGTGATGCAAAGGAATATGGTGATGTTGGCGCTAATACATTAAAAAATGTAAATGATGCATGTAATTTATTTATACCAAACTTAGAAAAACTAGGAATAATGGATACAATAAACATGAATGATAATGAAAATGTAGAAGCATACTATACAATTGCTAGACCAAAAAATTCTGGGAAAGATAGTTTAGTTGGTCATTATGAAATGGTTGGTATTGAAAACTATATTCCTTTTCATACATTCACTGAAAAAGGGTTTCCAATAGAACTTATAGATAAGATTGAAATGTTAACTAAAACAAGAGTAATTGGTAATAAAGTTAGTACTGATGATGGTTTGGACGTAATTAATGAATTAGGTGATAGAAATGTAGAATATGGTTCACTTATATTGTTTACTACATATAATTCCACATTACAAATAGCAGCTCATGAAGATGTTATACCAGTATCTAAATTGTATGATTATTGTAAATTAATAAGAAGATTAACTATTAAAGAAGATTATAAAATAGCAAGAATAATAGCACGTCCTTTTACAGGAAAAAAAGGGAAATATAGATTTACTAATGAAAAATGTGAATATTCTGTTAATCCTCCTGCAAGAAGTGTATTAAATTCATTAAAAGATAAGGGATTTAGCGTTATATCTATTGGTAAAATAAATGATATATTTAATGGTGAGGGTATAACCAAGGTAGTAAAATCTAATCATAATAATAGTGAAGCAATTAATAAATTAACTGATATAATGGAGAAAAACTTTACTGGATTATGTATGATTAATCTAAGCGATTTTGATCAACTTTATGGTCATAATAAAGATGTAGAAGGATACGCTAAATGCATAGAAGATTTAGATGTAGAAATGCCTCTTATATTAAATAAACTTGCAGATGAGGATTTACTTATAATAACTGCAGATCATGGCAATGATCCAACATTCTCAAATGGACATACAAGAGAAAATGTACCGGTTATTATATATAATAGATGTTTTCAATCACCATCTAAGTTAGATATATTAGATACAATGGCAGATATAGGTGCTACAATAGCAGATAATTTTGAAGTAATGAATCCTGGTATTGGTAAAAGTTTCTTAGAAAAATTAAAATAGTAAAAAAGAGTAGGGGAACCTACTCTTTTTCATTTAAAAGATAACAACTACTCTTCAGTATTATCTTTACATCCACAATTACATTTGAAACTATCACATATAGTTTCTTTCTTTTCAGTTGCATCATCGCTAGCGCATTCACAACTAACTTTTATTTCATCTAATGTACAACAGCAATCTGTATTGTCATTAAACTTGCAATTTGCAACGTCACATTTTATTTGCTTATTTTTGCTCATGATTTCCCCTCCTATTATAGTTTTAACCAAAAAGGGGAGTTATATACATATTTTAAGGTATTCATATTTTGCATCGAGAATCTAAAAGATGGATAGTTGTTCACCTCGATGCATTAAATTAATAAGGTATATAATGCATTTAGTTACAGTTACATATAAACATATAATTATATTGTTATTGTATATTAGTTGTATATATAAAATAAATATTATTAAAATATATAATTTAAATTGATTTGTAATTTATTTATAACTAAGATGTATCTTATCTTTTTATTATATTGCAGAGTGCATACTATAGTAGTAATTAGTGTAGTTAAATAATGAATCTTAATAATATAAGTATGGTATAACTAAGCAGAAATACATAATAAATCAATTAAAAAATATAAAAGGCAACATAATATCAATTATCGGAAGTTGAAAGGCGACTTAATTTTAATAAAATGAAGGTGTTTTTTATATGATATCTTACATGAATTTATGATGTTTCTATTTTATTATTTGCTGGTTCTATATTGTTATTGTTGTTTGCTGTAATACTTGCAAGAACTCTATTTAATACATATGACTTCTCATTTGCATATTTAGTATAAAAAGTTATTAAATTAAGTCCGGCATTAGCGCATATAGATTTTACTTTAATATCCCTTGATTTTCTTTTTTTAGTATTATGAGTTGCATCGTTAACTTCGATTAATAGTAATACATCTGTTAAATCCTCATTAAATATTACAAAGTCTATATTTCTAAATAATTCAGTGTAATACTTTTTATTGTTTACTTTTTCTACTATTGTAGCTAGATTAACTTGTGGAATAACTTTATAGTTATATTTTTCTAATTCTTTTAAAATTAAATAAAGTTTATATTCATAGTCTGTCATTATATTCTTTTTCTTGTAAATATTTTTTTCTTTTAGTAAGTCTTTTTCCTCTTTAATGATTCCGAAGAATATTAATATTTTTCTTATTATATTTTCTATTATTTGCATATTTTCTCCTAAACAAAAAGTAGTGGTATCTCTACTACTACTCTACTCTATTATATTAATTAATTTTATACTTTTCTTGATTGTATTTCAGCAATTTTTTCTAATACTTCTTTTGCATTTGATTCGTTGATTGCATTATATCCTAATTCTCTTAATGCTTGAACTTTTGCAGTATTTAATTCTTGAGTACGGCTTAATTTTTCTTCATTCTTATGTTCAATATCTTGTTCAAATCTTTTATGTGATTCAGCAAGTTTAACCTTTGATGCAGTTCCATTATGATAAATTGACATTCCAGAGAACATTATACTTTCAAATATAAATTGTTGATCTGGATTAAATAAGAATTCATTTGCGTTTGTAAATCCCATTGATTTAGATATATATGCTAGAATATATTTTAATTCTTTAGAAGAACCCATAGATTGTAAATAATGATATAGATATACAAATGCATTATATGTATCTTTTGTATTATCTTCCTGAAGCTTTTCTTTTAAAAGGTTAATGATATCTGTAAGTAATTCTTGTTCTTTCTTATTAAAGCCCTTTAAATCTGTCAAAATCTCACGTTCACTAGCATCTTTTACACCTTCATTTAGTCTGGTTTCTACATCCATTATATAGTTACCATCTATTTTAATTTTACTAAATTCTTTTTCATTTGCGACATCTAGTAAACTAAACAGCTTAGTAGCTTTTTCATTTGGCCATTCATTTAAATCTTTTAATGCCAAATAGTTATATAACATTTGCCTTGAAACTCCTAAATATTTTGCCAACCTAACCTTAGATATTCCTAAATCACTTAATAATTCATTCAATTTATCCATAAGTGTTTCCCTACCCTTCATTCTATAACAAGTTTAACACTTTTATTTACAAAAAACAAGTGTAAATTTACACTTTTTATTTTACTTATCTATATTAAAAAGAAAAAGTATTTGTTATAATTAAAATTTATTATAACAAATACCATAATTTTTTATTATCTTTTCTAACTTCTTTAATAACTCCGCCACCTATACATTGGTTGTCTAGATAAAACACACATGCTTGTCCTGGTGTTACAGACTTAATCCTATCGTATTTGACTAATACCTCTTTATCGTTTAGGTATTCTATTTCTACTGGATAATCAATAGCTCTATATCTGAATTTTGCACTACATTTAGTTGGCCTTAGTGAGCAATTAAAGTTAAGATTATCTACTATACAACTGTCTGAATATAAATATTCATTATCTTCTCCTAGTGCTACATACAAGATGTTTTTATCTAGGTCTTTTCCAACTACAAACAATCTTTCATCGTTACCCCCAATATCAAGTCCACGTCTTTGACCAATTGTATAATACATAAGGCCAATATGTTCTCCAACTTTTTTATTTGTATCAATATTAATAATGTCACCTGGAATATTTGGTAAGTAATTTTTTAAAAATTCTTTGAAGTTTCTTTCACCAATAAAACAAATTCCAGTAGAATCTTTTTTAGATGCAGTAATTAAATCATATTCTTTTGCGATTTTTCTTACTTCAGTTTTATCTATATCACCAAGTGGAAATAAAACGTTTTTTAATTGCTCCTCTGATAGTTGTGATAAGAAATATGTTTGATCTTTATTAGTATCAAAGCTTTTATAAAGTTTACCATCTTTTATTTTTGCATAATGTCCAGTTGCGATGTAATCAGCACCAAGTCTTTTGGCTTCTTTTGCGAAAGCATCAAACTTTATATATTTATTACACATAATATCAGGATTAGGTGTTCTACCTTTTTTTAATTCATCTAAGAAATATGTAAATACATTATCCCAGTATTCTTTAACAAAATCTATTCTATGAAGCGGTATACCAATTTTTTTACATACCTCAATTGCATCATTATAATCTTGTTCCTGAGGACAGATATTATTATTTAAATTAGGATTACCTAAGAAGTCATTATTAATAGAACTATCCCAATTTCTCATAAATAGTCCGATTACTTCATATCCTGCATTCTTAAGTAGAATAGCCGCAACACTACTATCTACTCCTCCACTCATTCCTATTACAACTTTTTTACTCATAAACTTCACCAACAACAATTATACACTATTTTAATAACATTGTAAAAAGTTTAATAAAATAAGTAGAAATAAATACCTCATATAAAGATACAATAATAATACCTATTAAAGATATTAATAGTATTTTTATATATTTTTGCATTACTACTCTAAAATTAATAGTTTGTTTTAAGAAAAGTGATTTGAATAATTTAATGGAAAAAGATATAGAATAAAAAGATAATAGCAAATATATGAAAAGTATTATAATTTGATGAGGAAATACATATAAAAATGCTCCTAATATACCTTTTGCCTTATAGCATGAAATAATAGATGAAATTGAAAATCCTACTATAAAACTTTTCATAAAAGCTAGTACGATAGTAATTGGTAATCCTATTATTGATATTCCAAGTAACCAAATTAATAGTACATAACCAATATTATTAACTAATGTATTTAAAAGTGATTTACCATAATTAATACCTGTTGATGTATTCATTAAATCAAAAAAGTTTTTAATACTTACTAGGGCTTTAGTTTTACTTTCTTTACTTATAAAAAATATAAATAGTATTCCAGATATTATTCCAAAAATCATTAGTGTAATTATAATTCTATAAAGTTTTTTCTGCTTAATTATAGAGTTTTTTGCTGCATATAGTTTATTATTCATTATTTCTTCACCCAGTTAATACTATTAAGTAAGTAATAAAGTTATTTATAAATTTATTTTACAAATATCGATAAATTTATTATAATTATATTTGAGGTGTTAAAGATGAATAAAACAGTTATTAAAATTATAACAATAATACTTTTACTAGCAATGGTAGGTTCTTCAATTGCAGCAATAATTATGCAATTTATGCAATAATATAATTTATAATCTATCTAAGTAATAATTAGTGACAAATTTTATTTTGTCTTTTGTTCTTAATTTCTTTTTTATATCATATTTTTTTATGTAAAGGGAAAATATGAAAAAAGAGAAATTTTTAATATCAACAATTATACTTATTATAGGTGGAGCATTAACTAAAGTATTTGGTATCTTTATTAGGATAATAATGACTAGAATAGTAGGAAGTGAAGGCATAAGTTTATATATGCTTATATTTCCTACTTTTTCTTTATTTATGACTTTATCTCAACTTGGATTTCCAATCGCTATAAGTAAATTAATTGCTGAAGATAATCATAATAATAAAAATATTATATTTTCTATAATACCTTTTTCTTTAATGTTAAATATATTACTTATATTAGTAATTTTTATTATAGCTCCTACTCTTTCAACTAAGTTATTAAAAGATCCTAGAAGTTATTATCCTATACTAGCAATTGCACTTGTCTTACCTTTTGATAGTTTATCAAGTATATTAAGAGGGTATTTTTTTGGTAAACAAAAAATGTTACCTCATGTTATATCAAATGTATTTGAACAAATAGTAAGGCTTATTTTAATAATTTTATTAGTTCCTCGTGCTTTAGAAAAAAGTTTAGTATTTGCGGTATCTTTACTTGTAGGTGTTAATATTATAAGTGAGTTATCTTCTTCATTAATACTTCTTTTATTCTTTCCTAGAAATGCTAAAATTACTAGTAGTGATATTAGACCAAATGTATATAATGTAAAAGAGGTTTTAAGAATAGCTCTTCCTACTACTATGGCAAGGTTAGTTGGCTCTATTGGATATTTTTTTGAACCAATATTAATTACTACTGCGGGGGTTATTAGTGGGATTGGTAGTAATATATTAATTAATGATTATGGAATAGTAGAAGGATATGTAATGCCTCTTCTTCTTTTACCTGGATTCTTTAGTAATGCGATTAGTAGTGCCCTACTTCCTGTTGTTACTAAAGCTTATTATGATAAGCAAATTGATTATGTTAAAAAGAAGTTAAAACAAGCTGTTTTCTATTCACTTTTAATAGGAGTACCTGTTACTATAATATTATTTATATTTCCAGAATTCTTTTTAAAATTAATTTACAACACTAGTTATGGTGTTACATATTTAAGAGTGGTTGCCCCATTCTTCTTAATTTATTATGTTCAAGCACCACTTGCATCGGTATTACAATCAATTAATTTATCAAAGTATATTATGCTTGATAATTTAGTATCAATAATTATTAAAAGTATAATCATCTTCTCATGCTGTTTCTTTTGGGGTATATATGGCTTTTTAATATCTATCTGTTCAAATATATTAATAGTTACAATTCTTCATTATAAGCATATAAAAAAGGCCTTAAAACAGGCCTAATTACATTCTCCAATTATAAATGGATATTCCACTTTAGTTAATTTAACATTAACCAAGTCTTCACTTTTGTGTTTGTCAGAATAAATTTTAACATGTAAGTAATTTGTGGTATGACCAAGTGAATATTCTCCATTATTTGTTTCTATAAGTACTTCTAGATTTTTACCAATAAATTTATTCATGTATTTTATTTCTTCTTCACGAGATAAATCAAGTAAAATTCTTGCACGACGTTTTTTAGTTATTTCATCTACTTGTGGCATTAAAGCTGACTTTGTACCATTTCTTTTTGAATATGGAAATACATGTAGTTTAGAAAAACCAATTTCTCTAATCGCATCAAGAGATGTTTTAAAGTCTTCATCGGTCTCATAAGGATGTCCTACTATTATATCGGTACTGATACTCATATCTTCTTTTATTGTTTTAATAGTTTTAATTCTATTCATGTATGTTTTAAGATCATATTTCCTATTCATTGCTTTTAATACATTATCACTAGCGGCTTGTATTGGAATATGTAAATGATTTACTACAACAGGGCTATTTTTAATTATATCTAATACTTCATCAGTTAATTCATTTATTTCTATTGATGAGATTCTAAGCCTTTGTAATCCATCAATTTTGACTATTTCTCTAAGCAAACTAGCAAAGTTAGTATTTATATCAACCCCATAGTTTCCAGTGTGAATTCCTGTTAAAACTACCTCTTTAAATCCATTTTCAACAACTTTACGTATTTCTTCTAAAACAGTATTAAAATCTTTTGATCTACATTTACCTCTAACAAAAGGTATGATACAGTAACTACAAAAGTTTTCGCATCCATCTTGTATCTTTATAAATGCTCTTGTTCTATTTTCATATTTTTCTATAAACATGTCTTCAAAGTTATCATCAAAGTCTGTACGTTTATTAATGATTTTTTTCTTATCTTTAAAGAATTTGTTAATAAGTTCTACGATTCTACTTTTATCATTATTACCAATCGCAATATCAATATCATCTATAATGTTATTATCATCAGCTTGGATAAAGCAACCCATTGCGATAATACATGCATCTTTATTTCTTCTTCTAGCTTGTCTAATTATTTTTCTACTTTTTATATCACTTGTATTAGTAACAGTACAAGTATTTATTATATAGATATCACAAATATCATTAAAATCAGATTCAATAAAATCATGATTTAAAAGTAAGTTTTTTACATATTCACTTTCATATGTATTTACTTTACATCCTAGTGTATATATACCAAATTTCATATACTTCCCCCACTCTCAAAAAAATAAGAGATAATCTCTTATTGTAAGTTTTTTCTAAGTTCTTTTAATGTATTTAAAACTTCTGTAGTTTTTTTAATTTCTTCACTTAATTTATCTAAGTTTGCGGTATTTTCTACTTCTATATTACTAACGTTATCATTAGAGTCTAGTCCAAATACTGGTGATATTATAGGACTATTTTTAAATTTAGTAGTAGGTTTTTCAATATTTTCTGTTTTTACAATATTAGTAGCTGGCTTTAATATTGGTTCTTTAATATCTACTTTTATATCACTAACTTCTACATCTGGTTTTTCTTCCTTTGCTGTTATATCAAGAAATTCATCATCTAGAGTTTTAATTTCTTTTGTATTATATAAAGCTTCTAATTCTTGTATAGAAATAGGTTCATTGCCTTCATCTTTATATTGAACTTCTTCATTCTCATCATATACTCTATCGCTTATTTTATTAAATTCATCTAAACTTATAATTGCATTTTCTTCTTGATTAGATTCAAATTCATCAATTATTTCATCTTTAGTAGGAGCATTCTCTTCCAAGACTTTCTTTGCTTCTTCTTTTTCTTTTTCTAATAGTTCGGCTTTTAATAATTCTTCTTTTAGATTCTTAAGTTCTATTTGAGCTTTTGTTTTTTCTAGTTCTTCATCTTCTTCTACATACTTAATTTCTTCTTTATGTTCTTCTTCTTTTTTAGTATCTTCTCCATCTACCATTAATACGTCACTATACTCTGATAAATCACTAGTATAATCAAGTGGAGGTTCTTCTTTTATCTCTTCTTTTAATGCATCTAGCATATTAGAATCTCCATTATTAAGTAGATTTTGTGCAGCTAGTTTATTTTTCTTTTTATTTATAATATCGGTAATTATTACTAAAATAGTTAGTATTATAATAACTAAAAATAAAGCTGCCATTATTAAAGAATTATTTTCTTTTATAAATCTAAGAACTATGTCCATTTTACTCACCTCATAAATATGTAATTAATTATGCTAAGAACAAATGTAGAAGCAGTCTCAGTTCTTAAGACTCTACTACCTAAAGAAGTACTTATAAATCCATTGTTAATTAGGATATTTTCTTCTTCATTAGAGAAACCACCCTCTGGTCCTATTACAAATAATATTGTATCACTCTTGCTAACATTTTGTAAGACCTTTTTTAACGACATTGACACCTCGTTTACACTACATAAAATTTTGTAGTCGTAACAACAACTAGCAAGTTCTGTTATTTTCTTTATATCAGTAATAGTTGGAACTTTATTTCTTTTACTTTGTTCACTTGCTTCCTTTACAATTTTTCTCCATCTATCTATTTTTTTATCTGATTTGTCATTTACTTTAATAACACTTCTAGATGCTGATATTGGAATAATTTTATCTACTCCTAGTTCTGTAGATTTTTGAAGTATGTAATCCATTTTTTGTTCTTTAACTAAGCTTTGAGCAATTGTTATATTAGGAATATCATTTTCTATTTGATGGTTTGTTTTTCTTATTATACATTTAACATTTTTGCCAAATTCTAATATTTCGCATATAAATACGTCTTTTTCATATACAATTTCAATTTCTTCACCAACTTTATATCTCATTACTTTAACTATGTGGTAACTATCTTCTTCATTTAATGTAAATATATCAAGATTTTTATTTGATTCATTAACAAAATATCTTTGCATACTATTCTCCTTTTATATAATTATAAACTTCTTCTACAGTTAGTGAAAAATCTTCATAATTTGTATTAAACCATTTTATATTCATTTGATTATTAAAGAAAGTATATTGTCTTTTAGCGTAGTGTCTAGAATTCTTTTTTATTAGTGAGATAGCTTCATCTAAACTTATTTCTTTATCAAAATATTTATATAATTCTTTATAGCCAATACCAGTGTTAATAGCTTTAGAATGAATGTTTTTTTTATATAATTCTTCTACTTCATCTATTAGGCCATCTTCAATCATTTTATCTACTCTATTATCTATTATTTTATATAAGTTATCTCTAGTTGTAGTTAGTCCTATCGCCACAAAGTCATATAACACAGTATCTGTTTTTTCTGTTTGCATATTATTGTTATATAATTTAGTTAAAACCCTTTCCAGACGCTTTCTATTATTTATATGTAGATTAATATCTAAATTATAACTATTAATTTTATCTAATATTTCTTCATTGCTCATTTTTGAAAAGTCATAGGTTTTATCTTCTTTAATGAATTTATAATCATATAGAAGTGCTTTTATATATAATCCTGTACCTCCTACTATTATAACTTTCTTACCGCGTGATAAAACATCATTTATTATATCTCTTGCATCTTTTTGATAATCATATACTGTATACATATTGGTTGGTTCTACTATATCAAAAAGATGATGAGGAATACCTTCTTTTTCTTTTTCAGTTATTTTAGCAGTTCCAATATTAAGATCTTTATATACTTGCATAGAATCAGCATTAATTATTTCTGCGTCAATTCTTTTGGCAAGTTCGATACTCATTTTTGTTTTACCTACTCCAGTAGGCCCTGTAATTACTATAATATTTTTCATAACATCACCATCAATTAGAGATATTGTATCATAAAGATAGAAAAAAAAGAACTAGTAAATGAACTTGTCAATAAAAAGTAGACACTAAAAGAATATTATTTAAACCCTAGTTGA
>ERZ824575.186-NODE-186-length-87894-cov-6.612553_pt1 | contig 87894 bp, 78 predicted proteins | sample MGYA00519470_ERZ824575 | MGnify/ENA primary metagenome ERZ824575 (study PRJEB31778, sample SAMEA3449170) | human gut metagenome | biome: human gut; feature: human-associated habitat; material: faeces | place: United Kingdom | collected 2010/2012 ... | reverse complement strand
ACCACCGCCTACGGCGGAGCCTCTCCTCAAGGAGAAGCCTTTTGGTGGCCATTCTGTCCAACTATCATTAGTCGCTGCGCTTATTCGCCACACCCAACTACACCCCCCGTGGCACGCTGATCGCAGATCAGCGCAGGGCGTGCGCAGCACGACCGAAGGGGAAAAATGAAGAATCGCCCGGTTGGAGTTTACTCCGAACCGAGCGATTTGAGTTTTTCCCTGCCACGGGGGCGGGTGGCCAGGTGGCCAGGGCCACTCCCAGTTTTATTCAATCGACTTTTACGTCACACGCAGGTTCTTTGTTACTTTCTTCCCTGAAGAAAGTAACGTTCCCCCGTTCCCCCGTACTCCTCTTACTTGTACTCCGGCAGCCAGCCCTTGTGAGCCTCGATCATGTCGTCGCACAGGGAAACGATGTCGTCGATGGACAGCTCGCTCTGCAGATGCGGATCCATCAGTGCGGCCTGATAAATGTAATCCTTCTTCAGGGTCTTGGCCGCCTCAATGGTCAGCAGCTGCACGTTGATGTTGGTGCGGTTCATGGCTGCGAGCTGTTCGGGCAGACGTCCTACGTGCGTCGGCTGAATGCCGGCTCTGCCGACAAGGCAGGGCACCTCAACGCACGCCTCGGCGGGAAGGTTGTCGATGAGCCCGGTGTTTATCACGTTGCCGCCGATGCGGTAGGGCTTGTCGGTAACGACCGATTCCATAATGCGCGAGGCATACTCGTTCGAGCGCTTGTGGGTGAAGTCTGCCTCCATGGTCGCACGCGCCTTTGCCCACTGCTCCTCATGCTTTTCGCAGCGGCGGGGATACTCGTCAAGCGGTATGCGGTATCTTTCGATGAGCTCGGGGTACCGGCTCTTGATGAAGAAGGGATTGTACTCCGCGTTATGCTCGCTCGATTCGGTCACATAATAACCGAGACGGCGTATGTATTCGAATCTCACAAGATCCTTGAAATCATCGGGCGGGTTGTCAAGTATCTCAAGCGCGCGGCGGCGTATCTCGGGATAAAGATCGACGCCGTTGGCATCCCTGATCTCAAGCAGCCATGCCATATGGTTGATACCCGCGATCTTTTCGGTAAGAGGTCTTGCCACCTCGTCAGCCATACCGACCTTTTTGAGGAGCGAGGAGGTGCAGACCTGCACACTGTGGCAGAGACCGACGGTGCGGACGCCCGTGTAGCGCTCCATATATCCGGCAAGCATAGCCATGGGGTTCGTGTAGTTGAGGAAAAGCGCATTCGGGCAGACAGCGAGGATGTCCTCGGCAAAATCCTCAAGCACGGGTATCGTGCGCAGCGCGCGGAATATACCGCCGATGCCGAGCGTATCGGCTATCGTCTGGCGCAGTCCGTATTTTTTCGGAACTTCAAAGTCCGTAACAGTGCAGGGCTTGTAAAGACCGACCTGAATCGCGTTCACGACGAAATCGGCGCCGCGAAGCGCGTCGCGTCTGTTCTCAACGCCGCAATATTTCACGATCTTTGCTCTGTCCTCATTGAGGTTGTGGTTGAGCGCGTGGATTATGCGGTAGCTTTCTTCAAGACGCACGGGGTCAATGTCGTACATTGCTATCTCGAAGTCACAAAGATGCTCGCACATCATCATGTCGCCGATAACATTTTTGGCGAACACGGAGCTTCCCGCGCCCATGAAGGTCATTTTTCCCATTCTGTGATCCTTGCCGGTCCGTTTTTTCCGACCGGCGCCTTTCTTTTGAGTGGATACCGTCACGCGGACAATATCATGTGTATTATACACTAAACAAGGTAATGAGTCAATAGAATCTTCAAATTATTTCACAAAAGCCGAAACAAAAATGAGGGGTAAAATAAATATTCGCTTGAAACCGCCGGGCGCGTGTGATATAATAATAATTAAGTAAGAAATGCCGCAGGGCGGAAAGGCGGAATGCTGATATCATGAGAAAAAAAGTTCTTGTCACGGGGGGAACGCGCGGGATCGGCGCCGCCTGCGTCCGCCGCTTTGCGCTCGACGGTTGCGATGTTGCCGCCGTTTACCGTGCCGACGACGCAGCCGCCGCGGCACTTTTTGCGGACATAAAAAAAGCCGCCCGTGACACCGACGCGGCTCTTGTGTTTATAAAAGCCGACGTTTCGTCACCCGACGGCGCGGCACGCGCGTTCGCGGAAGCCGAGGAAGCCATAGGACACATCGACGTGCTCGTTAACTGCGCCGGCATTGCCGACATAAGGCTCTTCACCGACATCGACGACGCCGGTTGGCGGCGGATGATAGACACCAATCTCTCATCTGCATTTTATATGTCGCGTGCCGCAGCCCACGGAATGATACGGCGCGGCTTCGGAAGAATGATAAACATCGGCTCGGTATGGGGCAGGCTCGGCGCCTCCTGTGAGGTACACTATTCGGCGTCAAAGGCAGGTCTGCGCGGCTTGACGTCGGCTCTGGCAAAGGAGCTGGGACCATCCGGCGTGACCGTCAACTGCGTCGAGCCGGGCGTTATAGACACCGACATGAACTCTCATCTCACCCCCGAGGATATCGCTGCGCTCTGCGATGAAACGCCTCTCTGCCGCCTCGGCAGACCCGACGAGGTCGCCTCCGCCGTCGCTTTCCTCGCATCGGACGAGGCATCCTTCATCACCGGGGTCGCGCTGCCCGTTGACGGCGGCTTTCCGGCATAAAAAATGAGTTTCCGCACCGCGGAAGCTCATTTTGGTTTTCGGTCGGTCCCGAACCGTCAACGGGTGTCAGACATTGAATCTGAACACGGTAACGTCGCCGTCCTGCATTACATAATCCTTGCCCTCGCTGCGGATAAGCCCCGCTTCCTTTGCGGCAAGCATCGAGCCGCAGCGCATGAGATCGTCAAACGACACGATCTCGGCACGGATAAATCCGCGCTCAAAGTCACTGTGTATCTTTCCGGCGGCGGCGGGCGCTTTTGTTCCCTTCTTTATCGTCCACGCGCGCACCTCCTTGGGTCCCGCGGTGAGGAAGGATATCAGCCCGAGCAGCTCGTAGCTCGCGCGGATAAGACGGTCAAGCCCCGACTCGGCAATGCCGAGATCGTCAAGGAACGCCGCCTTTTCGTCGGGATCGAGCTCGGCGATCTCCGCCTCGATGCCCGCGCACACGGCGCAGCAGCCCGCGTGCTCGCCCTCGGCATACTTCTTCAGCGCATTGTAATGCGGATTGTCCTTCGGTTCGCCGCCCGCATCATCCTCGCCCACGTTTGCAACGTAGATCACGGGCTTCAGCGAAAGCAGCGGAGCATCCTGAAGCATTTCGACCTCGTCGGCGGTGATGTCCATGCCGCGCGCGGCTTTGCCGTCGCCGAGCCAGCGGTCAAGGCGCTCGAAAAAGTCGAGCTCTGCCGCAAGCGACTTGTCGTTGCGCGCATTTTTGCGCAGCCTTTCGAGCTTGCGCTCAACGATCTCAAGGTCGGAGAGGATCAGCTCATAGTTTATCGTCTCAACGTCGCGCACGGGATCGACACTGCCGTCAACATGAATGATGTTGGGATCCTCAAAGCAGCGGACGACGTGAAGTATCGCGTCGCACTCGCGGATGTGAGAAAGGAACTTGTTGCCGAGCCCCTCTCCCTGCGACGCACCGCGGACAAGACCCGCGATGTCGAAGAATTCGACCGTCGCCGGAGTGTATTTTTCCGGCGAATACATCTTTGCCAGCGCGTCAAGACGCGGGTCCGGCACCGGAACGACGCCGACATTGGGTTCTATCGTGCAGAAGGGATAGTTTGCCGAATCTGCTCCCGCGCTCGTGAGCGCATTGAAAAGCGTGCTTTTGCCGACATTCGGCAGTCCTACGATTCCGAGTTTCATAATGCCTGATAAGCCTCCGTGTGAGTATAAACGGGTGTGCCGCGGGGCGCGGGGACACCTCTGTCATTATTCCGATGCTAATTATATACCATTTCGAGCGATTTTTCAAGTAATTTCGGCATTAAAACGCGCGGATCAAGAAAAATGTGAACAAAATCGGCAAAAGCTATTTTCAAAGCGCTGTTTTTGTGCTATAATAGATTCGTAATAATTTATTCCCCCGCGCGGCGGCTCGGATATGTTTTTTTACGGTTTGTTTCGACAGTTAATATCTGCCGCAAAAATTCATATAACCGTCACACAAAACACTTACAGCCAATATATAATTGAATCGTACCAGTATATGGGCTGACGGATATATCGGGTCTGAAGCGGGAGAGACCGCAGCCGCAGGGCTTTCGGTTTTATCTGCCTTAAAGACCGCAGGACAATAAAAACGCCAAGAAGATCACGAGGAGGTCACAAATGAATTACACAAAAATTCTTGTCGTAGATGACGACAGCAACATCCAGGCTTTGCTTAAGCAAAGCCTCGAAAATGAAGGATACGAAGTAAGGACCGCCGCCGACGGATACGAAGCCATCGACACATTCAAAAAATATGAGCCCGATATCATGCTTCTCGACATAATGCTGCCCGGAAAGAGCGGCAGAGACGTTTGCACCGAGATACGCAAGTTCTCGTCGAAACCGATAATCATGATAACCGCCAAGGGCGACGTTGTCGACAAGGTCGTATGCCTTGAGCTCGGCGCCGACGATTTCATCGTCAAGCCCTTTGACATGAACGAGCTGTTCGCCCGTATAAAGGCTGTGCTGCGCCGCTGCAACTCCCACGAGGAGCCGGGTGACAGCGAGGTCATCAAGTTTGAAAACATTGAAATAAGCAAGCAGAAATACGAACTCAAGCTGAAGGGCAAGTCCATAGACATTCCTCCCAAGGAGCTTGAGCTGCTCTACTTCCTTGCCTCGAACTACAACCGCGTCTTTACGCGCGACCAGCTTCTCGACAAGGTATGGGGCTTTGATTACCTCGGCGACTCCCGCACCGTTGACGTTCACGTCAAGAGACTGCGCGAGAAGCTCGACGGTGTTTCGGACAAGTGGACGCTCAAGACCGTATGGGGCGTCGGTTATAAATTCGAAGTGATCGGCAACTGATCTTTTTCAGCCTGAAACCGGTTGCGGACTCATGGGGGCTGTAAAAAATCCCGACGATTTTTACAGTCCCCTTTTGATTTAATCGCAGGACACCATTGCGGGGAGGCATCTCATGTTCAGAAGCGTATTTGCAAAGTATATTTTTGCCTTTATGCTTATCATTCTCATAAGTTTCACCGTGCTGACGGCAATAGTGGGGAGCATGGTGAACAGCTACACCATGTCCGTTGAGGCAACGTCGGCGCAATCAGCCGCCTCAGCCGTGTCAAAGTATCTCGAATCCCAGAGATCGCTCGTCGACATATCGGATCTTTCCGCCTACTGCGGCACATATCAAAGCGAAACGTCGGCTTTTCTCGATGCCATCGCGCTTGCGAACACCGATGAGATCACACTGTTCATCGTAAACAACGACGGCTGGATAATCGCCGTTGACAACACGTCCTTCAGAGCGCTCATGGGCAAGCAGATACCGAAGCAGATAATGAACGATGTGAACAGCGGCGTGGGCATTGAGGATCTCGAACGCATAGAGGGCATTATAGACGAGCGCAGCCTGATATACACCTCACCCGTCTACCTTGACGGCAACTATATCTGCGGAACGGTCTTTGCCTGCGCTCATGTGTCGTTTGACGGCGGGCTCAGCACGGTGGCGACGCGCACTATCATACTTGCAAGCCTTTGGGTCATGCTCGCGGCGCTTATTGCGGTCTATTTCATCACCGACCGCGTTACAAGACCTCTGAAAGAGATGAGCCGTGCCGCAAAAAGCTTTGCCGAGGGCAACTTCAACGTCCGCGTTCCGGTGGTCGGCAACGACGAGGTAACAGAGCTTGCGCGCGCCTTCAACAACATGGCAAAATCGCTTGCCGCGCTTGACGATATGCGCAACAACTTCATGTCAAGCGTCTCGCACGATATGCGCACGCCGATGACGACGATTTCGGGCTTTATCGACTGCATCCTTTCGGGCGCAATACCGCCCGAAAAGCACGAGCACTATCTGCGTGTGATACGCGACGAGGTGCAGCGCCTGTCGAGGCTCGTGGCAACGCTGCTCGATATATCGCGCATTCAGGCGGGCGACCGCAAATTCGTTATGGCTCCGTTCGATATCTGCGAAATGGCGCGTCAGGTGCTCATATCCTGCGAGCAGCGGATAGACGGCAAGCACCTTGACGTCGAATTCGACATTGACGACGACAATATGTATGTGAACGGCGACCACGACGCGATATACCAGATCATGTACAACATCTGCGACAACGCCATAAAGTTCTCCTACGACGGCGGCTGCCTCAGGATAAGCGTGAAGTACGCCGAAAACAAAAAGGTGCGCATAAGCGTGTTCAACGAGGGCGAGGGCATCCCGCTCGAGGATCAGCCCTACATCTTCGAACGCTTCTACAAGAGCGACCGCAGCCGCGGCAAGGATAAGACCGGCGTCGGTCTCGGTATGTTCATAGCAAAAACGATAATAAAGGCTCACGGCGAGGATATTACTCTCAAGAGCGAGCCGGGCAAAAACTGTGAATTCGTATTCACGCTACCGCGCGCTCAGGCACCCGAAAAGCACGGCGCGCAGCAAAAACGGACCGGTGACGGAAATGTCTGAAAAAGAAGAAAACGAACTGATAAAAAACGACGGCACTGCGGCGGACGCCGAAAATGCTGATAGCTCTCCCGACGCAAACTCCGCGCCGGAAGCGGAAGATGCGCGTGAGGCTTCCCCCGCCGCCGATGCCGGCACGACGGAGAACACCCGCGGCGCCGACATACTGCCGCCCGCGGGCATTCCCGAAGCGGCACCGGGAAACGCCGGTGAATACAGGTGGAGCTTTGCCTCCGAAGCGGCACGCGCCGAAAAAACGCGCCGCAGCACGGCGCGACGCGGCGCCGTGGTATACGCCGCGGTAATGACATCGGCATTTCTCATATGCTTTGCCCTTCTCATCGTCGTTGCCGTGACCGCTCCGCGTCTGCCCGCTGGCGGCACGACGGGCGACGGCACGGTCGCTCCGCCGGAAGACACTGTGGTGGTCGAACGTCACATTTACGTTCACGACGGCGTGAGCAGCGGCAAGCTGTCGGTATCCGAGATAAACGACAAGGTGAGCCCATCCGTCGTTGCGATATCGGTACGCAGGACAGACGGCTCCGGCGTCGGCACCGGCATAATAAAGAGCAACGACGGGTATATCATAACGAACTACCACGTCGTTGAGAGCCATGTCTCGATCGAGGTGGTGATGCGGGACGGCACGACGCACACCGCAAAATACATCGGCGGCAACGAGCTTTCGGATATCGCCGTTATAAAAGTAGACGCCGGTGAGCTCCCCGCGGCGGAATTCGGCGACTCGGATGCACTTGTCGTCGGCGAGCCGACGGTGGCTATCGGCACGCCGGGCGGGCTCGAATATGCCGGGACCGTAACGACCGGCGTTGTGTCGGCGGTAAGGCGGGACGTGAAGTTTCACGATACCGACGGGCTGCTTCAGAAGACGATGACGCTGATCCAGACGAGCACCCAGATAAACCCCGGCAACTCGGGCGGTCCTCTCATCAACGGCGATGGACAGGTCATAGGCATAAACACCTACAAGATCCTCGGCACCGAATATGAAGGCATCGGCTTTGCCATCCCGATAAACGGCGCAATGAAGATATGCGACGATATCATCGCGGGCAAGTCGGGCGACGACGGCGACGTTGCGTCAAAGGCAGCGCGACTCGGCGTATCCGGCTCGGCTGTGACAAAGGGCGAGGAATTCAGCTACTATGAAAACGGCAGAAAGAAAACGGTAAAGTCCGCACCTGCCGACGGCATCGTGGTGGTCGAATTCACCGACACGAAATACGACATCGCCTCAAAGCTGCGCACGGGAGATATAATAATCTCCATCGACGGCACGGCTACCACATCCATCGACGACGTTAGAGCTGTCGTGGCCCGGCACAAGGAGGGAGACACGGTGACGATAGTGTTTATCCGCTCGGGCAGCGAAATGAGCGCCGACGTCATACTCGGCTCATAAAATAAAGTATCCCCGCCGCGCTGTGCGCGGCGGGGATAACTTTATTTGCGGTTTATTTGTTTATGTCGGTATAATAAATTATCTCCTCGGGAAGCACCAGCCCGAGCTTTTTGCGTGCAACGCGCATGATGTATTCCTTATCCATCGGTGCGTCAAGCTCGTATTTCAGCTCGGCTGCGCGCACCTCGGCTTTTTCTATGCCCGCCTCAAGCTTTTTCTGCTCGCCGACAAGGCGATTGTATTTTATAAGCATGCCGAATGAAGTGACAAGCAGGCACACGACCACGGCAAAAAGCGCGATCTTTACAAAGAACCCCGCCTTACCGAGCGTCACCTTCCCGTAAAATCTTCCGCTTTCGTTCATTTTTACCGACTTCCTTTTCTTTATTTACGATCTTATTCTGCAAAATATTGTTTTGCGGAGCTTTGCTCCGGTTGACCGCAAGTTCATCCGACGCCGCAAAGCCTTCGCCTGCAAGCTGCAAAAGCCCGGCGCGGGCTCGCACGTCATAGCGCGCGATCCTTCTTTCCGCAACGGTGCGCGATATCGCCGATGCCGCACGTCCGAAGCCGCACGCCGTCATGCGCACCGCAAACACGACCGGAAAACAGATATATGACACCGCCGCGCGCAAAACATAAACGATAAAGCTGCCGCACGCCCGAAATGGCACGCCGACCGTCTTGCGCCAGATATAAAAGCCCGAAAAGCCCGCAAGCAATCCCGAAAGACGGAATATCCCGTCGTCAACGGCATAGAACACGCACATCTCGGCGATCACCCATGCGACCGGGAACAGCACATCGGCAGCTCCGAGCAGCACCGACATCACCGCACGGTGCACCCTGCCAGTCCTTCCGACGACGCCTATGAGAGGAAGCGCCTTTTCGTAGTACTGCGGCGTGCCGCCGCCTCCCATCGAACGATAAAAAACAGTGATAAGGTCAAAAACCAGTCCCGCCGCAGCGCCGACAGCCGCAGAAAGCAGCAGCATGAGCGCCTGCGTGCGCGGGGAGATCTCCATGACCTCCATGATCCTCTGCCGCTCAGCGACCGAAAAGCCCGCGCTTTTTACGTCCGTTGACAGTGACGGGGCTTTGGTCCTCAAGATAATATATACCGCTTATTTCTCCGTCAAGCGAAAGAAACCCACGGTCTGTGTCAAGCGCTCCGATATGAAGCCCGGTACCCTCGACCGTCATTTCTCCGCATGAGGTCTCGGCGACAACGCTGTTTTCGTCAAAGCTTATTATCTCGCTGACCCCGGAGATGAGCATCGTCTTGCGGTCACGCACCGAAAATTCGTGCGTCGCCTTTTTTCCCTTTTCGGCGTCCCGCGGGCTTTCACCGCTGCCCTGATATCCCGTTCCGTTATTCACAGACTGTCCTCCCGCATATGACATTGAAGCGCCTGCAGCGCTCAAGAAAAGCATATGCGCGGGATTTTCTTTTTATGTTGCGTTATTGGCTGATTATTTCGTACATATCGGAGGCGTCTGCCTTGCCAACGTGTTCGCGCACATTGAGAACCCGGAAAACGAGCTGACGCTGACCGAAGGACACCGTTACCTCGTCGCCCTCCTTAACGTCGTAAGACGCCTTTGCGACCTTTCCGTTTACCGATATATGCCCCGCGTCGCACGCATCGTTCGCAACGGTGCGTCTTTTTATCACGCGGGAGACCTTGAGATATTTATCAAGTCTCATTATTAAATTATACTTCCTTTCGGGCGCACTTTCAATACCGCTGCTGCGGCGTGAGCCGAATTTACAAATTATTCACATTTTTCGTGCTTGATGCGATCCCATATCGCGTCAAGCTCGGGCATAGTCATCTCGTCCGGGCGCCTGCCCTCTTTGGCAGCCTCTTTTTCGACGCGCTCGAAACGGTCGATGAATTTGTTTACCGCCTTGCCGAGCGCCTTTTCGCTGTCAACGCCCAACTTGCGCGCAAGGCTCGTGACGGTAAGGAGCAGATCGCCTATCTCCTCCTCCATCGCTGCGGGATCACCGGACTTTGCCGCTTCTGCGACCTCGGCGGTCTCCTCGTGCAGCTTGTCGATCACGGCATCTGCGGTGTCGAAGTCGAAGAACGACGCCTTTTTCCCCACCTTCTGCGCGCGCATGAGCGCGGGGAGAGCGGGCGGAACGGCGCGCAGCTTTGACGTGAGGGTGTCGCGGTGCTTCTCCTCGCTCTTTATGGCATCCCAGTTCTTTATCACCTCATCCGGGGTGTCGGCTTTCACATTGCCGAAAACGTGCGGGTGACGGTGTACGAGCTTTTCACATATGTCGTTGGCGACATCGTTTATATCGAATTCGCCGTCCTCGGCGGCTATCTGCGCATGAAACACGACCTGAAGGAGCACGTCGCCCAATTCCTCGCGCATGAGCTTAGGATCCTTGTTGTCGATCGCCTCAATGACCTCGTATGTCTCCTCTATGAACGACGAACGTATGCTCTCGTGCGTCTGCTCGCGGTCCCACGGGCAGCCGCCCTCGCCGCGCAGCACGCGGTGTATCGTGCAGAGGTCTTCAAATGTGTATGTCCCCGGCTTTTTACCGGCGATGTATGCTATCATTTCTTTCTGCGTCATTTTTATTTATTCCCCTTATTTGTTTTTCCGATCTTACAGTGCCGAACATTCCTGTTTTGCCGAGAAAACGCGCTATCTTTTCGCCGCCGGGCAGTATTTCGATGTCGGCGGCTGTCACGGCACGCGATCTCAGCGCCGCGCAGACATATATCAGCACCGCGGCGGCTATCGCCGCGATCAGCGCGACGGCATTTCCCGCACCGATGCGTATAAGCAGGGCATAAAGCCCCGCAGCCGCACCGACCGCAACGGCAGACGACGCTGCAGTGCGCAGAAGCTGACGGACAGTCCCGCTCCCCGCCGCCGGAGTGTATCTGCGGACGAATGCAAGGTTTACGAGCATTACGGTCACGCCGCAGAGCACCGTGCTGACGGGTGCACCGTAGATTCCGAGCGGCGAGCCGACGAGAAGATATTCCGACGCGACCTTTACCGCAGTTCCCGCCGCGATGGATATTATCGGCAGCGAGAGATGCTCCCAAGCCTGAAGCACCGCATTTGTGACGGTGATAAGGCAGGAAAAGACGACCGACGACGCAAGCACCGACAGAAGCGGCGCCGACGAGGCGACGGCGGATGCCTGCGACGGGTATATCAGCTCAAGTACCGGGCGCGCAAATACCGCAAGCCCGAGAGACGCCGGCACCGCAGCGCCGAGCGTTATCCTGAACGCCGTGCGTTTTACCGCGGCCGCGGTGCCCGGCTCTCCCGCCGCGACCGCAGCCGAAAGAGCGGGAACGAGCGACATAGCCACCGGCGTTATCAACGCCACCGGCAGATTGAAAAGCGGCACGGCAAGGTTTGCGTATCCGCTGTAAAGTGCGAGAGCGGTGTCATACGCCCAGCCGGACGACACGAGCCTGCCCGTGATGATAGCGGTGTCGGCAAGACCCGCAATACTCGTGACCGATGCGCTGACAGTGACCGGCAGTGCGATCTTTATCATTTCGGCAGCTATGCGGCGGCGCGGCGTATAAGACGACACTGCGGTGTAAAGCCCGCGCGCGGTCTTTGTATACGGAAAGCTCAGCTTTCTCACCGTAAGATAGAGCGCGCCCGCGGCAACGCCGACGGTAAGCCCCGCTATTGCCGCGGCAGCCGTGTCGGACGGGTCCGCTCCGCGCGATATCGCGGCATAGGCAAGCCCCATGCCCAGCACGAGCTTTGACACCGACTCGATGAGCTGAGACACCGCGGTCGGCAGCATTATCTCATGCCCCTGAAAATATCCGCGCACGGCGCTCGACACGCAGATGAAGAAAAGCGTGGGCGAGATCGCCTTTATTGCGGGCTCGGCTCCCGGAATGCTTATCCACTCCGAAAAAATACCCGCACAGAAATAAAGTATCGCGCTGCCCAACGCGCCGAGCGGCAAAAGCAGGCGCAGCGACACGCCGAATATGCGCCCGACCTCCGCGCGGTCGCCCCGTGCCGAGCTTTTCGCCGTCATCATTGACAGCGCGACGGGCAGCCCGGATGTCGAAAACGTGAGAAGCAGTATATAAATGTGGTATGCGGATGAGAAATACGCCATGCCCTCTATCCCGATAAGCCCCAGCATCGGGATCTTGAAGAACAGACCTATTATCTTGCATATCAGCGTGGACACCGAGAGTATCAGCATCCCGCCGACATATCTTTTTTCGGCTTTTTTTCTTACGGCGGCAGCGCCCGATTCGTTTACGCTCACTGGATCTTCCTCCTGTATTACATGAAATTATATGAGCGCAGAACGGTCAACTTTCCGCCGCACGCGGGCTGTATCAGAAAGGATATTCGATAAAGAAGTCCTCTATACCGCGGCACAGCTCGGCGCATTTGTTTTCACGCAGATATTCAAACGGATATTTCGGGTTGAAGAGCCTGCGAATGACCGGGCGCAAGCCGTCGGCGGGGTGGAGCCGCACAAGCTTCGTCACGGCGCCAGCCCCCACCGCGAGAATGGTGTGGACCTCCTCCATCATGTATATATTGTAGCGTCCCTCGGTGCCGTCAAGGGCAAAGCCGACATTTTCAAAATTTCCGACGGTGTTTTTCTGGCGGTACATATAATAAGGGCTGTACCCCGCCTGCTGCGCCTTTATCTGCGAATAATCGACGCATTTGCCCACGTCTCCGCCGCGTATCGAATAAATACCGGAGGTCTGGCGCAGATCGGCAGCCTTTTTCACGCAGAAGGTGTGCACGGTTATGTTTTCGGGGCGAAGAGCCAGTATGCCGTCCATCGTCGCCGAAAAGCGCGTGAAGGTGTCGCCCGGCAGCCCCGCGATAAGATCGGTGTTAACGCACGGGATCCCCGATGCGCGGGCATCCGAATATGCACGCAGAAAATCCTCGACGGTGTGCGAACGCCCGACGCCCGAGAGCACCTCGGGGCAGAGCGACTGAGGGTTCACGCTTATGCGCGTCACGCCGCAGGCTGCCGCAACATTCAGCTTTTCGGGAGTTATGGTGTCGGGTCTGCCGGATTCGAACGTCAGCTCCTCAAGCGAGCCGATATCTATATTCTCAGCCACAGCCGAAAGAAGCGTGCCTATCTGCTCGGGCGTGAGTATCGACGGCGTTCCGCCGCCGACATAGACCGTCTTTACTCTCAGCCCCAGCCTTTTTGCGGCGCCAGTCACAGCGCGAATATCGCAGCACAGTCTTTCAACGTACTCGGGTATCAGCGAAAGCAACCGCTGCGACGTATACGAAACGAAAGAGCAATACGCGCAGCGCGTCGGGCAAAACGGTATAGATATGTAGACCGAGCAGTCCTGCGGGGCGGGCGAGCCGATTATCTTCTGCTCGTTGAGCGCGACCTCGGTGGCAAGCGCCGCCTTTTTCGGGAATGCCATATAGCGGCTCGTGAGCATTTTCTTGACACGGGTCTTGCTCATGCCGCCGAGAAGCATCTCTGTCGCGACCTTTGACGGACGCACACCGGTGAGCATTCCCCATGACGGGCGGTATTCGAGCAGCGAACCGAGCGCACCTATGACGGCGCCGCCGACCGCAAGCTTCGCGCAGCGCTCGTCGGTCATGCCGTCCTCTTTTGCCTGCGTCCTCTCCGCCTCAAACGATCGCTCGCCGAGCATGGCGCGTGCCGAGGCTGAATATCCGCCCTCGGCGCGGACGAGCTTTACCCACAGCTCGGGTTTGTCGGGCGACGGCTCCTCGGTGTCAGAGAATTTTTCGCCGGGAAAGAATATCATGCAAAGAGTCTGAACGTAATATCTGTTCAGGTCTCCGTCGAGATGGATTATCATTGTCAGATACCTGCCTTTCCGAGCAGCACCCTGCTGTCAAGTGTAAGAGTGACGGGACCGTCGTTGCAGAGGCTCACCTGCATATCGGCTCCGAATATGCCGTTGCCGACGGCGATGCCGCACGCGGCGAGCCGCGCCGAAAAATAGCCGTAAAGTCTTTTTGCCTCATCGGGCGCCGCAGCGCCGGTAAAGCTCGGTCGGTTGCCGTGACGGTAATCGGCAAGCAGCGTGAAGTTTGAAACGACAAGAGCGCCGCCGTCGATGTCGAGCATCGAGCGGTTCATTTTTCCGTTTTCGTCCTCGAATATGCGCAGCTTCGAAATTTTCGCAGCGAGCGCATCTGCGTCTGCGGTGCTGTCCCCCGCGGCGACGCCGAGCAGGATGAGAAGCCCTCTCCCGCAGCTTCCGGTAACGCTGCCGTTCACCGTGACCTCTGCCGACTTAACGCGTTGTAATACCACGATCATTGTGTCTCTCCTTGAAGATCAGTTGATGAATCCGCGCGTCACGTCTATCACATCGGCAAGCGAACGCAGCCGCGACACGATCGAATTATAATGGTCAATGTTCTTGCAGGCGACCTTGACGCCGATCTGCATCGTGTCGTCCGACCGCTTCTGCGAGTTGATCTGAAGGATAGACACCTTCATCTCGGCAAGTGCGCTGGTTATATCCGCAATAAGAGTTATGGTGTTGTATGCGTGTATCTGCACCTGAGCCTCGTAAACGCCCGCGCCCGCCTCGCCCGCGCCCTTTTCCCAGTCGGCAGGTATCCAGCGGTCGGCATTGTAGAGGTTGTGCATTCCCTGAATGACGTTGGGGCAGTCACGTTTGTGTATCGAAATGCCGTGCCCCTGCGTGATAAAGCCTATTATCGGGTCGCCCGGCAGCGGGTTGCAGCAGCGCGCGAACTTCACCTCGCAGCCGACCTCGCCGTCAACGACGACGCCGCTGTTGGTCTTTACGTTCTTAGGCGCTTTTGCCACCTGCACCTGCGCCGCCTCGGTGATGGGCGCGGGCGTCTCATCCGGCTTGACGATGCGGTCAAATTCGTCGCGCAGCTTTACCGAAAGCTTTGAAACGGACAGCCCGCCATAGCCTATGGTGTTGAAAAGGTCGTCGTTTGAGGCAAACCCGGTGCGGGCGCCTACGGCAGCACACACCTCGCAGAACTGCGCGTCGGTAAACGAGCGTCCGTAGCGCTTCAGCTCATTTTCAAGCGCCGCGCGGCCGACGACGATATTGTCGGCGCGCTTTTCCTTTTTGAACCACTGGCGTATCTTTGTGCGCGCCTCGCTGGTCTTTACGATCTTGAGCCAGTCGCGGCTCGGTCCCTTTGAGGCGGACGAGGTGATGATCTCAACTATCTCGCCGTTCTGCGGCACGCGGTCTATCGGCACTATCATGCCGTTGATCTTGGCACCCGTCATCTTGTTGCCGACGGCGGAGTGTATCGCATAGGCGAAATCTATGACCGTCGAGCCGTACGGCAGCGCAATAACGTCGCCCTTCGGCGTAAAAACATACGTCTCCTCATGGAACACGTCTGTCTTGAGCGCCTGCATGAACTCATCGGGGTCGCGCGTGCCGTCCTCGGTCTCGATGAGCCTTGCGATCCATTCGAGCTTGTGGTCTATATCGGCTTTCGACTTTTCCCCGCTCTTGTATTTCCAGTGCGCGGCAACGCCGTATTCGGCTATCTCGTGCATCTCGCGCGTTCTTATCTGAACCTCGAACGGTATGCCGTCTCTGCCTATGACCGTCGTGTGCAGCGAGCGGTACATATTTGGCTTAGGCGTTGAGATATAGTCCTTGAACCTGCCCGGCATGGATTTGAACATCTCGTGGATTATGCCGAGCACGGTGTAGCACTCAAGCTCGGTACCGACGATTATGCGCAGCGCGTAGAAGTCGTATATCTCGTCAAAGCTCTTGTTCTGTGTGTACATCTTGCGGTATATGCTGTATACCGTCTTTATGCGTCCTTCAAGCACAAAATCAATATTGTATTCGCGCAGCTTGGCATCGACCGTGGCGCGGATATTTTCAATGAAATTCTGGTTCTGACCGTACTTTTTCTCGATATCGTCCTTGACCTCGGCATATCCGATCGGATCAAGATAAAAAAGTCCGAGATTTTCAAGCTCCTGCTTGACCCTCTGCATACCGAGGCGGTGGGCAAGCGGCGCGTAGACCTGCATCGTTTCAAGCGCTATCGTGCGCTGCTTTTTCTCCGACTTCGCACCGAGCGTGCGCATATTGTGCAGGCGGTCGCAGAGCTTGATGAAGATGACACGGATATCCTTCGACATCGCGAGCAGCATCTTGCGCAGGTTTTCGATGTGCTCCTCTTCCTTGTCCTCGACCGAGAGCGCCACTATTTTTGTAAGTCCGTCAACGAGCATGGCAACGGTCGGACCGAACTGCTTTGATATATCCTCAAGGCTCGTTTTATCCGAGCAGTCCTCTACCGTGTCGTGAAGCAGCGCGGCGCACACCGAGTCGGTGTCAAGCCCCAGCCCGGCAACGATCTCGGCGACTGCGAGCGGGTGCGAGACATAAGGCTCGCCGCTGTCGCGGAACTGTCCCTCGTGCATGCGCGCGGCATATTCGTATGCCTTTTTGATTTTCGGGATATCGTAATTCTTGCCGTTTCCGGCGGCGCGAAGAATACCGTAGAGCCGCTCCGGACCCGCCTCTGCGGGTATCTGCGTGTGTCTGTGCCCATGCTGCTCGTCGGGATCGACGCCGAGAAGCGTGCGCTCGGGTGCTGCGGGTGCGGTCTTTACGCCCTCGGATGCATCGCTCTCCGTCTTGGTGTTGATGTCCGCGGCAAGTGTTTTTTCTTTTTCGTTCGTGTTGCTCATTGTATATCGGGTCCTCGGGTGGATTTGTCATATCGTTTTATTTTCGCCGGTGCAGCGTTCGCGCAGACGGCGGAGAAGGCGCGAGCCTTCAAGATCGGTCTTTCCCCTTGACGGGACGGCGCATATGCGGAAGCAGTCTGCCGTAGGTTCGTCAACGCGGAAAATACCCATCTCGTCAAAAATGTCAAGAACGACGCGGAATTTCAGATATCCCACCGGGTCGTTCGGCATATCTCTGTTTATCAGCCACAGTGCGGTCGAGGCCGTGAAGGTGTCGTGCCCGCCGCAAAGCTCGCGGTTGAGCGCACGGTAAACGCGTGCAAAATCGCGCCTTGTGGGTATCATGCTCTCATCGACGCTCCCGGTGCCGTTTCTGATCCCGTCAAAGCGGCGTCGATCCTCATTTATCGCGTTGCGGCGGTCGTCGCACAGCCGTGCGTCGCTCACAAGGAGCTGGAGCGACGAAATACCGCGGAATTCGTTTATATCAAGCGTGAAAAGCAGATCTATCTTATCGTTTTCGTGAAAATCGAGCGATGCCGCGGGCATACCGAACCATACGGCGCCGAGCACGTTCCCGTCGGCATTGACGGTCAGCTTTGTGTGCTTGCCCGCGCCTATTGCCGATATGCGCATGACCGTCGCGTTTTTAAGCACGAACGACGGTGTGGGATTTGCCACTCCGCACGGTTCAAAGGCGCGCAGCTCTCCGGCAAGCTCCATCGTGAGGTCGCTGCCCTTCACCTCGCAGTCGGCGTTAACGGTGAGCCGCACCTCGCCGCCGTTAAGACGTGCGCGGGCGTATTCGTTTATCCGTCTGCGGAATTCATCTATCCTGCCGCGCTCGACCGACAGCCCCGCGGCAAGCTCGTGCCCGCCGTAGCGCGTCAGTATGTCGGCGCAGGAGCCGAGCGCGTTGCAAAGGTTTATACCCTTTACGCTTCTGCCCGAGCCCTTGCCTATGTCGTCCGGCTGCGGCTCGGCATCCTCCTCGCCGCGGTGACAACCGTCAAAGGTGATGAGTATCGCGGGCATACCGTATTTTTCGACCACGCGGGAGGCGACGATGCCTATTATCCCCTGCTTCCACGCGTCGTCGGCGACTACGATAACGCGGTCGTTTTCGGGATCGCACTCCTCCTCTATCCGCACGAACGCCTCCTCGGCGGTGCGGTTCTCTTCGACCTGCCGCTCGCGGTTTATCTCGCAAAGACGTGCTGCCAGCTCGTCGGCGCGCCGCCTGTCGGAGGTGAGAAAGAGATCGGCTGCGATATCGGCACTTGCCATTCTTCCCGCGGCGTTTATCTTCGGCGCGATCCCGAACCCGATATACCCCGCGTTCACGCGGCGCTTTTTCGGAGCCGACGCCTGCCCGTCTGCCCCCTTTACGCCATGCCCCGACTGCGCCGCCTCAAGCAGCGCGGCAAGCCCCGGGCGTTTTGTGTGTTCTATCTGCGAAAGCCCGTAGGCTACTATCATGCGGTTTTCATCGGTCAGCGGCATGACATCCGCTATCGTGCCTATCGCGGCAAGGTCGGCAAAACCGCGGAAAGCACGGCGCACGCCGTCGCTCTCGGGCTCTCCGCGCTCCTTTGATATCGCCGATTCGCAGGCGCATATCAGCTTGAATACCACACCCACGCCGGCAAGATCACGGAAGGGATACGGGCTGTCGGAACGGTGCGGATTTATGACCGCAACGGCACGCGGCAGTGTCTCGCGGCACTCGTGATGGTCGGTGACTATAACGTCGATACCGAGCTTTGCGGCATAATCGACCTCAGCCTCCGCCGTGATACCGGTATCGACCGTTATCACGAGCGTTGCGCCGTGCGCCGCGATCGTGTCGAGCGCCGCACAGGTCACGCCGTAGCCCTCTTCGCTGCGGCTCGGTATGTAATATTCGATATCAAGCCCGGGGTCTCTGCCGAGCAGGTAAAGGTAAAGCGCACTCACTGAGGTAACGCCGTCAACGTCGTAGTCGCCGTATATCACGATATGCTCCGACGGGTCGGCAAGGGCGCGTTCTATCCTCTCCACCGCCGCAGCCATATCCGGCAGCAGGAAGGGGTCATGAATGAGAGTGTCTCCCATCGTGAGGAAGGTACGCGCCGCCTCGGGCGTTTTGTATCCGCGCCCGCAAAGCAGCCTTGCGACGATGGGCGACACACCGAGAGCCGACGATATCGCCGCCTCAGCCCCGCCGTCGTCCGTCGGCTGTGCGCAGCGCAGCTCCCAGATCTTTTCCTTTGTGCTTTTGCCTGTTTTCATAAAATTCAAGTAAACCTTAATTCAAGTTAGTTTTGTTTTCCGGCTCAGCCGTCGGATCCGCCGCATCTTTCGCGTGTGCGATTATCTCCGTCACCGTTACATCGGCACGGCCGCGGACGCAGAAGCGCGAATAGATCGCCGCAAATACAAGACCGGCTGCAAATCCCCCGACGGCGGAAAGGCTGCGGTAAAGCTCGCTCCCCGTGACGTGCGAAAAAACAAAATATGCCGCAATGGCAAGCAGGCAGGGCAGAATGAACACGAGCGCGGCATAGCCGAGCATACGCCCCGAGCTGCTTTCAAGCGCCACGGTGTCTCCCACAGCAGCGCCGGCGCTGTTCAGAGCACGCGTGTCTAGCCTGCTCTCGCCGCCGAGCAGCGTGCACACCGAGCAGGTGCCGTCCTCGCTCCTCTTATGGCAGCCCTCGCACGCCGCGCGCCTTTCCGTGGCGACAACGGCGTATTTTCCGTCAATACTTATTACCTTGCCCTCGCTCCTCATCAACCGACCTCACTGTATCTGTCAGAGTGTGCTCCCCGCTTCGGGAAAGCGTCATTTTTTCTCGTTTTTTGACGGAGCTGCGGATGCTATGACGGCAAGTGCCGTCTTCAGTCCGTCAAGCGCGGCGCTCGTTATGCCGCCGGCATAGCCCGCGCCCTCTCCGCAGGGATAGACCGCGCCCTTGCCCGGTGCACGGCGATCGTCTCCGCGCAGTATGCGCACCGGAGCCGACGTGCGCGTTTCGACACCCGAAAGCACGACGTCGGGAGCACCGAAGCCGGCAACGCGGGAATCGAATATTTCAAGTCCGCGGCAAAGCCCGCGGCAGATCTGCTCGGGCAGCACCTGCCAGAGATCAGCGCACTGCCGGCTGCCGCGCGTGTATGTCGGGATTATTCTTGACGGCTCGGAGAACGGAGTGCCCGCCGCGTGCGGTCCCGCCATAAAATCGCCCGCAGTCTCTACCGGCACGGCATAGCTCCGCCCGCCTGCGGCAAAGGCGGCTCTTTCGAGCCTGCGCTGGAACGCGATACCGTCGCGCGGTGACGTTCCGCAGTCCTCGGGCAGAACGCTGACCGCAAGCGCGGAGTTTGAATTGCGCCCGGCGCGTGCGTGCTCGCTCATTCCGTTTACGACGACGGCGCCCTCCTCACTCGTCGCGGCAATGACCTCGCCGCCCGGACACATGCAGAAAGTATAAACGCCGCGCTCGCCGCGCGTGTCGGAAAGCGTGTATTCGGCGTGACCGAGCCGTTCGTCGCCCGCGTGAGAACCGAACATTGCACGGTCGATATCCTCGGTCAGGTGCTCAACGCGCACTCCGACCGAAAAAGGCTTGCTCTCGACGGCATATCCGTCGGAGATGAGATATTCATATGTGTCGCGCGCGCTGTGCCCCGTGGCAAGTATCGCCGCGCCGCAGCGGATGTCCCCGCGGCTCGTATGCGCCGCAAGCGAATCGTCCGCAAGCTCGGTGACGCCCTCAAAGCGGCAGCGGTAGAGCAGCGTTCCGCCGCACTCCTCGATGCGGTCGAGCAGCCTGCCGACGACGCCGCGCAAAAGATCGGTGCCGACGTGCGGCTTTGAGCGCCACATGATCTCCTCCGGTGCACCGAACTCGCACAAGCGGCGCAGAACGTAGGCGATGTGCGGATCGCCTATGCGCGTGACGAGCTTGCCGTCGGAGAATGTTCCCGCACCGCCGGCACCGAACTGAACGTTCGACTCGGGGTCGAGCTCGCCGCCGCCGAAAAACGTTTCGACTCTGCGCACTCTGTCCGGCGCGGCATCGCCGCGGTCGATGAGTATCGGGCGATATCCCTCCTCGGCGAGCATAAGCGCCGCAAACATCCCCGCGGGTCCCATTCCGACCACGAGCGGAGGCGCCGCAAGCGGAGCCGTGCCGCGCACGATATCAAAGTTATCGTCGGGAATGCTGCGTATGCCCTCGTCGGCTGCGCGGCGCGCGTCAACGGAAAAAGGCTCGTCCGCCTCGACCGCCACGGTGTAGACAAAGCGTATCATATCGCGCCGTCTTGCGTCCACCGATCTCCTGTAAAGGTGAAAACGAAGCGGAACACCGTCCGCTCCGACCCGTTTCATCATTCTTGCGGCGGCGTCAAACGCCGCCGCATCACCGGCTGTGAAGGGAAGCACTATCGGCCCCGTCAGCAACCGGCGGAAGGTTATTTTGCTCATATGTGTTTTCTCCGTATTACCGTGTTACCGTTTTGCGCCGTCCTCACGGCATATCCTCGTCCGCAGGCTCTGTGTCCGCAGGCTTTTCGGCGAACGACAGGCTGATATCGACGTTCTCGGGCGCGTCAACAAAGCTGACGCCCGCAGGGAGCAGCGAATCGGTGAGCTTTACCGTGTATCTGTCCTTTGCGTCTGTCGTGAGCGTGAGCACCACAAGCTTATCTATGCCCTCAACGAGCTTCGGATCTCCCCGCAGCGTCACCGATATCGGCGATATCATCGCGCCGCGGTAATATTCCGACGGAAAGCCCGGTGCGGTCTCGACCGCAAGCTGTACTATCTTGTCTGTGTAAATGCCGAGCGACACGGTGATGTCGCGCACGTCGAGCCGCAGATATTTGGCATCGACCGGGAGACCGTCCTTATCGACAGCCTCAAGCACACCGGTCGCAACAACGCCGGTGGTTATCGTGCCGAGGTCTATCTCGGCTCTTGCGGCGGCGATACGCTCAAGCAGGCTGCGCGGTCCGCTCACCGTCACCGTTTCACGGTCCTTTTCGATCGACGCGATGGTATACGACGCGTCTATGCGGTAGTGCGGCACGACCTCGACGGGTATCTCGCGCGACGCAAGCTCGTCGGTATAGATATTGACCGCCGACGGCTCGGTGTTTATCTTTTCGACGCCGACGGGAAGATCGACGAGCACCGGCATGAGATGGCGGTCGGCTGTCGTTATGCCGCCGACGTTGATATATGCGCGGAAATCCTCGGATGTGAGCGTGTTTATGTTGCTGCGTTTGCCGCGCACGGTAACGCTCACTGCGCTCTCCTCAAGGTTTATGACCGACATTTTGTTGAGCTCCGCAAGCGTCTCCGAGCCCTCGACCTCGACGGGAATGAGCGTAAAGGTCTTCTCGTAATCGTCGGAATCGTTGTCTATGACATAAAGCCATATGGAAAAGGCAAGGATGAGGCATACTATGCGCGCAATGATCTGAAGCCCGCCGTGCCTTACTTCGCCGTCGTCTGCGGTTTCTGCGTCATACACGTATCCGTTTTCTTTTTTTCGGTCTTTCATCCCGCACCCTCCTTACCGTTTCGTTTCTTTCCCGGACAGTGCATCCGCGGAGTTCTTTTCTTTCTCCTTCGCACGCTCCGCGCGTTCCGCGGCGCGCCGTGCGCGCCTGCCTATCTTCTTTACCGACCCCTCGACCGGCATGAGATACTTGAGGAGCTGCTGCTTCAGCGTGGCGTAATTGAAATTGCGTTCGAGCTCGCCGTCAACGGCAAGAGATATCGTACCGGTCTCCTCCGACACGACTATGACCACGGCGTCGCTGACCTCGCTCAGCCCCAGCGCCGAGCGGTGACGGGTGCCGAGATCCTTGTTGACATCCTTTGTCGAAAGCGGCAGATAACACCCCGCAGCGTAAATGCGGCGGTTGCGTATTATCACCGCACCGTCGTGAAGCGGAGCCTTGTTGACGAAAATATTGCGCAGGAGCGGCGCCGAAAGATCGGCGTTTATGATAACGCCCTGACCGAGATATTCGCCGAGCCTTGTGTTGCGCTCGATCGCTATGAGAGCGCCCGTCTGCGTGCGTGCAAGGGCGTCCGCCGCCTCGCTGAGGACGTCCGCCATCTCGACGATCTTCTTCATGTCGCCCGCGTTGAGGCTGCGCAGCCCTCGTATTGGCGTCGTGCCGAAGCGCTCAAGAGCGGCGCGCAGATCCGACTGGAATATGACGATAATGGCGATCATGCCGACCTGATAGAAGTTCTGAAGCACAAAACGCAGCGCCTTGAGGTTAAGCGCGATGCTAAGAAGCATTACGGCAATAACGAACAAAAGCCCCATGGCGAGCCTGCCTGCACGCCTGTTGCGTATGAAGCGGTAGATATAGAAAAGCAGAGCGGCGAGTATGAGAATGTCGATAACGTCGGCAAATCTCATACCGCGCAGGGCGTCAAGAATATATGAATTGCAGAATTCGGCTGCCGAGCTGAAAAAGGCAGCCAACTTCTCGAAAAACGTTGTCATGCGATCAGTCCCCATCCGTAAGTATCGATTGCAGATCCGGTCAAACCGAGTCAATTATAATATTACCACAACACACGTGATTTTTCAATAGGTTTTAAATATATATTCAAAAAAATATATGGTAAGACCGCCCCGGTCAGCGCCCCGCAGCGGTCTTTGTTCACATTGCGTTCATTATTGTGAGGTACAATACGAGCAGTACAATACCGCCGACAGGCGGAAGGAAGGAACGTTACGCCATGAAATTTTCCGTTGACATACCGGTAAAAATCATTTCGGGCAGGGGCTGCGTCGCCTCTCACCCGGAAGAACTGAAGCTCGGGCAGCACGCCGCCATAGTGTGCGGCAAGCGCAGCGCGGTCAAGTCGGGCGCGCTCGGCGATGTCGTGCGCATGCTCGGTTCACTCGGCATCGGACGCGATATCCTTGACGGCGCACTGCCGAATCCCCCCCTCGCCGCCGCGGCCGCAATGGGGCAGCGCGCGGCAGCCCTCGGCGCCGATTTCGTTATAGGCATCGGCGGCGGCTCGGCAATGGACAGCGCAAAGGCGGTGGCTGCCTTTGCGGCAAATCCCACGGCAGCGCCCGAGGACCTTTTTACTCCCGGAAAGCTTACATCCCATCCCCTTCCCATCGTGCTCATACCCACAACTGCGGGCACAGGCAGCGAGGCTAACCCCTACTCGGTGCTGACGCTTCCCGACGGACGTCACAAAAAGACATATTCCGGGCGCGGCGCATGGGCAAAGGTCGCGTTTCTCGACCCCGCCTACACCGAATCGGTAAGCCGCGACAGCACTATAAGCACCGCCCTTGACGCAATGGCTCACGCAATGGAGTCGTACCTCTCGCCGAAGTCCGACGCGCTCTCGCACATGCTGGCGCTCTACGCCGGGCGCGAGATCTGGGACGTCATATCCGAATATCCCGACACCTTCACCCCCGAGATGCGCGACCGCCTCTCGTATGCCGCCTGCGCCGCGGGAGCCGCGATAAGCATAACCGGCACGGGCTTTCCGCACCCGCTCGGCTACAGCATAACGCTGCTCGACGGCATACCGCACGGCAGAGCCTGCGCGGCGTTTTACGGCGACTACATAGAATACAACCGCAGGACCCCCGAGGGCGAAAGGCTGATCGATGAATTTGCAGCCGCCATAGGAGCAAAGCCTGCGCTGCTAGCCGAATACCTGCCCGCGCTCGCCGCGGTCGATCTGCACTTCACCGAGGAGGAGATCGCCGAGCGCGTCGAGCTCGTAAAGGGCGCAAAGAATTACGTCAACAGCCCGTATGTCCTCTCCGACGAAGAAAAATACGAGATATACCGCCGCAAATTCGGGAAGTAACACCGCGTATTTTTGTAAATATCATATTAAGCCCCGTATGCCGTGCAAAGCGCGGCATACGGGGCTTTTTTACAGTGATATCACTTGAAATCCGCCGATACGGTCAGGTCGCCGGAAAATTCCTTCCTGCCGCCGTTGTCCGTCAGCGTGCCGGACACCACACGGTAGCCCGCGAACGTCTTGCCGTTCTCAGCCACCGGAGTAACGGTGAGAGAGCCGTCGGCGCCGACGGATATATCGAGCCTGCCGCCCTCTGCGACGAGCTTTATCTGCCTGAGCGAGGAATCGGTGCAGCGCAGCGTCATTTCTCCCTCGCCGCCGAGAACGACGCCGGAAAGATAGGTCTTTGTGACGGGGATCGTGTATTTATGACCGTAATCCGCCATCGGAGTGCAGCCGGATATCCTCGCATAATCGACCTTTACGCCGCCGAGAGAGCCTTTTGAGGTGTATTCGCGCCCCGTTACGGTGTTGTTTTCACAAAGAAGCCCGTCAACGAACCTGAATTCGAAGAAAAATCCGTCGCCCGAGAATTTGTCATCGACCGTGATGCTGTTGCCGCGGACGGTCAGGTTTTCAATGCGGTTTTTCACCAGCCTGTAGCCGCGGTAAAGCTTTGCGGTCTCCTTGTACCAGCTTACGTAATATGCGTTCGAGTCGTACTCCGCGTCGTTGATGAGCGAGTTTGAAACGGCGTTCACCGCCATGCGCATTTTGGTGTTGCCGCCGAACACGAACTCGTTGTTTTCTATGACGGTATTTATCGATCCCTCGCAGGCATCCTTTTTCGCATAGTATGCCGTGACCTCGGTGCCGGAGGCGTTTTTCACCTTTACCGTGGAGTCGGAATTTTTAAGTATCATATGTATCTGGCTCGGAGTTTTTTCGGTGGAAACACTGTTTGCGCGGTTGGATATGAACTTGTTCCCGCTTATCTCGACGTTGCTGAAAGCCGGATATCTTATCGCCGAGCAGCGGCAGTTGTCAAAAACGCAGCCCGTGATCTTCAGCCCTGTCACGGCGGACTTATACGACTGCCCGTGGTGTCCTATGGCGTATGTGGGCGCGTCGTATATGTCGCTTTTACCGAAATAGCAGCCGCTTATCTCAACGTCGGCGCTGAAATAAAATTCGCCCGCGTCGAATTTCGAGACCGGATTGTCGCCCCCGCCGATGGCGCCGGGGTGGGTCTGCTCTATCTGCACGACCTCGGCGGTCGTGTTGTTTGTCTTGTAGTTGTAGCCGGCAAACATACAGTCAGTTATGCGGACGTTGCGGCTCCCGGTCACCTGTATGGCGTGGTTGTTGGGGCAGTCCTTGAGTATCACGTTTTTAAGCAGCACGTTCTCGGCGCAGCACCACACGAAGCAGCGCACCTTGCCCTTCATGTCGAGCATACCGCCGGTCACCGAAAAGTCCGAGCTGCCGTCGCGCCCGTATGTGTGCTGCGGGTGGTTCTGAAACATATCGGTGCTGCCGTCGGTGCGCAGCACGGCAAGGTCGCCGCGTGTGAGCGCTCCCTGAGCGCCGGATGAAACATAATCCTTGGTATAATCGCGCAAAAGCCCCTCGAGCTTCAGCTTCACGCCTTTTTTGAGCTCGATGTGGCTTATCACATAAACGCCGCGCGGGATATACACCGTTCCGCCGCCCGGCAGCGAGTCTATCGCCTGCTGTATCGCCTTTGTCGCATCCTTCACGCCGGACGCCATCACGTCCTTCACGTTGACGGAGCCCTCGTCCGGCGTATAGCTGCCGCTCACGGTCACACCGTCGGCAACGGTGCAGGACACGTTGAGCACGAATTCCTCGCCGTATGTATTTCTAACGGTCAGCACCGTATTGCCGACTCCCGCCGCGGTTATGATGAGCTCGCGATCAGCCACCTTTGCCACGGCGACAGAGCCGTCTGCCGGCTCTGCCGAAAAAGGCGTGCAGCCGAGCTGTCCGGCATCCATGCGGTATTCGGTGCCGACGAGATCGCCGAGATCGACGGTCTCCTCGACCGACGACTCTGTTGTGTCGGAACCCCCGCCGTCCTTGCCGCAGGCGGCAAATCCTACTGCCGCAAGCAACAGAAGCGTTATGAAAAGCAGACAGAATGTTCTTTTTTTCATGGTCACATCAAGCGTCCCCGAAGCAGCGGAGACGTCCCTTCGTTGTTTTTTCGCCGGCTTTGTGTGAAGCGTCGGCATATCTTCCTGTATTCTACCATCCGCACGGCGCTTTGTCAACCCCGCACAAATAAAAACATCCGAAAATGCTTGACATGAGCAAAATTATATGAGATAATATTTTATGTTATGTTATATTCCCGATGCCCGCGCAGCGCCGCGGCGCCGGGAAGGAGAAAGGAAAGATCAGAATGGTACGTTTTGAAGAAAAAAATTATGAATTCGTCGTTGTAGGCGGCGGAATGGCGGGGCTTTGCGCAGCCATAACCGCGGCACGCCACGGAACGCGCACGGCGCTCATCCACGCGCGCCCCGTGCTCGGCGGCAACGCCTCGAGCGAGATACGGATCCATATTTCCGGCGCCGACCAGAGCCTCAAGCAGCCCGATTACGCCGAAGGCGGTCTCGTATATGAGCTTATGTCCGAAAACAAGGCTCACAACGACACTTTCAACTATTCCTTCTGGGACACGGTGCTTTTTGAGAAGGCAAAAGCCGAGCCGCTGCTCGACGTTTATTTCAACACCGCCATGTACGATGTCGAAACTCTCAACGACCGCATAATCGCCATCCGCTGCTTCCAGGAGACGACCGAAATGCGGTACCGCTTCACCGCTCCCGTGTTTGCCGACTGCACCGGCAACGGCACGCTCGGCTTCTTTGCCGGAGCGGAATTCAGACAAGGCAGCGAATCGAAATACGAATTCGGCGAGCCTCACGCGCCCGAAAAAGCAAACAACGAGCGCATGGGCAACACGATACTCATGAAGGCTGTCAACATGGGGCACCCCGTGAAATACACGCCGCCCGCATTCGCAAAGAAGCTGACCGAGCATCAGCTCCGCTATCGTGTACACTCCAAGACCATGAAGGTCGACGCGAGCATGGCGCCAGACCCCGAGGAATGGCTGCGCCTTTCGGCTTGCAGTTGCGCCGCGGTCGATTACGGCTACTGGTGGCTCGAGCTCATGGGAGACGGCGACGATATAATTCTTGACTTCGAAAAGATACGCGACGATCTTTATGCCTACGCCTACGGGCTTTGGGATCACATAAAGAACGGCGGCGATCACGGAGCCGAAAACTATGCGCTCCAGTGGGTCGGCGCGCTGCCCGGAATGCGCGAGAGCCGCAGACTCATGGGCGACTATGTGCTGACGGAGAGCGACATCCTCGATCACCGCATCTTTGACGACGCCGTGGCATACGGCGGCTGGTGCGTTGACCTGCACGCCGCGCACGGTCTGCTCGATTTCGACCTGCTCCCCTCCGACTGCCATCACTTCCTCGGCGTTTACACCATACCCTACCGCTGCTACTATTCAAAGAACATAAAGAACCTCTACATGGCGGGACGCGACATAAGCACATCAAAGCTCGGTCTTGCCTCAACGCGCATCATCGGCTGCTGCGCCATCGGCGGCGAGGCTGTCGGTAAGGCTGCGTCTCTCTGCCGCAAGTATGACTGCGAGCCGCGCGAGCTTGCACCGCACATCGGCGAACTTCAGCAGATGATACTCCGTGACGACGGCTTCCTGCCCACATTCAGAAACTGTGACCCCGCCGACTTTGCACTGAACGCTAAGGTCACCGCCTCGTCTCACGTAGCGGGCGGCGAACCCGAAAATGTGATAAACGGTGTGTCGCGCCAGCTCGGCGACGAGCAGAACGCATGGATCTCCGACGGCATCGCCGAGGGCGGCGAAACACTCACGCTCGCACTTGACGGCGAGCATACGGTGTCGGAGGTCGATCTCACCTTCGACTCCAACTTCGCCTACCCCATCCGCGTCACCATGTCGGCGAACCGCCAGGCGCAGCAGCGCATCGGCGTGGCTCCCGAGCTCGTGCGCGATTATGACGTCATCCTGAAAAAGGACGGCAAGGAAGTCGGTAAGACCGAGGTGCGCGGAAACTATCAGCGCCACGACACGGTAAAGGTCACGCCCGCGGTGTGCGACACGGTGGAGATCCGCTTCATCGCCACGAACGGCGCCGACGCCTTCAAGGTGTACGAGGTAAGAGCGTACTGATAATAAAAAAGTGCTGCCGCGCCGTGCGCGGCAGCACCGCCGTGGATACCGACTTACGAATACATACCGTTTTTCTTCATATAGTCGTATATCAGCTTGCCGTGTTCCTGCTCCTCCGTCTGAATGCGGTTGAGCGTTTTGCGGTACTCGGGCTGACCGAACTCGAATATGCAGGTGTCGTAGAGATGCGACGCATGCTTTTCGGTCGCAAGCAGATCGGAGCATATGAAGGCATCGCACTTTTTCGCCTCGGCGTCGGTGTTCGCGGCTTCACCTATCGCAGGTGCGGGAGATGCACTGCCGAGAGTCGGCACGCCTCCGTTCTTTATTTCATTCACCGCTTTGAGGTGTCCTGCTTCTATCCCGCCGATATAGGAAAGAAGGCCCGAAAGCCCCGGATCCTTCGCGTCCGCGGCGTGCTTGCGGTATTTTTCGACACAGAGCTGCTCCTGACCCGCAAGATCCTTGAGAAGCTCTGTTTCCTTTTGTGTAAGCTGCATTTTTTACTCTCCTTATTCTTTTTCCCGACGCGTGTGCGTCCGACGCTCGCGCGTCAAAGCATATTATTTCCACCGGCCGCGTGATTATACAGCCGGAAACAACATGAAGGAAAAGTTTCGTAAATGAAAAAAAGATTTCTGACGATACCGGTGCTCATATTGCTTGCAACGGTTCTTTCCCTGCTAGCCGCGTGCAACAAGCCGGAAAAAACACCCGAGATACCCGACATTGAGCTGGATCTCTCCGCATATTCGGTCGTTCGTCCCTCAAAGGCATCGGATGCCGTCGTCTCCGCGGCGTGCGGCGTGCGGGATCTTTTGCGCGGATACAACAAAACAGCGCCGATAACCGAGGACTGGCTGGCTCCCGGCACCTCTCCCGATGACAGCGCGTATGAGATACTGATAGGCACCACGAACCGCCCGCAGTCGGAAACGGCGCTCTCCGCCATGACCGGCGACGGCGCGCGCTATGTGATAGCCGTTATCGGCAACAAGATAGTCATCAACGGCTCGAACGATGACGCGGTCATCATCGGCACCGAATATTTTATCAACAATATCGCCTCCGCGACCTCGGAGAACGGTGTGCTGAAGCTGAAGGAAAATTTCAGCTATACGAGCGAACCGCTTGAGATGGCAAATCTTATTTCCGACAACAAGCTGACATACAAGATCGTATTTGCCAAAGACCTTGACACGACCTTCAAGACCTCCGACACCAAGGACAAGACCGATTACATAGTGTCAAAGGCATATGCGATACGCGATATGTTCGAAAAGAAGCTCGGCGCAAAGCCCGAGGTCAGCGACGACTGGGTAGCCCCCGGCACAGCGACGGCAGACCTCTGCGAGATACTTGTCGGCACCACCGACCGCGACGAATACCGCGAATTTCTCTCCGAGCTCGGCTACGACGAATACGGCTATGCCGTAAAGGGCAACAAGGTGGTCATCGCCGGTTGGAACGACACCGACATCGGGTATGCCTGCGATATGTTCGTAAGTCAGATAGGCTCGCGCATAAAAACGGACGACTCGGGAGCAAAACACCTTGACCTTATCGGCGGCACCAAGAGCACGAAGAAGAATTCGGAAAGATACACCGACTTCCCGGCGTTCGAGGGCGGCAGCCTTTACGGTACTTACGACGCGGGATACCGCAATCTCGAATTCTACTACACCGAAACGACAGCCGACGCATACCGCGCATACCTCGGCAAGCTTGAGGGCGCGGGCTTTGAAAAAAAGGCGGAGAACACCATCGGCGGCAACCTTTTTGCGACCTATACCTCCGACGCGGGAATGCTGCACGTGTACTTTATCGAATACGAAAAGGCAGTGCGCATAATATCCTGCCCCAAGGGAGCGTACACGCTTCCCGCCTTTGAGCCCGAAAAGACCGAAAAGATAACAGAGCCGAAAATGACGCAGATGTCGCTGAACTATGCCGCGGGGAACTTCGGCATGTGCTACATATTCACGCTCGAGGACGGCAGCTTCCTGCTCATCGACGGCGGCGGCACCAAAGGCAACGATCATGTAAAGCTCTACCGGCTCCTCAACGAGCTGAATGAGCGTCCCGACAAGAAGATAGTCATTGCCGGCTGGCTTCTGACACACGAGCACTGGGATCACTTCACCCTGTTCAATCAGTTCTGCAAGGATTACGGCGCCAATGTGACCATCGAAGGCTTTTATTACAACACACCGGCGGCATCTTCCGTCTACAACGCAAATAACCCGAACTACTATATATCCACCGGCAAGCTCGACGAGGCAATGCAGGCTGCGGGCATAAAGAACAAATATACCATCCACAGCGGTCAGAAATACTATATCCGCAACGCCGCACTCACCTGCCTCTACACGCAGGAGGACAGCTACCCCAACCTCATCCACTACTTCAACGAGACCTCAATGGTGACTCAGATAGAACTCGGCGGGCAGCGGATAATGATACTCGGCGACTCGAACGACAAAGCGTCTGACCGTATGTACCGCAGATATGCAGACGTAAAGGTCAAAAATGCCGACGGCACCGAGCGCGACTTTCTGGCGTGCGACATAATGCAGGTGGCTCACCACGGCTATGACGGCGTAAAGCTCAATCTTTATGTCAAGATACACGCGCCGGTCGCTTTCTGGCCGACGTCGGAGGCAGAACAGAAAAAGCAGTCCTCGGGCAACACCTCGACCTATTACTACTCGGCTGACAACTATATTGCCAACACGCTGAAGGCACTCTGCCTCAACGCGCAGAAAACACACACCGTGACCCTTCCCTTCAAGGTCGGCGACAAAGTCACCGACAGGGATTGAAAAATAAAAAATTTATCGAAAGGAACCCATTGAAATGAAAAAAACAAGACTTTTCGCCGTTGTTCTTGCGGCTGTGATGCTCGTCGCGCTCGCCTCCTGCGGAAAAACAGGCGACAACGACGTAACGACACCCGCCTCTACGACCGCAGGCACAAAGACAGACGCTCCCACCTCGCCCTCCACGACGGCTCCGACCTCTCCCGCGACGGACGCCCCCAAGACCGACGCTCCCCAAACGACCGAGCCGGCACCCGAAACAAAAGCGCCCGCTCAGATAGACGGCGTATATCAGATAGGCACCGTCGACGATCTCATATGGCTCAGCGCCGCAGGTCCGCGTGACGGCAAGTACGTCCTCACCGCAGACATCGCGTTCAACCCCACCGACGATGTGGATAAATGGACGACCGAAAACAAACCGCAGAACACCATCACGCCCATCGGCAGCTCCGCCGCTCCCTTCACCGGCAGCTTCAACGGCGCCGGTCATACCATATCCGGGCTTTATGTGTTCGGCGTTGGCGAGACCGGTCTGTTCGGGTATATAAACGGCGCGACGATCGAAAACCTTATTATCGGCAAGGGACTTGTCTGCTCCTATGACTCAAACATCGGCTCGGTCGTCGGCGTATTCAACGGCGAGGGCAATGTCATCCGCGGCTGCGTGAACTATGCGAACGTTACCGGCAACGCATATGTCGGCGGCATCGCAGGCAAGTACAACTCATCCTCCACCGCGAGACTGACCATTGAAAACTGCGCGAACCACGGCAACGTGACGGCTACAAAGAAATCGAACGCGCTTTATGTCGGCGGCATCATTCCCGCCGTCGTCGGCGTTCAGCTCAAATCCTGCGCAAACTTCGGCACCGTGTCTGCGGGCGTCGTCGGTGACGACAGCTACGCCGCCAGCGGATGCGCCATCATAGGCGGCATTACCGGCGTCATGAGCGGCTCGGGCGGAGACGCAAGCATAATCGACTGCTATAACAAGGGCAACGTCATAAGCTGCAACTCCGGTGCAAACAACGGTACATCGGCTGCCGCGGGCATCGTCGGCAGAATGAACGCCGCCAACGGCGCTGCCTGCACGATAAAGAACTGCTACAGCACCGGCAACGTATACACCCTGACCGCCGATTCCAAGGAGCTGAGCGCTTCCTGCTCGACAAAGAGCGGCGACGACTATGCGGAAAACGTGTACGCCTCCGGAAAGGTGCTCGTGTGGAATACCGAGACCGAAAACAAGAATGCGACTGTTCCCGCCTGCGGCGCTCCCGAGGTCAGCCTCGGCACCGGCGCCTGCGACGCCATGAATCTCGGCACCGATGCGTGGAGCGACGCATCTGACAACACGCCGATACTCAAGGGCATCCCCGCCGAGCATCAGATCTCCGCATCGTAACACAGATCCCCCGCCGCGCGTACGCGCGGCGGGGGGATGCTTTATACAAGAGAGCCCCGAAAAACCGTTCGGGGCTCTCTTCTTTATTTTATTGCTTTATTGCTTTTACCACTTATCGCTGCCGTCGTCGGGAATAACGCGCTTTACCGCGGCAATGGCACATTCGATCATGCTGTCATCGGGCTCGCGGGTGGTTATGTGCTGAAGCCACATGCCCGGCGCAGAAATTATGCGGGTGAAAAGATTGTCGTGCCTTCCGGCAAACTTGAGAAGCTCGTAGCCTATGCCCATTATCACGGGGAGAAGCAGAATACCGATACCCGAGCGCAGAAGAACGTTCAGAACACGGTTATCGACAATGTGCGCCGGAATGAACATGGTCACGAATATCGAAACAAGCACCATAAGTATCAAAAACGAGGTGCCGCAGCGGGGGTGAAAGCGGCGCTGTATCCTCACGTTCCCGACGGTAAGGTCAAGTCCGTGCTCATAGCAGAATATCGTCTTGTGCTCGGCTCCGTGATACATGAACGTGCGCTTTATATCTTTCATGAGCGAGATCACAGCCATGTAGACGACGAGGATGATGATCTTCATTATTCCGGTAAATGCAGCGCGTATGAGCGACCAACCGTAGCCGGCGCTGCCGAGCTTGGGGACCGCACGGGTAAGAAGCTCGTAAAGCGTTTCGGGTATCACCTTGAACAGCACGAGCGCAAGTGCCAGCCCAAGCACCATAGAGCACACCATAAGCGCGGTCATCGCGCCGGATGAGACACTCCCGTCCTTCTTTTCGCGTTTTTCGCTTTTTTCGCTTTTTTCGCTCCTATCGCCCTTTTCGGTGCTTTCGCCGTCACCTGCGGCTGCGTCACCGACAGGCTCTCCGTCCTCGGCGGTCTCCTCAAAGCCCGCGATCTCGGCAGAGCGCATAAGCGAGCGGTAGCCCGTTATCATCGAGTCGACGAAATTGAAAACGCCGCGTATGACGGGCAGCTTTGTTATTTTCGGACGTGTGTTTTGTTTATTGTTCCATTCCTCAACACACATACTGCCGTCGGGCCTGCGCACCGCCATGGCGGTCTTGCGCGGACCGCGCATCATTATCCCCTCGATCAGCGCCTGACCGCCGATGGAGGTCTTTATCGCAGCGGATATTTTATCATTTTTATCAGACATATGGCATCGTCCTTTCTTTTGCATTGTACTATTATAATCTATTATTGTGAACGCTTGATGAATTATACTCCGCGTGTTGTTTAATATCGTGACACCGATGCACGCGATCGGGCATACGACCCGAAACAGCATAACACTACATATAGTTATCCCGCTCTGCATAATGCGCCACATTTAGCGCTTTGGTCACCAAAAATTGGTAATAATCAACAATCCCAAGGCGTCATTTTTGTGCAGTATTTTCCGTAATTTGTATTGCAAAATTTGGTATTATTTGGTATAATAATGTTGTCAAAACTAAGTGCATTACGGAGGAAATACGATGGACAGCACAACAAAAATACTTATAGCGGACGAAAATCAGGCGGCGCGCCGCGCAATGAGCGACGGCATACGACGCGCGGGCTTTACCGCCGTATACGAGACATCAAACGGCGAGGAGGCGCTTGAGCTGATATCGCGGATACATCCGACGGTCGCGCTCGTTGACATATGGCTCTCGAAGCTCGACGGCATCGGAGTTCTGCGTGGCGCGCGCAGCATGAGCTTTGCGCCGGACGAGCCGCCGGCATTTATCGTCCTTTCAATGGTGTCGAACCAGAATGTGTTCGTTGAGGCAATGAACGCGGGTGCCGAGCTGTGTCTGCTCAAGCCGGTGGACTGCGACAGCCTTGCCGAGCATATAAAGAGCATCCTGCGTATGCGCTCGGCAAAGGCGCATGGAGGCGCCGCCGATCCCGAAAGAACGCCCGATATTGAAACGCAGGTCACAAAGATAATACATCAGATCGGCGTGCCCGCGCACATAAAGGGATATCAGTACCTGCGCACGGCGATACTAATGACGGTGCGCGACAACGACGTCATCAACTCGGTGACAAAGGTGCTCTACCCCACCGTTGCAAAGAAATATCAGACCACCACCTCGCGCGTCGAGCGTGCGATAAGACACGCAATAGAGGTCGCATGGGATCGCGGAGATGTGGAAACGCTGAATTCCTATTTCGGGTACACGATCCAAAACAACCGCGGCAAACCGACGAATTCAGAGTTCATCGCCATGATAGCGGATAACCTGCGGCTGAAATACAAGCTGTATTGATATTGAAAAGCAAAATAACAGAGACGGGCGCTGCCCGTCTCTGTTATTTTATACCCGAGCCTTAAACGATCCCTTCAAGGTCGCGCAGCAGCGCTGGGATATCCTCGAAAACAGTGTCATACACCACAGACAGATTAACATTGCCGTACTCATGAACGATACGGTTGCGCAAGCCCTTGATCGCCCGCCACGGGATCGCGGAATATTGTTTTTTGAACGCTTCGGTCAGCTTGTCGGAATTTTCCGACACCTGTATCAGGCGGAACATTACTGAATCTATAAGGACCTCGTTTTCTTCAAGCTGCCTGCGGGAAAGTCCTTCCGTGTGCGCTGTAATGAATGCAAGATCCGTAATAATCTTCCCGACATAATACCGATCGTTTTTTATGTTATCCATAGACCTTTATACCGTCCTTCAGTATTTCGTTCACAAGCTCGTCGTTACCGCTCAACTGACCGAGATCGAGAACGTCAAGCTTTTTTCCGAGTTCCTCGCGGAGCGCCTCGATAAGATCGTAAAAGCGTATTCCCGTAACGGATGTGGAAACAAGCAGATCTACATCACTCTTTTCCGTCGCTTTGCCCTTGGCATACGATCCGAAAAGATAGCAGTAACCGACATCGTATGACGGCAATATCTTCGCACAGGCATCCTTTATCTGCTGAATGCTGAGGATACCGCTCTCACCGTCAGGCTGACCGTATCGCTCAAGCTTTCTCATCATGTATTCATACTTGAATGACGCGGCAAGGGAGACATCATTCTCGTAATTCTGATACGTACGGCGCGGGATCCCGAGATACCCGGCACATTGGTATTGCGTGAGCTTTTTCTGTTTACGCAGCTCTTTCAACGTCATCTGTTTCACCTCAAGGAAATTATATCACAAAAAATTGCATTGCGCAATAGAAATGCGCAACTTTTGCGCATTTCCATTCGATATAATGCGCAACTTTTGCGCTTTTTTTCGTCGTGATGTGCGCAATAATTACATTAATTGGTTTTGATACGCACAGACCGCTTTATCCAGTCCGAAAGCTCGCCGTCCACGCATCCGGTAGCTCGCAGAAACACGGCGAACACGAGCACGGTCAGTCCCATATGACAGGCAAGCGTCACGGCGGCGGGACAGCCCGCGGGCGGAGCCGGCAGTGCCATAAGTACCAGGCGCACGGTGCAGGCTGCCCCGATTATGCAGAAAACGGGCGCGAATATCCAGCGCACGACGCGAGGGCGCATGGCGCTGACCCTCAACAGCCTTGCCGCGCTCAGGGCGAAATTGATGATCTCGCTTATATACAGCACGGCTATGTAGCCCGAAATGCCGAAAACGGGCACGAGCACAAAGACCAGAAATGCGGATATCGCCGCGTCCGCAATATTTACATTCATGGTGTACACCTGCTCGCCGAGCCCCTTGAGCAGCGAATCCGTCACCGTGTCAAGATACATCACGGGCATGAGCGGGCCGAGAAGCCTTATAAATCGCGCCGCCTGCCCCGATCCGTAAAGGGCAAGGCCCAGCTCGTCTGCAAAGCAGATGAAAAGGCCCGCAACGCCGACGCCGAATATCACCGTCAACCGCCAGACGCGCCCCGAAATATAGCTTATGCGGTGCCGCTGTCCGAGCGACGCGGCGGCGGTCATTTCGGGTATCAGAAGCCCCGTGAATGAATAAATGAGCGCATACGGAAACAGCACGACGGGCATGACCATTGCGTTCAGCATACCGTACTCGGCAAGTGCGCCGCCGCGCGTCGAGCCGAACTTTTCAAGTCCCTCCGGTATGAGTATATGCTCGACGGTGTTGAGCCCGGACCGCACATATGCGCTGAGCGAGACCGGCAGCGCGGTGGCAAGCAGCCGACGAGTGCTCTCCTTTCCGCTGAGCTCCGATCTTCCCTTTCCTATATGGCGCCCGAGATCGCGCCGATAAAAAATGTATGCTACAAGGCAGGATGCTATTTCAGACACCGCGCCGCCGAGCACGAGCGCCGTGCAGCACCATTCGGCTCCGCGCGGCATAAAGTGCGCAAGGAGCGCCGCGACGGCAAATATCTTCACAGCCTGCTCTGCGACCTGCGCCGCAGCGCTTTTCCACACGCGCCTCACCGCCGAAAAATATCCGCCGAGCGCCGATGATACAGATATCGCGGGCAGCGATATACCGAGAAGCCTCAGCGGGCGCACGGTGCGTGCGTCGGAAAGGATATGTACCCCGATAAACTCAGCCGAAAATATAAGCAGCAGCGCCGCAAGGCAGCCGAAAAAGACCGCGTATGCAAGCGCGCGGCGCAGCGCGGCACGCGCGGTGCCGCCGCCGCTCTCCTCACCGTTGCGCAGCGCCTCTGCCACGGTGCGTGTCGTCGCCAGATTCACGCCGGAGGTCGCAAGTGTCAGCGCAAAGCCCCACACGCCTATGCACAGCGAGTAAAGCCCCATCACCTCCGCTCCCACACGGTTGGATATCCACACGCTGAAGCTGACGCCCACGGCGCGCATTATTATCGCTGCGAGTGACAGAAGGAGCGAATTGTATATGAGCGACCTTGCGCGGCTCTGCGACCTTTCCGGCATATCACGTTACCTCTCGGCAAAGAAAGAATTACATAAAATGTTATGCCGCAAAAGGGTGAAAAATGAGCGCTCTACCGCCTGCCGAACACGAAGCGCCGCAGAGCGTCGCACACGGGGTACGACGCAAGGCAGAGGAGGAACCACAGCGCCGAAAACGGCAGACATATCTGCCCGAGAAACGAAAACGGAACGCCCGAGTAGTCCCACACGCCGAGCCCGAGCCAAAGATTTACCGCGCACCCGGTCACAAATTCGGCTGCTGTGATGACGGCGGCTCCCGCCGCGGCGCGCACTGCAAGCGGGAGCGAGCGGAAGCGCGGAAGCTCCTCGAGCCGGTAGAGCACAAAGAAGCATAAAGCGCCGCACAGCGCCATCGAAATGTGCGTCCGCCCGCGCCAGAGCATTTCGGCGGAACAGTATACCGTGCCGCCGAAAAAGAGCACAAGCAGCACCTCGGCGGCGCGCGTGCCGAAAAAATCGCCGCGTTTGCAAACTTTAGTTGTCGCATAATTGATATTTTTCATGACCGTGACCTCCGTTTCGATTATATTTTCGCCGTCTGCCAACCGAATAATACAAAAAAACAACGATTTTTTTATTGCAAGATACGAAAAAATGCTGTATAATATAAATTGAAATTCTTTAGCGAAAGGCTGTTATTTCCAATGCACAATAAAATGATCTACGAAGCCGCGCGCGAGCGTTATGCCGCACTCGGCATCGACACCGAAAAGGCAATATCCACCCTGCTTGCCACTCCCATCTCTATGCACTGCTGGCAGGGCGACGATGTGCGCGGCTTTGAGGGCGCCACCGCGCTTGACGGCGGCATTCAGGCGACCGGCAATTATCCCGGTGCGGCACGCACCCCCGCCGAGCTGATGCAGGATATCGACCGCGCGCTCTCGCTCGTTCCCGGCAAACACCGTCTCAACATCCACGCAAACTACGCCGTGTTTGAGAACGGCGAGCACGCCGACCGCGACGCGCTGCTGCCCCGTCACTTTGCCGCATGGGTGAGATTTGCCAAGGAACGCGGGCTGGGGCTCGACTTCAACCCCACCTTCTTCTCGCACCCCATGGCAGCATCCGGTCTTACACTCTCAAGCCCCGACGACAACGTGCGCGAATTCTGGATCCGCCACGGAATAGCCTGCCTGCGCATCTCGGAATATTTCGCCCGCGAGACCGGCAAAAAGTGCCTCATGAACATCTGGATACCCGACGGCTACAAGGACACCCCCGCCGACCGTCAGGGACCGCGCCGCCGCTTTGCCGAATCGCTCGACCGCATTCTCGGTGCCGGCTATGACCGCGATCTCGTCGCCGTGTCGCTTGAATCCAAGGTCTTCGGCATCGGAGTCGAATCCTACACCGTCGGCTCTGCCGAGTTCTGCCTCGAATACAGTGCAAAGCACGGACTTGTACCGCTCATGGACAACGGCCACTATCACCCGACAGAGGTCGTCAGCGACAAGATCCCCTCAATGCTGCTCTTCGCAGACAACATCGCGCTGCACGTTACGCGCGGTGTGCGCTGGGACAGCGACCATGTCGTGCTTTTCGACGATGAAACACGCGAGATCGCCAAGGAAGTCGTACGCTGCAACGCTCTTGACCGCACCTTCCTTGCTCTCGACTATTTTGACGCAAGCATAAACCGCATAGCGGCATGGGTCATCGGTATGCGCAACCTCGAAAAGGCGCTCCTCAACGCTCTTCTGACTCCGCATGAGCAGCTTCGCGCTCTTCAGGACGCGGGTCGCTTCACCGAGCTGCTTGCGGCGCACGAAGAACTGAAAACACTGCCGATGGGAGCCGTATGGGAAGAGCTTTGCACCCGTGCGGGAGTTCCCGCCGACGGCAGCTGGATGGACGCGGTAAAACAGTACGAAAAGGACGTTTTTCCGACCCGCAGCTGAAAACACAGATAAAAAGCGCGCAACGCGCATATTGCAAACGAGAAAGTGAGGTCATTCAGTATGCTTTACCCGAAAAATAAGGATCGGGAACTGTCACCCGAGCTTTTCGCCGCACCCACATCGGAGTACCGCGGCGCCCCCTTCTGGTCATGGAACTGCCGCCTCGAAAAGGACGAGCTGATGCGTCAGGCGGAGATACTCGGCAAAATGGGCTTCGGCGGCTATCATATGCACGTCCGCTCCGGCATGGACACCCCTTATCTCAGCCCCGAATTCATGTCTCTCGTGCACGCCTGCGTTGACAAGGCCGAAAGTGAGCATATGCTCGCATGGCTCTACGATGAGGACCGCTGGCCCTCGGGATTTGCGGGCGGTCTTGTTACAAAGGATGAAAAATACCGCATACGCTATCTTCTCTTCACTCCATTCTCATACGAAGAGGTCGGCGGCAAGGTACGCCACGGCAACGAACAGGCAACGGCTCTGCGCACCGGCAACGGCAGGCTGCTCGCGCGCTACTCGGTAACGCTCGACGGCAACGGCTGCCTTGCCTCATACCGTGTGCTTGCCGACGGCGAGAGCGCCGACGAGGGCGGCAGAGTGTTTTACGCCTATCTCGAACAGCCGCACACCTCCCCGCGCTACAACGGCTATACATATGTCAACACGATGGACAAAGCAGCCATCGAGTGCTTCATAGAAGTGACTCACGAGGCGTATTTCCGCGAGATCGGCGACCGCTTCGGCAAGACCGTGCCCGCGATATTCACCGACGAGCCGCAGTTCACGCACAAACAGACGCTGAGATTTGCGACATCCCTTGAAGACGTCGCGCTGCCGTGGACAGACGATTTTGACGACACCTACCGCGCGGCATACGGCGACACGATACTCGACAAGCTGCCCGAGCTCATCTGGGAGCTGCCCGAGGGCGTATCGGCTGCAAGATATCACTATCACGATCACGCCTGCGAGCGCTTTGCCGGGGCATTTGCCGACACCATCGGCTCATGGTGCGACGCGCACGGCATCGCCCTCACCGGACACATGATGAAGGAGCCGACTCTCGGCTCGCAGACCTCGGCTGTCGGCGAGGCAATGCGTTCTCTGCGCGCCTTTGCGCTGCCGGGAATAGATATGCTTGCCGACAGACACGAATACACCACCGCCAAGCAGGCGGCATCCGTCGCGCACCAGTACGGGCGCGAGGGCGTGATGAGCGAGCTTTACGGCGTGACAGACTGGGATTTCGACTTCCGCGGTCACAAGCTTCAGGGCGACTGGCAGGCGGCGCTCGGCATCACCGTGCGCGTTCCGCACCTTTCGTGGGTCTCCATGGAGGGCGAGGCAAAGCGCGATTACCCCGCCTCGATAAACTATCAGTCCCCGTGGTATGAAAAATACCCTCTCGTAGAGGATCACTTTGCACGCCTCAATACCGCTCTTACGCGCGGCACCCCCGATATACGCGTCGGCGTCATACACCCCGTCGAATCCTACTGGCTGCATTGGGGCCCCGCCTCACAGACCGCGCTTGAACGCGACACGCTCGATACGAACTTCCAGAACCTCACCGAATGGCTGCTCTTCGGCTCGGTCGATTTCGACTTTATCGCCGAATCCCTGCTTCCCGCCCAGTGCGCCGAGGGCAGCGCGCCTCTGACCGTGGGAAGGATGAAATACGACGTTGTGATCGTTCCCGGCTGCGAAACACTTCGCGCTACAACCTGCGAGCGGCTGCGTGAGTTCCGTCGTGCGGGCGGCAGACTGATATTCATGGGCAGCGCGCCGAAATATCTTGACGCCGTGCCGTCCGACGAACCGCGCAGACTGTACGACAGCGCCGAGCATATCGGCTTTACGCGCGGCGAGCTCCTTACCGCGCTCGACAGCGCAAGGACCGTCGATATCCGCCAGTCGAGCGGAGAGCTGACCGGCAACCTCGTTCATCAGCTCCGCCGCGACGGCGACGGGATGTGGCTCTTCATCGCCCAGGGCAAGCATCCCTACAACAAGGACATTTCAAGAAAACAAAGCATAAAGATAACCATAAACGGCATATGGCGCCCAACGGTCTACGACACGCTGAGCGGCAGCACGTCAAAGATCGGATTCAGGCACGAAAACGGCAGGACGGTGATAAACGCCGCGCTGTGGCTGCATGACAGCCTGCTTTTAAAGCTCGATCCGTGCGGCAGCGACGAATCGTATTCCCCCGCGCCCGCCGCCAAGGTCGCCGAAACTCCCGTGTCCGTTCCCTTCTGCGTTCCCTTCGCGCTCTCCGAGCCGAATGTGCTGCTGCTCGACCGTGCGGAGTTCGCATTTGACGGCGGAGAGCTCGAGCCCGCCGAGGAGCTTCTGCGCATAGATACCCTACTGCGCCGCAGGCTCGGGTGGGATCCGTGGGGCGGCAGCTCGAATCAGCCCTGGTGCATCCCCGCAGAACCGTCGACGCACACCTTAAAGCTGCGCTTTACGATCGACAGCCGCATACCGGTCACCGGTGCGCATCTGGCGCTTGAGGCGGCAGCCGACACGCGCATAACGCTCAACGGCGTCGCGGTCCCGTCGGTCACGGACGGTTATTACACCGACCGTTCGATAAAGACGGTAAAGCTCCCCGACATCCCCGCCGGAACGTCTGTGCTTGAGCTTGAAGCCCCCTTCGGCAAGCGCACTGCGACCGAATGGTGCTATCTGCTCGGTGATTTCGGCGTGCGCACCGCCGGCGCGCATACGTGGATCGAAAAATTGCCCGAGACCCTCGGCTTTGAGACGATCACGACGCAGGGACTGCCCTTTTACAGCGGCTGCATCAGCTATTTCTTCGACATCACGACGACCGGCGGCGAGCTGAATCTGCGCCTGCCGCAGTACCGCGCGGCGGTGTACGAATGCAGCATCGACGGCGGCAAGCCGACGACCGGAGCATTCGCACCGTACGAGGTGCGCTTCGGCAACCTCCCCGCAGGCAATCACCGCGTCGAGGTGAAGCTCTGGATATCGCGCACGAACGGCTTCGGTCATCTCCATTGCGCCGACAGGAACCTTTCCTACGCCTCGCCCGGAGCATGGCGCACCTCCGGCGACAGCTGGTGCCCCGAGTACAGACTGCATGAAGAAGGCATCGTAGCCTCGCCGGTATTATCGGAGATCAAGCCTCTGTAAAGCCGTCGGCTAAAAAAAACGAAAAAAAACAAAAAAACTGATAAAAAGGGCTTGCTTTTTTGTCCGGAATATGCTATAATATTGTGTGTTGGACGGAGGCATAGCTCAGCTGGTTAGAGTACATGCTTGACATGCATGGGGTCATTGGTTCAATTCCAATTGTCTCCACCAAAATAAAGACCCACCGATTTCGGTGGGTCTTTTGCTTTATGTACCGCAATTTATTGTGGTTTTTTAGTTATTGAAAAATCGTTAGGTACAATTTGGGTACAAGAATTCGTTTTTTATGGTTTTTGAGCGTGAAAATACGTGAAAAACGCGTAAAAACGGTCTTAAAAGTGCGTAAAAATGCGATTTTCGCGTGTTTTCGTGCCCAACGTCGAATCCCACCATCTCCACCAAAATAATGCCCCGCCGATTTCTGCGGACCTTTTGTTTTATATACCGCATACCGTGATACCGAAAGACCGGATCGCCGAAATAAACAGAAACCCTGAGGGCAACCCCATATGGGGCTGTCCTCAGGGTGTAGGCTCCGCTTTGGATTCGCCGTTTTCGGGTGTGCGCACGTTGAGTCGGCATATCCTGATGCCGGCGCGGCGGAGAGTTCCCGCAACACGCAGCATATCGCTGAGCGTGCCGAGCCTCTCAAGCCCGGATATTATCAGGATATCGAACTCTCCGTCCCTTGCCAGCTTCAGCATACTGCTGACGGCTGCCGCCGGACCTTTGCGATACGTAAACCCTATTTCAGCCGTAATGCGCCACCCGCGCTCATCTGCGCGCTTGCGGCAGCAAAACAGCTCGTGCTGGTCCCACGGATCTTCTTCATAGATTATGCAAGCCCGCAGTCCTGACCTGTGATCTTCGCATTCCAACGTTCTCGCCTTCTCTTATTTATTTTCAGTACACATTATAGTCATTTATCACTAAAATGTCAAGTACTTAATAATATTTTTTTCATTTTTTACGAAAGAGATCCTCTGCGGCACTCATCCTGCCCGCTTTTATAGCTTTACGGCACAAATTAGACGACCCCAATAGTCTAACAGCCCGGTATTATTCAAAAAGGACGGCTAAAGCCGTCCTTTTTAGCTGTATGCGATGCTGTCGGAGACTCTGAACTCCGCTTTGCGGTATAATGATTGCAGATTTTTATGTTTATCTTTCCGCAAAGAGGCTCGGAATCACGCTCCCGAAAGTTTTTTCTTCCCGTTTCCTCGCCCGTCAAGCTGCTGCGCACCTTGACCCGGGCATGACCGTTTCCCTCTTGTCAGCGAATTTGAGGGATCACGATACGTAATTTTTTGAACCAATGTCATAGCAACCATGTAAATGTGAGATGATTTCTTGTTTTATCTATCGCTTTCACTTTGCGGTTCGGAAAAATAATTCACGATTTGTTTTACTTCATCAGTCTGTCCGAGCTTTTGCTCCAGTGCAACAAAATATTTCGGGACAAACGGATTGCATGAGATCAATTTCGCAAATGCCGTTGCCATTTTATCTTGGGGAAACATAGGATTCAATACATTGTTGAAAACAGCATCATCTTTGGCGCTGACAACAGTGTTGATTCCATTCAGCACACCATTGTCGACCAGCAGCTGAACAAATGTCAAAAAAGTATTGTAATAATCGCTATATACTTCTTCAAAGAATATATCGCTCCTAAACGCAGCAAATGCTTTCGCTTTTTCCTCTTGAGTCATTTTGCTCTGATTAGCTACAAATTTCCCGACAAGACCCATTCCGAGATTGAATGCCTCTGCTTGCGCAACGCCTTTCATAGCACCTTTAAACCCGAAACCGCCGCCTTGCATTTGTATGGCGCCTCCAACCTGATTGCCAAGGTTTTCAGCCGATTGATTTTTAGTCCGTTCAATGCCCGCCATTGTATCGTAAGAAGTGATCGCTTTATTATAATGATCAACGTGGACGGAAATGAATGTTTCAACATTGGCAGTAAAAACACCAAATGGCAAAAGCAGGCTATATGCTCTGACACACATCGGTGTTAATCCTTCAATGTACATTTCCTCGGAATAATGAATTAATGAATCAAAGTCTTTGACGCAATTTTGATATTTAAACTTAAAACGTTTCGTATAATATTCGGCTGCCTGCTTAAAATACGGACGATATTTTATACAGGCATCCAACTCGCTTGGCACTAAAATAACGTTTCCGCTCAATGTAAACTCTTTTCCTTTACCTTTTAGTGATGGCCATTGCTCCGGCTCTGCAAAAAAATACTTTGGAAAGCTATCATATGGCGGAAACTCCCGAGGCTCCTCAATCTTTTTAATGTCTTTGAAAACATCTTTTCCGATTGCCTGATTGATCATTCTGTTCAGGGCCGTTCCACCTTCCGCGAACATATTGAATCCTTTTTTTAAAATTGACATAACCTGTTCCTCCTTAAAATTCATGCTTCTTATATGCTGGGCATATATCGCATTTTGTTTTTCTCGTTTGTTTGAGTTTTCTTATGAATTCTCGCCGTCTTTGCGCGGAGATCGCACAGTCCCCGCAAATTGTTCTTTAAGGCAACAATCCATAAACAATGCCGTGATTTCGACAATTAAAATGTCGCTTTAAGAATATCACCTCTTTTTTGCTTAACACCTTTCATGCACTTCAATGAACAGCTCGGGGCTGACATTCAAGGCGATGCAAATCGCACGAAGATCGTCGGCATACATTGTCCGCGTGCCATTCATCATTGCATTAAAAGTCACTTTTGATATACCGGCCCTTTGCGCCACCGCAAATTGCTTATAACCGTTTTCCTGTATGTAAGCCCGTACTTTTTTATAAACCTCCATCTCTGCACCTCGCAAATACAGAATTACTGTACTTTAATATATAATATCACAGTATTGCTATGATGTCAATAGAAAAACACAGAGTTTCTTGATTTCGCTCTTGCTTTTTTATTATTTTCATGTATAATATTAATGGTGTGAGGTGATTTTTTTGAAGTATGAGATCGGCAGCAGAATTCGTAGATACCGCAAAGAGAACGGATTAACGCAAGAACAGTTGGCGGATAAAATAAATGTAACCAAAAACAGAGTGTCAAACTGGGAACAAGGGATAAACCGTCCCGACGCGGATATTTTGGCTGATATCTGTCGTGCACTGAATGTATCACCCAGCAATCTGTTGGGTGTATATTTATCCTCGGACGATTTAAACGAACGGGAAAGAAGGGTTATACAGGCTTATCGAGATAAAGCGGATATGCAGAAGGCAGTTGACATTTTACTCGGAATAGATGATAATTGAGCGACCTGACAATTCAACAATAAAAGGACGGCGAATGCCGTCCTTTTTAGCTGTATGCGATGCTGTCGGAGACTCTGAACTCCGCTTTGCGGTATAATGATTGCAGATTTTTATGTTTATCTTTCCGCAAAGAGGCTCGGAATCACGCTCCCGAAAGTTTTTTCTTCCCGTTTCCTCGCCCGTCAAGCTGCTGCGCACCTTGACCCGGGCATGACCGTTTCCCGCTTGACAGCGGATTGAGGGAGTTCGAGTCGCAATATCGGTTATTCAACAATAAAAGGACGGCTAAAGCCGTCCTTTTATTGTTGGTGACCCATCGGAGACTCGAACTCCGGACACCTTGATTAAAAGTCAAGTGCTCTACCGTCTGAGCTAATGAGTCACACCGCGCATCGGAATGTGAATGCACACAATTCCGAACGCTTATATATGATATCACAAACCGCCCGCTTTGTCAACGTTTTTTTTGATTTTTCTCATTTTTTTCTTAATGTTTGCAGTGCGGGCGGTCATTTATAGTGATCGCAGACGTTATAATAGCACACTCTGCCGGTATCCCACCTGATGCCGATCACTACTCCCTGCCACGTGTCCGAGCCGAAAAAGTATGCGCCGCACAGCCCGTCGGCATTCCGGAGGATCGGTCTGCCGGGTATTCCTTCGGTGCCGAAGAATTCTCCGGCTATCGCGGCGCACTTCTCCTCGCCGAGCCTTGCTTCTCCGGGCGGGCGGTCGAAGTAAAGCTCAAGCAGCTCGCCGCGCGATGCCGAGAGCGAAACGAAAATGTTTTCACCGCAAAGCGCCATGTCGGGCGGAAAGCGGACTCCCGGCACCTCATGCGTCGCCGCGTGCTCACCGAAATACGACTCCGCTCTTTTCTTCAGCGCGCCCGCAGTCAGCTCGGCGGCTGTATTGAATACGTCGTAACCGCGCCCGGCGTGCTCCGCCTCCGCCTCGGGCAAAAGCGCGGGAGCTCCGCCGTTTTCAAGCGCCCCGATCACATCCGCAAGCATATCGGCAGCATCCTCCGCCGCGCCGTGTTCCGCCTCTCCCGAAAGGCAGGCAACGATCTTGTGACGGCAGGCATCGATCGCACGAAAAATATCGCCCGACCTCTCTCCCAAGCCCGCGCGCACGAGCGACGCTCTTGCGCGCGCCGTAAGGTCGAGCGCCTCCGCGAGCTCGGCAGCGCGCGATGCGGTATCGTTCTCGGCGCATGCGCGTCCGAGTGCGGCGTTTGCTGCCTCAAGCTCTTCGCGCGCGTCGGAGAGCGCAAGTGCGTTCATAAGCTCGGCCGAACGCGCTACAGCCGCATTTGCCCTTGCGCTCAGCACCGCAGCCGCGGCGAGAGAGCAGGCTCCTACCGCAAAAAGCACCGCACACAGCGCCACGGCGCCGCCGCGATACCGTTTTTTTATTTTTTTCGCCTTCCGCATCAACGCCGCCCTCCTTTTTCATTTCATCGTCACGTTTATTTTTCTCCGCACAGCGCGAAAATACATCAAGAAAAAAACTGAAAAAAATCATGCGGAAAATTCCCGGAAAATACGTTTTTGCCCTTGACAACGTAACAATGTTATGTTATAATATGCGTAGTAACAATGTTACGGAACATTGTTACGTTCAAAATGCGATCGGGAAGGAGAGACGGGATAATTGCCAAATGACGATCTTATAACAAAAAAAGAGCTGCTTGCCAAGTACGGCATTTCATACGGCGCACTTTACCGATGGAAGCGGATGGGGCTGATCCCCGAGGAATGGTTCATCAAGCGCGCGGCATCGACGGGTCAGGAGACATATTTCGACCGCGCTGCGATAACCGAGCGCATCGACGCGATCATGGCGTTGAAGGACACACTCTCGCTTGACGAGATAGCGGCGCGGTTCACGTCCGGCGGCAGCGCCACGCACGAAAAAAAGGCTCCCGCCGTCCGCATGGTATGGCGGTCGGGAGAGAAAAGCATTGCCATGGATGAAATAACAGGAATATTTCTGGTGGATCCCGACGGGAGGACCGTTGAGATCACCGGGCAAATAAAAGATATTGCCGGGGAGGCGTTTAAAAATGAATGATATCAGAATAAGCGGCAGCGGTACTGTCGGCAGCGGCGAATACAATGAAGTAAAGATAAGCGGCTCTGGCCGCATATGCGGTGACGTTAAGTGCGAGCGCTTTGCGGTGTCGGGCTCCGCACATTCCGCTGGCGTTATCGAATGCAGCGGCGAGCTTTCGGTGTCGGGCAGCCTCAAGACCGACGGCGGCGTCAAAGCCGACAGCGCGCGTATTTCCGGCAGCACCGCAATCGGCGGCGATCTTTGTGCAAACACATTGAAGATTGCGGGCAGCGCAGCCGTTTCTGGGAACTGCACGGTGACCGAGGCGTCTATAAGCGGAAGCATAAAGGTCGGCGGCGGGCTTTCGGCTGAAAAGCTGGTTCTCGGCGGCAAAGCGACGATCGAGGGACTTCTCAACGCCGAAACGGCGGAGATCACACTGCACGCCGGCTGCGGCTGCTCAGAGATCGGTGCGATCGGCGGCGGCAGAGTCACAGTGCGGCGCCATAACGGATCCGCCGTGTCGGGACTGGTTGCCATATTCGGAGGCAGAGGCTTTGCGTCGCTTAAAACCACCTCGATAGAAGCCGACAGCGTTGAGCTTGAAAACACGACCGCGGATACCGTCCGCGCCGTTGACGTTAAGCTCGGCGACGGCTGCGACATCGGCACCGTCGAATACAGCGGCACCCTGACCGTCAGCGAAAAAGCAAAGGTCGGGAACGTTATAAAGCTTTGAGACAAAGAGGCTGTTAAAAACCCAAGGTTTTTAACAGCCTCTTTTCATTTCATATATTCCGAATTTTCGGGACCGGTTGAATGGTTTTCGACGATAAGCAGCTTTGCGTCTCGGCTGACCGCAACCTTATGCCACACGCCTGCCCAGACGTTGTACAGCTTTTCGGGCTCGAGCCGCACCGGGGCAAGCTCCGCGCCGATATACAGCGTGGCGCTCCCTGCAAGAAGCACGAACACCTCATCGGTCAGAAGGTGGCGCTCGGCGGGAAAATCCGAACCCTTGTCAAACTTTTCGGCCCAGTTGAGGAACGCCACGCGCCATTCACCGAAATGCATCGTGCGGTCATATCCTTTGCCGCCGTATTCAAGTATCTCAAGCCCCTCGGGGCATTCTTTTTTATTTATGTCCATTCTGCTTTCCTCCTTGTCATATTGCGCTATAATTATAACCCTCCGAAGCGAAAAAATCAAGTATCGCGCGAAAAAACGCGTATATTGGGCATTTTACGCGTTTTGACCATTGCATTGGAAGTCCGCATATGATACAATATGACTATATCGAACGTTTGTTCTATACTTTTTCCTGGCTACAAGTAAGGGAGACGCACAATGACGTACATACTTTTCAATCCGCTTGCAAACAACAGCACCGGAAAGGAGATCGCCCTGAAGCTGCAGCACGACCGCTTTCCCGAAGCCGAGCTCACAGATCTTGTGGGACTTGATGTGAACGCATTTCTCGACGGACTGAGCGCGGACGACGATATCATCCTTTGCGACGGCGACGGAACGCTCAGCCGCTTTGCCGACGATGTGTACGGCAGAAAGCTGCCCTGCACCGTCAGGCTGTTCGGCGCGGGCACCGGCAACGACTTTCTCAAGGACATCTCCGCCGACGTGACCGACAATATTGCCACCGTAAACAAATATCTCACCGACCTGCCGACGGTAAAGGTCAACGATATCGAACGTAAGTTCATAAACGGCATCGGCTACGGCATCGACGGCATGGCTTGCGAGGTCGCCGACGACAAAAAACTGCGCGGTGAGACAGACATAAACTACACAAAGATATCTATCGGTCTCTGTCTCGGCGGATACAAATGCCCCGAGGCAAAGGTGACCGTCGACGGCAGAGTCATGCACTTCAGGCGCGTATGGCTCGCCTCTGCCATGAAGGGCAAGTACTACGGCGGCGGAATGATGGTCGCTCCCGCTCAGGACCGCACCTCCGGCGTCATGAGCTGCATCGTGATGCACGACTCGGGCAGACTGCACACGCTCGCGGTATTTCCCGGAATATTCAGCGGGTCGCACGTAAAGCACAAAAAGATCGTGACCGTGCTGACCGGCAAAGAGATAACGGTAGAGTTCGACCGCCCGACGGCACTCCAGATAGACGGAGACACCGTTCGCGGAGTCAGAAAATATACGGCTAAAATGCCCGACTGACATATATCCCGCCCCGCCTTTCGGCGGGGCGGGGCTTTTTTATTGATATACGTTCCTTATCTTCCCCTTCGTCGCGGGGACGGATGCTCTGATCGTCGCCATGGCATCCGAAAAACGGTCAAAGAGCGTGTCCGCAAGCTCCGGGTTTTCGTCCGCTATGAGCATCGACGCAAGGTAGTAGGCTGCGGCGTGCGCAAAGCGCGGCGAGAGCGGGAACTCCGCCTCTGGCGGCAGCATGATATCGCATATGTCAACGCGTGCGCCGAGACCGTGCGAGCGGCGATACTCGTCGTCGGCGTCTCTCATCTCATCGACCGCAGCCGCAAGTATATACGGTGCGCGTTCGGCAAGATCGTCACCTGCATCGGAGCAGCCCGAGCAGGCGCAGCCGGTGCCCGACGGCTCGTTGAGCAGCTTAAGAGCGCAGTTATATATCTTCGCAGCCTTCATATCATGCGGAAATGCTTATGTTGAGCAGCACCATCTCGGAAGGATAAACGACCTTTGCACCGTAGAGGTGAAGCCCCTTGACGGCGTCGGCAAAGCGCTTTTCGGGACGGTAGGCATCGACCTCGCTGAGCTGCTCGGCAAACGCCACGGCGCGCTTTGAGCGTGCGATGCATTTATGGAAGTTCTTTTTGTTGCTGTCGGCGGCAACGACGATGTTATTTGAAACATAAACGCGACAGCCCGCCACGCTGCCGATGCAGCCGCTGTCAAGGATCTCATCGCCGACATAAGCAAGCTTGCCCTTGAAGATGAGCGACGCAACGGCGGGAGAGACCTCTATCACGATGTCGCCGGGGTCGTTCACATTGTTTTCAAGCAGCTTTGTGCGGGCGTCGATGATGGTGTCAAGAATGTTCGAAGCGGTGGCGGCGGAGTTTTCCACGGTCGACCCTGCGTCGCCGTACAGCGAATAAACGTATGCGTCCGCAGCACCCGCGAGAGCGGATGCCGCCGTGCGCATTGCCTCGTTCATAAGTTTGGGGTTCGACTGCGCGCGGTCCACGTCGTCTATCTGGAAGTTGAACGCCTTTGCCTGATCTATGAGAAGCGTTTTTTCGCTGTCCGAGAGCGTTTCGGCTCCCGAGGCAAAGTCGGTATTCTTCGTGTAGTTGAAAACGGTCACGGGTCCGACGCCGCATATCTTCACGCGGTCGCCGCGGTTCCTGATGTCGCCCTCGTACTCGCGGTTGCAGTTTGAAACGCCGATGTATTTTTTGTCGAGCGCTGTGAGGAGGCTTTCGCTCCACACGGTCGAAATAAAATTTGATATAGCCATTTTCTTTTCCTTTCGGTAAATAAAATTTATTTTTGCCGCGGCGTGTGCCGCATCAGCTCCAGTGACGCATCGACTCGCGTATGCGTTCGAGGTTTTCCCGCACCTCGGCACGGCTCATGGCACGCACCTCTGCGGGTGAGAAAAGCGAATCAGAGGCGCCTCGAAAGCTGCCGGTCGAAAATTCCGAGGCGTTCACAGCGTGACGTCGTGCGCCCCTCACCTCCGCAAGCTCTCCGCGCATTTTCTCAAGCTCACCTCTCAGTTCGCCGAGTCGGCGCAAAAGCTCGCCGCTTTCGGCGGGCGCTTTTTCGTCCGACATCTCCGGCGATGGATTTTGCATCCCGTCCGCCGTGTCGTTTTTCACTTCGTTTTCATCCATTTTTATTTTCTCCGTCCTTTCCGGATGCATCTCCGACCGCTGCCACCGATGCGCCTTCATGACTCCTGCGTGATGCAAGAAGTGCGCTCCTGCCGGGCAGGATCCCGTCCGGCAGTCGGTCGAGATACTCCTCAAATGTGATATGACCTCCGTCAAGCAGACGGTCGAGCACCGCCTGAGCGCCCGCCGCCGAATAATGCGCCGACTCCGCGGCGTCTACCCTTGCGCGTATCAGCGAGCGGCGCAGCGCGGCAATGTCGGCAGCCGTCACACCGTCGGAGGTACGCAAAAGCCGCTCGTCCGGGCAGAATGCACAGGTCATATCCGCCCATATGTTCGCCATATCCTCAACGCAGCGGTAAAGCGAGCTGCGCACCTGCTCGAGAGCGACCGTCGCCCCCTCGCGCAGCGCTATTATCGCGCTTGCGTTGTTCGGCGCGATATTGCCGAGCGCCGTCTCCGTCGCGCCCGCCAGCTCCTTCGTTGTGGTCATCGCATTGCTTATCAGATCGAGAAAGCCCTCCTCGAGCCTTCCCGTCCCCACGACCGCAACGGCATCCGCCATATTTCCGCCTCCCGCCGCGCCGATAGCCTCGCCTACCTCGTTCGTCCATTCGGGGATCCGCGTGCGGTCGTATATCACCTTCGAGAAGGCGGTGTCTGTCATGTGCTTCATCACCATTGCATAGGCGCGGTTGATGTATTTCTGATTCGGTATCATCCCGCTCACGGGGGATGTGCCGTGAAAACAGTTTTTCGTCGGATACCAGTTGAAATAAGCGACGGGATAAAGGCGGCACGGCGTGCTCACACGGCGTATCACGCATTCGCGCGTTGATTTTTCAAATCTTACATAGCCGTTCTCGCGCCAAAACCTTATGAGATACGTCGTCTTTTCGTCGCCCTCTCCTTCAAGCTCGCAAAAACCGCTGTCGGGTGACTGTCCGTCCGGCTGAATGCGCGCAATGTCACGCTCGGGAACTCCCGCGCGTCTTGCCTCGGCTCTGAGCGAGCGCACCGACGCACGCCCCGAAAGAATGATGTATTCCTGCTCCTGGATGCAGGCGCGGTTCATGTCTGCGACGAACAGGTTCACATTGTCTATCGCCTCGGTCACGATATCGCCGCCCGCACCGCGGTCGGGATCCCACCAGCAGTATACAACCCCGTCGCCCGACAGAGCGGCGTCGGTTATTATGCGGTAGATGAGAGATGCTATCTTTTCGTGCTTCCATCGGTACGCGGCATTGCCGTTCAGCGCCGCCACTCCCTCGGATATCAGCGCAGCCTCGCGCGGATCCGTTATGTAAGGAAGATTTTCATCGGTATATGTCACCGTCAGATCGTCGGCGGCAACGTTGCAGATGAGATAGTCGGCTATCCTGCGCACGATATTGAATACCGGGCGCGGCAGGTCATAGTTTGATATGCCCTTCCACTGATCCCCGCGGTAAAAGCGCTCGTTCGTCCTCACTGTCTCGTAAAGACCTATCCTCCGCTTATAATCGCGCCCCGCCTCGTACTGCCGCCATGCGGCGGTCTCACCTGATGCTTTCATGTATGTGATATCCTTTCATATTATTTGCGCACCGCAACGGTCGCACCGTATATCCGCGGCCGCGTCATATCCGTCACCGCAATGCGGTATCTCATGCCGATAAACGGGCCGATATTTGCGCGTGCCGCACGTCCCATGGGTCTGCCGCGCATATCCGGCAGAGCGCAGCCGCAGCCGTGAAAAACGATGCGGGCGCTCCTGCCGTTGTCGGCGGTAAGCGTCATCTCGGCGTTTCCGTCCCTTACGTCCGGCACGGCATACTGTATGCGTTTTGTCCTTCCGGGCATACCGAGGTCCGAGAAAGGGGATTCCGCAAAGCCAAACACAGGCGTGCGCCTCTCGTCCGAGCTTCCGTCCGGCTCAATGTCGTACATGAGCGCGGGGGCAAAGAGATAAACGTCCTTTCCCCGTAAAAATCCGATCCTCCCGCCGAGCGCAAAGAGACTGTCGGCGTAAATGTCGCAGAATAAGCAGAAGCAGCCGCCCGCCGTGCTGTACACGAGCACACGCCCGCGCGGGTCGTGCGGATCGCAAAACCACATCTCGCCGTGCCTGCGGCAAAAGCAGACCGAGCGTATGCACGCAATACGGTAGCCGTCGATGCCGTCGTCCGATACCGGCCTTCCGTTCCCCGCTGCGTCGCCGATGTATATCCCGTCGCCGCCCACGCCCGCCACGGTGTCGGCAGATGCCGCGGCACAGCCAGGCGCAAGGATGCCGCCTATACCGCCGACGGGCTTCACCGAAGGCACGCGGCTGTCGGCACATGAAAGCGCATAGGTCCCCTCGGCCGTAAACACGAGCGTCCGCCCGCCGCAGTTGCCGACAGCCATCACAGTCTCCCCTCCGTCGCCGGTCTTCAGGATGCCGTCAACGGGAAAGTAAAGCCCGTCCGCATTTTCTCCTCCCGCCGTGCATGACGTCGGCGATGAAACGAATATCTCCGCGGGATCGGTGCCGCCGAAGCAGCATATGCGCGCCGTTTTGCCGTCGTTTATCACGGCGGCTCCCGTGCAGGAGGCAAGCAGCGTGCGGTCGAGCGCAGACTCGGCAAGCGTAAGACACACCGTCACCGAATCGTCGCTCTTCAGCCCCGTCACGCCGATACGGCAACCGTCGCCGTCGAGCGACCACGTCACGCCGTCCGCAGCGGTCACGGGCTTTCCGTTAAGCTCAAAGGACTCGACCGCCGCAGCCGCGATGCCGGTCACAAGACGCGCCGGCGGCTCGCTTATACGGTAGTTTATCCGTATTTTGCGCGTCATAAGGTTCGGCGCCTCGTTCACACTGCCGCAGGCAGTCGGATCCCACCGTCTGCCGTAAAGCGGAACATACCCCGCCTCCGGCGTAAGCCCGCCGTCGCCGTAAAGCCACATGTCGTCGCCGTCGAGGACATACACCCTGCCGCCGTAACGGAATATCGCCGCGCCGCCCGCCGACGTGTTCACCTCCGAGATGAGCGTGCTCTCCCCCGTTTCGGTGTCGGTAAGGTAAAAACCGCTCCCTGCAATGACATAAAACCTTTTCTCATCTGCACCGAGCATTGCGCGCGGCGCTGCCGGCAGTGTGCAGCGGTAAGCAAAGCCCTCGCGCACCGCCGCTGCTCCGTCGGCAAGAATGCGCATATTTTCTATTCTGAAGCTCCCCTCGGCGGTCGGGGAGAAGCCGCGGTTCTGTTTTCGCCCGATAACGGCGCGCCGCGACAGATCGTTTTGTATCATGGTAAAAGTCCGTACCTTTCCTTGTTTCATTCCCACAGCGGTGAGCCGTGCCTGCGCTCAAAGCGGAAATTTGCAAATTCTTCTTCGCGTTCGCACACACACGGCACACGGCTCATAAGCGCATACCGCAGCGCCTCGGGCGCGTGCGTCACCGAGTGCGGTTCGTCCGCCGCATCCTCCGGGCGATTTTTGTCAAACAGCAGCGCCGGCAGACAGCGTATCAGCTCCGGGCAGGCTGAGCTTATGCGCAGCTTTTTATCGACTCCCGCAAGATACTCGCGCACAACGCGCCAACCGGGTATCCTGCGGTCGTCGGCGGGACGCATCGGCGGCATCCCGGCGATCGCCTGCATTATCTCAAAGCCGCTCATGCCGCTGTCCTGACGGCGGTTCCACAGATCCGGCGACGCAACGGCATACCCCGCATCCCCGCGCACGGCAAGCTCAGCCGCACAGCGTGCCGCCTCCGACAGTGTAAGCCCCGGGCGGCACAGCTCGCCCTCGACAGACAGCGAGCCGTCCGCGGCAACACCCATGAGCAGCACCGCGAGCATATCGAAGCCGTAGTCGAGCGCAATGAAGCGCTGCACGGCGCGCGGCAGCTCCGACGGCGCGCAAACGTGCTTTGCGGGGTCGAATTCGGGAAAGAACTGCCCCTCAAACACATCCCACCTGCCGAAAAGCCACGCGTCGCGCATCCGGGGCGGCAGGCTCTCGAGCTGCCTTACATAGTCGGGAGCCGAACGCAGCAGCACACCGTTGTCGTACACCGTTGCGGGAATAAACGCATAGTCGGCGGCGCGCTCTCCCTCGCGGTAGTCGCGCTCGATAAACAAACGACGCACCCATGCGTGCCCGACGCCGCCGGGGTTGCAGGTCAGATAAATACGGCGGGGATAGTCCCCCGTGCCGCGCAGACAGGCCTTAAAGATCGAAAACTGATATTCGCTCAGCTGCGTTGCCTCGTCAACGGCAATAATGTCGTATTCCTGACCCTGATACCTGAGAACGTCGCGGTCCGCCGCGCAGTAGCCGAGCCATATCGCCGACCCGCCGGGAAAGGATATGCGCTTTTCGTACTCACTGTAGCTCACAAGCCCGCGATACTCGGCGAGCATGGGCAAAAGATGGTTCGTGCGCAGCTCCCCGAGCGTACGGCGAATGAGCAGACACCTGATACCGGGATAGCGCAGGCAAAGCCCCGCGAGCTTGCGCCGCAGCGCCCACGACTTACCGCCGCCGCGCGCCCCGCCGTAGGCAATGAACTTCTCCCGCGCCGCAAAAAACAGCGCTTGACGCGGATTCGGCACACCGCCGATGTGCAGCGCGCCCTCAGCTGCCGTCCTTGAGCAGGTCATGTTCAAACACCACCGTCACCGGCGCATCCTTTGCGTCGCCCGGGCGGTCGTAGTCGAGCCTGTCGCGCAGATAAAGCGTAAGCACCGACGCCGGTATCTCCGAGTTCAGCGCCTCGTCCTCAAACGCCGCGCAAAGGATGCCGTGAATGTCCGGGTGAGTCATCCGCAGCCCTTCGAATTCACCGACGCTCACGCCGAGACTGCGGCAAAACCCCGCAATGTTCGGCAGCTGCCCATCACCGCGGTTTTCGGCAATGTATTCCGCCGCAAGACGGAACACGGTCCCGTTTTTGCAGGCACGGATAAGGCGTCCCGCACGCGGTTTCGGCACGCCCCGTGCCATTTTGCTCTTGTCGTTTATTCCGTTTGGATCAACCCCTTCCTCGCCTTTTTCCGGCGCAGTTTTATTCTACCGCCGCCCGCTTTGCGCGTAGTCTCACAAAGTCTCACCCGGTATCGCGCTCCCGCGATAAATTATTTTCGCGCGGTACTTGACAGCCGTGGTAAGGTGTGATAAAATTAATGCAGTGAACTAAAAAAGGAGCAGTAAAATGGTAACAGCAAGCATTCGCCTTTATACGATATCCGACATCCGCGACTTCGTTAATATCGCTTCAAAGTACGATTTTGACATTGACCTCAAGTCGGGCAGATACGTTGTCGATGCCAAATCAATAATGGGTATATTCAGCCTTGACCTCATGAGCCCCATCGAGCTTACCGCTCACGTCACCGACGAAGCGGAGAAGGCTGCTTTCGAAGCAGATATAAAGCGCTTCTGCGCCTGAAGCACAAAGCGTTGCGCCCCGGCGCAAAAAAACAAGGTCGGATCATTACGATCCGACCTTGTTTTGTTTTCCCAACACAACAGATCGGCAGAGAAAACGATTTTCTCTGCCGAAATCTGCAAATATTTTTTGATATTACGCCCAGCTCATCGTGCGGGGCTTATCCTCGGTCATTACGATGGGCTTGAGGAACTCAACAGCCTTGCGCAGACCCTCATCGATGGTCATAACGCTGTCCTCATGCTCGATGGAGAGCACACGGTCATAGCCGCAGAGACGCAGATTGGAGACGAAATCTCTCCAATATCCCTCGCCGTTGCCGAATCCTACGGTGCGGAACACCCATGCACGGTTCAGCTCGTCGCTGTAATGCTTGGTGTCGAGCACACCGATCTGTGCGGTGTTGTACTTGTCGATCTTGGTGTCCTTGGCATGTACGTGATAGATAGCGCCCTTGAGATAACGCACAGCCGCCACGGGATCGATGCCCTGCCAGATAAGGTGCGAGGGGTCAAAGTTCGCGCCCAGCACGGGGCCGACCTCGGCACGGAGCTTGAGCATGGTCTCGGGATTGTAAACGCAAAAGCCGGGGTGCATTTCAAACGCAATGTGCGTCACGCCGTGAGCCTCGGCAAACGCGGCGGTCTTTTTCCAGTAAGGAATGAGCTTTTCGCTCCACTGCCAGTCAAGGATCTTGAGAAAATCATCCGGCCACGGGCAGGTGACCCAGTTGGGGTATTTCGAGCCCTCGCTGTCACCGGGGCAGCCGGAGAAGCAGACCACCGTGTCGATGCCGAGCTTTTCGGCAAGCAGTACGGCATTTTTGAAATCGGCGTCATACGCCGCGGCGGTTTTTGCGTCGGGATGCAGCGGGTTGCCGTGCGCGGCAAGAGCGCAGATCTCGACATCGTATTTTTTGAAGGTATCGACAAAGGCATTGAATTTTGCTTTGTCGGCAAGCAGCTCCTCGGGGTTGCAGTGTGCTTTTCCGGGGTATCCGCCCGCGCCCATCTCGACGGTATGCACGCCGAGACCGGTGATTATGGACAGCGATTCCTCAAGGGTCTTCGCTGCATAAAGGTTTTCAAGTACGCTGAGTTTCATTTTTATCTGTTCCTTTCGATTTATTTGACCTCGTAAATATCTTCGCGGTTGCGGAGCGCCGCCATGATATTCCGCATCTCCGCCAACGCAGCCGCTTTGTTTTCGTATTTTCCGACCTGAACCTGCATATTGCCGCTCGAAACGCTTATGGCATACGGCTCCTCACCCTTTTTTATGCGATATGCATGCGCGTGCACGAACGGGACGAGATACTTGCCGTCCTGCGACAGCACATACATGACCGCACCGCCGGAGCCCATATCGATATTCTGCACGGCGTCCTCCACGGCATCCTGCACTGAGTCCTCCACGGCATCCTGCACTGCGGTCTCAACGGTGTCCTCTATCGAATCGCAGAGATCGTCGAGCTTTTCCTTAAGCTCGTCAATGGCTTCCTTGATCTCGTTTATATCACACATTTTTCTTCTCCTTATTTATCAAAGCGGAAGATATCTCCCGTCTTTGCCGAGGTGTAAATGCCCTCGAGTATGCGCGTTACGACTATCGCCTGCTCGGGCAGCACGCAGGGATCGGTGTCGTTGACAACCGCGTTTATCCACTGGCGCGCCTCGCGCTCGGCGGGGCTTTCGCCCTTCACGCCGTCAAAATACGCGGCGCCCTTGGCGTTCATATCCGGCTTCATGACATATTGCAGATTCTGCCGCACACCGTTGATACGCACGCCGTCGAGCATATCCGCACCCGCCTTTGTGCCGCATATCGTGGTTATAGCCTCGCGCGTGTCAAGCATATTGATCGCCCACGACGCCTCAAGGTTGATCGTCGCGCCGTTTTCCATCACGACAAAGCCGAACGCCGAATCCTCAACGGTGAATTTCGACGCGTCCCAGTTGCCCCATGCGTTGCCCTGCTCCTTTGTGTCGTTCAGCGCGTGATATGTAGTGCCGACACAGTATTTCGGCTTGTAGTTGTTCATCGTCCAGAGCGTAAGGTCGAGCGCGTGCGTGCCGATGTCGATAAGGGGACCGCCGCCCTGCTCGTATTCATTGAGGAACACGCCCCATGTGGGCACGGCGCGGCGGCGCAGTGCGGTCGCCTTGGCGTAGTAAATGTCGCCGAACGTTCCCGCGTCCGCCTCGTTTTTGATATATATCGCGTCGTTGCGCTGGCGGCTCTGATAGCCTATCGTCAGCTTCTTTCCGGTGCGCGCCGCGGCGTCAAGCATTTTCTGCGCCTCGACGGAGTTGATAGCCATGGGCTTTTCGCACATAACGTGCTTGCCGGCCTCAAGTGCGTCAACGGTGATAAAGCTGTGGCTGCGGTTCGGCGTCAGCACGTGAACAACGTCTATGGACTTGTCCTCGAGCAGCTTTTTATAGTCGGTGTAGACCGCACAGTCGGGCGTTCCGAACTTTTCGCGCGCCTTCAGAGCCTTTGATTCCACTATGTCGCAAAATGCGACCATTTTTACGTTTTTCAGCTTTGCGAGAGCAGGCATATGCTTGCCGTTTGCTATCCCGCCGCATCCGATTATACCAATGCGTACAACATCATTTTCCATTTCGGCGAAGTTCCTTTCTTTAATTATGCGCAGATGTGGGCTGCATATATAATGATACCTCATCGGAGCGCATTTTGCAAGTGTTTTTTTATTTGTTTTTCATTATCCCTCCTCATAAATGTTGCACGCCCGGATGCTTTGTGATATAATTTACCCGGATAAAATACGAAAGCGAGGAAAACTCATGTTTACCGATATGTTCGGCAATGACAGGCTGAAGGTCGGGCTCCACATGCACACCACCCGCTCCGACGGCAAAAAAACGCCCGAGGAGGCTGCTGCCGTATACGCTGCGGCGGGCTTTGACGCAATAGCGATCACCGACCACTGGAAGTGGAACCCCTCCGGCACGCTCGGCGGACTGCGCGTGATCTCCGGCGCGGAATACAATGTCGGCGGCTCCGATCCCTGCGTCGGCATAGGCATCTATCACATACTGGCACTCGGCTGCGCAAACGAGCCCGCAGTCTCGGAGGATCAGTCCCCCGCCGAAATAGCCGAGGCTATACACGCCGAGGGCGGCATCGCGGTGCTGGCGCACCCGGGATGGTCGCTCAACGATCCGTCCGTCGTCGCGGGACAGACCTTTTTCGACGCGACCGAGATCTTCAACACCGTGTCCGGCGCTCATTCGTCCTTCCGCCCCGAATCCGAAGCGTTCTGCGATCTGCTCGCCTGCCGCGGGGTGACGTTCCCCATGCTTGCGACCGACGACGCGCACTATTACGACGGCACCGACGCCACCGTTGCCTTTGTCGCGGTAAAATGCGCTCCGGACGGCGACATACTCTCCGCAATAAAGCGCGGCGATTTCTACGCCTCACAGGGACCCGAAGTACATCTGCGCCGCGAGGGCGACCGCTTTACCGTTGACTGCTCGCCGGTGAGCGAGATCATATTCGATACGAACGTTTCATGGGCAAAGGGACGCGCCGTGCGCGGCGAGGGACTCACACACGCCGAATACACCGCGTCGGCAACACCCGGCAGACTCGACCGTTTTCTGCGCGTAAGAGTCACCGATGCAGAGGGACGGCGTGCATGGACGAACTTTGAGGTGATCTGAACACCGAACACCGCAAAAAGCGGTTTTCGGTGAACACTCACATATTCCGCCCTGTCTGGAGTTTGTTTTTTATTTAACAATTTAATTTTTATTTTCGCGCAGATATTGCAAAAGATCTCCCGTTGTGATATAATGATGACGTATAGCGGGCAATCCGCGTGTCAAAAAAATTTTATACTGAAAGGTAATAAAATCATGGCAAAAACAAACATTGTCGATTGGAAAACGATCACAAATTTCGTCGTTGACAGCTTTGTAGGATACGGCATTCCCCGTGCGGACGCCGAGATCTGCGCCGACGTTCTTCTTGAGAGCGACAAGCGCGGCATCGAGTCCCACGGTGTCAACCGCTTCAAGCCCATCTACCTTGACCGCATCAAGGCGGGTATCCAGAACCCCGTGACCAACTTTGAGGTCGTTAAGGAGACCGAGACCACCGCTGTCGTTGACGGTCACGACGGTATGGGCCAGGTCATCGGCTACAAGTCCATGAGAATGGCTATCGACAAGGCAAAGAAGTACGGCATGGGCATGGTCGTTGTGCGCAACTCCTGCCACTACGGCATCGCCGGCTACTATCCCTGGATGTCCTGCAAGGAAGGCTGCATCGGTATCACCGGTACAAACGCCCGTCCTTCCGTCGCTCCCACCTTCGGTGTTGAAGGCATGTTCGGCACCAACCCCCTGACCATCGGTATCCCCACCGACGAAGATTTCGACTTCCTCATCGACTGCGCGACCTCCATCACGCAGAACGGTAAGATCGAATACTACGCCCGTATAGGCGAAGACGTACATCCCGGCACCATCATCGACATCGACGGCAACCCCGTCTCCGGTGATGCCGCAGTCGCCCTCAAGAAGATCCGCAACGGCACAGCCGCTCTTACCACCCTCGGCGGTATCGGCGAGGCTCTCGGCGGATACAAGGGCTACGGCTATGCAATGGTCGTCGAGCTTCTTTCCGCTGTTCTTCAGGACGGCAACTACGGTAAGGCTCTCGACGGCAAGGGTCCGAACGGTGAAAAGGTCCCCTATCACCTCGGTCACTTCTTCATCGCCATCGACACCAACCACTTCCTCGGCGAAGAGCTCTGCCGCAAGAAAGCCGGCGAGATCATCCGCTCTGTCCGCAACTCCAAGAAGGCTCCCGGAGCCGAGCGCATCTACACCGCAGGTGAGAAGGAACACCTCGTTCGCCTCGCCCGCAAGGACGGTGTGCCGATCAACGAGTCGGTCCAGAAGGAGATCTGCGAGGTTCGTGACGAGCTCGGACTCACCCAGTACAAGTTCCCGTGGGAAGACTGAGTATCTGACACAGCCTGCATATTCCGAAAGGGCTGCCGCGCAATTGCGCGGCAGCCCTTGTTTTTATACGATAACGAACTTCACGCCGCACGCGGAAAGCTTATCTGTCGGTCCCGCCGCGGGATCGATGCCGTTTGACGCGGCAAGAGACGCCGTGTCGGTGCCGTAGCGCTTTGCAACGCTCCACAGCGTGTCGTCGGAGGTCGGGTAATAAACGCATATGCTGCCGCGCCGTGCCGCGCGCGCATCCTCCACCTTCGTCTCGGCGACCGACGTCAGCTTTTCGCGTCCGCAAAGACGCGCCGCGACCGTAACCTCGCAATCCGCCGCAAGGCGCTCCCCGTCAAAGCGAACGCGGCACACCGGCACGCCTATCCTCCACTCGGAGTACCCGCCGCCGACAAACGGCATGCACTCCGCGGGCAGCTCGGGTTCGTATCTGAACGGTATCTCAAATTCCTTTGCCGTCATGTTGGCGCCGTCGTCGAGCAGCGCGCGCACGCGCAGCCTGCCCGCAATGCGAAAGCCCGCATCATCCTCGGTGCTCTTGTCACCTGCCGGCGGCAGAGCCTCCGCCCATGCATCAACGACTCTCATGCCGGCGTCGGCACCGAGAGACGAAAGCTCCGCTCCGCCGCTCACCGTCATATTGGCGTTGAAGCTCTTTATCGCCGTCGGGATATCGCACTGACGCATCGTCGAGGCGGTCTCGTGCGATGAGGAATAAATATCGGCGGTGTACCGTGCATTTTCCTCGGTCAGCACCTCGGCTGTAATGACCGTCTCAAACGAGCAAACGATGCCGCCGCTGCCGTCGGGCTCGGCTTTTGCCGAGGTTACATCGCCCCACGCGCGGCAGCCGACCGTCCGTCCGCCATCTCCGTCTGCCGCGACCGTTTCGACAAACGGAATGCGGCGCGCTGCGGCGAACGGGCGCGCGCCCTCGCTCTCGCGGCAGAGCAGCACCGACGCGAATATCTCGCCGCGCACCGAAACGCCGTCGGCAGTAAGCGCCGCCTCGCTCACAAAAGGCTCGGCGCGGCAGCATATCACTCTTATCTCGCCCTCGCCGCCGTCGTCTGGCATGAATGTGTCCGAATATTCCGACGCCTCAGCAGTTCCGCGGTGCACGACAGCCGACGTCGACGACGCGGTGAGCCGTCTGATATCCGATTCCGGCAGCGCCTGGCCGCTTATCACATCGTCAAGTGTGCGCCTGCCGAGCACGGCTGCATCGGCGCGCACGCGCGTGCGTATCGAAAGACGCCGCGGAGCCGTCACCCGTGCGTTCACCGAGTCGCGCACAACGTCGGCATACGCCACGGCGCCGTCGGTGTCAAAAGACGGGTCGTTGTCGGTCGTAAGGTCGAGATCGTACTCGGAAGGAAGCTCGGCAGACCACACGCCGCCGTCGCCTCCCTCATAGCGTATGCAGTATCTCACCGTTCCGGCAAACTCGGCATGTCCCGTTGTCAGATAATGCGCGGCGGGCGACACCGACGCCGTAACGGAGATGAGCCGCCTTATCTCGGGCTTGTAATCGGGCAGCGAAAAATCATCCGCAAGCTCCTGCGTCGCCGTGCGCGCCATTATCGGAGCCTGAGGACGCCCCGCCGCGTTGTTGTCCGCAATATTGTTCTTATATGGATCCATTTTGCTCCATCCGTCCCTTCCAAAAGAAATCTCAGTCAATCATATGACGCCTCGCGCCGCGGTATGCACGCAAAGCTCCGCTGTGTTGACAATCGGAGCATTTTGTTGTATACTTTTATTATTGTAACGGAATGAGGATATGAGATCATATGGAAAGCATGAGTGGGAGCGTGCCGCTTCGCAGCGCGACGTCGGAAGCCATATTGCGCGAGATACGCGCCGACATAATAACAAGAAAGCTGAAGCCGGGGCAAAAGCTGACCGAGCAGTCGGTGTGCGAAAAATACGGGATAAGCCGCAGCCCGGTGCGCACCATCTTTCAGCAGCTCGAAAAGGAAGGCATGGTGATGATGCTCGGCAACGGCTGCAAGCAGATCGTCCCGTTTGAGCGTTCCGACCTGCTCGACCTTTACGACTACCGCCATTATATCGAAACAAACGCGGTAAAGAACATATTCGAAAGCCGCCGCAGATACGCACCGCTGATAAGGCTCATGGAGCTGCTTGACGGCAAGGCGCAGAACGGCGGCATTGCCGAGGACATCGCCTTTCACCGTGCGGTGATAGAAATGTCGGGCAACAGATATATGATAAACGCCTACGCCACGATAGCACCGACGCTTTATACGATATTTTCGATAAACGTGCCGCTTTACAGGCAGCAGTTCACCGACGAATACAACAGCCGCCATATGACGCTCGTACAGTCGCTGATGAACGATACGCTTGACGTCTGCCTCGGCAAATTCGACGAGCACCACGACTACGCCCTAAAAAAGGCGCTCGTCGCAATGGATATGATAGAAAAAGGCTCCGTATCCGAAGAAAAATAAAATTACCGTATGTCAACCGTGACGGTTGACATACGGTAATTTTTTATTTTTCACGCTGCCGGCGCTCACCCGATATCGGAGAGCTTGCCCGCGATGCCCGAAAGCCCCGAGGAGAGCAGGCGCGTTTCACTACCCATGCAGAAAACGCTCATGCCGAAGGCGCGGCAGGCACTTATAAGCCCCGCGTTCCCCGTTATGATGCCCGAGACCTTGCCCGCGGCGCCGGCAGCCTCCGCCACGCGGCGGCAGGCGTCAAGCAGCACGGGGGAATCAAGTCTGTTGAACACACCGAGCGCCATCGAAAGGTCGGTAGGCCCCACGAATATCCCGTCAATGCCGTCAACGGCGGCAATGCGCTCAACATCCTCAAGCGCGCTCACAAGCTCTATCTGGGCGTAAAGCCGTACACGACGGTTAGCCGTCGCAAGATATTCGTTCATGTCGCCGGGGGCGTAACGGCTGTGCGCTCGGTTTATCGAAAGCCCGCGGTTGCCCGTCGGCTGGTATTTGCCGAAGCCGACGAGCCGCTTCGCGTCGTCGGCGTCCTTCACCATCGGCGCCAGCAGCCCGTCGGCACCCATGTCAAGGTATTTCGTTATCGGTTCGCGCCTGATCTCGGGAATACGGACTATCGCCCGCACGCCGGAGAGCCTGAACACCGTCACCGTTGCGGCTACCTGGCTGTAATCAAACGCTCCGTGCTCGCAGTCGATTATGGTGAAATCGAGTCCCGCATTTTTGTACATCATTGCGATGTTGGGAAAGCAGACCTCGCTCAGCATGCTTCCCTTCAGCACCGCATTTTTTTCATTTTCGTTCATTTCCGTTCCTTTCCGCGGCATACGAGCAGCCCGAGACCGTGAAAGCTGTTTTCCGCATCCGGTGCAAGCCCGATGTCATATCTGCGCGCGTTCGGCAGCCCGCGCATATGCTTGCGTATCACCTCGCCGAACTTGCTGCATATAACTATCCTTCCTGCGCTGCCCGAGACATCGAGGACGGGAATGATACCGTCAAAAACGCGTGCGAGATCCGCAAACGCGCCCGATGCCAGTTCGCGGCAGCTGAAGTTTGACGCGCATATGTTCTTTATCGCACCCTCATTGAAGAGCAGCCCGCGATAGAAGCCGGTCCTTACGTCAAGCGTACCGTCCGTATCGCCAGCAAGCTCCATCACCCTGTCCCATATCTGCGGCATGGAAAGTTCATTGCCGCCGAATGTGCGCAGAACGTCCGCAAAAAAGTCTGCAATGACCTGCAGCGACCTACCGCCCGGCAGCTTTGTGACGGTCCTCAGATATCTGCCGCCGAAATACGGACGCAGCTCGTAAATGCTGTCGTAAAAGCCCGGCTCCCATGCCGTGCTGACAGAGGACATCTGCGTTGCCGTGCCTATGTTGATATTGAGGCTGCCGCCGTCAAGACCGCCGCCGAGTATCGACACCTGCTGATCTCCCACATCGGGATAAACGGGTATCGCAGCCCCGCCGCCCGCCGGGTGATACACCCCGCAGGGCGAAAATTCATCCGTGACCTCGGGCAGGTGCAGCCCGCTCATGCCGAGCATCGAGAGCAGCTCGCGGTTCGGCACGCCGCCCGCGCGCAGATCGTAAAAGCCCGTCGGCACCGCGCTCGTTATGTGCGTTATATTTCTGCCGCAGAGCTGCTGCGTTATGCAGGAGCCGAGCGTGAATATCTCGTAACCGCCGTCCGAAAGATCGAGCTTTCGCTCGCACGCGTCGGCATAAAGATTGCATACCGCCATTTCGCATTTCAGCCGCATGCCGCTGCGGGCAATGACATCGGCGGGAATGCGCGCGCGCAGCCCGTCAAGATACGATCCGTCGCCGTGCGTGACAAGGCATCTCTCGTCCTGCCATGAAACATAATCCGACAGCCTGCCGGTGCGGAGGTCCTTCAGCACATATCCGTGCATCTGCGCGGTGATGAGTATGCCCTCGACATCTCCCTCCGTCGCGGCGCGGTCGATATAGTCGCGCACCTGCCCGACTATACCGGCAATATCGTATTCGTATTTGTATGACTGCCCGACAGCCGTCCTGCGGACGGCATGACGCTCGCTTGCGGCAACGGTCACATTGCCGCCCGCGACGTCAAGCCGCCCGAGCTTGAGAAAGCTGCTGCCGGCATCTATCGCTATGTACATATATCTCCTCTCAGTTTCCGAAAAGATCCTTAAGCTTTGCGTTCAGCACGTTTTTGAGCTCCGCATAAGTTACAGCCCATGCGGGATTGTTCTTTGCTATCGCATTGCGGAACGCAACGTGAGTCTTGTTGTCAAGGTTCGCGCCGAACATTCTGCCGAGATCGAAGCAGATGTTGCTCTTGATAATGTCATACACCTGCGAGGTCTTGTTGTTGAGTGCGTATCTGAGCTTGAGCGACGCCTCAAATATGGCGGGGGTGGTCGTGCGGTACGCCGCCGACGCCAGAGCCTCCATGACCGCTCCCGATTTGTCGGTGTTCTTTGCATCCATCGGGATCATATATATCGAGTAGCTGAACGACTCGGTGGTGATATAATCCTTCTGCGCCTCGTCGTATTTCGGGAAGGGCAGCACGCTCATGTCGAATGTCACATCCTTGACACCGTTCGCGTTCGTGTCGCGGTATGCGTCCTTTATGACCGTCTCCATCTTTTCAAGCGTCCACTTGCCCGAAAGCACCGTGTCGTGCAGATCTTCTATGCCGTAGGTCTTGGCAAGGCTGACGTTGTAAAACATTACGGTCATATACCAGAGCATATTCGTGGAGATATCGCCCGAGGCAAAGCAGAGCTTATTGCCGACCGACGCCGCCTCCGTGAGCTGCTTCGGCCACCACGGCTTGCCGAAGTCAAGATATTTCACGTCGTTCAGATTGCAGAGCAGCCCCTGAAGGAAAAGATCCTGACCGACAAGGCTGTGCGCCGCAAGGAGGTCGAAATCCCCCGCGCCGGTGCCGGTGCTGCCGCGCACGGTCGTCGCATACGATTCGCGGTTTTTGGTGTTTCCGGGAATGCCCACCCAGTCAAACTTGATGCCGAGCCTCTCGGCAACGCTTGCATTGCGGGTGTTGATGGCGTTAAGTATCTTGTCGTCGCTCTGCTCAGCCTCAAAATCGGTGAAAGGTGCGTCGTTCCAATAGAGAACGGTCACCTTCTCGCCGCCGAAGTTGAGATCTGCGGGCAGGCTGTCAAGCAGATAGCCGTTTTCGTCGTGTGTTCTTGATGTCTCTTCGGGTGCGGTGTTTCCGGATGTCGCCGCGCCGCTTGCCGTTGTATCGTCGCCGCTGCCGCGGGTGCATCCGACAAACAGAGCCGAAATAAATATCGCCGCAAGTATAAGAGAAATGTATCTTATCGCGCGTTTCATGTGTTCTTCCGCCTTTCGCATTTTTCGCCGCCTCAACGGGCGGGATATATCTCGGATGTAAAATTTGAAAATGTGTTGTCCTTTATGACCTCTCCGGTCGTCTCGGGGTCAAGCACTATCGCGGTCTTGCCCGCAAAGCGCGTGCCGGACGCGCCGCCAGAAAAGCTGTTGCCCGTCACCGTCAGCCTCAGCCGCTTTTCGCCGACGTTCGCCTCGTGGCGGTAGATCATAACACCGCGCACGCAGTCGGTCACGGTGTTGTTTCTCACCGTAATGTCGCCGTATTCGAATATATTCGTTTCCTCATACCCGTCGCGTATGAGTATGGCCGTCGCCGCCTCCGACACGCGGTTGTTCTCTACCACCGTATCGACCGCGCAGCCCTCGATGAGCGCTATCCCCGCGGTGCCGCCCTGTTCGCGGCGGACATAATAATAATCGGTAAGCGGACTTAGCGAGAGCGTTATATCGTTGTCGGCGATATAGTTCTTTCTGCCCGCGGCAACAAGACCGCGCCCCGAATTTTTCACCGTGTTGCCGGTGATCTCGGTATTGTAGCAGCCGCCCGAAACATATACGCCGCCCCATATCGCATTCTCGGCGGTGCAGTTCCTCACGTAGCAGCCGTAGGAAGTGCCATTTTTGTGAGCCTTGCCTATCAGAAAGGCGTGAGTCGAAAAATCCGAATAGCAGCCGTCAAAGCCGCTGCGGTAGCTGCGCGTTATCCGTGCGATGTTGTAATCGCCGTAATTTTCGCTCTTCTGATGCAGCGACGCCGCAGGTTTTTGCGGGACAAGAAAGCTGCATCCCCTCACCTCGCAGTCGAGCGCCTCGGAGATACGGAGAAGGCAAAGCCCCGCCTTCGGCGCCTTCTTCTCCTCTGTGCGCACCGTAACGCGCTCGATAACGCAGTCGCGCATCCAGCTTCCGACGACTGCCGAGCCGGTGCATTCTATAACGGTAAGATCGCGCACCGTAACATCGTGTACGGGTCTTACGAGCCTCACCGTAGCGCCGTCGCGCATATACGGGTAGTCTGATACCGTCCCCGCAGGCTTGCGCGGCACCGACTCATGCGAACCGTCAGCACGGTAAAAGGGAAATACGGTCGCGCCCGACGCACGCAGCGTCCTTCCGCCGTCCGAAACCTCGGCAACAGTAAGGAACTCAGCAAAAAAGCAGGCGACGCCGCTCTTGTACGATCTGCCGAGCACCCAGTCGTAGGTGCAGTCCTCAAGTATCGTGCAGTTGCGCTGGCTCATGAGGTAAATGAGGTCGCCCTCTTTTGCGCCCGATGACTTTGTGAGCTTTACGGTATCGGAAAAGTCGGGCATATCCTCGGCGAGCTTTATCTCCTCACCGGCGCTGCCGCTGATATCGAAAAGAATGCTGCCGAGGGGAAATATCTTCGTCCCGTCTCCGTCGCCGTACACCGTCTTTCCGGAGGGGATCTTTACAGAGGACATACGGTATGTTCCCGCGGGGATATACACCGAGTCGCCCGCCTCAAGCGCGGCAGTCAGCGCCATTCCCCAGTCGCCCGCCTTTACTTTGTCGCGGAATCGGCGGATATCGTTGTCGGCAAGCGAGGAAATATCCTCGGTGGTCTCCGCAGCGCTGCCGGCGACGCCGCTCGTGGTGTCGCCGGGCGCTGTGGTGCCGGGATCGCCGGCAGTCGTTTCGGTGGAGGAGGACGGCGAGCCGTCACACGCTAAGAAAACAAACGGTGATATCATAGCAAATATTATCAGAGCCGCAAGCACGACTGTATGCCTTGACATTTTCATCGTCAGTCGTCTACGCTCTTACGTACGCAAAGCTTCACCGCCGGAACCGCCGTGCAGAGCGAAAGCGCCGCAAGAACTGCCCATGCAGCCATGCCGACGTCGCCTGTCGCGGGAGCGTCTCCGCCGGGCTTGGTCTCGCCGGGCTTCGAGCCGCCGTCGGTCGCGGGAGGATCGGTCGCGGGCGTTTTGCCGAGCGAATCGGCAAGCGCACGCAGAACGGTCTGCTTCTCGTCAAGCACACCGGGAGTAAAGCTTTCGGAATCGGTCGCTTTCATGACGGGCGTTCCGCTTTGGGGCTCATAGGAGGTAGCTGCGCCCTTACCGGCAGTCAGAGAGTCGATGATGCAGGTCGCCGATGTGATATCGCCCTCGCGCGGGCATACCCACATACGGACGACGCCGGAATTTTCAAGGTTGAAGCCGTTTTCGACAGCCGCCTTTTTTGTCTCAAAATACTTGCCGCCGGTCTTGTCGTTTATAAGCACCTTCACGGACGGGTCAAGCTCGCAGCCGGAATCGGTCTTCATGTCGTTGCGGTATGCGTCGAAATTGTATTCGACCTTTCCGCCGCCGAGATCCTTCACAAAGCCGCCGTACACCGGATCGGCTTTCTTGTAGCAGTCCGAATAAACGCACCAAACCATTGCGATCTCGCCGGGCGCCAGCACAACATCGCCGGGCGCAGCCGCAAGATAGGTGTAAAACTTGACGTCGGCTGCCGCGACCGCCGCGTTTTCCTCAACGGACGCGCCGTTACGGTAGAAAATGCGGTAATTGTAAAGGTCGATTGCAGCATCCGAGGCGTTCATTATCTCAAAGCCCTCGTATGTGTCGTTGCCCTTCGGGTTGCGCAGTATTTCGGTGATCACAAGACCGGGCATATCCGCCGCAAACGCGGGGAGTGCCGCAAGCGTCAGCATGAACGCCGCAATAATGAGGATCGCCGTGAATTTTTTCATTGTTGATTGCCTTGCCTTTCTTTTTTGTATTCTTGGTTTTAAAATTGTATACATTTTATCGGGCACAAAGAGGCTCGCCGCCTCTTTTTTGCCCGCTTATGCCTCAGACCGAATGCTTTATAAACAGAACGTCGCGCCGCTGGAGCTCGATCGAGATATAAAGCCTTCCGTTTTCGTAAAAACCGTCTGGATAGTCGAAATTGAGCGGAAAATCCGATATGACCTCACGCCGACGCCATGTCCTCATATCGTCGTCGGATATCCAGACGGCAAGAGGATTGCGCTTCTGCTTGTCGGGATCGTGAACGAGCGCGATCCTGCCGTCGGGAAGCCCTATCAGCTTCGGCTTGCAGGAGGGATTTGAAATGTCGGTGGGCACGAACCCGCTCCACGTTCTGCCGCCGTCCGACGACTCGCTGTACCACAGCACATCCTTCGTAACGCGTATGAGCATTGCCACGCGGCCGTCCGAAAGTTCGACGATCGTCGGCTCGCTCCACACCCACTGAAGCCCCGTTTCGCCGCGTATCGGAAAATGCGGGCATGGGCATATCTCATATGTCGCGCCGCCGTCACGACTCAGCGCCACGCCGTTGTCAACATAGTCGATGCCGACGTCGGTAACGCCCACATACATCAACTTTCCGCTGCGGCGGTATGTTCCGCCGTATTTGGCAACAAGGCGTTCGTTCTCCTCCGCGCTTATCGGGTATCTCTGATAAGGTATCAGGATGTCGCCGTTGCGCAAAACGATCTTGCCGCGCATGAAGGTGTATGCCTCAAGCCCCGGGAACGGTCCGCGGTCGGTCCATGTGTGACCGCAGTCGGTGCTGACCATAACGACCGAGCGCCAGTTGAAAAACTGCCCGTTGTGCAGCGTCAGATATGCCTCGACGCGGTCGTCAAAGCAGGCGACCTCGGTGCAGTATACGGCGCATCCGTTTTCGGGATATATAGAGACGGGCTCGCTCCATGTCGCGCCGTCGTCATAGCTGTGAAAAAAGTAAACGCGGTTTCGTGGAGCCGGCTCGTATGTATCGCCGCACTGAGCCACCATAAGCAGGCTGCCGTCGCTCATTCTGCGAACCACCGGCTCGCAGGAAAGCGTATCTGTGTGAACAAGTCTGATCTCTGTCATCCGTTTTGATATATCCTTTTGCCTTTACGGTCATGCGGCGCCGCCCGCAAAAAACAATGCCGGGCGCCCATCTCCGCATCCGGCATTAATAATATCACCCGCGTTGGGGTTTGTCAATCCCTTCGGGTCAAAAATTGTATACATTTTTTAATGATTGTGCACTTTATTCGCATCAGGCGCCCCGATAAAGCACTCGGAACGCCCGTTTTTGTACATAATTTATATGTTATTGTGCACAATTACGACAAGGCGTCACTTATACAGCCGCAGCGTCTCGTTGTAGCTTCGCACTATATCGCGCAATATATCGAATTGAGTGAAATCGGCGGGGTACGCAATGTTTATCTCGCGCATCATGCTGAGATTTTCGACCGGCAGCGCTACGATCTTGCCTTTTTTCAGCTCGTCAAGGCAGACGCTGCGCGCAAGGATGGAAACACCGAAGTCACGGCGTATCAGATCCTTTATCGTTGCGATGTTGTCCACCTCAAGTATCACGTTGAAATCGCTTATGCTCAGATTATTGCTCTCAAGATGCGCCACGAACAGGTTTCGCGTTCCCGAGTTGGGCAGACGCAGTATCATCCGCTCCTTTTTGAGCTCGGAAAGCGTGACCATACTCTTTTTGGCAAACGGATGATCGGGAGAAACGGCAAGTATAAGATAATCCGTGTCCATAAGCAGATATTTTATGCCGGGATCGTTTATCCTGCCCTCTACTATCGCTATATCAATATCGTATGTCTTGAGCATGGCATAAAGATTGCTTATAGTATCTGTAATCATTTTAATGTTAACGCGGTCGTTCTGCGAGCAGTATTTCGCCAGAGATTCGGCTATCGGGTTGCTCTCCGCAGTGTGCGTAACGCCGACCGTGAGGTGCGTCGTAAGGCTTTTGCCGTCTGAAAGGCTTTGCCTGAGGCTGTTATAAAGCCCCACCATTTTGAGTGCATATTTGACGACCTCGCCGCCCTGCTTGGTCAGGACCGGCTTTCCGCTGCTTCTTTCGAATATCCTGACGCCCAACTCCTCCTCGAGCGCCTTGATATGCTGGCTTACGGCGGGCTGCGTTATCGAGAGCTGTTTTGCCGCCGCGGCAAAACTGCCGCATTCGTTCACCTTGAGCAGCGAGTAGACCTTCGTATCTATCATTTCCGACCTCACATAAGAAAAACTTATCGACATACATCAAATCATAATTTGACATTATCGAATTCATGGCTATAATTATAGTACGATCCGAGCTGAAAATCAAGAGGGACAGCGTGAAAAAGCACAATGTGCGTATTCATATGTCCCTCGCAAAATTATTTTCGGCGCATTTTATGCACCGACGGAAAGGAAGGAACAGGATGCAGACAGTCAGACGCAGCTTTCTGCACGGCGCGTCGCCCGCAATGCAGGCGGCGCTCGGTATATATTCAAACATGACATACTGCAGCGACGATGACGAATATGACGACGACCGTGACGGCTGCTGCGCAAACGACCGAGGCACCGCCGCGCCGAAGACCGACGCACCGCCGGTGTGCCCGTCGGACGGTCACACGCACGCCGATGGGGGCGGCACCTGCGAGGAGGCAGCCGATGCTTGACAGGATACATTACGACCAACGCTATGTGTCGCTGCTCGAGGTCTACCGCTCCGGCTCCTACACCGCCGCGGGAAGCGCACTTGCGCTCACACCGTCGGCTGTCGCACAGCAGATACGCTCGGTCGAGCGCGAGCTCGACACTCAGCTGTTCGAGCGCGGCGACCGCCGTCTCGTGCCGACGCGCGAATGCGAGATCATTATTAAATATGTGGAAATGATCCAGTCGATGTGCCGCCGGATGTCGGACGACGTAGAGCTTTCCAAAAGGAATCTCGGGCGGCTTTCGGTCGGCATCACGCCGAGCGCTATGAACAGCGCCTTTTCCGGCGTGCTGGCACGGCTGTCGGAGAAGGATCCGTCGGTGCAGATAACCGTCACGACGGGCACTGCCCCGCAGCTCTGCGAGCAGCTTGAAAACTACGCGATAGACCTTGCCGTCATAGAGGGCAGCTGCTGCACCGACGGCTTTTCGGAGGTGATGCTCGACACCGACCACCTCTCTGTCGTAGTGCCGCCCGACAGCAAGTATGCCGCCCGCGGAGTCATAACGGTCGATGAGCTGAGATGCGAACCGCTCATAATGAAGCCCGCCGACTCCGGCACGCGCCGCCTCTTCCGCGCGGGTATAGAGGGCGCGGGCATATCCCCCGAAAAATTTTCGGTCATAATGGAGGTCGGCGCACTCGACACCATAATCCGCCTCGTCGCGGGACACTACGGGCTGTCGGTGCTGTCAAACAAGGCGTGCGCCGAGGCTGCGGCTGCGGGAGAGATAACGACCGTACCGCTTCAGGGCATCAATATGTCGCGCACGATACGCCTTGTATACCGCAAAAAGCGCGACTGCCGGGAACTGCTCGGCGCGATACAGCGTTCATACGACGCGGCGATGCGCGAATGCCGCGCGTCATCCGATTGAATTACATAACAAGAAAGCGAGAGCGTAAACAACAATGAGATCACAGGCAAAAGAAAAAGAACTGTTTGAGACAATGCCCGTAACGCGGGCGATAGCAGAGCTTGCCTTCCCCTCGATCATGGGGCAGATAATACTCGTCATATACAATATGGCAGACACCTTCTTTGTAGGTCTGACGCGAAGCGACGAAATGATAACGGCTGTCACCGTCTGCATGCCCGCGTTCATGTTCCTTTCCGCCATTTCAAACCTCTTCGGAGTCGGCGGCGCGAGCGTTATATCGCGTTTTCTCGGCTCGCATAACAGAGAAAGTGCCGGGCGCACCTCCGCGTTCGCCATCTGGGGCTGCATGGCGGTGACCACGCTCTACTCGTTCTTCGCGTGGGTCTTTATGGACTCCTTCGTAAACCTTCTCGGCGGCGGCAACAACCCCGTCGTACATAACGAAGCCTGCCGCTACATGACCGTCGCCGTCGTCATCGGCGGAGTCGTGACCGCACTCAATACGCTGTTTTCACACCTTGTGCGCGCCGAGGGACGCTCGATGCAGGCAAGCATCGGGATAATGCTCGGCGGCATACTCAACATGGCGCTCGACCCTCTCTTCATGTTCGTCATTCTCCCCCGCGGCAATGAGGTCGTGGGAGCAGCCCTTGCCACCATGCTCTCAAACGTAGCGGCACTCATCTACTTTATAATAATAATCGTAAAGAACCGCCGCGTGCTCGTTCTCTCGGCAAAGCCCGAAGCAGCAATGTTCCGCGACAAGATCCCCTCCGCCGTCATAAGCATAGGCATTCCCGCCTGCCTCATGACGCTCTGCGAAAATATTTCGTATGCCATACTCGACAACCTCATGTCGCTCGCGGGCACCGCGCAGCAGGCGGGCATCGGCGTTGCCAAAAAGGTCAATATGCTCGCTCACTGTATCGTCCGCGGAATGTCGCAGGGCGTGCTGCCGCTGATAGGCTACAACTTTGCCTCCGGCAACAAGAAGCGCATGAGAAAGACCTTCTATATCTCCGCGGGTACCTCGATCGTCATCTCCGCGCTCTGCATGACCGCCTGCCTTCTGTTCGCACGCGAATTCATCGGTGTATTCATCCCCGAGGCTTCGGAATCGCATGAATGGGGCAACAGATTTCTCCGCATCCTCTGCATCGGCGCTCCCTTCTCCGCATGGGCATATGCCGTTATCTCCTTCTTCCAGGCTACGGGTCACGGCGTGAAATCGCTCGTCCTCGCGCTGCTCAGAAAAGGCGTGCTCGATATCCCGCTCATGTTCATACTCAACTCGGTCTACCCGACATACGGCATCGTATGGGCAACACCCATCGCCGACATCCTTTGCAGCATCTGCGCCGCCGTGCTGTTTACGGTGTTCATAAAAAAACACGGTCACAGTAAGGTCACGGAGCCTGCGCGCGCCGATGCGGTAAATACCGCCGAGGCCGTGCAGCAGAGCTGACCGCCGGATCTTTAAGAGTGCTCCGTTTTGCGGAGCACTCTTTTTGACTTTGCACCGCAATATATTAATCAAAATTGAACAAAATCAAACGGCATTTGGCTTGCATTTTTGCACGAAACGATGTATAATTAAGCTTGCAATAATTTTTTCAAGAGGTATCCTTATGAAAAATAATATAGTACGCCTCCTCAGCGCCGTGCTTTCGCTGGCGCTGCTTCCCGCCTGCTTGCTCTGTGCCTGTAAACCGGGCAGCAACGGCGGTGACACGACACCCGCCGAGGAATCCACCGGCACGCCCGAGCCGCGGCTCCTCACCGTTGTCGATAAGGGAGAGGCAAAGCTTGAGATCGTTCGCCCCGAGGAAAAGACCTCCGGGATCATGACCCGCTTCGGGCAGGCGCTGCGCACAAAGCTCGGCAACTATTTTCAGACATACTTCACCCTCTCCGAGGACTGGTACAACGAAAACCTGAGTGGCGTGACTCCGCCCGAGGAAAGATATGAGATCCTTATAGGCGCCACAAACCGCGCCGAAAGCAAAGCTGCCATATCCGAGCTTGCAGCCGGCGAATATATCATCCGCGTGACCGACCGCAAGGTGGTGATCGCGGGGTACGACAACAACGCGCTTGCCGTTGCGCTGCGCTATTTCTTTGTCGAAATGTGCAAATACTCCGACTATTCCGACTCGGAAACAAACAGCCTTGCCTTCCCCATCGGGCTTGAGGTCAAAAAAAGCGCCGGTGCATCCGACCTGAAGAGCATCATCAGATCGGGCAGCGACCTCACCGGCGAGCTTGTATCGCGCGTTTTCAAGTCGTCCGGCGGGCAATATCAATATGCTCAGGGCGGCGCCTGCGACGGTGAATACATATACCTTGTATATATGAAAAACGATGTCGGCGTGATAAAGAAGGTCCGTATGTCCGACTGGAAGCTCGTTGCCACAAGTGAACAGATAAACACCGGTCACGGCAACGATATGACATACGACGCAAACAACAACCGGCTCGTGCTCGTCAACATGGCAGACAATATGATAACCTTCATATCGCCCGAAACGCTCGGCGTGATCGGCACAAAAAAGCTGAACTACCCCTCATACGCCATAGCATACAACACGTCCACCGGCGGATACGCCATCGCCTCGGGCGGTGAGATACTTATCACCAACGACAAGTTCGAGGTCTCAAACAGGATACCGATACGCGACTTCGGCTTTGTCGGTCAGGGCATGGATGCCGATGCAAATTTCATCTATCTTCCGCAGAGCGCCCAGAGCGGTGTCAAAAACAAAACGAACATCATTCAGGTATACGGCTGGGACGGTCAGTATATCACAAATGTGACCGTGTACACCTCGATCGAGAGTGAAACGGTCTTCCACAGCGGAAACGACTATTACATTTACTTCAACGACGCCGCATATTCGGCGCCCGAGGTATACAAGGTGGAATTCTTCCGCGATTTCAAATAAGAAAAACTGTACCGGGCTGCGGCACTCATGTGACGCAGCCCGGTATTTTTTATTCTTTATTATTCTTTTCCGGCGTTCAGCACGTCGATGGCTGCCGATATGTTGCCGCCTGCGGCAACGAGCGCAGCGTCGGCGGCGGTCTCATCGGCTCCCGTCTCCTCGCATATGATGCGCACGGCGCGCGCGCGCAGCTTTTTGTTGCTCGGATTCATGTATACCATGTGGTTGTCGTACACCCTGCCGAGCTTTATCATCACTCCGGTCGAGATCATGTTCAGAACGAGCTTCTGTGCGGTCCCCGCCTTCATTCTCGTGGAACCGCTCACGACCTCGGGCCCCACCACAACGGCTATCGCAATGTCGGCAAGCCGATTCATCGCTCCGTTTTTGTTGCAGGAGAGCGCCACCGTCGTCGCCCCGACCGAGCGCGCATACCCCAGCGCGCCGCAGCAATATGCCGCGCTGCCGCTTGCGGATATCGCCATACACACGTCCTTTTTGCAAAAGACGACGGCTTCAAGATCCTTCTGCGCGTTTTCGGCTATATCCTCCATACCCTCGGAAGAACGGAACATCGCATCTCTGCCGCCCGCGATCACACCCTGTATCAGCTCGGGCGAAACACCGTATGTCGGAGGGCATTCGGTGGCATCGATAACGCCGAGCCTGCCCGACGTTCCGGCGCCTATGTATATCAGTCTGCCGCCCGCTCCGAGGCGCTCGGCAATAAGATCTATCGCGCGCGCAATGTCGCCGAGCTCACGCTCAACGGCAAACGGAACGGTCTTGTCCTCATCGTTTATTACGCGCACTATCTCCGCCGTCGTCATTTTGTCGATATGTCTGCTGTTTTTGTTCGTCTTTTCGGTCGTAAGGTCACTGTAATTCATAATGCTCCCCCATTGGTCATCCGTTATTTTCAGCCGCAGCCGCGGCATAGTCCGCCATAAAGCGCCCGCGCACGTCGGGCGACGGCTCATCTCCCGTTGCCTCGCAGAACGCACCGTACACCGGCGGCACGTCGGCGCGTATCAGCTCGACTCCTCGCGGCACGCGCTCCGCAAGCGCGGGGTAAATACCGCCGTCCGCAAACAATCCCCCGCCGAGGACCACACGGCACACGGCGTCGGGATCGTCACGTCGCAAAATACCGTCGGCGGCACGCACAAGCCCCGCAAGATGCTCCGCATTGCGCGCGATTATCCCGCAGCTTACCGCGTCTCCCCCGGCTGCCGCAGCGAACACAAGAGGCGCCAGTGACGCTATGAGCCGCTTGCCGCCGCGATATATCATCGGTATCGCATCCCATGCCGCGGCTCCGAGCTTCTTTTCGACCGCCTCGGTCAGAGATGTGGCGTCGCCCCTGCCGTCGTGAGCGCAAAGGACTGCCGAAAGCGCGTCTCTGCCGATGTCGTAGCCGCCACCGCCGCCGTCGATGAGATATCCCCACCCGCCGATGCGGTGCAGCACCCCGCCGCAGCGCACAAAGCAGACCGATCCCGTCCCCGCTATCAGACACACGGCATCTCCGCGTCCCGCTGTCGCAAGCAGGCAAAGCGCATCGTTGCCCACCGTCACCTTGTCGGCAGCACCCGCAAGAGCGGACTCAAGCGCATGGATATTCCCCGTCGCGCCGGAAACGCCCGCAAACAGCGCCGTCACCCGCTCGCCCACGGGCAGCGCGGCACGGAGAGTGTCGGCAGCACGGCGCAGCCGCGCTCCGCTTTCGGCAGCACCGACATCGTTCGGATTCGTCGAGCCCGCAAGTGTGCGGCATATTATGCCGCCGTCACCGGTGCAAAGCACCGCCTCGGTCTTTGTTCCGCCGCCGTCTATCGCAATATAATATGCCACCGCCGCACCTCCGTGATATTTTTTCCTATAAATTATATCACATTCAAAAACGGCTTGTCAATACGCGGGCTGTTATTCCCCCCGCAAGCCGCCGTGCATATCGAAAAACAGCAACTTTAAAAAAAAACGAAAAAGGACTTGACAGATGTTCACAGATAGCGTATAATATCAATTACACTGAACACGGAGGTTCAAAATGCAGTACTTTTCAACAATAGTGGTCGGAATAATGACCGCATTTGCTCTTGTCGGCATAATCGACCAGCTCTTTTTAAAAAACCGTCTCGGTCTCGGCGCGGAGTTTCAGCGCGGTATTGAAATGATTGGTCCGCTCTGCCTCGCCATTGTCGGTATAATTGCACTCGTGCCCGAAATGAAGTGGGGCATCGAGCACACCCTCACCCCCCTTTACCGGACATTGGGGCTTGACCCATCGATGGCGGTCACATCCATCCTCGCAATAGATATGGGCGGCTATCAGCTTGCCGAATCGGTCGCGATAGACCCGCTGATCGGTCAATGGGCGGGCATCGTATACGGCTCCATGATGGGTGCCACCATAGTATTCACGATCCCCGTCGGTCTTGCGGCAATAGGTAAGCAGGACGTTGCCGCCTTCTCCAAGGGCGTTCTTTACGGTATCGCCGCTATCCCGATCGGCACCTTTGTCGGCGGTCTTGTCATGGGCATCCCCGTCGGCACCGTAGCGCTCAATCTCATTCCGCCAGTTATCTTCTCTGTCATCATCATCGTCTGTCTTGCCCTGTGGCCCGGAAAAACGACTGCGGTGTTCAGAGTATTCAGCGTTATTATCAACATAATTGCAATGCTCGGTCTGGGGCTTGCCATGGTCAAGGACCTCATCCTTGTTCCCATTGCCGGCAACGGCGCATTTGACCTTGATTCCGTCCCATTCTTCGGCTCACTTGGCTCAACGGCTGAGGGGATAGGAGTCGCGGGCTCTGTCGGTCTCGTCCTTGCGGGCGCGCTCCCCTTCGTTTACTGCCTCAACAAGTGGCTCAAAAAGCCGCTCGGCAGCCTTTCCCGCCGCTTCGGACTTACCGACGCCGGCGTGACCGGCTTCCTGCTCAGCAGCGCCAATAATATGGCGATGTTCGCCACCATGTCAAAAATGAAGGAAAAGGAAAAGATACTCAACACCGCATTTGCCGTCTGCGCGGCATTCATAATCGGCGATCACCTTGCCTTCACCGCGGCAAATGCCCCCTCCTGCATAGCGCCCATGATGCTTGCAAAGGCTATATCCGGCGTAACGGCAGTAGCCATAGCCGCGCTCTTCAACAGAACCAAAGACACAGAAAATAAAAATCCCGAATCGTCGGAGATCACGAACGGAGAAGAAAAATGACAAGACATGAATTTGATCTGCTTTATACGATACGCAACAAAGGAAAGAAAAGCGTACGCGAGCTTGCAGAGCTTACCGGCACATCGATCGGATTTGTCAGCGAAAAGCTGCGCGAATTTACCGACCGCGGATATATTGATGCCGCAGGCATCACTGATGCGGGATATACGGCGCTTGAGCCTTATCACGTAAAAAATGCTATTATAATGGCTGCCGGAATGTCCACACGCTTTGTTCCTCTCTCACTTGAAAAGCCCAAGGGACTGCTCGTGGTCAAAAACGAGGTGCTCATCGAGCGTCAGATAGAGCAGCTTCGTGACGCCGGAATCAAGGAGATAGTGCTCGTCCTCGGCTACAAGAAGGAATCCTTCTTCTACCTTGAGAGCAAATACGACGTAAAGATCATAATAAACCCCGATTTCCACATCAAAAACAATATCGAAACCATCTGGCTCGCGCAGAAATACATCGGCAACAGCTATATCTGCTCCTCCGACGACTATTTCACCGAAAACCCGTTTACCGATTATGTATACCAGTCATACTACTCATCCATCCATGTGACCGAAAAAACAGGCGAATGGTATATGGACAAGGACTCCAAGGGCAACCTCACCAAGGTCCGCTACTACGGCGAAGAGGGCGACGTCATGCTGGGACACGCATACTGGAACAACGACTTCAGCCGGGCTTTCCTGCGCCTTGTAAACGAGCATCATGAGCTCGGCGATTACGATGATAAGCTGTGGGAGGTGCTGCTTGCCGATAACGTGTCAAAGCTCCCGCCCATGCAGGTAAAGGTCTATCCCGACGGCATCATCTTTGAATTCGACTCACTCGACGAGCTGCGCGCATTTGATACCTACTATGTCAAGGATACACACAGCAGGATCATGAAGAACATATGCTCTGTTCTCGGCTGCACCGAGGAGGACATCACCGGATTCAAGGCGATAAAAGAGGGTCTCACCAACACCTCGTTCGTTTTTGAGGTCAAGGGAAAGAAATATGTTTACCGTCACCCCGGCGACGGTACAGAAGCGATAATCTCGCGCAAAAACGAAAAACGCGCTCTTGAGATCGGCAAATCGATCGGCGTTGATCCGACCTACATTTATATGGATGAAAAGGATGGCTGGAAGATATCTTCATTCGTTTCGGGCATACGCATTCCCGATTATTCGAATTTCGAAGATTCCAAGCGCGTGCTGTCTGTGCTGCGCCGTCTGCACGAGCAGAACATTCAGGTAGACTGGGGTTTCAGACCGTGGGAGGACGCACTCGATATTGAAAAGCTTTTGCGCCAAAACGGCGAGATAGCCGTAACCGACTTTGACGAGCTGAAGGATAAGGTCAGAAAATGCTATGATGCGACCAAGGGCGACGGCGTGACTCCCCGCTTCTGCCACTGCGACACCTATGCCCCCAACTGGATGCTGACCGACACCGAGACCATCCTTATAGACTGGGAGTACGCCGGAAACGCCGACCCCGGCTGCGACGTGAGCTGCTATGTGATGGATGCCATGTATGACACCGACACCGCCGAAAAGTTCGTAAAGGAATATTGCGGCGAAAGCTTCAACGACAAAATGCTCTTCCACTACTTTGCATATGTCGCTGTTGTCTCCTACTACTGGTTCGTGTGGGCACTCTACCGTGAGTCCTGCGGCGGCGTTATGGGTGAATCACTTCACAACTGGTATGTCATGGCAAAGCGCTATTCCGATTATCTCAACGAAAAATTCGCACTCTGATACAGATAAAAGCTCCCCCGCCTCTCCGTTCAAGAGAGTCGGGGGAGCTTTTTTGGTGCTGTACCGGTGTCAGGACACCTTGTATTCAAGCGTGCGCTTGAATGTGTCCACCGTGCCGTCTTTGTGAGTTATTTCGATTTTAAAATTGCCTCGGTATGTGCCCTTGCCGTCTGCCGGAAACTGCCCCTGGAAGTCATGTGTCGGCTCGTGTCCGTAATCGGTCCATACATTTCCGACAACGCCGATATCCACCGTGGTCCAGAAAATGCCGAGTGTCCTTTTCTGCACGGTGAATGAAAGCTTTGCGACCTCAAACGTGGCGGCGTCGGTGCTGTAATATGCCGTCATCCACACCATGTCTTCTTTGTCAATGTAAAACGAGTAATCCAGAGAATCGCCGAGTGTGGCGACCATATCCCCGCGGCTAAGGGCACCTGCGGGTATTACCGCGGTGAGCAGCATAAAGCAGCCGAGAATCAGTGTGATAATGCGCGTGAACGTTTTCTTCATTCTTTTTCTCCTTTTCTTTTATTGTGTAAGCATTGCCATTGTGTTGCCTTTACCCCACATTATATAATACCCCCTTTCGCCGCGTTTTTCTTCAAAAAAATTGCTGATATGCAAAGCATATCAGCAATTTTTTTATTTTTCAGCGTGTTCTCCATCCGACGCCGTCTATGATCCGCGATACTTCGGTCTCCGACACGCTATCCGGCACCGCCAGCCACATCATATACTTACCGTCAAACCACAAGTAAGTTCTGCCGTCGGATACTTTTGAACATATCACGTCGTAACCGCCGAACTGCCCGAACTCAAACGGCTTGCCGTCCTCACACGTGTAAATGTGAGTCGAACCCTTCGGTGCACTTTGCCTGAAACAGATCTTTTCCCCGCTTGAATTTATGTACTCAAATTTCGAAACGGTCGGGGAGTCGATCCATCCGTTCATATAATAGCCCTTCGGCAGCTTTCTCAGGCAATATATATCTCCGTTCAGGTACTCGCCGTATGAATCATCATCTGCCACATTGACCTCAACATTGCCGCCGTTCTGAGTAAAGACAAAATAACCTTTATCCTCCTCGCAGAGATTCATAGCCGCACACCCGGCAAGCGCCAGTGCCGCAGCCAGTATCAACGCACGGATGATCCTTGCGGTCTTTTTGGCATTCCTGCGGACATTGAAGCCGACGATCCTGCTCATTGACTTGTAGTGGATAGCCGAACAGGCTGCACTCTCGGTGCACATCGCCAGTTCCCCGTCATATTTTTCGCACATGGCATCCTCAAGAGCCCGTGCAAACGCCGTATATTCCGCGCTGCGCATCATATTGCACCCTCCTTCGCCAGCGTTTTCAAAAGTATCCTCTTACCGCGCGCAATGCGCGTGTATACCGCCTTTTCGGATATGCCGGTAAGCGCCGCGATCTCGGCTATCGACATTTCCCGGCAGTACCTGTAATACATGACCGTGCTGTACTTTTCGTTCATCCTCTTTATCGCGCTCACGACCGCGGCATATCTCTCGCGCGTTTCGAGCGCCGCAACAAAGTCGTCGTCCGACGGCACGTCGTCATAGCTTTCGATCTCGTCAAAGCGGTCGCGGTCGCCGACCAGGTCAAGCACCTCGTTTGCCACGATGGTGAGCAGATATGCCCGCAGCTTTTTGTCTCCGCCCGCCGTGTCCACCGTATCTATGTTCCGCACGATCTTGAGAAATGTGTTCTGCACCACGTCCTCGGCATCGCCGTCGCAGTTTGCTACCCCGGCATTTCTCAGCCTGTGCTTGGCGAACTTTATCATGTCGTCATGGTAGGCAGTGTAAATATAAACGATCTTTTCGCGGTCGCTCTCATCGGCTGCCGCCATCAGAAGACAGAGCATAAACACACCTCCCTTTCCAACATAATATTTAATTTATTGTATCACAAAACGTTGAAGAAGTCAATATATACCGTGCCTGCGCTCTCAGTTTACAATACTTTTTACAAGCTGTCCCCACTTTTCGGGATAGCACGCAAGCAGCTCCTCGTGCTGCAGATCATGCTCGTGTATCACCGGATGCGCAAAATGCCGCAGATAGCGCTCGCGGTACTTTTCGCCCATTTTCAAAGCATAGAAAATATGGATCTCGGTGCCGGGAACGCTTATATTGTCGGGCAGCGGCGTGATAAGGTCGGAATAAAACTGGTTTTTGCAGCTCCTCTTCGTCACATAAGGACGCGCACCGCCGAACATCCCCATAAACGCGTTCACATAATCGCCCATTTCCGCCGCACGCTTTTCAAGCCGCCGCTGAAGAAAACGACTCGCAAATTTTCCGTCGCGCACGAGCGGATAGATCAGGGGCACCAAAAGATCGGTCTGAAGCCTTGCGGCAAATTTCGACGACTGATCGAGATCCGAGCTGCCGAGAATGCCGTAGTCCATATGGATATTCCGCCGCGCCGCCAGAAGCCCGACGAACGAACCGCCGAGCGAGCAGCCGTAAGCCGCGCGTATGCGCCCGCCGCAGTGTTCCCTTATATATGCCTCGATCTTTTCGGTCTCCCCGATCATCGTCGTAAATTCGGTGTCCTCGGTCTCGTCAAAGCCGTCATAGCTGACGCAAAGAACACGGTAATCGACCGCGAGCGGCGGGATAACATGACCGAAGTTGCTTTTCCAGTGGCAGCAGGTGCCCGGCAGCAGCATGACTGCGGGCGCTTTTTCGTCTCCGAACGAATATACCTTCATCTTCCCACGCCCCCGAGATATCCGCTCTTCGCATTCTCCTCCGTATCGTCGGATTCATCATAGGCATCATAGGGCGCCGACGGGTCGTGCACTTTCTTTTTGAAAGGCGAACAGAGCTTGTCCCTGTGTGCAAAAGCAAATCCAAAATCGTCCGTCCACCCGGTGTGCCCCGTGATAAACAGCGGCTGCACGCCCATCTTTTTCAGCCTTGTCTCCAGAACGGCAAGCGACCTCACGGCAAGCTTGTTGTCCTCCGCAAGCGCCGATATAAAGCTGTACCCGCCGTCGGCACCGAACCAGATAGTGTCGCCCGTAAAGAGATATTTATCGTCGATAAGATACACCATGTGTCCACATGTGTGTCCCGGCACGAGAAAGCATTTTATCTTTATATCCCCGATGCGCAGCGTCTCACCGTCGCGCACGAGCTGCTTTTTGTTGTTTATCGTCACCTGCGGCAGCTTGTAAAGATGATATATCACCTTGCGGCGCACCTCGCCGGTGAGATATCGGTTTTCCGTCTCGCCGATATAAAGCTTTGCCTTTTTAAAAAGCCCCGGGCTGTCAGCCTCGACCGCGCCCACATGGTCGGTGTCCTGATGTGTAATTAGGATATGGCGTATCGACTTCGGATCGATACCGAGCCAGCCCATTTTTTCGGCAAGGCGGTCGTAGTTATAGCCCGCGTCGATCATGATCGTGGTATCGCCCTTGCGGTAAAAGAAGATATTCGCCACCCATTCGCGCACACAGGCGACGTTCTCATCGATCCACCCGGTGTTCAGCGGCTTGAATATCTCCTTGCCGCGGTACATCCTGCTCATTTCTTTTTTCTGAAATTCGGTTGCCTTTTTTGACATTTTTATTCTCCCTCAGCTTATTTCATCATGCTCCGACGTTGCACCGCCAAAAAACGGCTGCACGTCGATAAAATTCCTGCGGATATATCATCACAAGCTCCGCGTGATCCATCTTCGGAATCGAACATACGCAAGGTACACCGATGGTTAGCATCGGCTAACCGAACGCCCTTTGAAAAGCTGCCCGCGGGCAGCTTTTTTATAACTTGCAGTCATATTATAGCACAAACCGACTCACTTGGCAAGAGCACAGCAATTTTTTTCAACACGAACACGGAAAAACAGGGGATCGGCGCCTTTGCAGCGCGCCTCTCCCCGTTTTATCAAAGATCAAAACAGCTGCCCCGGCAGCCTGAGCTTTTCCTTCAGCGGGAAGGTCGCCTCATACCGTTCAAAGCCCTCCGGGTCTTTCTCGCACACAAAATATCCCTCCGGGTCCTTATATGTGCCGGATATACCGTCAAGGAATCCGGGCGTCAGCTCCTTTATGAGAAAATAGTCCGCATCCGGGTCGTCGGCGTAACGCACGCCTTTGGTTTTGGCGGGAACGAACCCCGACTTACCGTAAAACAGAATGTTTCCTGTGATGGCAAGCGCGCCCGCACCCATTTCACGGGCTTTTTCCATTGAATAGTCAAGCAGACGCTTCCCGTAGCCGCGGCGCTTGTACGCCGGCGCAATGCCGATAGGACCGAAGGTCATGATCGGCACGCGTCGTCCGTCATCGCACTCGATCTCGGAGCGCACGTATATGACCTGCCCGATCAGCTCGCCGTCAAGCTCCATAACAAAGTCGAGCTCGGGCACAAATGCCGGGTCATTACGGTAGCAACGCAGTACATAGTGCTCCATGCAGCCCGGGCGGTATACGTTCCAGAACGACTCGCGCGTCAGGCTTTCGGTGTTTCGGTAATCAGATTCTCTTTCAGGGCGTATGATAACATTATCTTTATTCATAAGGATCTCCTTTGCGTTTTCCCGATATTCATACACCGGACAGACCGCGCGTCAAACGGGAGCTTACCGTTCCCCCTCCGCTCACGGTATCCCGATAAAAAGCGCAGTGACCATCCGGTAACTCATATTATAGTTACCGAAAGGTCACTTGTCAAGAGCTTTTTGAAAAAAGATCACTTTTTTCGCCGCCGCAGACAACAGTGAAAGCGAAATAATGAGCAAACAATGTTTGATAATGTAGGGGCAAAGCCCGGCAAAGCCCGAGGCAGCCCATCCCGAAAATATAATTTGGTAAAGTAGGGGAGGGGTTTACCCCTCCCGCCGTTGGAATCTGCTTAAACTTCATTGTCGGGAGGAGCAGAGCCCCTCCCCTACGGCAGTAGCCGTGTAGCAGGTTTGAAGCTCGAAATCTTTCCAAGGCTCCCTCTTGAGGGAGCTGTCGCCGCAGGCGACTGAAGGAGTAAAAAGAGGCTCACACTTCGGCGGATAAGCGAGTATAAAGGCAAAACCTACCTCAGCCCTCACTGTTC